>Ga0334890_1000375_pt1 | contig 81943 bp, 63 predicted proteins | sample GraSluR1_MG_3_FD_207220 | JGI IMG/M metagenome (GOLD analysis project Ga0334890, IMG submission 207220) | Sludge microbial communities from methane-producing bioreactor in Wageningen University, Netherlands - Granular Sludge_31_08-R1 | ecosystem: Engineered > Bioreactor > Anaerobic >... | reverse complement strand
CGCACAGATGAAGACGATCCGGCTTCAGCGACACGAGGTCTGCCCAGACTGGAACTACACGATTGATCCCAATACCTCATAACATCCGAATCCGTTTCTTTACGAGTCCTAAGGCGCTTCGCTACGAGGACAGGCCGAGCAACGATAATAGGCACGATGAATCGTAATCCAGCCCCAGAGCGTATGAACCGATCGCGGACGATGGCCTACAAACCGCATCGAGCCCCCACACGAACAGGGGATGGAACTACCCCGATACCCCTACACGCGGTTCTACCTCAGGAGCGTCAAGGAACACTATGACCAGTACTGGCACAATCACTTCTCCACGATCGGGCTGGTCGGGATGAACGAGGCCGCCCGAAGCCTGTTGGGCAGGGACATCGGGACCGCCGAAGGTAGGAGCTTTGCCGCCCGAATCCTGGACCACATGCGTGCCCGGCTGCTGACGTTCCAGGCGGAAACGGGCAATCTGTACAACCTCGAAGCCACACCCGCCGAGGGGACCAGCTATCGTCTGGCTCGCCTCGACCGACAGAAGCACCCCGATATCGCCAGCGCCAACACATCGCCACAGGCAAAGCGGAACGAGCCGTTCTATTCCAACTCGACGCAATTGCCTGTCAACTACACCGACGACATCTGGGAGGTGCTCGAACTCCAGGACGACCTGCAAGCCAGGTACACCGGGGGCACCGGCCTGCACATCAACCTGGGCGAGGCGGTCGCCGACCCTGGGGCGGTCAAGCAGTTCGTCCGCAAGGTCTGCACAAACTACCGGTTGCCCTATTTCACGATCTCCCCGGTGTTCAGCATCTGCACCGAGCACGGCTATCTGCACGGTCGGATTCAACAATGTCCGCACTGCGGCAGGAAAACCGAAGTATATGCCCGCGTGGTCGGCTACCTGCGCCCCGTCGATCAGTGGAATGAGGGCAAACAGGCGGAATTCGAGCAGCGACGCTATTTCCGGATCAAGGCGACCTCATGAGAATCGGCGGCTTTCAGGCATTGACATTGAGTGACTATCCGGGCCATATGGCGTCGATCGTGTTTACGCAGGGCTGCAACTTCCGCCCTCATCATCTTGACTGGTTTTCAGGAGAGTAGAACATGGCGATCAGTGCCAACCTCGGATTTCCCCGCATCGGCGCCCATCGAGAACTCAAGAAAGCGGTGGAGGACTACTGGGCCGGACGGACCGACCGCAAGGCCCTTGAAGCGACGGCCAAACAGCTTCGGCTCGATCACTGGCGGCTCCAGAAAGACGCCGGCATCGAGCATATCCCCTCGAACGACTTCTCGCTCTACGACCAGGTGCTCGACACCACGTGCATGCTCGGCGCGGTCCCCTTGCGATTCGGCTTCCACGGCCCGCTCGTCGACGTGGACACGTATTTCGCCATGGCCCGAGGCGCCGAGAAGGCCCATGCGATGGAGATGACCAAGTGGTTCGACACGAACTACCACTACATCGTGCCGGAGTTCGAGTCCGGCATGGAATTGCGGCTGGCGTCCACGAAGATCGTCGATGAGTTCCTCGAAGCCAAAGGCCAGGGCATCCTCACGCGGCCGGTGCTGCTCGGCCCGGTCTCCTATCTGCTCCTGGGCAAGGCCAAGAGCCCTGACCTGGACCCGCTCGATCTGCTCGATCGCGTGGTTTCGGTCTACGTCGAGGTCATCGGCCGGCTCGAATCGGCGGGCGCCGAGTGGATTCAGGTCGATGAGCCTGTGCTGGTCCTCGATCTTGACGACCGAGCCGTCGCCACCTTCCGGCGTGCCTACGACCAGATCGCCCAGGCGAGGAAGACTCTGAAGCTGTGCCTGACCACGTATTTCGGCCGCCTCGACGACAACCTCGAATGGGCGATGACGCTGCCGTTCGACGCCATCGGCCTCGACCTGGTTCGCGCTCCCGACCAACTGGAACACGCCGGCGCCCTGCTGGGCGAAGACCGCATGCTGAGCCTGGGCGTCGTCGATGGGCGGAACATCTGGCGGACCGACCTTACGGGCACCTTCGATCTGGTCCGGCAGGCCGTCGCGAAGCTCGGACCCGACCGGATCATGGTCGCGCCGTCGTGCTCGCTGCTTCACTGCCCCGTCGATCTGGCGAACGAACAGGCACTATCCCCCGAGCTGCGCGAGCGGATGGCCTTCGCCGCCCAGAAACTCGAAGAAATCTGCATACTGACTCAAGGCGTTACCGAAGGGGCCGGCGCCATCGAAGCGCAATTGCAGGCCAGTGGCGACATCTTCGCCCGCCGGGACAGTTCTGTCCAGGTCCGCAACCCGGCCGTTCGTAAGCGGCTGGCCGAGCTTTCGGACGAGATGTTCGAACGACGCAGCCCCTTCGCTAAGCGCAAACAGACGCAGCAGGCCCGCTTCTACCTGCCCGCGCTGCCCACGACGACGATCGGATCGTTCCCGCAGACCCGCGAGATCCGCAAGGCTCGGGCCGGCTTCAAAGCCGCCGCGCTTGGCGAAGCGGACTATCGACGAGCCATGCAAGGCGAGATTGAGGCGGTGATTCGTTTCCAGGAAGACGTCGGGCTGGACGTCCTGGTCCACGGCGAGCCGGAGCGAAACGACATGGTCGAGTACTTTGGCCAGTTGCTCGAAGGCGTCGCCTTCACGCAGAATGGCTGGGTGCAGAGCTATGGCTCGCGCTGCGTCAAGCCCCCGATCATCTACGGCGACGTCCGCCGGCCCAGGCCGATGACCGTCGCGTGGAGCACCTATGCCCAATCGCTGACGGACAAGCCCGTCAAGGGGATGCTGACCGGCCCGATCACCATCCTGCAATGGTCCTTCGTTCGCGAGGACCAGCCCCGCAAGGACACGGCGTACCAGATCGCCCTGTGCATTCGCGATGAGGTGGCCGACCTGGAGGCGGCCGGTATCGGCATCATCCAAATCGACGAGCCCGCCATCCGCGAAGGACTGCCGCTGCGAAAGTCTCAGCGGCCCGAATACCTGCGCTGGGCGGTCAAGGCCTTTCGCCTGGCCACCTGCGGTGTCGAGGACCGCACCCAGATCCACACGCACATGTGCTACAGCGATTTCAACGAGATCATCGAGGCCATCGCCGGCCTCGACGCTGACGTGATCTCGATCGAGGCCTCCCGCTCGGACGTCAAGCTGCTCGACGCCTTCGTGGACTACAAATATCCCAACGACATTGGGCCGGGCGTGTATGATATCCACAGTCCGAGAGTGCCCTCGACCGAAGAAATGGTGGACTTGATCCGGCGGATGGCCCAGACGCTCCGCGTCGGTCAGTTGTGGGTCAATCCCGACTGCGGCCTCAAGACGCGGCAGTGGCCCGAGGTCCAGGCGTCTCTGAAGAACATGGTCCTCGCCGCCCGGAAGATGCGAGAGGAATTGGCGTGATCGCCGCAACGATGAGAACAGGAGCGAACCGATGAGCATTCGCCCGGACGTGTGGATCAAGAAGATGGCGATCGAACAGCGGATGATCGAGCCGTTCGTCGACAGGCAGGTGCGCCAACGAGACAGCCGTTCGGTCGTCTCCTATGGCCTGTCGTCGTTCGGCTACGACATTCGCGTCTCAAAGCACTTTCGCATCTTCACCAACGTCTACGGATCGGTCGTCGATCCCAAGGCGTTCGACCCCAGGGGACTGGTCGAAGTCGAGAGCGATGTCTGCCTGATCCCACCCAACAGCTTCGCGCTGGCCCTGAGCGTCGAGACGTTCCGCATCCCCAAGAACGTGCTGACCCTCTGCGTGGGCAAGTCCACCTACGCCCGCTGCGGGATCATCGTCAACGTCACGCCCTTCGAGCCGGGCTGGGAGGGCCGGGCCGTGCTGGAGATCTCCAACACCACGCCCCTGCCGGCCAAGGTGTACGCCGACGAGGGGCTCGGGCAGGTCCTGTTCTTCGAGTCCGAGACGCCCTGTGAGGTCTCCTACGCCGACCGCTGCGGCAAGTACCAGCACCAGGACGACATCGCCTTGCCCCACGTGTAGCGCGCCCACGGCATGATTGCGAAGGAAACAGCACGCTGTGAGCCGGCCCATGCACGAAGGGGCCGTGACATGCCGCGCCCTTTTTCCGAGAAACACTGTATGCTACAGACGGTCGGCTGATTCTCGTCCAGCCAAGCCCGGACGGATACAAGCCGGTGAGCCGGTTCACCATCTCAGCCGGGACGGACGAACACTGGGCCCACCCGACGATCGCCAATGGCCGGCTGTACGTCCGCCGGGACGATGCGCTGCTGGTCTATGACATCCGTTCCGGATCGTAGGATACGACGTAGCCGATGACCCGTGAGGGCGAATGATGATTCGCCCCCACCTACCCCAATACACCTCCGGTGATGTGCTCTGCAGTCACGCCGGAAAGCTGGGCCCACGCCCGCACGGTGTGCAGGTGTTTGCCGTACGTCAGGATCTTGTGGTGCCCGCGGATGTCGCGCACGTCTTTGACGTCGTCCATAGCCATCTCGAACGCGCAGCGGCAGCCGCCGATCCCGTCGGCAGGATGGGAATCGACGTTCCGCAGGATCGTGCCCGTGGCGATCATCAGCTTGTCGGCCGAAAGGAACCGCCACAGCGTGGCCGGCTGGTTCTCCTTGAACAGCACCTGGGGCACCGCACCGTAGTCGGCCTCGTGGTGGCTGCGGAGAATATAGGGCTCGGGGTCCGCGTCAAACCCGGCCATCCGGGTCGGGGCCTTGCAGTGGGCGCCGGCGTAGAGGTTGCGGGTTGTGTCATAGATTGGGTTGTGCAGGAACCCGGGCCGCCCGAGCAAATAGCTGCTCAGCAATTCGGTGACCGCGGGGAAGATGTCGGCCTCACAGCCGCCGGTGCTGCCCTCGTCGAGCAACTGCATGAAGGCCAGGCATGGCGGGAAGATATAGGGCTTCTGCCGCTTGGCCACGTAGGGGAAACAATCCATCGTGATGGCCTGGCAGCCGGTGTCTTTCAAGAGTTGCCGGCTCGCAACATACGCGCGGGCCGCCTGGAGAAGGTCGTCGCCCGACGGCTCGATCATGCCCTTGGCGTTCTCGTTATACAACCGGGTGATCTCCCTGACCTCGTTTGATGCCTTCGTGGCATCGTAGATGTCCACATACTGCTGGACCGGCGTGTATCGCAGGCAGATGCCGATCGGATCGAGCGTCCGTTCCTCTGTCGCATTGCCTCGAACGACGGTCATCCGCGTATGGGCGATTTGCCAGCGGGCTTTGAGCATCCGCAGGCCGGTGGCCAGCCAGCCGACGTCCGCGCTGGCTGCGGCGAAGCAGTAGGGCGTCCGGCGGAACCGCTCGTACCGTTCGGGATGCGAGTGGTATGTCCCGTGGGGGATGAAGGCCAGGACCGGCAGCGGACGGTCGCCCCGCTGGTCCAGAATGCGATGCACCGCCTCGACGCCGTACACATGGCCGTCCATGTTGATCAGGACGATTCCGTCCGCCTGCTGGGCGAAGGCGGCCGCCAGAAAGGCGTCGGCCGTTTCGTGGTTTCGCAGGCGCGCCTTCTGAACGTGCAGATCGATGTTCAACCGATCCGCACTCTCCTGGAGGGCCTTGGTATAGGTGGCCTGACTCGCGTCGGCGTCGTAGGCCTTGCCGGGCCAGCCAGTCTCCAGTAGATCGCCGGGGCCCGCCTGGCAGAAGCCGACGCGGACCAAGGGCGTGGGGCCCTGCTGGCCCGGCAGCGGCAAGGCGCCCAGGACCTCGCCGGTACTCCACTTGAACAACCCCAGATTGATCGCCAGGGCCGCCCCGCCCAGGCTGCCCAGACCCGCCAGGAAATCTCGTCGTCCCATCCGTGAACAGCAACCGTGCGTATGCTCCCGTTCGTGTGCGCTCATCGTGGCTGTCTCCTTTCGTGCGTGAAGGTTTCGTTGCGGCCGCGATCTTGTGTCAACGATCATGATGGATGCAGCATGGGCTCAAGCCCATCTTACTTGCCTTCTTGCTTGTCGAATTCCCACGCACCGAGATCGACACGGCCGTCGCGTGGCCGCCGTCGGATATCTTCGGTGGCATCGGGCAGGGATATACCTTGGTCGATGGCCCCGCTGGCTGACGACGTAAGCCTCAGGTCGCCGGATTGCGGATCGGCGAAGTAGCCGTCCAACCGACCGGACAGGTTGTGTCGAAGCTCCGCCTGCCCGCCTTCGAACCGAATTTCGCCATGCACGAGGTTGTTGGCGATCTCCGTGCGGCTCGTTCCAGTCCCGATGCGGATGCCTCGCTGCCAGTTCCGCTCGGGCCGCCAGATGCTGTTGTGGTAGACCCCGACGCCCTCGGCATACCACAGCTCGATCCCGCAGTCCGGACCGCCGGCGATGAAGTTGTTGCGGATGATCCCGTCGGACACGTAGGCCGGTATCTGGCCCTCGATGTTGGCCGTGGATTGGCCGGGGTTGCCGAAGGCCACGCCTCGATCGCAGTCGATCACAAGATTGCGTTCCACCGTCACGCGATGCGAACGCACCCAGAGAAAGATGGCCGCGCGTCCACCGCCGTTGCGGCCCTTGATGTTGCGAAAGACATTGTCGCTGAAGATCCAGTCCTCCAGCGCCATCATGTCGATCGCCGAAATGTAGTCGCCGCCGAAGAGCCAGTCGGCCGGCGGGACCTTGGTGTTCTCGAAACGGCAGTATCGAACGGAGCCCCGCATGGCGCGGACGCTGGGGTCCTGGCCCGCCGAGCCCTTGATCGCGCGCACGCCGATGTCCCGGAACCGGCAGTTGTAGATGTGAACGTCCTTCGGCCCGTTTTCGGCCTCCACTTTGACGCCGTAGGAACGACAGTCGGCGAAGGTCAGATCGGCGAGGGTGACTCCCTCACATCGGCCAATGTGGAGGATATCGTCCCCTCGGGCTTCGCTGTCCCAGCCTCGACCGCTGAGCACGACTCGGGTCGGGTCGCCGGCGGCGCTACGGATGGTGATGTTCGTCTTGCCCGTCAGAACGACCGGACGGAGCAGCCGGTAATGGCCATCGGCCAGGAGGACCGTGCCGTCCGGCCCGACGCGCTCCACGGCGGCAAACAACTCTTCGACCGTCGCCGCAACGATCACCTCTCCGGAAGGCGGCGGAAGCGGCGGGGCCTCCGGAAACCAGGACGGAGCCGCATGGATGGGCAGACTCCCGTGTCGAACGACATCGGATGCGTGGGCGGGTGCGACATCTGCCGCAATACAACAGATGCGCGCCAATAGGACGATTCCGATATGCAGCAACAAGCTCGATCCCACGCCATGTCGCATACCCAGCATCTCCTCTGAACCACCGGCGTCAATCTCCGGCCCCCGTACGTCCGGGCCAACACCCACTCTATGCCCGGAGGCAACCTCCCGTCAATACCCTTTCGTTTCGGCCTGGACCGTCGCTATAATGCACCGCGTCTTCGGTGCGAGTAGGGCGAGCGTCCCCGCTCGCCATGTCGTGCGAGGACGCACGACCTACGGAATTACGGCCTGCATGGAGAAGCGATCTGAAGGGACAAATAATGAGAACACGTATCGAGTTCGTTCACACACTGGTGTCTGTCTGGGTCCTTTGCGTCGGGGCTGTCCCGGCCTTTGCCCAAATCGTACAGGCCGGCGGCGAGCAGGCGTCCTTTGTATCCGCCCGACCCATCTGGGTGGCGGACCGGCAGACGGAGAAGAACCTGCTCGTGGGGTTTCAGACGGAATTTGACTCCCCGAAATCAGGGCGGCCCCTCCTGCGAATCACCGCCTCGTCGCTCTACCGCGTCTACCTCAACGGGCGATTCATTGGTCACGGTCCCGCTCGCGGCCCTCACGGGCACTGTCGCATCGATGAATGGCCGCTCCGGACGGCAAGCGGACGCAACGTCCTCGCCGTCGAGGTCGCCGGCTACAACGCCAACAGCTACTACCTGCTGGATGAGCCCGCCTTTCTCCAGGCGGAGATTGTCACCGGTGGGACGGTGCTGGCTTCCACTGCCGGTGCGGGCGCCGGTTTCGAGGCGATAATCCTGCCCCATCGCGTGCAGAAGGTGCAGCGCTACAGCTTTCAGCGGCCTTTCATCGAGTACTATCGCATGCGCGCCGGCGACGACCGCTGGTGGGACCGCCCCGCAGCCCAGTCCGCCGCTTGTTCGGTTCAGCCGGCACGCAGGCCCCTCGTCCGACGGGTGGCCTACCCGCAATTCCTCAAGCGCCAGCCGAGCCACGTCCTCGCACAGGGCACGCTCGAACAGGACGTGCCGGTCGAACGGCTCTGGAAAGACCGCTCGCTCGTCAATATCGGGCCGCAACTCAAGGGGTATCCCGAAAGCGAACTCGACGTCATCCCCTCGACCCTGTTGCAGCAAGTCCGCTCGGCGTTCACCAGCAAGGCCGAGAAGCTCTACCAGCCAAACGAAGCTATCGCGCTGCGGCGGAACACGTTCTCCATCGTCGACCTCGGCACGAACCTCACCGGGTTTGTCGGGGCGCAGATCCGCTGCGTCGAGCCGACCACGCTCTACATCACATTCGATGAGATCCTGACCCAGGACGACGTCGATTTCAAGCGGCTTGGCTGCGTCAACGCCATCGGCTACGAACTGCAGCCCGGCACCTACCATCTGGAGTCCTTCGAGCCCTACACGATGCGGTATCTCAAGCTCAACGTGCTGGCCGGCGACTGCCAGGTGGAGGGCCTGTACCTGCGGGAATACGCCAATACGGAGACCGACCAAGCCCGGTTTGCGTGCAGCGACCCCGGCCTGAATCGCATCTTCGAGGCCGCCCGCGAGACCTTCCGCCAGAACGCCGTGGACATCTTCATGGACTGCCCATCGCGGGAGCGGGCCGGCTGGCTGTGCGACAGCTTCTTCATGGCCCGCGTCGCGCTCGATCTGTGCGGCAACACGACCATCGAGAAGAACATGTTCGAGAACTACCTCCTGCCGCCGCGCTTCGACCACCTGCCGGAAGGCATGCTGCCGATGTGCTACCCCGCCGATCACTACGACGGCGTCTTCATCCCGAACTGGGCGCTCTGGTTCGTGATCCAGTTGGAGGAGTACCAGGCCCGCAGCGGTGACCGCGAGCTGGTGGCCGCCCTGCGACCCCGACTGGAGGGCCTGTACGAGTACTTCCAGAGGTTCACGAACGCCGACGGGCTCTTGGAGAAACTGGAAAGCTGGGTCTTCGTCGAGTGGTCGGCCGCCAACAGCTTCGTGCAGGACGTCAGCTATCCGAGCAACATGCTGTACGCAGCGGCCCTGGCGGCGGCCGGCCGGATGTACGACGAGCCCGCCCTTCTCGACGAGGCCGAGCAGATCCGCGAGGTAATCCGCCGGCAGTCCTTCGACGGGGAGTTCTTCGTCGACAACGGCGTGCGTAAGGACGGCCGGCTCGAAGTCACCCGCAACCGCAGCGAGGTCTGCCAGTATTTCGCCTTCTTCTTCGACGTGGCGACGCCCCAGACTCACGGCGAACTCTGGGACCGGCTGGCCCATCAGTTCGGCCCACGGCGCAAGACGACCGGCGTCTTTCCGGAGGTCCATCCGGCCAATGCCTTCATCGGCAACTATCTGCGGTTCGAGCTGCTCAGCCACTACGGGATGCCGGGCCAGATCCGCAAGGAACTCGCCGATTACTATCTCTACATGGCCGACCGGACGGGGACCCTATGGGAGAACGTCGGCTCCGAGGCAAGCTGCAATCACGGCTTCGCCTCCCACGTGGCCCACAGCCTCTACCGCGACCTGCTCGGCGTTCGGCACGTCGATACGCAGAACAAGACCGTACACCTGAGGATCGCCGACGTCGGCCTGGACTGGTGCGAGGGCAAGCTCCTGACCCCAGACGGCCCCGTTGTGGTCCGATGGTGGAACGACAACGGCCAGACCCGTCGCCACATCGAGATCCCCGCCGGATACGTCCTCGTCGACTCCGATAAGGGACGATAGGGAAGATCGTCTCTCGTAGATGCCGGCGAGAAAAACGCCACGTGCGCGGATTTTGTCGTCCACATTCGCACGATGCCCGACGCCCCACGGATGGCCAAGGGGGTGTGCGCACCTCTATTGGGGACTCTTTTCATTCCCGCCCCCTTGGCCTGATTCGACACATCAGGCGGCCAATTCGGGCGAGGTTCTGGTTTGACCGGCGCAGGGAGGGAGGGTATTCTGGACGTCTAGATCTCAGAGGCGGTGCGTTGCCGTCATCGTAGAAGACCTATTCTGCGCAAAGGAAGACTACCTATGAACTGGCCGGTCAGAACCGTCGTTTCTCTGCTCATCCTGTTCGCTGTCGGGGCACACGGCGCCGAATCCCGTCCGCAGGCGAGACCGCCGCTGAGGTTCGACGACCGGGGGCAGTTCAAGATCGTCCAATTCACCGATCTACATCTGAGAGAGGGCAATGAGGACGACGACAAGACCATCGCGCTGATGGCCCAGGTGCTCGATGCAGAGAAGCCGCAGCTCGTCGTGCTGACCGGTGACGTTCTGGGCGCGGCCAAGCAGGTGCGAGAGATGATGGAGCTGTGTGCCGGGCCTATGGTTGAGCGACAGATCCCCTGGGTGATGACGCTGGGCAACCACGACGACGAGGGGACCGGAGACCGTCGGGGCCTGATGGACATCATCATTTCGCTGCCGTATTCGGTGTCCAGACACGGACCGACGGACATTACCGGCGTGGGCAACCATATCCTGCCCGTATACTCGGCCGACGGGACGCGGAAGTGGATTCTCTACTTCCTGGACTCGAATGCCTATCCGGCCGACAAGTCGCTGGGCACGTATGACTGGATTCGCACCGACCAGGTTGCCTGGTACCGGCAAACTTCGAAGATGTTAACGGCTCAGCGTGGCGGCCGTCCCTATCCAGCACTGGCGTTCTTTCACATCCCGCTGCCGGAATACGAGCAGGTTCTGGCCGCCGCCAACGCGAACATCGTGGGGTACCGCTACGAGAAGGTATGCTGCCCGGAGATCAATTCGGGGTTCTTTGCGGCCATGCTCGAGTGCGGCGATATCAAGGGCACGTTCGTCGGGCACGACCACGTCAACGACTACGAGGCGACCCTGCACGGCATTCGGCTGATCTACGGCCGAGCGACCGGCTTTGGCGCCTACGGCCGAGACGGCTTCCCGCGGGGTGGCCGGGTCATCCTCATCGAGGCCGACAAGGAAACGTTCACCACTTGGCTTCGCCTTGAAAACGGCGACAGGGTGCAATACTAAAAGAAGTGGTTCGTGGCCCCTGCTGTAGCTGTAGGCGGTATTGTTCCTTTATTGTACAGATTTTTGTGTCCGAACTGTCATTGTGGTCCGGTGTGTCCTGCATTGAGGCTCATGCGGAGCGTATCAGGATCTTTTGCGCCTAATACTTTTCTGGCGCACGGCGTTCTTGCTTGACAACGAGGGGGCAGGCTCTGTATGATCCCGACGCATGGAGGCATGGAGAAACACCGAGAGGGTTTCCAGCCTCGATACTGACCCCTATTCCGGCCTGGACCGAGCGAGGGTGAAGCGCCCTGGGAGTCGCGGTTTTTGAAAGGCTGTCGAGAAGGTGCCAATGGAGATCCAACCGTTCAGGGCGTATCGATTCAATGCCAACGTTGTGGGCAATGTGGGCGACTGCATTGCCCCGCCGTATGATGTCATCGACGCCGACCAGCAGCGGCAATTGTACGAGAAGAGCCCCTACAACATCGTTCGAGTCACCAGGGGCAAGACCACCTCCTGCGACGACGAGCAGCACAACCAGTACACCCGTGCGGCAGAGTACTTGACGCAATGGATCCAGCAAGGCGCTCTCAAGCAGGACGCGAGAGAGGGCATTTACGGCTACGTCCAGGACTTCGCCATCGACGGAGTCGCGTTTGAGCGTCTGACCTTCATCGCTCTGGGCAAGATCGAGGACTTCGGCAAGACGGTCAAGCCGCATGAGCAGGTATTCGCCAAGCCAATGCTCGACCGGCTCAACCTCAAGAAGGCCACCGCCGCCCGGTTCGGGCTGGTCTTCATGCTCTACGAAGATTCCCAAGGGGTCGCAGACCGGATCATCCAGAAGACGGCCGCCCAGATCCCCTTGGTTGACTTCATCGACGATCAGGAGGTGCGGCACCGGCTCTTCGTCATCACCGGTAAGGCGGAGATCGAGGCCATCCGCCAGATGATGGCCCAGAAGAGCTGCATCATCGCCGACGGACACCATCGCTACACAACCGGACTGACGTACTGGCGTCAGAACGGCAATCCGGCCGCCGCGTATCAGATGATGGCGTTCACCAACCTATGTCAGCAGGGCCTCGTGGTTTTGGCGACGCATCGCGTCGCCGGAAGTGTCGCCGACTTCGAACCGCAGACGTTTCTTGGGAGGCTTCGGGGCCAGTTTGATCTCGTCGAATTCCCGTTCACACCACAAGATGAGGATAAGATGCAGGCCCGGCAGAAGATGCTGGCCAGGATGAAGACCCTACACGAGGAGGACCGGGTCGCATTCGGGATCTACATGGCCGGGGGTGCCTTTCGTGTGGCGATCCTCAAGGACAAGAAGCTCATGGCGGACGCGACGCCCGAGATGAGCGAGGCTTGGCGAACGCTCGACGTCTCGGTTCTCCAGAAACTGGTATTGCAGGAACTGCTCGGCATGGACGAGGATCGCATGGGCGATCCCAACTGCGTCGAGTACGTCAAGGACGTGCCCAACGCCATCGATGCCATTGTCTCACGCATCGACGAGGGACAGAAGCAGGTCGCATTCTTCACAAACCCCGTCAAGATGCAGCAGCTCGTCGCCGTCACCGACACCGGCGAGCGCATGCCGCACAAATCGACGTATTTCTTCCCCAAAATGTATACCGGTTTGACGATTCAGAAACTCTAAGACTCATCCTTTGGAGCACGCCCATGGTAGATTGGAAGAACCCCCCGAGACTCTTCATCCCCGGCCCCGTCAAGGTCGATGACGACGTCCTGCAGCAGCTTGCCCGGCCCACACTGGGCCACCGCGGCAAGGAGTACGCCCAGCTTCACGGCGAGACCGTCGAAATGCTCAAGAAGATCCTCTTCACCGAGCAGAACGTATTCCTGTGCACGTCGAGCGGTTCCGGTCTCTGGGAAGCCGCCATCCGCAACTGTGTTGCGCCGGATGAGACGGTTTTGGCTGCGTGCTGCGGCGCGTTCAGCGATAAGTGGGCCGACGTCGCTGCGATGTGTGGACGGAAGGTCGAGACGCTGAAGGTCGAGTGGGGCCAGCCGACCACCGCCGAACAGATTGATGAGAAGCTGTCGGCGGGCAAGTACGCCGCCGTTACACTCGTGTACAACGAGACGAGTACGGGCCTGACCAACCCCGTCTATGAGATCAGCAAGATGATGAAGGCCAAGCATCCTGACGTGCTGGTCTTCGTCGATGCGGTCAGCGGCTTGATCGGCCTGCCCGTGCACTTCGACGAGTTGGGCTGGGACATTGGTTTTGCCTCGGTCCAGAAGGCCTTCGCGATCCCGCCGGGATTCACCGTCGCTGCCGTCAGCAACCGGGCAATCGAGAAGAGCAAGGGCGTGCCCGATCGCGGATATTACTTCAATATCGAGCAGTGGGCCAAGTCGGCGGCCAAGAGCCAGACGCTCGTGACGCCGAGCATCCCACATATCGTGGCGCTGCACTACCAATGCGAGAAGCTCGTGAAAGAGGGCATGGAAAACGTCTGGGCCCGACACAAGCAGATGGGCGAGTTTGTCCGAAGCTGGGCCCGAAAGAGGTTCGACGTGTTCTGCGAGGAGAAATATGCCTCCAACACGCTGACGACGGTGAAGAACACGCGCGGGATTACCGTGGCCGACGTGATCAAGGCCGTGCAGGAAAAGCACAATACCGTTTTCGGCAACGGCTACGGCCAGCTCAAGGACAAGACGTTCCGCATTGCACACATGGGCGACATCACGATGGCGGACCTCGAGGAGTTGCTCGGCTGGATCGACGCGGAAATCGGCGACTGAGATGCGATGAAGAGGGGGCGGGTCAGGGTCGTCACTTGTCGCCGATCATGGCCCGTCCCTCCGATCACCGGTCAGGAACGATGAAAGCGCAAGGCTCGGCAGTGCGTGCCAACGTGGCACGTGGCTTGACCCGGCCTGTGGGTTGCGTCTACAATCCCACCGTCCAGGCCATTCGTACTACCTCGAAAGCAGGAGAGACCAGCCATGACGATGCGAAACCTGTTCCTGTCCTTGGTTCTGATGGTGGTCGTTCTCAGTCCCAACTCGCCGGCTCAGGTCGGACAACCGGCTGTGCGGAACATCTCTGTGACGCCGTTCGGCACGACGCCGGATGGGCAGGACGTCAGGCTCTTCACCCTCATCAACGCGCACGGGCTGCGGGCGAGAGTGATCGAGTACGGGGCGATCCTTGTGGCGCTCGATGTGCCCGACCGCAAGGGGCGGTTGGCGGATATCGTGCTCGGCTTCGATGACCTCCATTCCTACGTCACGAGGAACCCGCTCTTCGGGGCCGTTGTCGGGCGCTATGCCAATCGCATCGCCGGCGCGCGGTTCATGTTGGACGGCGTCGAACACCGCATTACCGCCAATGCGGGCAAGAACCACATTCACGGCGGGGGCAACAAGCGATTCGACAAGGTCGTCTGGAAGGGCTCGCCCTACCAGAACGGTGCTGAGATCGGCGTTCGTCTGACCCACTTCAGTCCGGACGGCGAAGAAGGCTTCCCCGGCAGTCTTCACTGCACCGTTACCTATGCACTGACCGACGAAAACGAGCTGAGGATCGCGTATGCCGCCACTACCGACAAGCCGACGGTGATCAATCTCACAAACCACAGCTATTTCAACCTTGCCGGTGCCGGCAGCGGGGACATCCGGGACCACGAGTTGACGATCCATGCCCCCTGGTACACACCGGCTGGTGAAGGGTTGATTCCCACCGGCGAGATCCGCAGCGTTAGTGGAACGCCCCTGGATTTCACCGAACCCCACAAGATCGGCGAGCGAATCGACGAGTTGACTGAGACGCGGGGATACGACCACAACTACGTGCTGAAGGGTTCGTATGGCTCGTCGGTCCTGGCCGCCCGCGTTCGTGAGCCTCTCAGCGGCCGGGTCATGGAGGTCTACACCACCGAGCCGGGCGTGCAGCTCTACACCGCCAACGGCATGAACAATGTCAAGGGCAAGGGCGGAAAGACCTATGGCTCGCACCACAGTTTCTGCCTGGAGACGCAGCATTTCCCCGATTCACCCAACAAGCCTCACTTCCCGTCCACCGTTCTTCGGCCGGGCCAGGAGTACAGAACCACCACGACCTTCAAATTCGGTGCCGAATGAGGGCCGCAATGTGCGGCGATTTGCCCTGATGGGTGTGTATTATAGGACAGTGCTCGTTTGGCATGGCATGAGGGGCAATTTCTACTGTTTTTTCAAAAAAGCATTTGGCTTAGAGTGTCCGTGCAGTTCAAATGGCTTTTTGAAAACGGTGATCCATTTGGCTTTGTTTGACAACGGAAGTCAGACCGGCCAACGAAAGGTTCGGGTGTGGCCAGGCGAAGAGATGGAATCGAGACTCGCAGCAGGATTCTCGCGGTAGCGCAGGAAGTCTTCGCTGAGAAAGGCTATCACGAGGCGACCGTCGAGGACATTTGCTCGCGGGCCAAGAGCAACATCGCGGCGATCAACTATCATTTCGGGTCCAAGGAAGAACTGTACGCCCAGGTCTGGCGTCGGGCGTTCGATGAGGCCAATGAGGCCTATCCACCGGAAGGGGGGCTCGGCCCCGATGCTCCGGCCGAAGACCGTCTTCGCGGCACGGTTCATTCGCTGGTGGGCAAGCTGGCCGATCGTGGGCGGATCGGCCACGCCGGAAGGTTGCTGCTGCGTGAGATGATGAATCCGACCGATGTGATCGAGCGCGTCAAGGACGATGCCCTGCGGCCCATGCAGGAGCGGATGCGCCGCCTGATGATGGAAATGCTCGGGCCGGGGGCCAGCGACGAACAGATCCATCTGTGCGGGATGAGCGTAGTACACCAATGTATTGCGATTGGGATTCGCCTGTTCAGTGGCAAGATCCCGCCTCACGTGAGGTTCGATGCACCGACCGATCAACTGGTCAAGGCATTGACCGATCACATTGCGCGTTTCTCTCTGGCAGGAATCAAGGCGGTATGCCAAGATATCGAGTCCGGCGGGCGCTGCGCAATCGCGGGCCCTGTCACAACAACAGCAGTGGAACACAGGGGGCCATCGCCAACAGATGCGCATGAGGACCGGGATACCGTGTCGCCCCCCGACGTTTTGCGTCAGAGTATAGGAACACGTGAATGAAGAAGCTGATAGTCATCGCTGTGGCGCTCGTCACCATTGCGGCAGCCGGATGGGAGACGCACAGGCGCATTGCGGCGTCGGCGGAGACGAGCCAGCCCGGTCGTACCGTTGCCGTCGCCGTGGAGGCACAGCCGGTGCGCAGGGATCTGATTCGGGATACTGGGGTCTTCACCGGTTCCCTGGTGCCGAAATCGCAGTTCGTGGTCGCGTCGAAGGCAAACGGATGGCTGCGGGAACTTCTGGTGGACATTGGCGACCGCGTTACCCGCAACGAGGTGATTGCCGTACTGGATGACGAACAATTCGCGCGACAAGTCGACCAGGCCCAGGCGGAGCTCCAGGTGGCCAAGGCCAACGCCGAGAACGGGGCCAGTTCGCTCGACTTGGCCAAGCGCGAGTACGAGCGGGTGATGGCGCTGCGGGAAAAGCAGATCGCTTCGGCTGCGGAGTTGGACGCCGCTGCCGCCCAGCACAACGCGAGCCAGACCCAACTGAAAGTCACCCTGGCCCAAGTGGCCCAAAAGGAGGCCGCTTTGGAGGCGGCCAAACTGCAGTTGTCATACACCCAGGTCCGCGCCTTCTGGGAGGCGGGGGACCCGAACCGTGTGGTGGGCGAACGGTTCGTGGATGAGGGTGCTCTGGTGCAGGTGAATCAGGCGATTGTGTCGATCCTCGAGAACGACCCTCTGGTGGCCGTCGTCTACGTGATCGAGAGGGACTACCCGAAGATCCGGATCGGCCAATCGGCCACCCTCACGACGGATGCCTATCCCGGCAAGACGTTTGCCGGGAGCATCCAGCGAATCGCTCCTCTGATTCGAGAGACGTCGCGCCAGGCCCGGGTCGAGATCGAGGTTGCCAATCGCGATCATCTGCTCAAGCCCGGCATGTTCGTACGGGCGCAGGTCGAGTTCGCCACCCATCCGGACGCCACGCTCGTCCCGTTCAGTGCGATCGCTCGAAGATCGGGGCAGGTGGGCGTGTTCCTCGTGGACGAGGCCGAAGCGACCGCACCCGGCTTTGAGGAGCCGGCCCTCCACGTGCGCTTCGTGCCCGTGACAATCGGAATCGTCAACAGAGAAGTTGTCGAGATCGTGGAGCCTGGCATGTCCGGCTCTGTGGTTACGCTGGGCAACCACCTTCTGGAAGACGGATCGCGGGTCACCTTGCCGCAGCAGAAGACTGTGGATGAAGGACAGTCGCCCGCTCCTCCGGGTCCGAGCGACGGTGCAGACCCCGCACGGCGGGGAGGGGTGTGATGCAGATTTCGCACTTCACCGTCCATCGGCCCATCTTCACGGTCATGGTCGTCCTGATCGTGGTCTTGTTGGGCAGCGTTTCTCTGTTGCGCCTGCCCATCGACCTGATGCCCGACATCTCGTATCCGACGATTAGCATCTCCTGCAACTACGAGAACGCCGCGCCCGAGGAAATCGAAGAGCTGATCACCCGTCCGATCGAGCAGGCCCTCAGTGCCGTACCCGGAGTGGAGGAAATGACGTCGACCTCGGTCGAGGGCCGAAGCAACGTGCGCGTGACGTTCGCATGGGGGACCGATCTCGACACGGCGGCGAACGATATTCGCGACCGCCTCGACCGCGTGATCCAACGCCTGCCTGATGAGGCAGAGCGGCCGCGATTGCGCAAATTCGACCTTGCGGCGTTTCCCATACTGATCCTGGGCGCCTCCAGTCGGCTCGACCCGGTGCAGACCCGCCTGATCCTGGAGGACCAGGTCAAATACCGTCTCGAACGCGTGCCGGGTGTCGCGGCGGTGGATATCTGGGGTGGACTCGAACGGGAGATTCATGTCAACCTCGATCCGGCCAAGATCAATGCCCTGGCCATCCCGCTGGACCAAATCATCTCTCAGATCCGCGAGGGCAACGTGAACATTCCGGCCGGAAGCATCGAGAAGGGCAACTACGAGATTACGATCCGAACGCCCGGGGAATACACCGATCTGCGCCAATTGGAGGACACCGTGATCACGGTGCGCCAGGGCGCGCCCATTCAGTTGCGGGAGATCGCCCAAGTCGAAGATTCCTGGCAGAGGGTGACTCGAATTGTGCGGGTCAACGGGGAGCCGGGAATCCGTATGTCCGTGAGCAAGCAGTCGGGCACAAACACGGTGGATGTGGCCAACGGCGCTCTGGCGGAACTCCAGCGTATCAACCGAGACATTCCCCAGATCCAGATCGTTTCGATCATCGACACGTCCCAGTATATCAAGGATTCGATTCGCAACGTGGGAAGCGCTGCTCTCTATGGCGGCCTGCTGGCCGTGGTGGTTCTGCTGCTGTTTCTTCGCAACATTCGAAGCACCGTCATCATTGCCACCGCCATTCCCGTGTCCATCATTGCGACGTTCGCCTTGCTGTACTTCGGCAAGCTGACGCTGAACATCATGACGCTGGGCGGATTGGCGCTTGGGATCGGCATGCTGGTCGACAACGCCATTGTGGTTCTGGAGAATATCTACCGTCTTCGTGAATCCGGGCGGGCGACCGAGCAGGCCGCGGTGGAAGGCGCCGGTGAGGTGACCAGCGCGGTCATCGCCAGCACGTTAACGACGCTGGTTGTCTTCTTGCCCCTGGTCTTCATGCGGGGTATGTCCGGGGTGATGTTCAAACAGCTCTCGCTCGTTGTGGCCTTCGCTTTGCTGTGCTCCCTGGTTGTGGCTTTGACCGTGGTGCCGATGCTCTGCGCGAGGATTCTGGCAACAAAGGGGCAGGATGCCGTCGGGCGCAAGACGCTGCGTCGCCGGATGTACGAGGCCAGCGGTCGACTGTTGTCGGCTCTGGAAGACACCTACAAGAACATCCTGCACTCCGCGCTGAGGCATCGTCCCACGGTGGTGTTTGCCGCCGCTGCCATGATGGCAGCCGCGCTGCTGCTCACGCCCTACCTCGGCGCCGAACTGATGCCGAGCACGGATGAGGGCGAGGTTCGCGTGAATGCGGAGATGGAGGTGGGCACTCGCCTGGACCTGTTGGACAGCAAGTTCCGGGTTCTTGAGAAGATCGTCGAGGAGAACGTGCCGGAAATACGCAACGTCGTTACGAACGCCGGCGGCGCTCGATGGTACGGCGGCGGGGGCCATGTCGGCGACATCCGGATCGCTCTGGTTCCGCAAAGTCAGCGGATGCGTTCCAGCCAGGAGATCGCCGACGACCTGCGCAAGAAGCTCAGCGGCATTCCGGGGATCATCGTTCGGACAAGGGCCGGCCAGGGGCTGTTCATCATGCGCATGGGCACCACTGAAGCCAACAAGATTGTCGTCGAGATCCGGGGGCACGATTTCCAGACGGCCGATCTGATGGCCGAACGAGTTCAGCAGATCATGGACGAGGTTCCCGGCGTTGCCGATACGCAGATCAGCCGCGACCCTGGCGGCCCGGAGGAACTGATCGTGATTGATCGCCAGAAGGCGGCCGACATGCATCTGACCGTCTCACGGATCGCCAACGCCCTTCAGACGATTCTCTCCGGGACCCGGGCGGGCTACTTTCGGCAAGCGGGCGACGAGTTCACGATCCTGGTCAAGCTCCGTGACGCCGAGAAGAGCGACCTGCAGGACATTCTCGATCTGACCCTGACGAACAGCGTCGGCCAGCCGGTCGTCCTGCGCAACGTCGTGGAGACCGCACCACGAAGTGGGCCGGTGCTCATCGAACGAAAGAACCAGGAACGGACCATCACGGTCACGGGTGAAATCAGCGGAAGGGATATGGGCTCGGTGATTTCAGACGTCCAAGACCGGCTCCGAGCGGTTCCCATCCCCTCGGGCTTCAGCATCGGCTACGGCGGTGACTATGAGGAACAGCAGAAGTCCTTCCGCGAACTGCTGTTCAGTTGCGTTTTGGCCCTGATCCTCGTTTACATGGTCATGGCCTGCCAGTACGAATCGTTGCGGGATCCGTTCGTCGTGATGTTTTCCGTGCCACTGGCCGCTATCGGCGTCATCCTGATGCTGTTCTTCTCCGGTACGACGTTCAACATCCAGTCATTCATCGGATGCATCATGCTGGGCGGCATCGTGGTCAACAATGCGATTCTGCTGGTCGATCACACGAATCTCCTGCGTCGTCGCGACGGTCTGCCGATCCGCGAGGCGATTGAGGAGGCCGGCCGGCGGCGCCTGCGGCCGATTCTCATGACGGCGATGACCACAGTGATCGGACTGGTGCCGTTGGCCGTGGGGTTCGGTGAAGGCGGCGAGGCGCAGGCCCCGATGGCCCGGGCCGTTATCGGAGGGTTGCTCAGCTCGACGCTGATTACGCTCGTTTTCGTGCCTGTCGTTTACTCGCTCTTCGAGCGTCGTGCCTGGCGCGCCGAAGCGCGTGGCCAGGGCCCTGCAACGCCGGTTTCCAATGCATGATCTGTGAAGAGCTCGCGTATGTCCATCAAGTCTCTGTTTGCGGCAATTCGTGGTATTTCAATGCCTGTCGCGATCTGTTCCGTTGCGTTGTCGTCGGCGCTGGCGGTAGCCGAGGATTCTTCGGACGCCGTCGGGGCGGCCAATGGTTCGTCCGCACAGGCGGAGTTTGAGTTGCTGAGCATCGACGTCGAGCGGGCGATTCTTCTGGCGTTGGCGAACAACAAATCGCTGGTCGTCCAGCGAATGGCACCGGAGATCACACAGACGTTTGAACAGGAAGAGCGTTCGGCCTTCGATCCCGTGTTCAGCGGCCAGGGGGCCCAACGAAGGGTCGTCGCCGATCGGCTCTCTCGTGCGGGCTCAGGCATTGAGAGTTCTGTCACAGACACGGCCTCCGGCACGATCGCGCTGGACAAGCTGTTCTCAACGGGCACCAATGTGGGGTTGGATGTGTCCACCCACTACACGGATTCGTCTTTGTACAGCGATACGTTCGTGGCCAACCGCCTGGGTGTCTCGGTTATGCAGGCCCTGTTGCGAGGAAGGGACGTTCGTGTGAACCTCGCGCGGATCCACCAGGCGGGGATCGATACCCAGATCTCGGAATATGAGCTGCGGGGATTCACCGAGGCGCTGGTGGCACAGGTGGAGACCAGCTTCTACGATTACGCTCTGGCCCAGCGTCAGATCGGAATCTATACCGACTCGCTGGATCTGGCCTGGCAGCAGATGTCCGAAGCCCAGGAACGAATCCACATCGGCACGCTTGCCGAGACGGAACTGGCGGCCGCTCAGGCGGAAGTGGCGCTGCGTCGAGAGAATCTGATCACGGCACAAAGCAACCTGGCGCGGGAGCGTCTGAACCTGCTTCGTCTGTTGAATCCGTCCGATCCAATTGATTGGGACATGGAGATCCAACTTCAGTACCGGCCAACGGTGGAGGACACACCGCTCGATCCCGTCGAACATCACGTCGAGGTGGCCTTGCGGATGCGTCCCGACCTGAATCAGGCCCGGCTGCTGATCCGGCGGGGCGAATTGGAGCTTGTGCGAACGCGCAACGGCCTGCTGCCGAGGCTGGACGCCTTCATCCACTACGGTAAGTCGGGATACGCAAGGACGTTTTCCAGTGCAATCGACGAGTTGAGCGGTGAGAGTTACGATGTGGAGGCTGGACTTCTGTTCGAGCTGCCCGCCGGCAATCGGGCGGCGAGGGCCCGCCATACGCGAGCCGTCGTCTCCAGGCAGCAATCCATCAAGGCCCTGGAGAACCTGATCCAACTTGCCCAAGTCGACGTTCGCTCGGCTTATGTCGTTGTGACCAGCACGCGCGAGCAGATCGCCGCCACGGCGGCGACCCGTGAATTCCAGGAAGAGACGCTCCGCGTCGAGACGGAGAAGTTCCGCGTCGGCAAATCGACATCCCTGCTCGTCGCCGGGGCCCAGCGCGATCTGGTCGCCAGTCAGATCGCTGAGACGCGCGCCATTGCCAACTACTTCAAGGCCCTGGTGACTCTCTACAGGCTTCAAGGCTCTCTTCTTCACCGGCGAGGACTCAGCGCGCCGGGCAGTGAACCCGTGATTCTGGACGACTGATGGCAGCGCGCCAGCGAGGGCCTTTCTTCCTTTGAGGCAATTCATCGTCTCTGTGGCCATCGGCCTCGGCTATGCCGTCCTCCCCGTGTATATCGGGCTCGGGACCGTGCACTGTGGCTGCGTGGGATCGCTTGAACCCTGACTTCCGACACAGAAACGCCACACAAACCGCGAAAACGGAGTGTGCTGCGGCTGCTGATGTGGTAAAATAGGTGATTCGGGGGTGCCTGTGAAGTGTAGAGTGCCACGTGTCAGATACGAAGGGTGAAGTGACGATATGGTCGGAACGGACAGGACGCGACGGCGGGTGGTGCATGCCTTGTGGATCTGCGCGATGGTTCTGTGGGCCTCGTCGCCGGGCAAGGCTTTGGTCATCAGCGAGATCATGTATCAACCATCTGATGAAGGCGAATTCCTGGAATTCGTTGAGTTGTATAATGATCGGGCGGTCTTTGAGGACCTCAGTGGATGGACGTTCACGCGGGGGATCGAGTACACGTTTGAGCCGGAGACGATTCTGGGCGCCAAGCAGTACCTGGTGATCGCGCGTGATCCGGCCGCTTTGGAGGCCGCCTACGGGATCACCGGCGTGCTGGGCCCATTTGCCGGCCGGCTCGACAACGCCGGCGAGCGAGTCGAGTTGTCCAACGCCAGCGGGGCCGCTGTCTTGTCCGTCCGATACGACCGAGAGCCTCCCTGGCCGGCGGCGCCGACCGGGACGGGCCACTCGCTGGTCTTGGCCACATTGGCGGGCGACCCCGACGAGCCCACAAGCTGGGTCGCCAGCAGCACAATCGGCGGTACGCCCGGAGGCCCCGACCTGGTCCAGGTCGAGGCCGAGGGTTCAAACCTCTTAACGCTCATCGACATCGGCCATCCAGGACGATACTTCAAGGGGACCAGGGAACCTTCACCGGACCGCACAGGACGGGCAACCACGGATTGGACACAGATCGAGTTCAACGACGACCCGGCCACGACCGACTGGCTCGAGGGCCCGAGCGGCTACGGCTACAGCGGCGACCCAGCCCATTTTCAGGTCATCCGAACGCTTCTGGACGACATGAGATACAACTACGTCTCGGTCTATGCCAGGCTGCCATTTGTCCTGACGGCCGGGCAGATTGATTCGTTTGCCCAGTTGCAGGCGGAAGTCCATTACGACGACGAGTTCATTCTGTACCTTAATGGCGTGCGTGTGGCCGATTCGGGGCGGATGCCCGGGGATCCGCCGCCCTTCGATCACCCGTCCGGCCAGGGGTGGAACCCGCCGGCCGAGATCGTGGACCTGACGAATCGAATGGACCTGCTTGTGGTTGGAACGAACGTGCTGTCCATCCAGGTTCACAACGCATCGTTGGGCGGGAGTTCGGATTGCATCGCCAGTCCTATCCTACGGGCACTGGTCAAGAGCTCGGAGCAGGCCGATGATCCCCGAGCCCGTCTTGTGATCAACGAATTGCTGACCAAGGGCGGCACCGACTGGATCGAGATCTACAATCCGGGGCCTATCCCGGTGGATTTGCGCGGCGTCTATCTGAGCGACGACCCGAGGAATCTGCTGCAATACACGTTCCCCGACGGGATCGTTCTGGCGCCGGGCGAGTTCTGGGCGGTCGAGCAGGGCACGCCTCCGGAGGGATTCGGTTTCGGACTGAGCTTTGCGGGTGAGACGGTCTATTTGACGGCCGGGACGAACGAGCCGGAACCGAGGCCGATCCGCGTCATGGACGCAGTGCGTTTCGGGACGATTCCTCCCGGCATGACGTTCGGGCGATACCCGGACGGGGCGGCCGATCTTGGCCTTCTCGAAGCCCCCACGTTCGCCGGACCCAACACCCGGCCGTTTGTTCACGACATCGTCATCAACGAGATCATGTATCACCACCTCACGGCCGACGAGCGCTTCGAATACGTCGAACTGTACAACAAGGGTAACGAGACGGTCTCTCTGAGCGGTTGGGCTTTCACCAGTGGGATCGACTACGTGTTCGAAGAGGACGTGGAGATGCCGCCGGACTCGTACCTCGTGATCGCTCAGTCGCCGAGTTTCCTGGGAGCGATCTACAGCCACCTGGAAGTGGGCGTCAACGTGGTCGGACCGTATTCGGGCCGTCTGAGCAGGCGCAGCGATCGCCTGCGCCTGTCTTATCCGTGGATCGCGGGCGACGAGACGTACATGGTCACGGCCGACGAGGTCACCTATTACGACGGCGGCCGCTGGCCCTTCTGGGCCGATGGTCGCGGCTCCAGCCTCGAACTGCGCGATCCGAGAAGCGACAACAACAAGCCGGACGCCTGGGCCGACAGCGACGAGAGCGGCAAGACCGAATGGGCCGAGTACTCGTTCACCATCGCCGCCAATGATACACAGTACACCCACGACCGCGTGAACGTGTTCGACATGATGCTCCTCAAGCACGGCGAGGTGCTCCTCGACGACATCGAGTGCATCATTGACGGGATCAACCGCCTGAGCAACGGTGGATTCGAGAGCGGCACGTCATCCTGGCGAACGCTCGGTAACCATGTGCAGTCGTTCGTCACGACGGCCGACAGCTATTCGGGCTCGCGCGCGCTGCACCTGATCGCCGCCGGACACGGTGACCCAGGCGCCAACCGTGTGAATCAGTCGATCTCAGGCGTCAACGCCGGTACGGTGACGTTCCGCTTCCGGGCCCGCTGGCTGCGAGGCAGCCGATACCTGCTGCTGCGGACGACGCGCGAGCGATCGCCCATCCAGCCCCCGCGACCGGCCTATGCCTTCGAACTCGACGTTCCTTTCAACATGGGTACGCCGGGCTTGCGGAACACCGCCTATGTGGCCAATCGCCCCCCGGACATCATGGACGTGCGGCACAGTCCCGTCCTGCCGGCCGGCGGCGAACCGATTGTCGTGACCGCACGCATTACCGACAAGGACGGCGTCGAAGCGGTTATGCTCAGCTACCGGTCCGAGGGCGGCGTGTTCACCAACGTGCCCATGGTCGATGATGGATCGGGCGACGATGCGATCGCCGGCGACGGCGTGTTCACCGCGGCGATTCCCGGGGCCCCATCGGGCACCATGCGGGCGTTTTATATCGAGGCCTTCGACGGCGCGGCTTTCACGCGGTTCCCCAGCCGGCTGGCCCCCACCGCCGAAGTGCCCGATCGGACCTGCCTGGTCCGTGTGGGCGAGACGCCCGTCAACAGCCGGTTCGCCACCTATCGCATCTGGCTCTCGAACGACGTCGTCAGTGCGTTCCGCTCGCGACCGAACCTCTCGAATGAGCTACTGGACTGCACCTTTGTCTACAACGACACGGACATCTTCTACAACGTTGGGATTCGTCACCGGGGCAGTCCGTTTCTGCGCAGCGGCAGGGGACGCGAACCGTCGCCGAATCTGAAGCATGGTTTTCGGATCGACTTCAATCCGGATCAAAGATTCAGAGACCGCGAAGAGATCAATCTTGACGGCACCGAGGAAAGCTATCGGGGTCCGTTGCAGGAGCGCGCCTCCTATTGGTTCTATCAACAGATGGGTCTGCAATTCTCGCGGCAGGAATACGTGCGTCCGATCCTCAACGGACGCGCCGCGAATATCTATGAAGACGTTCAGAAGATCGACGGCGACTATATCGACAGGTGGTTCCCCGACGATGCCGATGGGTACATCCATAAGATCGACGATTACTTCGAGTTCAACGCCGACGGCACGTCGCATTCGAATCTGGATGAAGGCCTCAAGTACGATTCGCGGCATCCCTTGCTCAAAGAGACCTATCGCTGGGGCTTTGAGAAGCGCTCGCACCGCCAGAACGACCGCTGGGACCATCTGTTTGACTTCGCGGTTGCGATGAACACCCCGTCCGGCAGTGCATCGTACGAGCGGAACATCGAATCGGTCATCCGTCCGGAGCACTTCGCGGCGGTCCTGGCGATCCGCCACGCCGTGGGCGACTGGGACAGTTACGGATACCGTCGCGGAAAGAACAACTACTTCTACTACGCCGCAGGAGAGGGCAAATGGTATCTCCTGCCGTGGGATATCGACTTCACGCTCGGCTCGGGCGACGGGCCGTCCACGTCGCTGCCACCAACCAACTCAGGCATCTTCCCTGAGGTCCATCAATTCCTCAATCACCCCAAGTACAAGCAGGTGTATTGGGATGCGCTGCGGACGCTGGTCGAGGGCCCGTGGCAGACGTCGTACGGCACGAACGACCCGCCCACGGCGTTCGACCGGTTCCTGGACGACGCTGCCGACGCGCTGGGGGCTGAGGGCTTCGACAACAGCCGACGCAATTCGATCAAGCAATTCGTGCGCTCGCGCCGCAACTACGTCCTGTCGCAGCTTCCCGCCGAACCGGGTGGTCGATCGCGCTGACCGTCGATGGCGTCTATCGTGGTGTGTCGCCCCCGCCCGGTGCCGTGAGGCGGGAGCGACGCGAGGGCATGATGCACCATGCCTGTGGCCGTCGGCCGAAGATCATCGCGTCCCGTTTCGCCGATAAGCCCCGATTGGGGCCGCCACCCTGCAGACAATCCCATATCTGGGAAAGGTTGACAGACGTGGCCCACGCTGTGTATATTCCGTTCAGTTGCATGAAGGGAATGAAAGCGGCGCCATGGGCGCATTCGACGACGTGCCGGGCCCCTATAGGAGCGGAAGAAGATGAGTATTCGGATCCTCATTGCCGATGACCATACCATCGTTCGTCACGGATTGGCCAGGTTGCTTGAGCAGGAAAGCGGCATCGAGGTGGTGGCTCAGGCCCAGAACGGCCACGCCACTCTGGAACTCGCCAGGGAATTGTCGCCCGACATCATCGTCATGGACATTGGCATGCCCGACCTCAACGGCATCGATGCGACCGAACAAATCCTGCGCGAGAACTCCGACATCAAGGTTCTGGCCCTCTCCATGCACTCCGGGCGCAGGTTTGTAGTGGCCATGCTGAAGGCGGGCGCTTCGGGCTACCTGCTGAAGGACTGCGCGCTGGAGGAGTTGACGACGGCTCTGCAGACCATCATGTCGGGCAAGATCTATCTGAGCCCGGCGATCACCGACATTGTCGTTGACAGCTACGTGCGCCAGCCGGAGGAGAGCGAACAGTCGGTGTTCTCCGTCCTCTCGCAACGTGAGAGGGAAGTGCTTCAGCTCATGGCCGAGGGCAACACCACCAAGCAGATTGCCTTGCGGCTGCACATCAGCCCGAAGACTGTCGAAGGCCATCGGTTGCGTCTCATGTCGAAACTGGACATCGACAACGTCGCGCAGCTCACCAAGTACGCCATCCAGGAAGGACTGACGTCCTCCGAGCTGTAGTCCTCGCGCGGCTCCTGCCTGCAGTGGACACCGTCGATCGGAGGTCTCACGCCTCTTCGAGCACCTTGTAGCCCATCGCGTCGGCCAGCGCGAAGATCGGTTCCTTCAGATCGCCGTAGCACGTGACCCGGTGCCAGCCCCATTGGTCCCACTGCGTGAACAACTTCTCGATGTCCCCGACCGGCTCGACGGCCAGCTTGGTCCGGCACGCCCGGTCGTCCGGGTCGTTCTGGACCGCTTTGCCCTGATGGAAGAGGATCTCCTTGCGTGACTGCTCCATCTCGACGGTCGTGGTCATATATCCGAGCGGCAGGACCGATCGCAGCGACGCTCCCTGGCGGTCCTCGGAGTGCGTCATGATCGCGAACGGGTTCGTCGCACCGCTGGGGCCAAAGACCTTGTTCGAGGCCACGCAATGGGCGTAGATGATCTGCCGCTTGGCCGTGTCGATCACCGGGTCGGAGATGTACCCGGGCCGGCCCTGCGTCAGTGCCGTCAGCATGACCATCGTTGCCGTCGAACGGACGTCGCATTCGCAGGCCCCGATCAGCCCTTCATTGCACAACTCATGGAAGCCCAGGCACGGATAGGCGTGGATGTGCCCCCCATAGAAGCCGCCCAGGCAGTTGATCGTGATCGCGTTGGCCCTGTGCCTGCTCAGCACCGACTTCATGCCCAGGTACATCGCCGCCGAGGTCTCCAGTGTCTCGCGTGACACATCGATCACCTCCGTAGCATTCCGCTGCCAGCGATCGGCTACGGCGCGGGATTCGTCCTTGTCGGCGGTCTTCCACGCCTCGTTGACTTCTGCGAACGAGACGCGCTCCATAGGGATACCGGAGACGGGCTCGGCCGGTCCGGATTCCTGGTCGCGCACGGCGAGAATCTTCGATGCCTTCATCGCCGCGATGCACTCGGCCGACGAGAGCGTCCGGACGGCATCCGCCTTGCAGGACAGATCGCCCGCCTTGGGTGTCGTGGACGTCCGCGCGCGTGCCGTGGCGGCAACGAACGCGGCGGGCGAGCCGCCCTTGCCGACGACGCCGAAGCCCTTGACGGCCTCGACCAGATCTTCCATCTGCGACGATGATACGAACCCAACGTTCGGGGTACCACTTCGCAGGAACGCCGCCGTGTAGACCAGAAAGCCGCCGCTGCCCGCGTACTTGAAGTCAACGTACAGAGTCGGCTTGCCGGATGTCGCGAGGGTCTGTACGACGCGATTCCAGCAGTTCAACTGGCAGACGACATAGCCGTCGATTGTGCCTATGTCATCGTCGAGAATCTTCTGGGCCTGCTCCGGACCGGTTGCCATCGAGGCGACGAACCGAAGATCGGGACACTGCTGTGTCAGCGTCGTCGTGATCCGCTCCATCACCGGTCGGAAGTCGAAGCCGACGTTCGGCCAGTCCGGGCCCGGCTGCACCGGAGCGTGCAACGCATAGACGATGCGAATCCGCATCGTGCGGCCCTGAGCGGCGCGTGTCGCGCGAGGGGCCGTCAAGACCCCGGCCGCACCGAGACAGGCGCCGCAACCGGCGGCCAGGAACCGGCGACGACTCAATCCACAGCATGCACATCCCACTGGAAGTCTCTGCGTACCCATGACGATCCTCCCGCTAATTCGGTTCACCAGGAGCCGGGGGACAACCCCACAAGCCGATGCCGGAGATTATCACGCGCCGTGTGAGGCGCCGTCAATACCGCATGTCCTGGACACCTTTCTGCGGGCCTTTTTGCCACGGTTTGACGCAAAAACGAACCATTGGGGACGGCATAGGGTATAATCGAGCATCGCGTCCGGAGGCTTACTCCGGTCTCCGAGTAGGGTATTTGGCGGTAAGGTGGGGCATTGATTCCATGACAGCAGGGCAGACCGAGAAGCGGCCGCATGTGGTGTTCTGTAGCTGCGTCCATTATGAGACCATCCCGCAAGCCGTGAAGGAGCGGGTCTTCACTTCTTTGCGTGATGCGGGTGTCGCCGTGGAAGCCGTCGCCGATCTGTGCGGCATGGCCGCTGGTCGGCATCCGAGACTGCGGCACTGGGCTCGGGCCGAGCCTCTGGTCGTCGTGGCCTGTTTTCCACGGGCGGTCCGGTGGCTGTTCGAGGCTGCGGGCACCCCGCTGGACCCCGAACGGACGCGGCTGTTCAACATGCGAACCCAATCCCCCGAGGAGATCGCGCGGGAATTGATGAAGGATGATGGATCATGCATGATCGAAGAGAAGTCCGCCTCTTCGGCCCCCAATCATCAATCATCAGTCGAAGATCGTCAATCGGATTGGGTGCCGTGGTTTCCTGTGATCGACTACGACCGATGCGCCAACTGCAAGCAGTGCATGAACTTCTGTCTGTTTGGCGTGTACGGGCTGTCGGAGGCGGGGCGGGTGGAGGTGCAGAACCCCGCCGGCTGCAAGACGAACTGCCCGGCCTGCGCGCGAATGTGTCCGAGAAGTGCGATCATCTTCCCCAAGTATGCGGATTCCCCGATCAACGGCGATGACGTCGCGCCGCCGGCCGAGGTGCGACAGGGATCGGCCCCGGACCTGCGGAGCCTGTTGCGAGGGGATGTCTACGACAAGATTCGCCGGCGCGAGCCGGGACGGAAGCGATTCTCGACCGATGCGCCGGACGCTGTGCCGGCCGGGCCGTGTCCCACGATCGACGCCCTGCGGCGCGACCTTGATATCCCCGATGACGTACTGGCCTCATTGTCCGGCGCCGAGTTGCAGCGCCTCCGAGCCCAGGCGCGCACACCGAAAGAGGGAGACAGCGACAAGAAAGAGAGCCGCAATGCCTGAATCGCGACTCAGACCGGCTGTCGTCCTCGTCGCCGACCGGACACTCAGCGCCGATTATCGCATCCTCTTCGACGGCATGTTCGCCACGATGCAGATGACCCAGGTGCCCGAAGCGTTCATGCGTCACTTCCTCGCACCGCCCGTGCCGACCGATGCTGACGGACGCGCCCGCACCGTTCCGCTGGGACTGCGGCGCGTCGAATCGGCCCTGCTGAAATACACCTCGCTGGAGCGAGACGATGTGGTCTGCACGACGCCCGAGCGACTGGCGGACGTGATCGGCCCGTGGGTGAAGATCGTGGGCTTCAGCTCCAGCGATCCGCTCGGCATGGGCATGAGCAATACGACCACCTCCAATTTCTGGAAGGGTGAACTCTATACCCGGCGCTGGACGCGACAGACCCTGGAGCAACTGACGGCGCTGAAGCGCCGGCACGGCTTCAAGATCGTCGTCGGCGGCGCGGGAGCCTGGCAGTGGATCGTCCATGCGGACAAGAGGCCCGACGTCGATATCGACGTGGTCTTCCAGGGCTACTTCGAGGCCTCGGGGCCTGAGCTGTTCACCGAATTGCTGAACGGCCGCCTGCCTGGGCATCACGTGGTCGAAGCGGACATCGGCGCCGATCGCATCCAGCCGATTTGCGGTCCATCCCTGCTCGGGATTGTCGAGCTGTCACGCGGCTGCGGCAGGGGGTGCAAGTTCTGCGCGATGGCGCGCCATGGAATGAAGCACCTCGACCCCGACACGATTCTGGCCGACCTGCAAACCAACGTAGCCGGCGGGCTCAAGGCGGTCGTCAGCGGCAGCGAAGACTTCTTCCGCTATGGCGCGAAGGGGCTGCGTCCCGATTTCGAGAAGCTGTGCGGCCTGCTGGAACGAATGCGGCAGATCGAGGGGTTGTCGTTCATGCAGATCGATCACGCCAACGTGACATCGGTCCTGCAACTGACCGACGAGCAGCTTCGCGAGATTCGGCGTCTCTTGACCTGGGAGCAGCCAAGCGAGTATCTATGGGTGAATATGGGTGTCGAAAGCGCCAACGGGCATCTGGTGGCCGCCAACAGCCCGGGCAAGGTCGCGCCCTTCGATCCGGACGATTGGGGACAGATGGTTCGCGAGACGGCGGACCGCACGACCCGCTGCGGGTTCTTTCCCGTCGTCAGTGTCCTGCTGGGCATGCCGGGCGAAACCCCCGACGATGTCACGGCGACCCTGGAATTGGTTCGGGACCTGGCGGCAAAGAACGCCGTGATCTTTCCCATCTTCTATGAGCCGATGGCCTCAGGGGCGGAGGCCGACAGGCAGCGATTCACGTTGGCGAAGATGACGCCCGAACACCTGGAACTCTATCGGACCTGCTACGAGCAGAATTTCAAGATGGTCCCGAAGTTGTTCTGGGACAATCAACGCGCCGGCGGGGTCTCGTGGGCCCGACGTGCGTTCATGCAGACCCTCGGACACGGCGAAGTGATGACCTGGCGACGGACCTTCAGGAGATTGCGCAGGCAGATGGACCGTTCCATTCCGACAGTGGTGGAGAAGGAGCAGGTGTATGCCTCATGACCGTGTGACAACGGCCAGGCCTGTCAGGCAGCCTCAGGACAACGTCCCACAGACGAAGCAGCAGCGAGACGATCTGCTCGCCGTCATTCGGGATTACATCGAGACACATGGGCCGGTTCCGCCCCTGTCGATCGGCGAATTGCGGGCTCATACGGAGGCCGTGCTGGAGAAGGCCGGCATGGATCGCAAGTACACCGATTACGCCGCCGTTCTTGTCAACAACGAGGTCTGGCGCGAGACGGTGGCGGCCATTCCCTATCAGAAACGTCTGCTGCTTCTGCCCAAGTGCTTGCGGAGCAGCACGGAATGCCCGGCGAGCTTCGACGATCTGGGCTTGCTTTGCGAGCATTGCGGACGATGCGCCATCGACGAGTTGAAGAGCCAGGCGGAGCAGTTGGGCTATGCCGTCCTGGTTGCCGAGGGTTCGCCCGTTGTGATGGGCCTGATCGAGACGGGACGCATCGAAGCGGTCGTAGGCGCCAGTTGCCTGTCGGTGCTGGAGCGGGTGTTTCCGTATATGGAGGCCGGAGCGGTCCCCGGCGTGGCGATTCCCCTCCTGCGAGATGGCTGCGCCGACACCAGCGTGGACCTCGACTGGCTCTGGGAGGCGATCTACCAGACGACGGACGATCAAACCAGGCGTCTGGACCTCGATGCGCTGCACGAGCAGGTCAACGCGTGGTTCTCGCAGGAAGCCCTCGCGCAGTTGATTGCGCCGCAGCCCGACGAGACCGAGCAGGTGGCCCTGGATTGGATGGCCAAGGCGGGCAAACGCTGGCGGCCCTTCCTCGGTGTCTGCGCGTACAAGGCCCTCTCGACCGACGGCTCGCCTGCGACAGACAAGGACCTGCAACGGATCGCCGTTGCCGTGGAGTGTTTCCATAAAGCGTCGCTCGTTCACGACGATATCGAAGATGGTGATTCGGAGCGGTACGGCGAGCAGGCGCTCCATTCGGAGCATGGTGTTCCCGTCGCATTGAACATTGGCGACCTGCTTCTGGGCGAGGGCTATCGGCTTCTCGTCGAGACCGACAGCTCGGATGAGCGCAAGGCGAGACTCCTGGATGCCGCCGTGCAGGGCCATCGCACGCTCTGCCTGGGCCAGGGCCGCGAGCTGGCGTGGGCCCGGGCGCCGAGGCCGCTGACGGTGGACCAGGTGCTGGAGATCTTTCGCATGAAGACGGCGCCGGCGTTCGAGGTGGCCCTGCGCCTCGGGGCGATCCTTGCCGGCTGCGACGATCGAGTCGGCAGTGTGCTGAAGCAGTACAGCGAGTCCCTGGGCATCGCATACCAGATTCGCGACGATCTGGACGACCTTCGCAGCCCCGAAGGGATTGACCTGTGTGCGAGCCGGCGACCGTCGGTCCTGCTGGCCCTGGCCTATGAGATGGGTGATGAGGCAAGAAGGACGCGAATCGAGCAGCAGTGGGCCCCGTCCACGACGGATGCCGACCGCCAGCAGGTGCGTCAGATCGTCTCGGCGCAGGAGGTGGAGCTGGCGGCGATGCGATTGATGGAGAGCTACAAGGCGCAGGCCATCGGCTCGCTGATCGCCTTGAAGAACGCCAACCTCAAGGGCCTGCTGCGCCGCGTGATGGGCAAGATATTCAACGACTTCGAGATCATGGGCTGCTGCAATGACCATCCGCCTCGACATGCGCCGCGCCGTGGCTAAGGCCGCCGAGGCCCTGGGCGATTCCGTCGGGGCGGTCCGAGAGTTTCTCGGCCGCCATCTCAATGAGGACGGGGGCTTTCGGGGTCGGGACGGAAAGAGCGATCTGTACTACACGGTTTTCGGGCTGGAAGCGTCGATGGCTTTGGATGCCAAGTTGCCTGGGCGCATCGCCGATTACCTTTGCAGCTTTGGGGCCGGCCAATCGCTGGATCTGGTGCATCTGGCCGCTCTGGTGCGGTGTCGAGCGAACTGGGCCGATTGCGGTGGCGAGCTGATCGATCCAGCGACGCAACGGGCCATGACAGCGCATCTCATGCAGTTCCGGGCCGATGACGGCGGTTTCAGCACTTCTGTTGATGCCGAGCGAGGGCACGTCTACGGCAGCTTTCTGGCCTTGGGCGTCTGCCAGGACCTGGAGGTGGACGATCTGGACCCGACCGGCGTGCTCGACTCGGTTCGTTCGCTCCAGATGCCCGACGGCGGCTATTCGAATGAGCCGACGATGACCGTCAGCGCCACGGCGGCCACAGCGGCCGCTATCACGATCTTCTACTACCTCAAAGCACCCGTTCCCGAGCCGGCGCTGCAATGGCTGGCCGCTCGAGCCGAGCCGCACGGCGGGTTTTCCCCCATCCCCTTCGGGCCCGATCTGGCGATTCCCGACTTGCTCTCAACGGCCACCGCTCTGCACGCCCTGACGCTGGTCGGCGTGGACCTGGACGAAATCAGGAGCCTGAACCTGGATTATCTCGACGGATTGTGGAACACGCGGGGCGGTTTCCACGGCCATCCGGCCGACGACGTGCTGGACTGCGAATATACCTACTACGGGTTGCTGTCGCTGGGCGACCTTGTCGGACCATGATGCGAGTCGATCGAGAGGCACTGAACCAGACAATTGTGACGCTCCGCGAGCGGCTGCTGGGATTGAGGAACGCTGAGGGCCATTGGGTCGGACACCTTTCCAGCAGCGCCCTATCGACTGCCACTGCCGCTTTCGCTCTGGCCCAGGTCGATGCAGCGCGGCATCGGACGTTGATCGACCGGGGCCTGAACTGGCTCTGCGAGAACCAGAACCACGATGGCGGATGGGGCGACACCGTTCAGAGTCCGAGCAATCTCAGCACGACGCTGCTGTGCTATTCGGCGCTGGCCGTTCCAGAGGGTGGCAGCCTCAAGTCCGAAGGACTTGGGGATGGTTTGCACGAACGGGCCATCCCCAAGCGGCGTCTGATGTTGCCAGGCGCCCTTGAGAAGACAGAGGTGTGGCTTCGTCGCGAGGTCGGCTCGCTCGAGCCGGAGGCCTTAGCAGCGGCAGTGATCGCGCGGTATGGGAAGGACCGCACATTCTCCGTCCCCATCTTGACGATGTGCGCGCTGGCCGGGCGGCTGGGCGCCGGATCGCAGGCGTGGCGTGGCGTCAAGCCGCTGCCGTTCGAGTTGGCAGTCCTGCCGCACCGGCTGTACAAGTGGTTGCGGCTGCCGGTCGTCAGCTACGCATTGCCCGCTCTGATCGCCATCGGGCAGGCCCGCTATGCCCATCGCAAGCCTCGCTGTCCAGTGTCGTGGCTCGTTCGCCGTCTGGCGAGAAGGCGAAGCCTTGATGTGCTGACGACGCTCCAGCCGACCAACGGCGGCTTCCTCGAAGCGGCTCCGTTGACCTCGTTCGTCGTGATGAGCTTGGCCTCCTGCGGGCAGGCCGACCACCCGGTCGTCTCCAAAGGGGTCGAGTTCCTTCTCGCCTCGATCCGCGACGACGGCAGTTGGCCCATCGACACGGACCTTGCGATCTGGGGCACGACGCTTTCGATTGCCGCGCTGGTAGGATGGGCTTCAGCCCATGCGGTCCATGCGGCATCGGGTGAAGCCCATCCTACATTGCCGGCAACCGAGCGACGACGGTTGACCGATTGGCTGCTGGCCTGCCAGCACAAGGAGATTCATCCCTACACGCAGGCGGCGCCCGGAGGCTGGGCGTGGACGAATCTGCCGGGAGCGGTTCCCGATGCCGACGACACCGCTGGGGCATTGCTCGCCTTGCACCACCTCGGCGTCAGGAACGAAGAGGTCTCGAATGCCGTCGCGGCGGGAATCGGATGGCTGCTCGACCTTCAGAACGGCGACGGGGGGATCCCCACGTTCTGTCGCGGCTGGACGAAGTTGCCATTCGACCGAAGCGCACCCGACATCACCGCCCATGCGCTCGGTGCGATGGGCGCTTGGCTGAACGAATTGCCGACCAACCTGAGGCAGCGAACGGACGCCGGGATGGTCCGGGCGATCGCTTTTCTCAAGGCGGCCCAGCGCGACGACGGCTCGTGGGTGCCGCTGTGGTTCGGCAATCAATCGGCGCCGAACAAGGAGAACCCCGTCTACGGCACCAGCCGGGTTCTGACACACTTGTCGCGTGTTCCGATGGCACACCGCCGGCGGCTGGATGCCGCGTGCGAGCGGGCCGTGCGTTGGCTTCTATCGGCGCAGGGCGCCGACGGAGGCTGGGGTGGTGCGGCTGGTGTCGCTTCATCCATCGAGGAGACGGCGCTGGCCGTCGATGCACTGGCCGAACTCGTAGGGGCGAATGATGATTCGCGCGTATGCCCTTACGGGCACGCTGCCGTTCGTAGTGACGCCGTAACGCGTTACCCTCCCCGGCACAAGTATGCCCTTACGGGCACACTACCAACAGCGCTCGCCCGTGGGGCCGAATGGCTCGTCGGCCATACGGAGCGGGGCACATCGGTCCCGGCTTCGCCCATCGGGCTCTACTTCGCGCAACTCTGGTATTCCGAGGCGTTGTATCCGCCCGCGTTTGCGCTGTCGGCGCTCAGCAAGGTCCAGGCCCTGTCGCATTCGGCGTGAATTCTCTCGAAAAGCCGCAAATTCACTTGCAGCCGGGTCTCTTGTTTGATATTATTGCTAATAGCAATTGTTGCCATGAACAAATAGACGGCAAGAGGGTATACAGTGGCATGAGCCGAAGATTCTTTGAGTTGATCCTGGCGATCAAACGGAAATGCCAGTGCAACGAGGAGCAGATCCAGGAGCAACTGGGCCTGACCGCTGCACAGTTTCATGGCCTGATCGTGCTGGATGAAGGGGCTGAGGTCGGCGGATGTGAATTTGCCCGGCGAATGCGTTTGTCTGTGTCGCGGGGCAGCAGGGTGCTCAATAGCTTGGCCACCGGTGGGTACGTTGCGACGCGTGTTCGGGCCGATGACCGTCGGGCGATCCAGATCGCACTGACGGACAAGGGCAGACGAACAAAAGGGCGGATTGCGGATCGCATGGCCGACTGCGAAAGCCGTATCTACGACCGTCTGGACCATTCCGACCTCCGGCAGGTCAGGACGGCGCTGGAACGGTTGGAGGCGGTCCTGTGAGAGGCCCGTTCAAACGAACTTCAAGGAGAATGGCGATGCACAGAGCGATGCTGATTCAATTGGTGTTGGGGTTGCTGATCGGCGGCGGCCTGGGGGCGATGTTGGGCTACTTCGGCAAGTGTACGAGCGGGGCGTGTCCTCTGACGGCTAATCCGTATCGCGGTGGGTTCATCGGCGCGATGATCGGGGGTATGCTGGCGTTTTCCGGGGCCGCATCGCGCCCGAAGGATGAGGGCGACCTGGCGGGGTATGCCGCCGTCCAGATCGGCAGTGCTACCGATTTTGAGCGCCTGGTTCTCAAGGCCGAGCAGCCGGTGATGGTCGATTTCTACTCGAACGGTTGCCCGCCGTGCCGCAGGCTGGCCCCGACGATTGAAGAACTTGCCGAGGAGTATCAGGGTCGCGCCGTCGTGGCCAAGGTCAACGTCGATCGCGTCCCCGATCTGGCCCGCCAATACGGCATCCAGGGCATCCCCGCCGTTCTCTTCTTCGACGGGGGCAGCGAGACACAGCGTCTGGTGGGTCTGCGGCCTCGCAGCGCCTACACCGAGGTGCTCGATGGACTGCTGGGCTGACGCAGCCTACTGCGACCACAGCGGCGAGAGCAGATCGTAGATGGCCAGGAAGATGCAGGCCAGGCCGGCTGCAACGCACACGAAACCGAAGACGCTGAGCACCGTGGCGATGAATTTCCCTTCGAAATAGGGCGAGGTGGCGAACCGCTGCTTCAAGACTGCGCCGCCGATGCACAACGGCGCCGCCACGCCCAGCACGCCAAGCCCGGTCAGGATGCTGCGAAGTGGGTCCTTCATTCGCGGCCCCTCGGGTTCGGGCAGAATCGCCAGGACGACGAAACACGCCAGAGCGATGGCCAGCGGCATCCCGATCGCCAGCAGGCTCTTCCAGGTGCCGCGTCGCTTGTCGCGCTTCTGTTGAATATCCGTCTCGGCCATCACGTCGCCGCGGTCACCGCATCTTGCGGATGCGGACCTCGATGTCTTCTTCGTCGGCCAGGAGCGTGACGAGTTCGTTCGGGTCGGTCTGTCCGTAATGATACGGATAGAGGACCTTCGGCTCGAAGGTCCGGGCGGCATCGGCCACCATCTCCGGGGTCATGGTGTACGGCAAGTTCATCGGCAGAAAGGCGATGTCGATCTTCTTGAGGTCTTTCATCTCGGGGATGTTCTCCGTGTCGCCCGCGATGTAGACCCGCCGCTTGCCGAACGTCACGACGTACCCATTGCCGTGGCCCTTGGGATGGAACGGCGTGCCGTCGGGCCGCTTGTGAACGATGTTGTAGGCCGGCACTGCTTCGATCTTGAGCCCATCGACCGTCCGCACGTCGCCATTCTTCATCACCAGCCCGCCGCTCACGCGCTCGGCGCAGATCTTGGTCAGGACGATTTTCGTATCGGGCGTTCGAATCACCTCCAGGGCCTTGGGGTCGAGATGGTCGCCGTGCTCGTGGGTGATCAGAACGACGTCCGCCTTGGGCAGCTTCGTGTAGTCGGCTTCCCGGCTGACCGGATCGACGTGGATGATCTTGCCCTGCCAGTTGAACATCAGCGTGCCGTGACCGATGAAAGTGATCTTCAGATCACCCTGTTCGGTCTGGATGACGTCCTCTTCGAACTTCTTCTCCTCGTTCGTACCTGCCGGTGTGGTTCCCGACCCCGCTGTAAGCAGTATCGCGGGAACGAACAACCAGGCCGTTGCTGTCGTTCTGTTCATCATCTGCTCCTTATTGGGGCTCAACACATTTCTGCACAACTCTCGTTCGGAACTGAGACGCAACATGACATGATAGCCAACGGCGTCCGTCGATGCTATAATCCAATCTCGCGATTTGGAGGACCGAATGGACGAAGACACGGGCAGACAAGACACAGATCGCGCTACAGTTGGCGGTCTCTCGAGTGCGGTAGGCCGCAGGACGGTCTTGAAATCGGCTCTTGGGGTAGCGGCCGGACCGGTGGTGTTGTCGCTCTCATGCGCCTCCAGCGATACGCTGTCCCGCAGAAAGCGGCCTGTGCGGTTCGGGATGGTCACGGACTGCCACTACGCCGACGTCGATCCGGCGGGCACGCGGTTCTACCGCCAGTCGCTCGAGAAACTCGGCGAGTGCGTGGCTCGAATGAATGCGGAAGACGTGGACTTTCTCATCGAACTGGGCGATTTCAAGGACCAGGGCCGTCCGCCCGTCGAGCAGGACACGCTGGCGTATCTGGAGGAGGTCGAGGCGGTGTTCCGGCGATTCGACGGTCCGACCTACCACGTCCTCGGCAACCACGACGTGGACAGCATCTCCAAGCCGCAGTTCCTGGCCCGCGTGACCAATACCGGCGTCGATCGCACGCGCAGCTACTATTCGTTCGACGCCAAGGGTCTGCACTGCATCGTGCTCGACGCCAACTATCGCAGCGATGGCGCCGACTACGATCGCGGCAACTACGACTGGACTGACGCGAATATCCCCACCGGCGAACTGGACTGGCTTCGCCGTGACCTGGCTGCCGCCCGTGGTCCGGCGGTTGTCTTCATCCACCAGTTGCTCGACGGGACCGGTGCGGTGTACGTCAAGAATGCGGCCGAGGTGCGCAACGTCCTCGAACGTTCCGGCAAGGTCCTCGCCGTCTTTCAGGGCCACCATCATGCCGGCGACTACAACGAGATCAATGGCATTCACTACTACACGCTGGTCGCCACGGTGGAAGGCCAAGGAGCAGAAGACAATTCGTATGCAATTGTTGAGATGTGTCCCGGCGCCGATGCGGTTGTCACGGGCTACCGCAAGGCCAACAGCAAGACGCTGGCCTCCGCTGGGAAGACGTGAGGGCTACTGCGTCACGCCGAGGCCAGCGCTTCGACGTCGGTGATCGTCTTCGGGATCGACGGGCCCAGCACACGGGCGCCGGTGTCGGTGACGAGGATATCGTCTTCGATCCGAACGCCGCCGAAGTCGCGATAGGCTTCGACCTTGTCGTAGTCGATGAAGGCCTCGCATTTTCGCTCGGCCTTCCAGCGGTCAATCAGCGTCGGAATCAAGTAGATGCCCGGCTCGACTGTCACGACGTGGCCCGGCTCGACGGCCTTGGCCAGCCGCAGCGAGCGCCAGCCGAACGCGGGGTCCCTGCGAATGGTGTCCGTGTAGCCCACGTAGTCTTCGCCCAGGCCTTCCATGTCGTGCACGTCGAGGCCCATCATGTGACCGAGGCCGCACTGGAAGAACAACGTGTGGGCGCCTGCCTCAACTGCTTCTTGGGGATCGCCTTTGGTCAGGCCCAGTTCCTTCAGTCCGGCCACCAGCCTCACGCAGGCCAGGCGATGGATGTCGCGGAATTCCACGCCGGGTCGGATCGCAGCGATGGCCGTCTCCTGCGCGTCAAGAACGATAGAGTAGACCTCGCGTTGCTTCTGCGCGAATCGTCCGCCGACCGGAATCGTCCGCGTGACGTCGCTGGCATACCGCAGGGGCGACTCAGCGCCCGAGTCGTTGACAGCGATATCTCCGGCTTTCAGCACGTTGTTGTGGAAGGGGTTGTGCAGCGTCTCGCCGTGAATGCTGAAGATGGGTTCGAAGGCAAACCGCGCGCCAAGAGCTATAGCAATGCCTGCCATGACGCCGGCGACTTCGCGTTCAATCACGCCGGGTCTGGCCGTCTTCATCGCGGCCACTTGCATCTGATGGGAGACGCTCATCGCCAGCTCGATCTGTTCGATCTCCTCCGGCGCCTTTACGGACCGCTGCGCGACGACGGCGCGAATCAACGACTCCGAGACGCGCTCGCCGACCGTCTGCGGCGATACGTCCAGGAGTCTGCCGATCTTCAGGATCTGGTCATCTCGGCAGGGTGGAAGTAAGCAAATCGGCCGACTCGAGTCGCTCACCTTCTTCAGAAACGACAGCAGATCGCGGCTTGGGGCCGTTCGCGTGATCCCCACCTGATGGGCCTTCTCGCAGAGCGGCGTCTGCGGTCCCGTCCAGATCACGTCATCGACGGTCACATCGTCGCCGAAGAGGCATTCCGTGCCTTCATCCAGATCGATCACGGCGGCCAAGCCCGGCTCATCGAGCCCGAAGTAATAGAGGAACGAACTGTCCTGGCGGAACGGATAGCAGTTGTCCGCGTAGTTGATCGGCGACGGCTCGTTGCCCGCAAACAGCACCGTGCCCGACGCGATCCGGCGGCGAAGCCCGGCGCGTCTCTGTCTGTAGATTTCGGGGGCGAACATCGGCTATTCCGTACCGGTCGGGTTCGTTCGTTCGGTCAGCAGACTGACGCCCACGAGGGCGACGACCGAAAGCGTGATGGCCGGCAGTACCGCGTCGAGGTCCGCCGCCCACGCCGGCAGGGCCGCCTTGATGAATCGCAACTCTTCCCAGGCCAGAGCCGTGAACGTGCCGACGAGAATGGATGCGATGGCACCGTACTTCGTCGAGCGGTTCCAGAACATCGCCGCCACCAGGCACGGCGTGATCGCCGCCCCGTAGATCGTGAACGCATATAGCGCCTTGCGAAACACTGTGGTCGATTCGGCGAACGCCAGCGACACGAGGTATGCGATGATTCCGAACGCCAGCACCAGCAGCCGACTGATCAGAACCACGTGCTTCTCGCTGGCCTTGGGATTGATGTGGGCCAGATAGACGTCTTTGATGAAAGTGGTCGCCGGGACGAGCAGGAAGGAATCGGCCGTCGAGATGATGATGCCCACCACGGTGACCAGAAACAGAATGCCCAACGGCAGCGGCATGAAGTGCTTGGCGGCGTAGATCAGCACGTAGCGACCGTTCTCGGGGTCGGGGATCAGGCTGGACGAGATCCAGGCGCTGGAGATGATCAGCAACTCGATGATCAGTGCCAGAAAGATCATAATCAGCACCGCTGTGCGGGCGCCTTTGGCGTTCTTGCTCGCGAAGATCCGCTGGTACTGGTTGGCGTCGCCGAGGACCAGCAGGAAGACGGGCAGACAGTAGTTGATGATGGTGACGGGGGAATAGACGCCCCAGAACCGCATGTGGTCCGGCCGGTCGCCCATCGCCGCAAACGCTTCCGTCATGCCGGCGAACCCGCCGGCCTTGAGCAGAAGCACCGGGAATGCGATGACCAGAGACACTGTGATGATGGTTCCCGTCACGATGTCGGTGAACGCCAGGCTCAGCAGACCGGCCAGCATCGTGTAGGTGATGATGAAGATGGCGGCGATGATGGTCGCGTCGTGCGCCGTCAGTCTCGGCTCCGATAGGATGAGCCGGCCGTGTTGCGGTAGTGACGTAACGCGATAGCCTCTCACTCGATCTTCGGCATCGGCTTCGTGCCCTTCAATGACAATCTTAGCCATCGAATTGGTCTTCACGGCCACGTGGTTGACGGCACCCGCTGCGGCCAGGCGCTCCTGTGCCTCGATGATGTCCCGCCCCGCGACCACGTCCACCGTGAACGTCTTCGCTTGGGGTGCCCACCCGTCATCGGTCTTGACCTGAAAGCCCATGGTCGCCGTTCCCGTCCAGTCCGCCTGCGGCTCGAAGACGAGATGGCCCTTGCCGACCTGAGACGCCGTCACCTCACTGCTGGGCTGGACGACGACGGGGTCCTTCTTGCCCGTGATGACCTCCAGGACCATGCCGCCGGCGTTGAACTGGTAGCTGACGATCACCATGTAGGCGATGATCAAGGCCACCACGGCCAGCAGCCGTGCGGTCCGCCCGTAGCGCGACCCGATGATCTCCGGGACGCTTGAGACCTCGATCGACCGGGCCTTGTGGGCGATCATCGACAGCAGGATCATGCCGAAGAACGTCCCGCTAGGCAGGATCAGGGCCGCCATGCCGTCGCGGAAGGCCTGGCCGGCGTTGCCGACGATGGAGCCGGTGCCGATCCAGACGGCCAGCATGGTGCAGACCATCACCCAGGGCGAGAGCGTCCTTCCCGCCACGGCGAAATCCGCCTGCGTCTTGACCCGCCGGGACATGTGGACGCCGATACCCGTCAGAGCGAACAGATAAACGAGAATCGAGATGAGATAGACCATGGCACCTGCTTCGTGTCTGGACGCCGGCTGCGCGTCGGTGTCAGTCGATGAATTGCTCGACAAAGTACTTGGGCGTCAGCGGCCGACCGGTGGACCGGACGATCATCTCGTCCCACCGGTAGCGGGCCCCCGGACCGAGCACATTGTCCCGGAGGTATCGGCCCACGCGCCGGTCGCCAACATAGCTGAGCCCCTCGTCGGAATCAAGCTTCAATATCTGGCCGACGATATGATGGTGCCATTGCGAGGCCAGCAGTTCCCCGAGCATGTAGTTGTGGTAATAGCAGGGCGCGGTGGTGAAGTGCAGCTTCGAGGCCCATCCGGCGTCGGCCGGCTCCGGCGGGCGCTGCACGAACTGATATCTCTTCACGAGGTCCCACCACAGGTCGTTCAGGTTGCCGTCGGGATCGGCGTAGAGGGTCTTCTCGAAATGGTACATCACCATCGCCCAGCGGGCGAAGAGAATCTGCTGGAACCGCAGATAGCGATCGCTGACGGCCTGGACCCTGGCGGTTTCCTCATCGGACAGTCCCAGCATCTGCTGCATCCAGGCGGCATTGCGGCTGAGCCGGCCGAAGAGCATGGCGACCGCCTCGGTGGTGAAACTGTGCGCCGGCTCGCGGAGCAGCCAGGGCTCGCGGCGGTCATGGTACTTGCTGTACAGGGCGTGGCCCAGCTCATGCAGGAGCGTCTCCATCCACCGCTCGGTGTCCTGCAAGTTGCAGAGCACGCGGGTGTCGCCCTCGCGGTCGGCGTCGAAGCCGTAGGCGTGCGGGTACTTTCCCTCGCGGTCGTACAGGTCGCTGCGGGCCAGGATGTCATCGACGGGCAGGTCCACCCCGGCGAAGTAGCGCCGAGCCAGGTCCTCGATGTCGCGGCCCTTGTAATACTGGTCCAGGTCCAGGTCATAGACCAGCGGTGTCCGCTGGAAGAATGGATCATGGTAATGCCAGGGCATCAGCGCATCCGGGGCGATCCCGTGGCCTTCGGCCAGAATGGCGTCCAGCTCCTTCTTCAGCTCGGCGAACGGTTCGCGGGTCAGCGCGTCCAGTTCTTCGAAGATGCGATCGAGCTCCGGTACGTCCTGCTCGCCCGCGACGATGGCCATCGTATGATAGTTGTCGAAGCCAAGCTGCCGGGCCGCTTGGTTGCGGAGCTTCACCAGGCGAAGAAAGTCTGTGACGATCGCGTTGCCGACCTGCCGACTGGCGCGCCAGGCGGCCTCGCGCTTCGGCGTATTCCCTTCTGTTGTCATGAGCGTGTAGATGTCGCTCATGGTGACGTCTTGCCCGTCGATGCGGCCGCGATAGCTGTTGTAGGTCTGCTGGATCTGCGTATCCAGCGTCACGATCTGTGCCAGTAGATCGGGCTCGATCTGGTTCGGGAGGTAGGCGTAATAGAGCTTCTCGATCTGGCGCGCCACGCGCGGATCGTCAATGGCCCCGGATTCTTTGAACGCCTTGATGCGGGCGAAGTCCTCCCGGCTGCTGTAGACCTGCCGAATCTCAAGCTGCAGGGCTTCGTACTTGTCCCACGCCTGCGGATTGCCCGTTGTGGTCGCGTCCCAGTATGTCAGATTGGCCTGGGTCGCCAGGGGGGCGATGGTGGCCGTGTGCGCCTCGACAAAACCCGCCAGGCCGTCGTTCCTTTCGCCCGATACACAGCCGATCCCGAGCATGCTCACAAGCAGCAGAGCACTCCAAACGAACATCGTTCTCATGCTGGACCTCCTAATACGATTTCTCGAACCGCCTCAGTCTACCATGCCACCACCTGAGCCGCAACGCGGTGAAAGCCCTGGAGCGATCCGATTGAGCAGTTCTCCGTGCGTGATTTGGCTGTTCGAGTTTCGGATCGGAGGTTCTACGGCTCTGCATCCGGCTTCTACAGGAGTGCTTCGACTTCGACAAGCAGGGCTGGCAAGTGACTCTCGACGACGCCCCAGACCGTGGCATCGTCAATGGTGTCGTAGCCATGAATGATCCGGTTGCGGAATCCCACAATCCGAGGCAGGTGATGAAGGCGCGCAGCCGTGGCGGGGTCTTCGTGCGAAAGCTGGTTGAGCGCCTCGCCGATGATCTCGAACTCTCGCTCGACCGCGCGACGGAACTGACGATTGGCTTCGTACTCGGCAAAGGTGCGATTCTGACACCAGTGGCGAATACTGCGCGCCGAATCCTGGACGTCAAACAGCAGTTTCCGGGTGTGGTTGTTCATAGATGAGTCTTCGAGTCGATTCGATCTCTCGGCGCAGATACGGATTCCGAATCGATTGCTCCGTCAACAGATCGACCGGTCGATGAAAGAGTCGCTCCAGGTCCTCCGCGAATCCGAGGTAGCGTTCTGCATACTCGCCGCTGGGCTTACGGTCGGCAAAGCGAACCAGAAAATCAAGATCGCTGTGTGTGGCATCGAAGTGGTCCGACACCGCCGACCCGAACATATAGAGTCTCTCGACTCGATAGTGTCGGCACAAATGCACCAAAGCCGCTCGGTTCTGTTCTGTAAGGGCCACCATGATAGCGTGAGTTTACGCAATTGCCTTTGGTCTTGTCAACACCCATGTGCGAGCCCACGCATACCTGTGCGATGTGTCGGGCGCGTCAGTTTGTCTGGAGGATTTACCTCACAGGGCGTTCTGTTCGGTGCGGGCGATGATCTCGTTCTGGAGGTCGCGGCCGAGGTCGACGAAGTAGTCGCTGTAGCCGGCGACGCGGACGATCAGGTCGCGGTTCTGCTCGGGATGCTTCTGGGCCTCGCGGAGGGTCTCGGCGTCGACGACGTTGAACTGGATGTGGTGACCGTCGAGCCGGAAGTAGGAGCGGATCAGTTGCGTGAGCTTGTCGAGGCTCTCGTCGCCGTCGAGGACCTGGGGGTTGAACTTCATGTTCAGTAGGGTCCCGCCGGTGCGGGCGTGGTCCATCTTGGCGGCCGACTTGAGCACGGCCGTGGGCCCGTAGCGGTCGGCGCCCTGGACGGGCGAGATGCCCTCCGACAGCGGCAGGCCCGCCTTGCGGCCGTCGGGCGTCGCGCCGATTACCGAGCCGAAGTACACGTGGACCGTCGTTGGCAGCAGATTGATGTGATAGCGGCCGCCCTTGGTGTTGGGCCGGCCGTCCACCGCGTCGAAGTAGACCTCGAACACCGATCGCATGACATCGTCGGCGTAGTCGTCGTCGTTGCCGTACTTGGGGGTTCGTTCCAGCAGGGTTTGCCGCAAGGGCTCGTCGCCTTCGAAGTTGTTGTGCAGCGCCGCCAGCAGTTGCGGCATTGCCATGTCTTTGTGGTCGAACACATGGTACTTGATCGCAGTCAGCGCGTCGGTGATCGTACCCAGCCCGACGCCCTGGACGTAGTTGGTGTTGTAGCGAGCGCCGCCGTCGTGGTAGTCCTTGCCTTTGGCAATGCAGTCGTCGATCAGGATCGACAGGAACGGGGCAGGCATGTACGTCGCGTACAGCCGCTCGATGACGTTGTTGCCCCGCATTTTGATGTCCATGATGTAGTTGACCTGCCGGCGGAACGCCTCGAACAACTGCTCGAAGGTCTTGAACCGCGCGGGGTCGCCCGTCTGCGGGCCGAGACGCCGGCCCGTCCTCGGATCGACCCCGTCGTTCAGCGTCAGTTCCAGGACCTTGGGCAGGTTGAAGTAGCCGGTGAGGATATAACTCTCCTTGCCGAACGCGCCGACCTCGACGCAACCACTGGAACCGCCGTTGCGGGCGTCGGCCACGGATTTGCCCATGCGGACCAGCTCCTGGACGATCAGGTCACAGTTGAACACCGACGGCTGGCCGAACCCGGTGCGGATGATCTTCGTCGCTCGCTTGATGAAGCGGTCGGGGTTCTTCTTGCTGACCTGGACGGAGGAGCTGGGCTGGACGAGCCGCATCTGCTCGATCACGTCAAGCATGAGGAACGTCACTTCGTTGACGCCGTCGGAGCCGTCCTCCTTCAGGCCGCCGCTGTTGATCTGGGCGAAGTCGGTATACGTGCCGCTCTCAGCGGCGGTGACGCCTACCTTGGGCGGCGCCGGCTGATTGTTGAACTTGACCCAGAAGCACTGGAGCAGCTCTTTGGCCTGCTCGGCGGTCAGCGTCCCTTCGTCGAGACCTCGCCGGTAGAACGGATAGAGGTGCTGGTCCAGGCGGCCCGGGTTGAACGAGTCCCACGGATTCATCTCGGTCGTCACGCCGAGATGGACGAACCAGTAATATTGCAGAGCTTCCCAGAAATCGCGCGGTGCGTGGGCGGGAACGTGCGAGCAGACCTGAGCGATCCGTTCCAGTTCGGTCTTCCGCTGAGGATCGGATTCCTGCTTGGCCATCTCGCGGGCCTTCTCGGCGTGACGCTCGGCGAGGCGGATCAGCGCATCGGCGCAGATGCGCATCGCCTTGAGCTGTTCCTGCTTCGCATACGCCTGTGGATCGTTGAAGTAGTCCAGGCTGTCGAGACTGCGTTGAATGTCCTGCCGGAAATCGAGCATGCCCTTGCGATAGATCTTGTCGTCCAGCACGGTATGGCCGGGCGACCGCTGTTCCATGAATTCGGTGAACAGGCCTGCCTCATAGGTGGCCTTCCATTCGTCGGTCATTTCGCGGAAGATACGGTCCCGCATGGTCCGGCCCTGCCAGAACGGGATGATCGTCTCTTCGTAGACCTTTCGCACCTCGGGACTCACCGCAAACGAGGTCTTCTCTCGCGAGTTGAGGATGTCCAGGTCGCTCAGCGTATGGCAGCACAATTCGGGATAGGTCGGAGTCGCCTTGGGCGCGTGGCCCTTCTCGCCGACGATCAGCTCGCCGTCGCCGATGTAGACGGTCTTGCATTCCATCAGATGCTGAAAGGCCAGAGCCCGCGTGACCGGGACGCTCTCTCGCCAGGCACCGCCGCTCTGGTAGAACTGGGTCATCAGTTCGGCCCGTTCGCTGGAGATATAGGGGTGCGTTTCGACGCTCTGCTGGCGAAGTCTTCTGACACGCTCGTTCATCGTCTATCCACCTATCGTGACCTCGAATCCATACCCTCGCAGGGTCCTGGCGATCTCGGCCATCCGTTCATCACTGGAGCTTTCGCCCTCCATCAGGTCGAAGCCGGCGGTCAGCCGGACAGACTTCTCCAGGCCGCCGCGATTGTAAGGCAGGATATCAATCCTTCGGACCGTCGGCAACGACTGGGTGAATCGGGCCGTGTTCTCGATATTGGCCATGTCGTCGTTGAATCCCGGCACGATCGGAATCCGGACGACCAGCTTCTTGCCGGCCTCGGCCAACATCCTGAGATTGGCCAGGATCAGATCGTTCGGCACGCCCGTATACCGTTCGTGTGTCGGTGAATCCATGTGCTTGATGTCGCACAGGACCAGATCGGCGACCTCGGCGACCCGCCGGACCAGATCGCCCTTGGCGTGGCAGGTCGTATCGACCGCTGTATGTATGCCCTCGGCCCGGCAGCGGTTCAGCAGTGCCAGCAGAAAATCGCCCTGCATCAGCGGTTCCCCGCCGGAGAACGTGACCCCGCCGCCCGACTGGTCATAGAAGATCACGTCCTTGACGACCGCGGCCATCACCTCGGCCACGGTCATCTGCTGGCCGATGATTTCCCTGGCGCCCGCCTGGCATTCGACGGCACAGCGGCCGCAGAGAACGCACTTCTCCACGTCCGTCACGGGATAGCCGTCCGGGAACGTAATGGCCTTGCCTTGGCAGACGGCCTCGCATCGCCCGCAGCGGATGCAGCGGCCCTGCCGGAAGCTGGACTCGGGCGTCGCCTTCCAGCTCTCGGGATTATGGCACCAGCGGCACCGCAGCGGGCAGCCCTTGAAGAAGACCGTCGTGCGAATCCCGGGGCCGTCGTGGATGGCGTACTTCTTGATATCGAAGACATACCCTCGTACCGGCGGTGCAGGCATCGCCCCGGCAGTGTGGCCCGCCGTCCGCAGATGGCTATAAGCAGATTGTCCGTCGTGCTCTGTCTTCACCAAAGTTGCCATCCCCGTGATCCATCACCCTTCTGACCGATTCTCCCACAGACTCAGCATACCCAGATATCGCTGCGGAAACAAGATACCATCGACCATCCACCTGCCTGGGCGGGGAAATACCGGGGCCGGTGATCATTCACCGCTACGGCCCTTACACAGGAGGGGGCATCGGCGAATATGGCCGTTGACAGGGACTGGCTGGAGCCGAGACAGGCGAATCGTTGTTGGATGAGCGCGAGGGGCATGATGAGACGATGGGGACTGGTTCTGGGTTTCGCGCATGGTCGGTCCGCTCAACGACGGCAACGAGTACGGCGTCACGCTCAAGGACGGGCGGCAACTGCTCGTCTTCAACAACACGCCCAAAGGTCGCAGCCCGCTCAATGTGGCGGTTTCGTTGGAAGGGCAGAACTGGGACGTGGTGCTGACGCTCGAAGACCAGCCCGGCGAGTACTCCTATCCGGCCGTCATTCAGGCCGCCGACGGGCTCGTCCACGCCACATGCACCTATCACCGAAAGAGCATCAAGCACGTGGTCCTCGATCCGGGCAAGCTCCGATCCTTCTGAAGGGCCGCGATCCGCGGGGCATTCGGGGCAATTGTGGAAACCCTGCGCGCACGCTGGACGTATAGGACCAGTAAGACCCGTAGGACCTATGAGCCCCGATGGACATTGAGGTTCGGGGGAACGCTTCAGGGAAGGAGAACGGACATGATCGACACGGAAGCGATCGCCGAATTGACCTACGATCTGGCCCGCCGCGACTTCTCGTACCCATCCGGGCGGAGCGACGTGGGATTCCAGGAGAAACGGATCTGGCAGAAGGTCCGCGCTCTGGGCACACGGTTGTGGCTGGACACAGGCGATATTGACGAGGCCGATACGCTGTGGTGCTGCGAGTTCGAGGCACTGACGACGAACAACACGCTGCTCAACAAGGAGATCCAGAAAGGGCTGTACGACGATCTCGTTCGCGAGGCGGCCGAGGCGATTCGCCGGACGGCGCCCGAGATCGACGAGCAGGAGTTGGTCCTGGAGGTTGCGTTCATCCTCAACGCCCGACACGCCTTGAGGCTCGTCGAGAGGTTCGACGCGCACGTGAGCGTGGAGCTGCACACCGACCTCGGTCACGACGTGGAGCGCTCGGTGGCCTACGGGCGGCGGTATTTCGATATCTGCCCGGAACGGTTCTACGTGAAGGTGCCGCTGACGCCGGCCGGGCTGCTGGCGGCGCGGAAGCTGGGGCAGGAGGGTGTTCCGGTCAACTTCACATTGGGCTTCTCGGCCCGACAGAACTACGCGATTGCCATGCTGGCCCAGCCTCGATTCGTCAACGTCTTTATGGGCCGGCTCAATGCCTTTGTCGAAGACAACGAGTTGGGCGACGGGCGAAATGTCGGAGAGAAGGCCACACTGGCGGCACAGAGGATGCTGCTCGCGTTGCGCGAGGCCGGCCGAACGCGTTCGCTCCTGATCGGGGCCAGCGTGCGAGAGGGCGTGCAGGTCGCGGCCCTGGCAGGACTCGATGTCCTGACGATACCGCCGAAGGCGGCAGCACAGTACGAGACATCGCCGCCGGCCAGACTGTTGTCGCAGGTCCGGACCGATCCGGCCGTTTCGCTGACCGAAGGCGTCAGTTTCGAAGACTTCAACGCTGGAACGCTCTGGGACATTCCGCAAGTTTTCAAGGACTGCGTCGAAGGCCTCCTTCAGGAAGACATTGACACGATGACGCCCGACGACGTGCGATCCCATTTTGCCCGGTGTGGACTTGCCGACTTCCTGCCGGACTGGTCGCCCGAAGACGTTCGCACGGCGGCCGGCGATGGCAAGATTCCCGTCTTCACCACGTGGAAGGAACGGCTTTCCAGGGGTGCCATTGGCCTTGACGCCCTCTTGAATCTCAGCGCCTTCGAGGCCTTTGCTATCGACCAGAGGGCGCTGGACGACCGCATTCGGTCGCAGATCTGAGCCGTCCCGGCGGGGAACACGATCGCCTGTCTTCGCTGAATATCCGCTCTTGCCGCTTTTCGTATACCCCAACCTGCGGTAGAATGGCCCGGGCAGGGTCTGTCGGTGTGTCGCCCTGCAGGCAGGGACAGGATTGGGGCAGGTATGGTTGGGATCGTTTCCAGGCCGGATACACAACAGAAGCTCGAAACCCTCAGTGCCGATGCCCAGTACGATCTGGCATGCGCCTGTGGGACCAACCGAGACGAAGGGCGTCGACGCGGCAGTGACGGGCGATGGATCTATCCGGTTACGCTGCCCAGCGGCGGGCGGAGCGTTCTGTTCAAGAGCCTGATCTCGAACGTCTGCACCAACGACTGCAAGTACTGCCCGCTGCGGGAGCAGCAGGATCTTCGGCGGTGCAGCCTCAGCCCGGACGAGACGGCCAATGTGTTCCTCGACTACTACCGGCAGAAGAAGGTGTTCGGCCTGTTCCTCAGTTCCGGGGTCATCGGCTCGCCGGATGCGACAATGGACCGGCTGACGGCTGCGGCACGGCTGCTGCGACGCAAGCATGGATTCAGGGGATACATCCATCTGAAGGTCATCCCTGGCGCCAGCGATGCGGCCGTTGAGGAAGCGGTCTCTCTGGCCAGCGCCGTGTCTCTAAACATCGAGACGCCGGGACAGAAGAACCTGGCGAAGCTGTCGAGCCGCAAGGATTACATCCGCGACATCATCGAGCCGATCAAGCTGATCAGCCGCCTGACGGCCCGGGGAACGCGGTTCGCCCGTGTCAAGCAGACCACGCAGTTCATCGTCGGAGCGGCCGGTGAATCGGACGCTGAGATCGTCAAGTACATGGGCGGCCTGTACGAGCGGCTCCGGATGCAGCGCATCTACTTCAGCGCCTATCAGCGCGGCGCCGGCGATCCCTCGCTGGATTCCGGGTCGGGTGATTCGACCGATCCTGCCCACGCCTTCGTCCGGGAGCATCGCCTGTACCAGGTGGACTTCCTGATGCGCAAGTACGGGTTTAGGGACGCCGATATTGCGTTCGATTCACGGGGCCGGTTGGCGCTCGACGCCGATCCCAAAGAACTCTGGGCCCGCAACCACCCCGAGTTCTTCCCGGTGAATGTAAACCGCGCGTCGCGAATGGACTTGCTCCGCGTGCCGGGCCTGGGGCCCCTGACGGTCGATCGGATCGTCAAGCACCGACGTGCCCAGCGGATCCGGCGGGTCGAGGACATCAGCCCAGTCGGCGCCAGGCTCGGCAAGGCGACGCCCTATTTGATCTTCTGAATATTTTCATTGCTAACATGTTGCGGCTCTTTATAATCCGCTGCCTGATCCAAGGTTCGATTCCCGTGATCCCGATGGCTATCGGGAGCCTCAAGAGAAAGAAAAGGAGGTGAAGATGCAGAACATGGTTCCCTCAAGGGTTTTTTTGACCAAAGGCGTCGGACGACACAAGTATCAGCTCAAGTCGTTCGAGGAAGCTCTGAGAAAAGCGGGCGTGGCCCAGCAGAACCTGGTCCAGGTCTCCTCGATTCTGCCGCCCAAGTGCAAGATCATCAGCCGAGACAAAGGCCTTGCCGAGTTGACGCCGGGGCAGGTGTGCTTCTGCGTCATGGCTCGTGCCGATACCGACGAGCACGGTCGTCTGGTCGCCTCGTCGGTGGGCATCGCCGTTCCGAAAGACGGCAGGAAATGGGGGTATCTCAGCGAGGTCCACGGCCACGGCATGGACCAGCGCGAGGCCTCGGACATGTCGGAAGACCTGGCCGCCGGGATGCTTGGAACCACGCTAGGTCTTGAAGTCGATCCGAACAAGGCCTGGTCGGAAAAGGAGCAGGTCTACAAATCCAGCGGGCTGATCATTCGCACCTCGAACATCACGCAGACCGCCCGGGGCAAGAGAGGGCTCTGGACCACTGTGGTGGCAATCGCCATGTTCCTCTTCGACTGATAGCCTTTGGACGGCGGATTGGAGATCTGGGATTCTCCTGGATTCGCATCGGTGCAACCATCCACAATCTGAACGTGGAGCGATAGCGATGGACAAGAAAGACCTGCTCAAAGAATGTGTCGAACACATCGACATCAAGAGTTTTGACTCCACGCCTGTTGTGGATGCAATGCGCGAGATGTCGTTTACGGCCAGGGATACCGCGCGGGCCGCTGACATCCTTGCCGCGATGATCGAGGACCCGGACTGCACGATCCTACTGTGCGTCGCCGGCAGCACCAGCGCCGGCGGCTGCATGCAGGTCTACGTCGATATGGTCCGCCACAACATGGTCGATGCGATCGTTGCGACCGGGGCGACCATCGTCGATATGGACTTTTTTGAGGCGATCGGCTTCCGGCACTATAGAGGCAGCCCGTTTGTGGACGATAACAAGCTCAGAGAGCTTTATATCGACCGGATTTACGATACGTACATCGACGAGGAGCAGCTCCAGGTCTGCGACGAGACCATCAAGCAGATCGCCGACGTTCTGGAGAAGCGCCCGCATTCGTCGCGGGAGTTCATCCGAGAAATGGGCAAGTATCTGACCCAGCACGCCAAGAAGAAGGATTCTCTGGTCCAGACGGCCTACGAGTGCGATGTGCCGATTTTCTGTCCGGCGTTCTCCGACTCCAGCGCGGGTTTCGGTCTCGTCAAACACCAGGTCGAGAACTCCGATAAGCACGTTTCGATCGATTCGGTGAAGGATTTCCGCGAACTGACCGAGATCAAGATCCGGGCCAACATTTCGGGGCTGTTCATGATCGGCGGCGGCGTGCCCAAGAACTTTGCCCAGGACACCGTGGTCTGCGCCGAGGTGCTCGGCCACTCGGTGGATATGCACAAATACGCCGTGCAGATCACCGTCGCAGACGTTCGCGACGGCGCCTGCTCCAGTTCCACCCTGAAGGAGGCCTGCTCCTGGGGCAAGGTGGAGACTGGGAGCGAACAGATGGTCTACGCCGAGGCGACGAGCGTGTTGCCGTTGATCGTCAGCTACGCGTACCACAAACGCGGTTGGGAACAGCGGTCTCGAAGACGTTGCGCCAGGATCTTCGAGCCGGCTCCTACAGGAGAGCGGAAATGACCGAGAGGTTGAGCGTGGCGTCCTCCACGAGAGTCGGTCTTGCTTTGGCAGCCATCCTGCTGGTCGTGGCCGGCTGCGGCGAAAGCGACCTGGAGAAGGCCCAGCAGGATGCCAGAGAGGCCAAGGCCACGGTCAAGAAGCTCGAGTTGAGCCTGGCTCGAGCTATGCAGGAAATTGCCGACCAGAGGGCCGAGTTGGCCGTGGTACGCGAGACCCGCGACGAGCTTCAGAAGCAGGTCGATCAGCTCGTCCAGGAGAGGGACAACGCAGCGGCCCTGGCCCAGCAGGCCGAGCAGGTGATCACGCATCTCAGCACGCGGGCCGAAGGGCAGGTCGGCGCGACCGAGGCAATGCGGAGGCAGATTGAAGACCTCAAAGCGGTGGTCGCCGATCAGCAGGCCTTGATTGAAGAATTGCAGCAAAGCGCCGTCGAGCCGCAGTTCACGAGCCAATCGGCGGGGGCCGGCGATGCCAACGAGCCTGAGGACAACGCAGGCCGGTAGACCTGCGGCGCATGCCCGTTCAGGGAGTCAGACACTGCGTTCGGCGTTGCGCCGGGCGCGGCGCAGGACGGCACTGCTTTGTCTCGGATGATAGAAGACCACGATCGTCTCGTCCGGCACGTCGAAACCCTGGGTCTTCATCGCGGCTCGGATCCGCGGCACCACCTGCTGATCGACGATCCATTGTTGCTGGGGCCAGATCGCCAGATGCAAGCGCAGGAACCGTTGGCCGCTGGACAGAGCAAGTTCGCTCCGGCCTCGCGGAGGGGTCAAGATGATGTCTTGGAATTGCTCCGCCACGTCCTGCGCGACGCGTTGGAGCGTCTCGGTGGCTTTCTCCATGTCGGTATCTTCGGCGACGGCGACGTCGAGATAGACCTGCTGGGCGCCGCGCAGATAGTTGCCCACCACGGCAATGTTGCGGTTGGGGATCACCACGCGCTGGCCCAGGTAGTTGCGGAGCCTCGTCATGCGCAGGCCCAGCTCTTCGACGATGCCCGTGTGCGGGGGGATTTCGACCATGTCTCCGACGTTGAACTGCTCCTCGAAGACAATGAAGAAGCCGGTGACCATGTCCTGCACGAGCCCCTGCGAGCCGAAGCCAATGGCCAGGCCGATCACCGAAAGCGACGCGAAGTACATCGTGTAATTGACGCCAAGCTCGGTCAGGACGAACCCGATGGCCAGCAGATAGATCACGTAGCGGCTGACGTTCAGCGCCAGGGAGTACATCGTCATCGTTCGGTTCTTGTGCCGGCGGAAGAGGAATTTCAACGGTCCCTGGTCCGAGTAGATGACGAAGTGCAGCAAGTGGCGCAACCCATACACCGCCACATGGCAGGCCGCAACCACCGCAACGATTGCCAGGATGCGCCGGCCCCGCGCCTTCATCGCCGAGACAGACCAGTCGGATCGCCGGTGGAGCGAATCGCCGAATCGCGGCAGCCGCGTGAGCTTCAGCGGGCCGGTCAGATCGCCTCCCGATAGGGTCAGTTCCTTGCCGTTCAGTTCGAATCGATAGGCGACCTCGTCTCCATCGGTCTGGAGGACGAGTGTTCCGTTCTCGACCCGATACGTTCCGTGCTCATGGCCGATCTCGAAGCGCTCGTCGGAGTGGAGCCGCAGCGTGCCGGCCGGGCCCGTCCAGTCACCCACCAGCGAGGCCCGCGTTGCCTTGGCCTGCTCCGGACCTATGATGGTCGGCGCGGGCGCGTCCGCTGAATTGCCGGCCCATGTCCCCGTCGCGGCCAGAAGAGCGACGCCCATTGCCCAGAGTGAAACGAGCCGAGAGAGCATGTATTCTCATCCTACCTGTGTACGGCTTCTTTGCGGGTTCCCGCCCGGCATTCTACATCGGGTACGAGCCGGAATCCACAACGATTCGAGCCTGGCAGTCTCTTCGGAGTTTCCTCTTGCATGTTCTCGGGGCCGTTGTAGCATGAAGAAAGGCCGGGCAACGTCGGTCTCGAACACACGCAAACAGCGGATGTGCGAACAGCGGATGTGCGACGTCTGCATGAGAAGTCTTGTCATGGAGGACATCGACGTGTGGGATACCCTGTTGAGCTGGAAGAGCTGGCTCTGGCCGGTGGCGGTGCTGTCGCTTGCGGTCCTGGCGGCCTTGGCCTGCCATTTCATCATCGTCCATGTTCTGTCGCATTTCGCCCGACGAAGGGCCTCGAAAGTGGATGATGTCTTGCTCCGTCATCTTCGCCGTCCGGTTCGCTGGATCATGGCGGCGGTGGCGTTCCGATTGGCCCTCGATCCGCTCGATTTGCCCGATGGAGTCCGGAACCTCACTCTGATGGTTTTCGGCCTGAGTTTCATCGCGCTGATCGCGTGGCTTCTCATCAGGGCCGTCTTTGTCCTCAGCGACGTGGTGACATTGCGTTTTCAGGTCGATGTCAAGGACAACCTGCGGGCGCGAAAGATCCACACGCAGTTGCGCGTTCTTCGCCAGATTCTCGTGATTGTCATTGTGATCATCGCCTTAGCCTCGATTCTGATGACGTTTCCCAAGGTCCGGCAGCTCGGGACGGCCATTCTGGCTTCGGCGGGCGTCATCGGCATCGTGGTCGGTCTGGCTGCCCAGAAGACCATCGGAACGATCATCGCGGGTCTGCAGATCGCCTTCACACAGCCGATCCGGCTGGACGACGTTGTGATCGTCGAAGGAGAATGGGGCCGGATCGAGGAGATCACACTGACATACGTCGTCGTGCGAATCTGGGATTTGCGGCGGCTGATCGTGCCGATCACGTATTTCATCGAGACGCCTTTTCAGAACTGGACCCGGATTTCGGCCGACATCCTGGGATCCGTATTTCTCTACGTTGACCATACCGTGCCGACCGACGCCGTTCGTGCCGAGCTTCGGAGAATCCTCGAAGCGTCTGAGATCTGGGATCGCAAGGTGTGCGTGCTCCAGGTGACCAACACGTCGGAGCGTACCGTGGAACTCCGCGCCCTGATGAGCGCGCCGGATGCCGGGCTGGCCTGGGACCTCCGCTGCGAGGTCCGAGAGAAGCTCGTCGACTTCGTCCGAAACCACTATCCGCATGCGCTGCCGCGACTTCGTGCCGAACTGGAAAAAGGAGAATGTTCATGAAGATGGAGAAGAAGAAGAAGGTCAAGCTTATCGCGCTCGTCGTCGTAGTGGTTCTGGCGGTGATTATTTTCCTGCAGAATACTGAGACGGTCGAGACGCATATTCTGTTTGCGAGATTTCAGATGTCTCGGGCCCTACTGTTGATGCTGACGTTCCTGCTGGGGTTGTTGACAGGGGTCCTCGTGACGACGAATTTCCTCGCGAAGAAGCGAGCCAATGCGAAGGTCTGACGTGGGGACAGATCGATCTGGTTGTCCTTGGCAACCGAAGGAAGGATGGCCGCGCTGTCGCACGCGTGTGCCGTGAGAGCCGTGGCGAAACCAGGAAAGGAGATCATCATGTTGGATGTGCAGGCACTACTCCAGGATGTCGGCGAATGGCTTCTCAAGAGCGGTTCGAGAATCCTGCTTGTCTTTGTCCTCATGTTGGTGGGGATCAAGTTGTCCCATCTTGTGGCCGATCGCCTGTTCATCGGACGGCGCAAGAAGGACGACGAGGAGTACAAGAAACGCACGGCGACGCTGAGTTCGGTTGTGAGCCATCTGCTCGGCGTCACGATCATCATCGTCGCAGCCGTGATGATTCTCGGCGAGCTGGGTGTCGAGATCGGTCCCGTACTGGCGGCGGCCGGTGTCGTCGGCGTGGCCATCGGTTTTGGCGCCCAGCACCTCGTGCGCGACATCATCAGTGGCTTCTTCATTCTGCTGGACGACCAGATCCGCGTCGGCGACGTCGTCCAGATTGCGGGCAAAGGCGGGCTGGTGGAGAAGATCAGCCTGCGGATGACCATTCTGCGCGACCTGGCGGGCAATGTCCATTACGTCCGCAACGGGGAGATCGACGTCGTGACCAACATGACGAAGGAATACTCCCGTTATGTTTTCGATATCGGCGTGGCCTACCGTGAGGACGTCGACGAGGTGATCGAGGTGGTCAAGCAGGTCGATGAAGAGCTCCGGGCCGATCCCGCCTTTTCCGGCGACATTCTCGAGCCGATCGAGATCCTGGGCCTGGACCAGTTCGGCAATTCGTCGATCATCGTCAAGGCGCGGACGAAGACCAAACCGATCAGACAATGGGCGGTCGGGCGCGAATTCAACCGACGGCTCAAGAAGCGGTTTGACGAGAAAGACATCGAGATTCCTTTCCCGCACCTGACGCTCTATATGGGCCAGGACAAGACGGGCGAGGCGCCGCCGATGAATGTGGCTCTTCAGAAGAGCTGACGGTGGTTCTGCCGAACCCGGATGGTGCCGTCCGGCAGTGACAAGGAGAGGTCGATATGACAACCAAGGGCAAACCGGTGCGCACGCACGTTCAGAAACGGTCACGGAAGGCCGGATTGCCGCCCGGAACGCTCGTCTATACGGGCGGGCCCAGTGCCGAACCGGTTCGGATCACGCTGATCGACTACGATGAGCAACACGTTCAGGAAAAGCAACTCGCCTCGATCGAGGAGTGCTTTCCCTTCCTCGCCGCACCGACGGTGACGTGGGTCAATATCGACGGCCTCCACGACGTCAGCGTGATCGAGAAGCTCGGAAAGGCTTTCGAGTTGCATCCCCTTCTTCTCGAGGACATTCTCAGCACCGCCCAGCGCCCCAAGTTTGAGGATTACGACGAGAGCCTCTTCCTCGTACTGAAGATGCTCCGTTTCCGCGAGGATCACGCGGTTATCGAGACCGAGCAGGTCAGTCTGATCGTCGGGCCCAACTTCGTGTTGTCGTTCCAGGAGCGGGTCGGCGACGTCTTTGACCCCATCCGCGATCGCATTCGCAATGCGAAAGGCCGCATCCGCAAACTCGGCGCGGACTACCTCGCGTATTCGCTGGTGGATGCGATCGTTGACAGCTACTTCCTTATCCTCGAGAGGCTCGGTGAGAGGATCGAGCAGCTCGAAGAGGAACTGGTCGGCAACCCGAGCCAGAGGACGCTCCAGCAGATCCACGCGCTCAAGCGCGAGATGATCACTCTGCGCCGGTCCATCTGGCCCCTTCGGGAACTGGTCAGCGGTCTGCAACGGAGCGAATCGCCTTGGATCGCCGAATCGACGCGCATCTATCTCCGGGACGTCTACGATCACACGATCCAGATCATCGACACGATCGAGAGCTTCCGCGACATGGTCTCGGGCATGCTGGACATCTACCTGTCGAGCATCAGCAACCGGATGAACGCTGTGATGAAGGTCTTGACCATCATCGCGACGCTGTTCATCCCGTTGACCTTCATCGCCGGGGTCTATGGCATGAATTTCGAACATATGCCGGAGCTGGAATGGCGCTATGGCTATGCCGTCGTCTGGGGAGTGATGATCTGCGTTGCCGCCACCATGCTCGTGTACTTCCGCCGGCGCAAATGGTTTTGACGGGCTCCGGACTCCGACCGCTTGACATTCGGCGACGGACGACGGCGCAGGACCGATGACGGCGTTGACGTCAGGGGATCTCGTACAGATGGACGTCCCAGGGCGAGAAACGGTCGGCGAAGGCGCCGTTGGTCGATTCCAGCGTCCGGTCCTCGTCCAGCACGGTCACCGTTCGATCGCCCGAGACACCCGCGACCCGGAACTGGGCGGAAGTGGCCGCATCGCGCATGGCGACGGCGAAGACGTAGGTTTTGCCCTCGTGACGCTTCATCATCGTCGCGATCGGGACATCGGACCGACTCGACACTACCGTAAGACCGCCTGGAATCGTAGGGCCGTTCAGGACGGGGGCCAACTGCCCGATCCGCCGGTTGATGCGAGTCACCGCCTCAAGCATCTCCGCATCGGCGAGCAGCGCCGCTTCGTTGAATCTCGGCTGCCATTCGTGCACGAAATAGATCAGCCCCTGCGAGCCGTGGATGAGGGCCATCCACACCTCGGACCGCACCTGATGCGGCGTGGGCTTCCTGGTGGGATGGTTGATCTGGGTGCACTCGATGCAGTTCCAGACGCCCTTGCGGCCGCCCGTCCATTCCACCAGGCGCGACACACCCCGCGCAACGTACTGAAGCTGTCCGGCCACCTCCGGATGGCTGTGCGTAGCCGGATAGATGTCAAATGAGACAATGTCGCAGCCCTCGATGTACTGCGGGTAATCTTCCGGATGGTTCGTCCGCACGCCTCGGCCGTGCCAGTTGTCCCAGGCCACGCCCTGGCCCAGGTTCAGAAACACCGGACGGCTCGGGTCGGCCGCCCGCAGCCGCTGGTAGTCTTCCACAATCTTCGCAGGCGGGATCGGCGGGCCGTAGCCCTTGCCCTCGCCGAGCGGCTGGGCGTTGTCCGGCTCGTCGCCGTGCATCCAGGCGGCGATGATCGGGTCGTCCCGATTCGCCAGCCCCACGGCATTCTGGTGACAGATGACCGGCATGCCCGCCTTCCTCAGCGACGCCAACTGCATCTCCGTCGGCCCTCTCCACAAGCCCACGTAGAGATTGATCCCCGCCGCCTGATAGCGCGGGGCGTTCGCCGGACTCTGTAGCCAGACCGCGATGGGGAAGAAGTCCTTCTCCGCGAACCGCCCCACCCGCCAGGCGTTCGAAGACTCGGCCTCCTGCGATCCCTGCACAGAGGCAGTCACAAGCATCGCGATCATCATCCCCAGCACAAACCTGTACGACTTCATCCGAATCACCTCCCGACAACGATCGATTCGTCCGACCGACGAAACACGGCGGGCGCCCACCCGCCATCGGCACCATCATAGACCTCCCCTCGCCCGCATGCGACCTCAAAGACAGGCCTTTTTCTTGCTTTCCCCCAACGACCGAGATTGCGTCGCCCAAGGCAGATGCCTATCATGGAGCAGTACGCGACTGTCGAACAAATCACAGATCTGACATGCGAGGCCATGCCGCCGAGAAAGGAGGCCATAGGATGTCAGGGTGGATTGCACTCCTTGCCGTTGCGATACTGTTCATCTTGATGGCGCTGTTCTGGCTGTATGCGGAACGCTGGCACCCCTTGCGTCCTTCGACTTGGGCCGTTATGCGGAAGACTGGCTGGCGCGGCGTGTTGAATCTCAGCGCCGTACACGCCTATGCTTACGGCCGCTGGACCAAACAATACCTCGACCTGCTCACCAATCAGGTCTTTCCGCGTCTGAGCGCCGCAGGAAGGAAACGCTGGGCAGACCGCTATCACGGCAAGGTGCTGACACACGATCAGGCGCGGGCTATCGTGACTCTCAACCGAGAGATCCCCCGGCGGGATCTGGAGCAGATCATTCCCTATGCGATGGCACGCGACTTGGTTCTCAAGGGGCCTCCCGAAGTGGCCGTATTCCCCTGCGCGTGCCGTCAAAGGAGAGTGAATCCCTGCCTGCCGATTCAGGTCTGCATGGTCATCGGACAACCCTTCGTTGATTTCATCCTGGAGCACCATCCCAAGACAAGTCGTCGTCTCAGCCAGACGGAGGCGGTCGAACTCCTGGAGGACGAACACAGGCGCGGCCATCTCCATTCGGCCTGGTTCAAGGACGTCCTGCTGGGCCGATTCTACGCGATCTGCAACTGCTGCAAGTGTTGTTGCGGCGGGATCGAGGCCATGCGCAAGCACGGCGTCCCGATGGTCGCCTCGTTCGGCTATGTGGCCCACATAGATGAAACCGCATGCACCGTGTGCGGTATCTGTGAGGAGAAGTGTCCTTTCGATGCCATCCGAATGGAGGGCACGGCCGCCGTGACTTGGGAGGCTTGCATGGGATGTGGGGTCTGCGTGAGCCAGTGTCCAGGACAGGCGATATCCCTGGTGCGCGATGAGGACAAAGGCATGCCCCTCGATGTCCGGCTACTGGATTCGTGAGAAAGAGAGTCCCTTCTCACTCATCGAGCGCTCCGCTCACAGGACGGCGGCGGCCCGCTGGGCCGACTGCACACTGTGGTGGTGCCTTTGTCGCTTCTTTCGCCGCTTTCGCGTGGCAAGCCGATAGAGCAGCACGGGCAGACGGGGAAGCACGCCTGCAAGGTCTCGGCCGTCGGCCAAGCCGATTCGGCGGGCCTTCCCGGCGATATGCAGGAGCTGCGCCGGATCGTAGAAACCGGCTCGAATCCGGTTGCGAATTCGCTTGAGTCCCTCGCGCCCATATCGATCGGAATAGACGTGGCCGCCGATTCGGCCATAGTGATAGCCCGGCGTCGACTCGACCAATTCCTTCAGAGGCGAGAACTTCTCGACCCGCAGCTTGTGAAAGCTGATGGTGTCCAGCCCGATCTCCTTGGCGAATTTCGGGATATAGAGCATCTCCTCTTCGCTCTCGCCGATGTTGCCGTAGATGAAATACCCGTGGAGATGGAAATCGTATTTCGTCAGGACGGCGAACGCATCGCGAATCTGTTGCTGCGTGATGCCCTTCTGAAGCTGCTCGAGAATCCAATCGTGGGGCGACTCGATCCCGAGCAGAAACAGTTTGAACCCAGCCTGCTGCGCCTTGTCCAGGGTCCTGGGGTGCCGGGCGATATCCACGCGGGCCTGAACTACGAATGTCTTCTTGATCCCGTTGGCGACGATCAGATCGCAGATCTCCTCGCTGCGCTTGATATTGGTGAAGAAATTGTCGTCGCTGAACAGCACGATGTCGGCGGTGATCTGCTTGAGCTCTTCGATGACCGACTCGACGGGGCGCTCGGTGTAGCTGCGCTTCTGCCCGAGCGGATTGAGACTGAACGTACAGAACTTGCACTTGAACGGGCAGCCCCGCGTCGTCAGCACCGTATCGAACGTGCGCCGGCCGAACCGGACCCCATACTGCGACCAGTAGTAATCGTGCGTCCGCAGCGAGCGATCGGGGAACGGAATGCCGTCCAGCTCGGGCAGAGGCCGGTTCTCGTTGTGAACCACCTTGCCGTTCTCGCGGTAGGACAGCCCGCGAATGTCCTTGCAGGGCAGCCCGTTGCAGATGTCCCGAATGATCTCCTCGCCTTCACCTCGGACGACCATGTCGATGTTCGGGCAGCGCTCGAACAGGTATTCGACCTCCAGCGTCGCCTTGTAGCCGCCGACGACGGTGGTCACCTCCGGCGGCAGTTGCGAGATATAGTCGCAGATGTCCTCAAAGCGGGTTTCCCAGCGAATGCTGATGCACAGCAGATCGACCTCGGCCCGGATGAGCCGGCTCAGCGCCTCCGGGTCCTGGAACGGCTTCTGATACCGCAAGTCCAGAAGGGTGATCTTGCCCACTAGGTCTTTCATGCTGGCAACGATGTATTCGAGCCCGGTCGGTGGAAAAACACCCATCGTCGCGGTCGAATCCCCGAAGTATGGATTCAGGGCCAGTGCGTGTCGATATGTTTTCATCGGCGCATTCTACGGCCTCACTCTTGCCACGCGTAGACAAATCTCGCCAAAATCATGGCTCTCCGAAAATAAACTTCGGGCGCATTCAACCCCAGCATACTGTGGGGTAAAAGGAGAACCCACGCGACCCTATCCCAAAGGGTTCGACACGGAAGTACTTGACGGGCCGGGCGTTTCGCCATTAACTTGATGGGCATGTTGGCAGTTGGCCTGCCGGCATTGGCTGGGGAGCTTCTCAGCCGGCGGTCTCTGGCTCGGTCTTGTTTGGGAGACTCGCATTCAGGTCTAAGTCTAAAGGAGCCAATCTACCTCGATACCGTTTGCGCGGGAATTCTCCCGCGGAATCATCGTCACTCACTTTTTCGCTGAGGTCATGTATGATGAAGAACGTTCGAGCGGCAATATGGGTTCTGGCTTCGTTGGGGTTTGCTGTCGCGGGTTCGGGTTGCCGGATGCAACCAGCGCCGGCGGCCGAGTCGCCGCCGGAGCGGCAGATCCTGTTCGAGGATCGTTTCGAAGGCAGACTGGCCGACGGCTGGACCTGGCTGCGTGAGAACCCCGGTGCCTGGCGCCTTCGCGACGGCGGGTTGGAGATTCGCATCGAGCCGGGCCACGCGCAGACGGTGAAGAATGCGCTGGTGCGCCCGGCCCCCGACCGGCGTGCGGGCACGTACGCGTTCGAAGTGACCGTCACAATGGTCCATCTGACGCAGCAATACGAGCAGGCGGGCATCACCTGGTACACTGACGGCAAGCCCGTCTTCAAGCTCGTCAAGGAACTCGTCGACGGTGAGCTGCGCATCATTCCCGGCCACAAGCCCATGGACGCTGAGACCGTCCAGTTGCGTCTGGTCGTTGACGGCGAGCAGTGGATCGCGCAGTACCGGCCCGACGCTAAGGGCGAATTCCTCACAGCCGCCGAGGGCACGTTGCCTCCGCCCGGCGACGACCAGGTAAGCATCCAAGGCTACCACGGTCCGCCTGACGCCGAGCGCTGGGTGCGTTTTGAGGACTTCCGTATCCTGCGTCCTGACCGCTGAGCCAATTCACCACGAAGCGAAGGAGAAACGACCATGTTGCAGAAGATGACACGCCGACAATGGCTCGGCGGCGCCGCAGCCGCGGCCGCATCGATTGCCGTCGTTCCGCGTCATGTGCTCGGCGGGGCCGGCCATACAGCTCCAAGCGACAAGCCCGCGCTGGCGGGTATCGGCGTCGGCGGCGTCGGGTTCCCGCAGCTTCGCGCGTGCGAGGAGGCCGGCTTCCAGATCGTCGCGCTGTGCGACGTGGACGACGTGTATGCGAAGAAGGCCTGCGACCAGTGGCCCCAGGCCAAGCGGTTTCGCGACTTTCGCGAGATGTACGAGGCGATCGACTCGCAGATCGACGCGGTCTACTGCGGGACTCCGGACCACACGCATGCGGTCATCGTACTGCCGGCGCTTCGGAGGAAGAAGCACGTCTGCTGTGTCAAACCGATCACGCGCACCATCCACGAATGTCGCACACTGGTCCGCGCAGCGCGCGAGGCCGGGGTGGCCACAACGGACACGTCTGCGCCGAATACGAGCGAAGCGGCATGCCGGACCTGCGAACTGATCTGGGCGGGGGCGATCGGACCGGTGCGCGAAGTGCACATGTGGAGCGACCGCCCTTGGTGGCCGCAGGGAATGGCGCGCCCGGCCGGCAAAGACCCCGTGCCGGCGACGCTGGACTGGGATCTGTGGATCGGGCCGGCGGCGATGAGGCCGTTCAAGAAGGTCTGGCCGGAGGGGCACCTCGCCTTGGAGCAGGTCGAGCCGCGCTATTTCGACAGCGTCTATCACCCGTGGAATTTCCGCGGCTGGTGGGATTTCGGGACCGGGTCATTGGGCGATATGGGCTGCCATCACGCCAACACCCCGTTCCGCGCGTTGAAACTGGAGCATCCGGTGGGTGTATCGGCCGTGTCGTCGAAGGTGCTGGCCGAGACGGCCCCGTTGGCCTCGATAGTTACCTACGAGTTTCCGGCCCGTGAGGGGATGCCTCCGGTTCGCATTGTGTGGTACGACGGGGGGCTGAAGCCGCTGAGTCCAGAACCCGGCTTCCCGCTGCCCGACAGCGGAGAAATGTACGTCGGCGACGAAGGATTCATGCTTGGCCCAAAGGTCCTTCCCGAAGAGCGGGCCCGGAAGTTTGCCGACGTGCCCCGCACGTTGCCGCGCCGTCCGGGAACGTGGAAAGAATGGTTCGACGCGTGCCGAGGCGGCGAACCGGCGGGAACCCAGTTCCCCACGGCCGGGCTTCTGGCCGAGTTTGTGCTGCTCGGCAACATCGCGCTGCGCACAGGAAAGCGACTCGATTGGAACGGCCCCGAGGGGCGATTCACGAATGACGATGCGGCCAACCAACTGCGCCACGACGAGTATCGCCAGGGCTGGTCATTGGAGGCGCACATATAGAGCATGCTCCTTGCACGCGTGACGCCGTCCTTTGCGGACGGACGCGTGGAGCATTGGAGGCGGCAGGGCATCGACACCATCAAGTTTGCCGGAGAGCAGGAGGACCGGCCCCCGCCTTGGTCGGGCGAGGAGCGATGGCACTCGACAGCGCCGGCGGAATCTGAGGCGGTGAAGAAGCCGGCACGGACGACCGCGCGGCCGACGCGGTCGGCGCGACGAAACACAAGGGGCGTGACATCCGCAACAGTGGGGCGCGCCATGGGTCGCTGTCACGCGCAAACGAGCGCAATCCGACAGAGATGGGCGCAAAAGGAAACCGCGTTCTCGGTATCGAAAACGCGGTTCTGATCGAGGCCGAAGGGACTCGAACCCTCAACCTTCGGATCGACAGTCCGGGCAGGGGGTTTGTAAGTGTTTTTGAGTAAATGCTTTATGCTTGTGAAATAAGGACTTAGGATGCTGGCCGAAGCGCGACCGAAGCCCAACAGTAGCCCAGACGCGCATGTCTGTTGCAGATCCTGTTGCAAATCGACCGGCTCGGATTGACCCGTGTTTCGCGCTGTACTCAACGGCAGAGGGGCCCCAATAGATATGGTTTTTCCCGTCGCGGAGCCGATGGGTGAAACCATATCTATTTCCACGCGCGTTATGAGAGCGGCGAAGCTGCAACCTTGTCTTTGAGAGCCAAGGCGGAGGGACACTGGCGAGCTACCAGAGTATTGAGGAGGCTGAAGAAGCAGGCTCTCGTCGCTGTGTTGGAGAGCAGCACCTCATAGTGTTCCTGCCAACATATCCATAGCAAGGCGGCCAGACTGTTCTCTAATCTGCCCTCGCCCATTCCCCTCCAGTCGTATTTGGTGTACTTTGTGACGGCCTCCTCGATCCAAGGCAGGGCGTAACATCGCAGCTCTCTCCCGATTGGCCTCGCGAGAAAGAGCAGGAAATTGCTCATCACCATCCAGTCTCGCACCCAATTTCTGGCCCATTTCTCATAGAGTGGACGTAGATCTGCAACGGCGCATGCGTACGATGCTTCTTGATCCTTCGGCACCGATAGCCAACGTAGGCCCATCAGGTCGATATGGACATTATGTGCTCGCCAACTCAGATTGTTCTCCGGTGACCATGCTGGCAAATCGAGCATGAAGGCGACCATACGTTTCCATATGTTCGCAAATTGCTCGGCGTTCTCGACACATGCCGGAGCTACCATATGCCAACAGGTTAGGAAATTCTCCACCCAATGATGGCAAGCGGGACCGAGTTCAAGGATGGGCTTCCATAACAGTTCGGGGTCTTCGGCCTCCCTAAGATGGCACAAGACCTTCACGAGATGTCTGTGGACCCAGTTATCGTAATCCGTTGGGCCGTAGTCGAGCTCCTCATGATCCTCGACGTGTGTTCTGAGAGATATCAATTCAATCTCGATCAACATTGTGATCGTCCTACGGAAGAGCTTTCGCTCGGCCTCATCCCTTGCTTGGTCGAAATGCCAGATCCAGGCGTAGGCACGACGGAGTACGTGTGTATCCAGTGCCACCGGATGTCTGTGCTTCCTCGAGCGAGACATAGAAAGATGAATGACTGGCTTCTCAGGAGCCAATCCAGGCTTCTCCTCTTGGTCGTCGTGACTCTCTCTTTGTGGCATGTGCGACCGTAGGCTGTGTCGACGCTCCAGCCTAGTGAATACCCGTTCTGCGAAATTTGCGAGGCGATGCCAGTCCAGTGGTTCGACAGGCAACTCCATTGTGACGAACCGGCGCACAACTGTGTCACAAAGGCGTAACCAGCGAGACGTATTGCCCTTGAGATACTCTGCCCTGCGCAAAATGGGTCTTAGGGCCGACCAGAGCAGCGTAAGATTCTGAAGGCGTCGAAAATCGTCCTCAATTCTCGCTCGCATGGAGAAGACGCGACTCATCGTCATCTCTGTGGTTTCGCAAAAGTAGCTCACAACGCTCTCGGCAACAAGCGCACGCATGGTTCTGTCAGAGGGGGCATCAGCAAACAAGGCAACTGCAGTTTCACCCAGGAAACGATCCCATCCCATATTGTAGAATGCTTCGGGGACGGCCCACCTATCCCTCGGTGGAGGAGAGGAGCTAATGCGCTGAATCTGTGCGTGGCACCATTCGGCACAGTCTGTATTATTGCGCAACCACTCTGAGTGGCAGATTACGAGCACCGCGATTCCTCCACATACGGCGTCCTGTCGCTGACGAGGGGTATCTTCCGGGTCGTCAGACTCCGCGATCTCTGCGAATAACCGCAATTCTTGCCAGAATTGGTATAGTTCTTCCTCCTTGAGGGTGAGTTCGCCATCCAGAATCCGGCGGCACGTCGACGGAAACGTGAGCAATCGCATGGCACGCTGAGTACGCGCCAAGTCTCCTTCTACTCTGTGGCGCAAATGGTCTGGCCACTGGAAGTCATACTGTGTGCAGCCGTCTTCTCGATGTGTTCCGCTGTAGTTTGAGGGATCGAGGCGCGCAATCAGAAGTTCCAGGTGCTCGTTTGTTGGTTCCGCTTCCAGTTGCCGCAACCACACCTCTCGTTGTTTTGCGAAGAAATCTCGAACGTCGGACCCGCTCAGTAACAGGTAGGTAGCGATCTGCTTAAGATCGTATCGCCGATGATCCATGCTGTGCCACTCGTCAAACAGCTGAAGCAGTTCTTTGCCAGAACTGAGCCAATGGGCTCTTTCGATCTGCCAGCAGTGATCGTTCATGACCAGATACTGGTCCCAGTCATAGAGTTCCCATATGCCCAGAAGTGGCAACAGAGTCGAGCAGAAAAGAGAAGGTTCTTTCTTCCCCACCGCAACTAAGACTCCCAGAAAGGCGGTGCTCTTTGACTGGCTGAGGATGAGTTCCGCCCACTGCGAGATATCCTTGCCTGTATCGATCTGTTCGTACAGCCATTTCTCTAGAGCCATCAACGAGGATACGAGGGTAGCGTTGCTGACAAGGATGTTACGGTACCAAATGTAGGCGTGATGGCCCCCGAACATTTCTCGGATGGTCGGCACACCAGTCAAACTGAGGGAATACGTCTGTGATTCCTCGGCCGAATCATTCCCTTGTCTGGCATGCCAGCGCTTTTCGGCTTCTCTCCATCGATCCGTGGCGAAATTGGCAAGGTCTACGATCAGAGCGATTCCCACCTGAGGCTGTATGCGCAGAAAGAGCAGGAATGGACCTCGAAAACACATCGGGAAGATCATCTCTCGGATAGTCTCGATTTCGAGGTGTTCATCCAGCATGTGACCACCGGATGGATCTTCGGGTGTGGGCTCTCGGATGCAGAGAGCGAGAATGACTTCCCGGGCCAACTCTGGCTGTGTATGGATCATCGAAGCCAGAGCACTTCCTTTCAAGCATACTCGCTGGAAGGCGGAATCAACGCGTGACGAGGGTCCACTTGTCCACGGTGCCCTTACTGGCCCAAAATGTAAGGGGCCGACTGAGAAAGAGCTTTGGCGCCTCTTCATCTCCTCTCGCAGAGCGGGATCAGTTTCGAGCCTTTTCTGGAGTTCTTTGGCCCTAGCCCCTTTCGCAGCTTTGGCTCTCGCCTGGATTACGGGGCCTTGCTCTCGTCTACAGCACAATTCCAGTGCGAGGGCTCCGATCTCGTCAGGCAACTCGTCAAAACCGTACAATACAGCTTCGTAGGCTATCTCATCCTGCTTTTCGTGGAAGTAGACATCTTCCGCCTTCAGGGCCTGGACTTCTCTGGCCATTCGAACTGCTATCTCGGCTGTTTCTCGTCGCCATGGCCTCCGAGGCGTGGACACTTCAGACGGATGCGTCCACTGCAGCCAGAGCCCGCACACTTCCGACACGGATGCCTGACAACTAAATGGGATCTCATCTACGTGCCTTCGCAAGAACGAGACCATTACGCCCCAGTAAGGCCAGAATGGCACCCGGGCAAATGCAGCCAACTGGTCGACGGACCCCACATCACTCGGAACGAGCAAGATTGCTGGGTCCGGAATCGTCGCAAAGTAAAGGAACTGTCTAAGAAGCCGAGACAGAAGTGCGCCCCCGTTCGCAACAAGGAGCGGCCAGACTCGATCTAAAGATACGCCAGCGTTCGCGGCAACGATGAGTGATTCGAGCAATAAATCGCGAATCAGTGCATCATGTGCCGAAGATGGGTCGAATGTAGATAGCAGGCCGTGCCATTTCTCGGCGTTTCCTTTTCCCCTTTCGAGTAGGCGTACGCCATAAAGGCGGACGGCCGTATGCCACCGGGGGTGGCCCGCGCGCGATCTGAGTGAGGCGGCTGCTCCGTTCTCACCCTCGATGAGGATTCGTAACCGTGCCCAGTCCCCCAGTAGGTCGTGCGTAAAGTAGGCCTTTTCATTCTGGACTCGTAGCAGCCCGCAACGCTCAAGGTTGGATAGCGCATGAAGATGCGATGGATTCAGTTCTCCCAAGGGTACGCCCACAGTCAAACTGCGACCCTCGAATTCGGCGATACACTTCAATACGGCAGAACAGACGTGTGGATCGCCACCTTGAGCTATCCACGATTCCCAGACCCAATCCACAAGACTAGAAAGCCCCAACCACGTGCGCGGGTCGGGCGTCTCCGTCTTCGTCTTCACGGAGCAGTCGGCAATCCAATCAAGCACCTTCAGATTTCGCAACAACGTCTTCAACTCGCGTCTGAGAGGGAACGCGTTCAGTGCGGGAAAGCTGGCGATCAGGGTGGTGATTTCCGCTATTGATGGCAACTCGACCTGATGTGACACCAGTTCTGCCGATACGCCATTTTTCCGCAATCGGTCATCTACGTGAGGCCATGTCTGGAATTGAGTCGTCATCAGAACGCGCCATGGACATTTGTTGCCGGCGACATCAAGACCATTGAGGATCTGAGCCGCGTTGGCGAGGGCTTGATCAGAGAATCTATCCACGGCGTCGAACACGAGAAATCCGGACTTCGTCGCCACACATCCCAGCACGTCACCGAGAGAGTGCTGGAGTCCCTGATCTCGTTCGAATTGAATGAGGGTAGGCCTGTCGAGAACGTCTCCCGTTAACCATACGAGTCTTCCCCGGTGTGTCTCCGGCATGGTAAGTTGCTTCGCAAGTGACGATTTTCCGCTTCCCGATTCGCCGACTAAGGCAACAATACGATGTGACGCGAGCTTCTCCGAGACTCGTTTTGCGAGTTCCGGCCTGACAAGGCACGCCCGGCCGCCGGTTTCACAGCATACCGAGGTCAGTTCGGCATGAGACAGTCTGTCGAGGATATCCCAATCGTGGCGATAATTGGGGTGATCGCGAAGGAGAAATCGAGAGGCCAATTCCCGAACCAGGCTGCTCACATCCACTACCGATCCGCCAGCTTCACGGTTTTCCTTGGCAGTCAAAACCAGGCGGTTCCAAAGTTCGCTGGCTTCAACTTCGTCCGGCGTATGAAGCACGTCCCGGCACAAAGTTATGGCCCGCGCCTCATCGCGCGACGGATCATCCCTGAAGTCAAAACGCATTAAGCGGAGCCTTGCCAACAGAGCCGCCCTCTGGGTCATCTCTTCTTCCTGCCGGCAAGGCAGATCCGATGGGCACTTCAGACTTTCAAAAAGCTCGCGTTTCGTAGCTGATACCTGCCGGGATGTGAAACGCGCAGCAATCCTCTGGGGCTTGCTGGCCCTCGCCTCACGCAGCATGTCATTCCAAGCACACTCAACGGAGTCGGCTAGGCGGCCAGTTACCATGCACAGAAGATCGCGATCTGTGGCGAAGCACTGTGAGGTGACGCCCAGCCACTGAGACCATACGGCTCTTATGAAATCGGGAGGGAAACCTTTGCTTGTAACCTGTCTGTTGCTCTTCACTGATACTGCGAGATGGTGATCCGCCCCATGCTTCTCGAATGTGATGAGTAAGTCGTCGAGAAGCCATCCCTGATCCCCAACTTGAAAGTCGACCCCTGCAACAGTCCCAAAGTCGGGGCCGAGCGGCTGGTTACCCATCAACATTTCCACTAGGAAATATGCGGCAACCTCATCCTCGTATCCGAATCCAGCCCCACCTGAAAGTCTCGTTGGAGTTGGCCGACGAGACATCTCCTACCTCCTCCCAAGGGAGTGTCGCTTCTGGTCAGAAGACAGGTCTGATGCACATCCTAACATATGGCATCCTCTCGAAGGTGCGCTGTAACCAAGAACGCTAATGCTCCAGAGGACATTATCCGCAAGAACAGATTCTGCGACAAGGGAAAAGGGCACTATTGGCGTCCGTGCGGAATCCGTCAGTCTTACGCAGAGGCAGTCCGCAGTCCGAATTGCCAAGAGACCATCCATGAATTTCCACACACCGAGGTAAAGCCGTTCTCAGATCCATCCGAATAACCAAGGTGGGATTTCCGTATCGAGTAGAGACAGATATCCACCCAACCTTCGGATACCATGTCCGAAGGTGCTGTGGCGGTGACTCGTACAAAGGATCTCTCGGTAAAAGCAGCAGACCGACCGCTCGGGTCATAGGCGAGGGATGTCCGTAGCGAGAGCCCACGACCGTTTCGGATCGGTGGGCCATTCTGAAATCTCCCACTCACGCGAGCCGCTATTTCAGCGCTGGAAGTACAGCCATTCGTTACTGCATGGATTCACAGGAGTTGTTGGCTATGGGACTCAGGATTACCGCCGCGGATTGCAGGTTGATTGCGATGGTTGCGGAATGTCGCGTTGTGACCGCTCCGCAGCTCGCGGCTCTCTTATCGAGGAACGGCAAGAGTCTGAACAGGAGGATCAGTGAACTGGTGACTCAGGGCTTGCTGGCCGATGCCCCGCGGGGCCCAGGCCAACGCCGGGGCCGACCGGAGCGGGTGGTCTCATCCGCGGCACAGGGTGTGGCGGTTCTACGGGAGCGCGGACTGATTGACCCACAAGTGCCCATCGAAGCGATTCTGGGCGAACGGCTCCCGCCTCAGGCTCATCAGCTCTTGCTGAACTGGGTCCGCGTCCATCTCCATCATGTTGGGACGGTCGTCCCCCAACTGAACATCCGGTTCCTCGCCCATAACTCACCATGTCTGCCACTAGGCTTCTCGAATCTATCCATCATTACGACTCCGTCGCCCGGCATGATAGGGCCGCAGAGGGGCCTCCGCATCGAGCCGGACGCCGCTTTCTCGATCTGCGACACCACCCAGGACAAGACGGTCCTGTTCTTTCTGGAGGTGGATCGGGGTACGGAGATAACTGCCAGCCCCAAGCGTACGTCCGGAGACATCCGCCAGAAGATCCTCCGCTATGGCACCTGCTTCGATACGTGCGCCTACAAAAAGTACGAGGAGTTGTGGCACTGCCAATTGAACGGTTTTCGCCTCCTCTTTGTTACCGCCGACACCGCCAGACTCATCAACTTGTGCTTGCTGGTCCAGGCGATGCCCCCGTCTGAATACATCTGGCTGACTGCGGCCGATCGTATGTTCGCCGACGGCATCTCGGCTGAGATCTGGGCCCGGGGCGGTCGGCTGGATGCTCCACTGCAGTCGATCCTGGGGCGGTTTCGCTGCAGGGCGCCGCTGCCGTAGCTACATCTCGAGGCTGCGCTTGATCTCCTCGTAGATTCTACCGGTCAGATCCTCCGGCAGATCCATGGTGATTTCCCGGGTGCGGCCGTACCGGCCCCGGGAGACCACATGGCTCTGAAGCAGGGAGTACACGTCCAACTCATTGAGCATATCCCCAAACGCCCGGCGTGTCAGGGGTCGCAGTCCCGCTTGGTGGCAGCAAGTGCTGTAGATGTGATAGACCTCGCCCGTCTCGCCCTTGTCTCCGCTACGGCTGGAGACGCATTCAATCACGGCCCCCATGGCGGCCTGGAGCTGGCGGGGGGCGGTGCGGATCATGGTTACGTATTTATCCTGTTCCATTTCCGAGCACGCACCGTCTACCACCTCGAGGGAAATCTTCGTTCCCGCCTTCTCGGCGAGATACGCGCCTTTGGCCAGCAACGCTACAGCTTGGCGGGCATCTCCATGGTCGCGGCTGGCCAGGGCGGCCACCTTTTCGACGACGCCGGGCTCGACGGCGTCCTTATGGAGCGCTTTGTCCACCCGGATGTTCAAGATCCGCTGCAGGTCTACGGCGTCGTAGGGTTTGAAGATGATCTCATTGAGTTTCAGAAAGGACCGGACCCTGGGATCGAGATTGTCCGGCCAATCGAGACGGTTGGACACGAAGACGAGAATGAGTTTGGCGGGGATCCGCTGAGGCAGGCGGCGGACCAGAAAGGTCATGAAGGTGTCCTTGTCGCGCCGCAGGTTATCGACCTCATCGACAAAGAGCACCAGATAGCCATGATATTGGGCCAGGGCGGCCTCGATTCGGAGCATCAACTCCTCCAGGGAGATGCCCTTCTTGTACCGCTTGCTGGCGTTGAGCAGACAGGCCAGATCGTTCAGGGCTCGAAAGCACGGGACGGGTGTCGACAGATCCAGATGCTTGTATCTGAGCGCCACGTTCTTCTCCGCACACATCTGGGCGAGCAGATTCAGGAAGTAGCTGACGGTCAGGGTCTTGCCCGTTCCGGTCTTACCCCAGATGGCCAGGTGGACCGGGTGGTCATGGCGCAGTACGGGCGCGAAATGGGAGCTCAGCTCGCGGATTTCGGTATCACGGACATTGGCATTGAAAATCTCCTCCAGGACGGCCAGTTGCTCGGCCTTGATGAGCTGTTCGTCATCCAAGAAGCGCCGGTTCTTAATCACGGCGTGGTCGAGCATATGCTGAATCTGTCCGATGATCTTGTTGCGGACCGTGGTCGTTTCCATCGGAATCTCACCTCCAAATGTTTCCACTGGAAGCGATACTATATAAACCTTGTCATTGCGGGCGCCGGTCAGACAGAGTAAATTTCCGATGGAGATTCATCCTGGGGGCGGGGGGGGTCGGCCTTGTGAATGCTGCTACTCGCAAGTCATTACGCTCTTGTCAGGGCTCTTCTTTCTGTTTTCTATATTGAAAATAAAAGATATGATATATAGATAATAATCATCGCTCTTTCCATCGGAAATCTACTCTCACTGGCAGTCCATCTGGTTCGGTCGGTTTGGCTTTGCATGGCCGGATGGGGGCTCTGGAAGGGTCTCAACGATCGGCGTGGGGGGCATGATGAGGGGTTGTTTGGGCCGCCCTGAGTTGTGGATTAAATGCCGTCAGTTGTGGATTAAATAGGGGCTGAGTCGTGGATTAAATGCCCCGAGTTGTGGATTTAATCGGCCTTCCAGGGGTCTGAGTTGTGGATTTAATCATGCTCGCAAATGGCCCCAAGAGACTCGTAAGCCTCCTGAAATGAAGCACTTGCGACCTTGTGGGTAAAACCGACTATATACCTGTATTGGGTGTTTTTTTCACATTTCACGTTCTCAAGATGCCCTGTCGGATCCTGTTTGCATGCCGCGTATCTGGGAAGTGTCGGCACGGCGGCCATAGCGCATTGCCCCTGGATCGGACCGCTTGGGCTCACGCAGACCGTTGATCGTAACCGTCTGCCCTTCGGGTCGGATCCTATCTGTGACGTTTTCCCCCATCACAACCTCGGCCGGTATCCGCTTCTGGATGTGCTCCCTTCGGTCTGTCCTTTGCAGTCCATGATCGTGCACTCCGCTGCAACTGATCCTGCGAATCGCTTCCTCCCGGGATGACGTTGAACCGCGCCTCTTCATGGAGTTGGAAACCTCGATGGTGATCCCAACTGTGGAGCGGGCATTGGTGATGTCGGGGCTCGGTCGGGAGGGCTGGTGTATGGAACGGGCGCGATGGCTTTGGACCCGGGAGATTGAGAGTGCAGTCTACGGGATGAAGCGGACTGAACCTGATGGGCACTCCCGTCCACGCCGACCCGTTGCTGCGTCGGCCTTCTCGCCAGGTCTGCGGCAGGGGCCGGCGCCCGACCTGGGGCTGGTTCACCCAAGAGCAGGTGAACCGCCGCCAGAGTGGTTCATTCGGAGCAGATAAGAATGAGCAAGCGTAAGGTGTGGAGCATCCTTGATTTCATCCGTCAACAGGGCAAGCTGCCGACGGACCGGTTTGGCCAGGTTCTTCCGGTAGAGGACCTGATAGCGTGGTTTGGCCTGGACGAGTCTCTCTCGCCGGCGGAGAATCGGCAACTCAGATTCGAACTGGCCCTCATGGCAGAGGCCCAGCAGACCCTGGAAGAGCTGAGGATGGCCGAGGAGTTGCGTAAGGCGAGCCAGTCCTGAGCGTTCCTCGCTCCTTGTAGCGGTTCTTCAGAACATCACAACCATGGCCTCGGCTCGCACCGAGGGGTTCGTTCGTCCTGTCTTCAGTCGTACATTCCACGTCCATGCATCCGGCGGTTAGCACCCCGTAGGCTAACCGCCTGGAGGTGTGAACCAATGGCAGAAGATGACAAGTGCGAGGTCGAACGAATCGTCGAACGGCTCGAGGCTGAGGGCTGGAAAGAACAGATGGCCGGCATGACCTACATCAACGGCACCCTTGGGACCAACCTGCTCAAGGATGGGGTGGTCATCACCGTACAGCAGGAGTTCTTCCCGGACGAGGATTTCATCGAACAGGAATGGCCCAGAAGGGAATCGGAGGATGACGAGGTGACCGCAGATGGACCGGAATAGATGCAGGGCAGGGCCTCTTCTGAAAGAGATAAAGCGCCGGGTCGACACGTTGTGGTCGAGGCTGAGGGCTTTGACACAGTCGAGATTTAGCCTGCCGGAACCTATCAGCGTCAACTGGATCGCGGGCAATTTCCTGATGGGGGATTTCTTCGGGGCTGTGAAGTGCCGATACGGTCATCCGGTCCGGCTTTTCAATATCAGCCGAGGTCACTTTGTGGCGTGCGATGAATGCCGGACCTACGTCTTTGTCGGCTCGAACCTGATGAGCTGTTGGCGAGAAGAGACCGAGGATATCTGGCGACGGAACAGCGAGAGCGTGGAGGGCTACGAATTCATCGAGTAGGGCATCCACCCGCTCCGGCCCACGCAGACCCTTTGTCGTAAACCTTTCCCCTTCGGGTCGGCCTCAGACGGCCTAAAGGTTTATCGAAGGGTCTGCTACACGGGCCTACGCTTGCTCCATCGGCGGTCCGTCAGGAAGTGGACGGACCGCCAAGTAGAGTGGTTCGTGCAGGAGGTGGTCAACATGGACCAGGATTTCGAGATATACGATGGCATCGTCGTGCCTGCATCTGCATTGCGGCGGCAGCGGCGAAGCGAGCGATACGGTAGCGTCGAAGGCCTCTCTGACGAGGAGTTGGCAGACCCGGACGAGCTGGAGCGGGTCCTGTACAAGGAGATGTGGTGGCCCATTCTGCGGTTGCCCCGGCAGCGATACGAACGCGTGGTTCGACCGAACGGCGATGAGGACGGCAAGCCCGACTGGGGGGCATTTGGCACGGTTGACTTCGACAGGTACCGGCAGGATTTCGACAGATTGCGGTACAAGGCCGAGCGACTCAAGGACAAGCAGATGGACCTCGTCATCATGTTTGAAACCATCAGCGAGCGGATTTGCAGCACGGCCAAGTACAAGGTTCTCAAGTACGTGCGAAAGGGCCTCCTCGACCCGGACGACATCGAGAATTGGGATATGTGGCAGCTGGCCAAGCTGTACCTTCGGATTCTGCGATTGCAGCGTCAGCGCTACGAGCTGTTGGAGCGGAGCCGGCAACGGCGGCAGCAGCAGGCGGAGGTGTTGTGGCGTTCCACGGGGTGCTGAGGGCAGCCCATGTGCCTCTCAAGACCGTGAAAAGGGCGTCAGAAGTCTGCCGGAAGGGCGTGGAAGGGTTTGCGGGCGTTGAAGTGCCTGCGGCCCTTGGCGACTTTCCGCTTCGTTCCAAGTCACCGGCCGGCCCCGCTGACGCGGGGCCGGGGGCAGGAGCATCGCGTCGAACTCTGCGGCAGGCCGTGATTCTCTTTCTTGCACCGCTTGTGCACACAGGTTGAAATCATCTTGCGACCAGGATGCAGGTGCAAAACCATGGTGTCGCCAGAAGGTCTCCGGGAGCATTTCGTCGTTCAGATTCGCGTCTCGCGTCAACGGGCCTCCGCGGTCGCCGGTTGGTAGACCGCAACCCTTTTAACCCCGCCCCGGCTCTCTTCCCATACGCTTGAGAAGAGAGCCTGTCGCATCTGACGGCTGGCTCTGGGAGGTATGGACAATGGCAGGACAAAGACCTGTAGCGAAATTCACGGCTGGGCAAGTCTCAGCTGCCATCTGGGAAAACGAAGTGACGACCAAGGCCGGTACGAAGGTGGTCATTCTGAAGGCAACGGTCGAGCGGCGGTACAAAGACCGGGATGGGCAGTGGAAGTCGTCGGGCAGCTTCAGCCGGAACGAGATCCCTTTCGTGATCTACTGCCTGCAGAAGAGCCTGGACCACATCATCACAGCCCGGCAGCAGGAGGATGGTACGGTGGAGGAGGAGGTTGTGGATTGAATGCGGCTCTGTGCCGCTCTTTTTCTTTCTGCTTCGCAAGGACCCGACCACAACCTCGCCGTGGCTCGTCCATGTTCACCTTTTCATACAAATGGAGGGCGGGCTGCCTGGCACCCCAGCCCGGATCTGAGGCTGGGGTTGCCCAAATGAGGCAATCCAGAGGTGATGAAGATGAGACGATGTGCTTTGTGCCAGAAATCAGAGGAGGATCTCATCGGCGGGCTATGCGGCCGGTGCGACCACATCCAGGGCGATGTCATGGCGGACCTGCGGGCAGAGTTCGGGCCGGGTGCGGTGTGAGGTGGTGCGGATGAAACGAGACGAGGTAAGCAGAATCGCACGCGAGGCCTTTGACCAACTGGTAAAGGATGTGGACGCCGGCAAGAGTGAAACACTGAACGCCTATCTGAAATCAATGGGCCGATTCCACCGCTATATCTTGGGCAATGCCATCTTGATCCATCTGCAGAGGCCGGATGCGATCCACGTGGCCGGTTTTCGGGCCTGGGAGCGGCTGGGTCGGCATGTCAGAAAGGGCGAACATGGCATTGCGATCATGGCGCCGGTTGTCTATGGCCGAAAGGCGCGTCGAGACGATGGGGACCACGGGAGGGACGCAGATGACGAAGCGGTCTTCACCTTCAAAACAGCCTATGTCTTCGATGTCAGCCAGACAGAAGGAAAGCCCTTGCCGCAGTTCGCTCGCGCCCGGGGAAACCCGGGCGTATACCTGACGAGGCTGGAGCGATTCATTGCGGATCGGGGCATTGAGCTGCAGCGCAGCGACAGCCTCACCATGGCGGAAGGCGTCTCGATTGGCGGGACCATCCTGGTCAAGGCCTGCCTTGCGCCGGCGGAGGAATTCTCGGTTCTGGTCCATGAGACGGCCCACGAGCTCATGCACTATGACAAACGGACCAGACCACCGGACAAAAGGGTCCGGGAGGCGGAGGCAGAGGCCGTCGCCTATGTTGTGTGCCAGGGTGTCGGGCTGGACGTCAACACGGCCAGCAGTGACTACATCCAGTTGTACGACGGCGACAGGAAGACGCTGATGCGGTCGCTGGAGAGGATCCAGAGGACGGCCACAAAGATACTGGCGGCGGTCACGGGGCAGGACGAGATCCTGGCAAACACTACAATAGGCGATCAGAAAGGCTGCTGCCAGGCCCCGTCATCTCGCATCCGGTGACTGTGTCCGAGCCTCTGCCCGGCGTCTCTGTCCTCCATCCGGCAGTCCAACGCGGCCTCAACGGCACCAAATTGCATGCACCCGCCGCCTTCCCGATCGATCTTGAGATGGCCGGGGCCAGTGAGGTTGATGTCATCTGCATCCCAGGTTTCCATCTTGGTGATACGCCATGTGCCGATGTACTGTGGCTCCATGTGCGTTCGCCTGTCATTTGCGGTGGGGCTGCCTCGGGTGTGCCTTTGCGATTCATGTCCGTGTCGCGCGTCTCTGTTCGTAGCCTGTAGGGGCCACGGCACTATATCTTGGGCGGCTTGTGTCCGTTGACTCCTTCCCGCATCAACCGGCCCGGCTTGAAGACGGCCCTGCGCTTCGCCGGGACCTCGACCTTCGCCAGAGTCTTGGGATTCTGTGCTGTTCGGGCTGGTGATGATCTCGTCGAAGAATTGATGCACTACGTCCTTCACCAGAACCTGTGTGGTTCCAGTTCCCCTGGCGATGCGATGGATGAGTTCCTTCTTCGTGGTTGTCGCCATCATGGACCCCAGTCGGCTGCCGATGAAAATCAGCGTGTTTGCGAACTTTCGGCCAGTGTACATGACGACAGCGCACTGGACACTCTCTTCGGTGCAAACGGGCCGTGCACCTGGACAAACGTCACTGTGATAGGATTTCAGCGGCGGCCCTCTTCACAAGGCCGCGAAGAGGGCCTCATCGCACTTGACGGTGTGGCTCGGAGGGACGCAAATGGAAACAGAAACCCTGAATCTGGCGGAGCTGAAGAACCTGGCACTGGGTTTTGACCGGGCCGAGATCCGGGACGTCCACATCGTCAAAGGCGGTGATGACTACCTGAGCAAGCGACACATGGGTGTGTGGAATGTGGACAGGAACGAACTGGCCTGCCTGGCGCCCAAGAGCTACACCGTGATCCAGCACAGGTACGCGACGGAGTGCCTGATCGAGGCCATCTCCAGCCTGAATATCAAAGCGATGGCCGTGCTGAAGAAATCTCGGCATGGGATCCACATCGATTTCGACTTCCCGAACTCACAGTTCGAGTTGACCGAGGTGGGGGAGAGCTTCACCACGGGGATCCGAGTGGTTTCGGACTACAGCCAGGTAGCCGGCCTGATGATCGCGGCCCGGGTCACACGACTCGCGTGCTCAAACGGCATGGTGGTCAACGACATCGTCAAGCCGACGCGCATCAAATACACCGAACAGTTGACGCTCACGGTGGAGGGGCTCATCGACAAGGTGATCCGGGACATCATCAGCAACGACCGCAAGCTGGCCAGCATGGTCAGTGTCTGCATGGAAGACAGCGTCGAATGGCAGGCAGTCAGGCTGCTGACCAAAGCCCTGTTCAAGAAGAAGAAACACGTCGGCGAAATCCTCTCCAGGCTCAAACACGACGACAGCAATCGCGTCACCCGATGGGATTTCTACAATGCCATCACCAATTACGCCAGCTCCGGCGGCCGTCTGAAACCCGAGATCGATGCGTGGCTGCAGTACAAGGCCCAGAAGGTGCTCAAGACCCCGATTGCCCAGTTGACCGAGGAACTGGTCAGGGCTGAGGCCACCCGGTCGGCCTGAATTGCTGTGTTGGGGGCGGCCCAGGATCAGCGGGCCGCTTCTTCTCACAGGATTTCGGTCGTGGCGGTTCACCACCCTATGGGGCGAACCGCCATATAGAGCGGTATAGCCCGAGGCATGGAAAATGGGAACAGAACAAGATGTCTTTGCAGGGCCCTGGGTCCTGGCACAGGTCCAATATGGGCCTACCCGGTATTTTGCCGATCTGCGACTGCGGCAGTTTCGCGACGTGGAGAACCCGCACGACGCCATTGATTTCGTCAGCGAGAAGGGACAGCGGATGTGCCAGCAGGCCGGGATTACGGTCTGTCCGGGATGCGGGATGGCTGCCATCGTCTCACCATCGTTGTTCGAGACCGAGCTATGGTGCATGCGATGCCTGGATTCGGTGGTTCCGTAATTCGGCGGTAGCCGGCTGGCCGTTATGTGCACGGGTCAGGGCAATCGCCGGCCGGCTCATCATCGCTCATTCCAGGCATTCGCGGCACGTCTCGGCGAGCCACCGCTCGATCTCAATGCCCGCGTGGACTTGCTCGCGTTGCTCGGGCGGGACGTGCAGGTAGCTGTTCGCCAGCTGGGCCATTCTCAGGCGAGCTTTCTGCTCGATACGCTGCAGAATGCGTTTTTTCCGTTCTGTCATGGGGATCACCTCCAGAGCCAGTGGCGCAGCCTGCCCTTAAAAAGGTTGCGCTGGATTGGCGGTTGTTCATTGTCACTGCGAAGTAGCTTCCGAAACCGAAAGGCTTAAATAGTAGTACGCCACCACTACGTCACAGGAGTGATTGCGAGGTGGCACAATGGACCCGA
>Ga0334890_1000374_pt1 | contig 82037 bp, 84 predicted proteins | sample GraSluR1_MG_3_FD_207220 | JGI IMG/M metagenome (GOLD analysis project Ga0334890, IMG submission 207220) | Sludge microbial communities from methane-producing bioreactor in Wageningen University, Netherlands - Granular Sludge_31_08-R1 | ecosystem: Engineered > Bioreactor > Anaerobic >... | reverse complement strand
TTATTATTCAGGAATATCCTACAGTATCCAAGTAGTAATCGTTATTTTATTTAAACATATTAGGAATAGCCCCTAAGGGCGATTGAAGGAATGAAAGTTTCTTCAAAATATATATTACGAGAAGGTGTGTAAATGGAAAAGGAAGAAGGAGGATCATTAGCAGTAGGAATTGCCATGGGATTGATGTTTGGCTTGCTGTTCGATAACCTTGCTTTAGGTTTAGCAATTGGGGTTGCTTTGGGAGCGTCTGGGGCGTTCGCTGTTAAAAATAAAAAAGGATAATCAGTACTACGATCACTATTAAACGAAAAGCTTTTCCTGTCTAAATCCTTTCAATCGTTCGTTTTCCCAACTGTTCTCGGTTGCATTCAGAAGAAAATCAATATTTAATGCGTATTTTTATACATGATTTTTCTTTGCTACAAGCATTCTTTAGGAGGATTTTATGAAATCTACAATTGGATTAGGCAATATTCTTGCGTTTATTCTCTCTTATCAAAGATGGCACAGTGTTCTTTTGGCATTATTTCATGGTTTGTTTGGATGGTTATATGTTTTCTATTATGGCTTTTTCTACTGGGGCAGCTGAGCTCTTTACTTTGTGAGCTACAAAAACTATCGGTACATAAAAACAACTATCCTACTCACTGAACAGGATAGTTGTTTTGTTTTTTAATCAAAAATTTCCTTTGCCATCGTAAAAGCACTCCAAGCTTTAGGCCAGCCGGCATAAAATGCTAAATGAGTAATCAATGCGCTAATTTCTTCTTTTGTCACGCCGTTTTCTTTGGCGATTTTTAGATGAGCTTCCAATTGCGGTGCTCCCATGGCTAAAAGTGCAGAGCACGTAATCATACTGCGATCACGAGCCGAAAGCTCTTCCTCTTTTGCCCAAACTTCACCAAATAGCACATCGTCATTTAATGCTGCAAACTGTGGGGCAAATTCTCCTAATTGTTCTCTTCCAGCTGTTTGTTTTTTCATGATATTCTCCCCTTATTTTTCCAATTTGTCGTACCATTCATCACTAACCGGCTCCAACCATTCCGGTGTCCCGGCAGTGATGACGATGTGTTCGAACCAACTATCTTTGGCTGCGCCATGCCAATGTTTGACTCCATCATGGGTGACGATCACATCTCCAGCTTGTAAAAATTGCGGAGCCTTAGCTTCTTCCTGATACCAGCCTTCTCCACCTGTCACCAATAATAGTTGATAACCGTCATGATGAATGTGCCAGTTGTTACGGCAGCCAGGCTCAAAAGTTACATTCGCGACTCCTACATTGATTGCTGCATCAGCAACCAACGATTGAAGGTAGCTTTGTCCAATAAAATATTGTGCATAAGCTTCATTCTTTTCTCCAATTGGAAAAATCACGCCGTTTTTCACTTCTTGATGTTTTGTCATTATAAATTTCCTCCAGTTAATTAGTTTGAATAAGACAGCAACCAATTTTTTACTGCTGTTTCTGAGCGATCAACTTTTGAACCACGTACAGCTAAACCTGTTTTGATCTCAGCGCCAGAGCATGCCGCCTGCAAATCTTGAATACTTGAACCAAAAGCACTGCCTTCATGAGTACAGAAAGGATAGATCACCTTATTCTTCCACTCTTGATCCGCTAAAAAAGTCGCAATGATTTGCGGATAAGTGCCCCACCAATTAGGAAAACCTAGAAAAATACTATCTACTTGAGTGAAATCAATTGGCAACTTCTCATAATCAATCCGTGCAGAAGCTTGTTTTTCTTTTTCTGCTTGTTGAACCGCCTCATCATAGCTTTCTGAATAAGCAATCTTTGACAACAATTCATAACTCTCGATCGCCAACGCGTGACTGATTTTTTCTGCTAGAACGGCTGTATTTCCTTTAGTAATCCTTTGTTTTGTCCCATTAAGGTAGTTCTCACCAGCTCTTGAAAAATAGATAACTATAGCAGTCATAAGTTCCCTCCTCGTTCACTTTTTTATTCGCATACGAATCTGGCAAGCTACTCGTTCAATATTCTCTCCAAAAATCAAGAATAAATCTCGTGTCTCTGTAAAACTGTAAAAGCGTAACTCGCAAAAAAAAAACGTACCCTGAACAGCTTCAGAATACGACGGATTTATCACTATGTCTAATACCCATAAAATCATAGTACTATAGCTTAAAAGCATGTTTGAATTGCTTGATCAACTCTTGCGCAGCTGGCGTCTGCACTCGTTTTTTCCATACTAAGACACAATTTGTTTTTATACTGGGTTCTAAAGGAATAAAAACCGCATTTTCCAATTTCCGATCAGAAATCGCCCCTTCGATCGCCAATGCCACCCCAACTTTGTGATCAACTAACGGCAAAATATTGAAAATCAAATTGTAGTTGCCAACAATGTTTAATTGATTGTATGGTATTTTTGCCCATTCTGCTAATAGCTTTTGAACCTCTGATCGTCCAGAACACAAGATTGGCAAACCTTTGATATCTTCCGGACGCAGAACGTTTTTATTGGCAATAAATAATTCCTTCGACGCCAAGAAACCCCAATTTTCCACTCTAGGCAGCCTCAGCATCTCAACCTCATTTAAAACAATCGGTTCAATCAAAATAGCCATATCCAATATGCCCTTTTCCAAACGATCCGAGATATCATCACTCGTACCTGTGACCAAATTAAATCGAATCTGAGGATAATCACTAATTAACTCTTCCAACATCATCGCCAAAGTATCCGAGTTATCGGCCTCAACGCAGCCAATCGTTATCATCCCGCTGAGTTGTTTGTTGCGTTGGGCCGAAAAAGCCTGCTCCAGCTTTTCATCCAACGTTAAAATTTCCTCTGCTCGTTCTTTCAAAAAAAGGCCATCCTGAGTCAAACGCAACCGATTTTTCTCACGATGAAAAAGTGGCGTCCCAACTGTTTCTTCCAATTCTTTGATTTGACGGCTCAAGGTTGGCTGAGTAATATTCAAAATACGCGCTGCCCGTGAAATATTTCCTTCCTGTGCGACTGCCCAGAAGTAACGTAAAAGTCTGATTTCCATAATTCGCCTCTGTTTTTTATTTTTCTTTTACTATAACAGAAATTTATTTCTACGTTTACAAAGCTTTCACACAAAACACCGACGAAAGTTCCGTCGGTGTCGCAATTATTCTTTGTTTTTCGCTTCCACAATCTCATTCACCAGTTCATCGATTACCGGATCTTGCAGGTAATTTTTTAGAGTAACGATCTTCATTTGTGGATGAGCTTTTCGTGTACGCTCTTCCAAGTCTTGATGAACAACCACCATATCACTATCCTTTGGCACATCCTCAATCCGATAATTCTTTACTTCAATATCCGTGATGCCGGCTTTTTGCAGTTTCTTCTTGAAGGTCGTGGCGCCCATCGCACTGCTGCCCATTCCAGCGTCACAGGCAAAGGAAACTTTACTGATGTTTGCTAAGTGCGTACTTTCTGTTTTAGCATTTTCGCCATTCAATAATTCTTTTCCTTCTGATTTCATAGATTTAGATTTTTGTACAGACTCTTCGAAGCTTTCATCATCATCTGGAGTTTTATCTGCTTTCAAGATTACAGAGGTTACTAAGAAGGAGACGGCTGTTGCAATAACGACTCCAGCGATTACTCCAAAAAAGTTCCCTTTAGGAGTTAAGGCTAGGTAAGAAAAGATCGAACCAGGACTCGGACCAGCAACTAATCCTACGTTAAGTAATTGGAATGTCAGTGTCCCAGCCATTCCTCCAGCAATCATCGCTAAAATAGTAACCGGTTTCATCAATACGTATGGAAAATACATCTCATGAATCCCGCCTAAGAAGTGAATAATGATCGCTCCCGGAGCGGTCCGTTTTGCCACTTTTTTTCCAAAGAAGGAATACGCAAGCAATAAGCCCAATCCAGGTCCAGGATTTGATGCCACCATGAAGTAGATGGATTTTCCGGCTTCTAATGTTTGCTGCATCCCTAATGGATAATACACCCCTTGGTCAATCACATTATTTAAGAAAAGAACTTTTGCAGGTTCATTGATCAAAGACAGCAACGGCAAGAATCCCGTTGAAACTAAGGCCTCGATCGCATTCGTTACGAATTGATTCGCTGATTGGATCGTTGGGCCAACTACTACATAAGACAAGCACATCAATACAAAACCGATAATTCCGATCGAAAAATTGTTAACGACCATTTCAAACCCAGCTGGGATTTTGCCATCTAAAAATTTATCGGTCTTTTTCATTACCCAACCACCAAATGGTCCCATGATCATAGCCCCCATAAACATAGGGATATCTGCACCAATGATCAAACCAATAGTTCCAATTGTTCCTAATACAGCACCGCGCTGTCCGCCAATCATGCGACCGCCGGTATATGCTAACAATAATGGCAATAAGTAACTGACTGTTGGGCCGACCAGCTCATTTAACGATTCATTTGGAAACCACCCTGTTGGAATAAATAAGGCCGTCGCGATCCCCCAAGCGATGAACGCGCCAATGTTTGGCAACACCATATTCGTCAAGAATCCGCCGAACGCCTGAACTCTGGCACGCATTGATACTTGTTTTCCTTCATTCGTTACATCCATTTCCTTCACTCCTTTTTCATATTAAGGAATTGATTTTTCCCATGAAAAATCAGTTCTATTTTCAAGCCGTATACCATTTCTCTACACCCGCTAAAGCGTGAAGAGAAACTGGCATCCTTTTTCATATTAAGGAATTGATTTTTCATAGGAAAAATCAATTCTCTTTTCAAGTCGTATACCATTTCTCTAATTACGCTGAAGTACCGAGAGAAATTGGTATCCTTTACTCTTTGACTAAATCCAACAGCTCTTCTTCCGTTTTAACATCAAATAATTTTTGGTACCGATCCTCATCACTCAACAGCTCACCAAGATTCGCAATTAGATCCAAATGACCATCTGGCGAATCCGAAGAAAGCGTAAAAAATATCTTGACTGGTTCTTCGCCTGGAAACATAACGGGTTCCTTCACACGGAGAAACGTCAGTCCGACACCCTTGCTTCCATATTCTGGACGAGCATGGGGCATCGCAACCTGTGGCAAAAGAATAATATAATTGCCATTTTCCAACACGTTTTGAATGATCGCCTCAACATAAGCTTTTTCCACGATACCATTGTTCACAAGAGGCTCCGCACCCATTCGAATCGCCTCCTGCCAAGATTCGATGGTGTCGATAAACATCGTATTCCCTGTTAATTGTTCTTTTAACATATGACCCTCCTATCCCATTGAATCGTAGGCAACAACTACTTCCTCTAGCAATTTCCCATCTAAATGAGAAATTGTTTTAATCGTTGCTTCTAAACCTTTTTCTTCAATCAATGCATGTATTTTCTCCGCCTCGGGATCATCTGAATGGCGATAATGATACCCTGCTGCAATCACTTTCACTCCTGTTTCATAGGGCAAACCCAGTGCCTCAAGCTTTACGACAGGAGCGACTAAACGATCATTCGGTCCTAATTTTCTGATAGGCGACCCGCCTACACGAGCAATTTCGTCAGACAGTTTTTGATTTTTCTGACGCTTAAGTGTCTTTTCAATGAAGCATTGCAAATCTGCTGAATCAAATTGATACTTTTGGACAAAATAGGCACTATTCTCTGATAAAAATTGATTCACTATTTTCACTATCTCCACGTTTCGGATCGCCTCTTGAATCGTTTGATATCCATGTAAGTCTCCTAAATAGGCAATGGCTGCATGAGCAGCGTTGACAATGTACAACTTACGTTCAATATAAGGCTGCATCTCGTCAATCAAAACCACGTGTTGCAATTTAAACGGTGTTGCAGGGTCTAGCTGCTTGCGATTAATCACCCATTCATAATAGGGTTCAACAACTGCCACAGCTTTGCCCTCAACAACTTTACCAAGTGATTGCCGATCAATCGCTGTATTGACAAAATAAGCATAGTGATCAAAAACGGTCGCATCTTGTTGAGAAAGAGTCTCATAGACCGCTTCTTTTAAGATATTACTGGCATTGATAGCATTCTCGTTCGCTAAAATATTGTTACTGCGTTTTTGTTTGAAGCGTTCACTCAAACCCTTGGCAATCGTCGGTGCGATTTTTGCTAAGTTATTCGCACCAACAGAGGTGGTCAAGATGTCTGCATCTTTAATCGCCGCGATGACTTTTTCTGTCTCGGTAAGACTATTCAAAGCGCTGATTCGGTCAACAAAAACAGTAGTCCCCTGCTCGTCCATGATATCAATTCTATAACCGCCATCCTGATTTAATTGCTGGATCAATTCTGCATTTGTATCAACGAAACAAATCTCAAAACCATTTTGATGTAAGAGCTGCCCAATAAATCCGCGTCCAATATTGCCCGCGCCAAAATGTACTGCTTTCATTTCTTTCACCTACTCCAGATTGGCATGATACTGCCATAGACTATGCATATCAATATTCTTTTCCTCTACCATCATCAAAGCGATACTATCACCTAATAATAGTAGAGATTGTTCAAAGAGACTCGTCATCGGCTGAACCGATGGAACTTCTCCTGACAAAGCCAACTTCGTTTGAACAGGAATTCTTACAAAAATATCCGTATACTCCTTCATTGAACTATTTGCATTTGATCCGATGTGAGCCACTGCTGCGCCAAAACTCTTGGCCTTTTTGGCGATTGCTAATGGAAACGAGCTTTCTCCACTACCAGATCCTACAATCAATAAATCCCTTTCTGTGATGGCAGGTTCAGTAATTTGTCCGACTACTACTGTTTGAACACCTAAGTGAGCTAAACGTTTGGCAATTCCTTCTAATGAGAGAAGTACACGACCGACGCCTACAAAGAATACTCGCTCCGCTGTTTCAATTGCCTCTAAAAGTTGCTCTACCTCCTCTGGGGCAATATTGTCTAAAGTCGCAGAGATTTCCTTTGTAATCTTTTGTTCTACACTTTTAAATCCCACTAGTTTTCCCTCCTACTTCACCAACACCGCTTTATTTATCGCATCTGTCAATAATTCCCGATTTTTCGTTAGTGTATTTTCTGCAATGAATAGGCTTGTACTTCCTAGCACTAAGTTTGTCGCACCTGCGGTCAATAAATCTGGGATTGTCGCTAAGGAGACACGGCCGTCCACTTGAATATCAATCGTTAATCCTTGTTCGTCAACTAGCTTACGCAGGTCAGTAATTTTTTTCAGTGCGTAAGGAATCTGCTTCTCGGCTTTGTTGGTGGCAAATCCTGGATTGATCAGCATCAAGCATACCCGATCAATTTCTGGCAAGACATACTCTAAAACATTCAAGGGTGTCGCCGGATTCAGCGCAATCCCGACTGTTGTTCCGGCATGCTTAATTAATTGAATATACCGATCAACATGCAAGCTAGTCTCGTGATGAAAGGTAATTCCTTCAACACCGATCTTCAGCATCTCGCCAATAAAAAATTCATTGTCATTCGACATGATATGCACATCGAAATTCATCGAAGTGATTTCCCGCATCCGTTTAATCGTTTCAATTCCTAATGGCATGCTTGGACTGAACGTTCCGTCAATAACATCGATATGCAACGTATCCATTCCGATTTCTTCTAATTCATTGATACTCTTTTCCAAATTCACCAAATCTCCGCACATGATTGACGGCGACAAAATAATCCTGCTTTCCATAAGCTTCCTCCTGCTGTTAATACATCGATTTCTCCGGAAAAATCAATGTGATTCGAATGCCGTACATCCTTCGTTTACACCCTCATTGTAATCGCTTAACAAATACAAGTCAATACAAACATGCACATTTTTTCTTTTTATTTGCGTGTTTATGCCTGTATGTTCGATTAAACTCATCTGTAATTGACACAAAAACGCATTCATGGCATCATTAACTGGAAAAAACAAGAAGGAGTGCGCACTATGTTGAAGGAAGAACGTCATCAAAAAATCGTTGATCTGCTAAATATTGAACAAAAAGTCATCGCTAGCGACTTAAGTCATCGTTTTAATGTATCTGAAGATACGATTCGTCGAGATTTAAAGGAGTTGGATGGTCAAGGACTCTTGAAGCGAGTTCACAGCGGGGCTCTTCGAGTAGGACCGCCGATTACAGATTTTTCTTATCGAGAAAATGAGCACAATGAACGAAAAAAGGCTCTCGCTCGCAAGGCCTTGCCTTTTATCAAAGAAGATTCAGTGATTATTATCGATGGAAGCACCACAAATTTAGCACTTGTAAAGGAAATTCCAGTTGATTTTCGTGCAACGATTATTACAAATAGTCCAGCAATTTCTGTTGAACTCGCGCAACGAGCGAACATTGAGGTGATTAACATTGGAGGAATCTTTTATAAGCAATCCATGATTAACCTTGGTGTGGAGACCTACAAATCGTTGCAAAAGGTTCGAGCTGATCTTTATGTCATGGGAATTTACAATATTGATATTGAGACAGGCACCAGTGTACCAACTGTACAGGAAGCGGAAATAAAAGCACAAATGACACAAGTTTCTACAGAAGTTTTGGGTATGATCACAAATGATAAGTTCGGTACAATCAGTAACGCGATCGTTGGCCCCGTCGATGATTTGAGTTTCCTGATTTCAGAGGATATTCCTGATAAAGTACGGAAGGAATATAGTAAGAAGAAGTTGCTTTTGATTGACTAGCTTGTAAATAAAAACCATTGAATCAGAAAGCTACGTGTAGCTTCTGATTCAATGGTTTTTTTACTAATAACATTTAAGTTTTTGCGCTAACTAACCTTTTGCCGACACAGTGTCATTTGAATGGGAAAATATTTCTTGCTCACATTTCTGGATCATCTGATCGTAATTGTCCAGCTTTGTTTCTAAGCGGGCGACGGTAGCATTGATCAGCTGCTGTTTTTCTAGTAGTTTCTGGCATTCCTCGATTAAAATTTTCTTGCGTTCAACTAACGTGGCATCTCCCAGCTGATATAATTCGGAGTATTTTGCTAAGGAATCAATTGAAAGCCCAGAATCTCGCATGCATTTGATAAATTCGACCCAGTTTAGGTCCTCTTCTTGAAAATCACGAATTCCAGAGTCATTTTAAATTTTGCTGCAGCCTCTGATATGTTCATTTTCTCCACTCCTTTAGTTTGCCAACACATTTAAATCTTAACAGGCTTTGCTCCTATTTTAAACCAGAAACTTCAAATGGTTACCATCGATTTACGGAGCCAACCATTCTTTCACAAGACTCGCCGTTTGACTTCTATCCGAAGAGGTAATGCCTAATCCTTCACTAAGCGTTGATTGATCCAGTAATTCTCTGTAACGTTCCATAGATTCATTAATAGAACTGCTGCCACTGGTAAAGAAAGGATAAACTCTCTTTCCCGCTAACTTATTTTCACTGATCCATTTTTCTACTGGTAAGGCCGGTTCACCAAACCAGATCGGTGTTCCGAGAAAAATACTGTCATAATCAGATAAATCAACGTCTTGTTTTACAATGGTTGGTAATTCTCCTTCTTCCCTTTGAGCTTCCACCACATCTAAAACCTCATCATAAACCTCTGGATATGGTTCAACCGTTTCAATTCGCATTAGTTCGCCATTCACTTGTTTTTGAATTTCCTCAGCTACAGCTTTTGTGTTTTCAGTCAATGAATAATACACGATCAGTGATTTCCCTATATCTTCGGTTTCCTGATTTTGGTTGGATTCGAGGCTCTCAGATGACTGAACAGCGGACTCACTGGTGTTCTCCTCATTAGTATTCGTCGCGTTCGAGCCGCATGCACCAAGAAACAAGACAACTGGTAATAACAAAAACAACTTTTTCATAACGCTTACCTCCGTTTGCTTTAGTTCTAGCATACCGGCTAAAGTGCACTTTAAGTCAAGAGACTTTTAAAAAAACTGCATCGAAAAACGACACAGTTTCGCGTGATCTCTTAAGATTTAATCATGACCAACCACTTTATGCGGAACATACGGCTCTTCTAGATACAAAACATCTTCTGCTGTCAATTTGAAATCAACTGCTCCTACTGCCGTTTCAATATGGTTCATTTTTGTTGCACCTACGACAGGTGCAGCAACAGAATTTTTTTGCAGTAGCCAACCTAATGCGATATTTACACGATTTGTTTCATATCGTTGGGCTAATTCCGCCACACGATCAATAATCAGCTGATCCTTATCTGCCGTTTCATCATATTTGGCTTTTTGTGCCACATCGGTACTACTTCGCTTGGTTGCTTCAGAGCGATTACGGATCAACCGTCCAGATGCCATTGGGCTATAAGGCGTCAAGGCAATATTTTCAGATTGACAATAGGGAATCATCTCTCGTTCTTCTTCGCGATAAATCAGATTCAAATGATTTTGCATCGAGACAAATTTTGTCCAACCATTTTTTTCAGCGATCGTATTGGCTTTTTGAAATTGATAAGCATACATCGCTGAAGCACCAATGTAACGGGCTTTGCCTGATTTCACCACATCATGCAGCGCCCCCATTGTTTCTTCAATCGGTGTATCATAATCCCAACGATGAATGATATAAAGGTCCACATAATCGGTCCGCAAGCGTTTCAGGCTTTGATCGATCTGCGACATAATTGCTTTTCGCGACAACCCTTGGCCGTTCGGTCCGTCAAACATTTTCTGATGAACCTTCGTTGCCAAAACGATCTCATCTCTATTTGCATAATCCTTCAGCGCTTTTCCTAAAATTTCTTCACTGCGGCCCAAGGAATAGACATTGGCTGTGTCAAAGAAATTGATCCCCAGTTCGAGCGCCTTTTTGATCAAGGGGCGACTGTCTTCTTCCTCCAAGACCCAGTTATGAATCCAATTTCTAGGATCACCAAAACTCATAGAGCCTAGACAAATTCTTGAGACATCTAATCCTGTGTTTCCCAATTTTTTATATTCCATCTTTTTCACACCTTTCTTCTACTTTATTAGTTTACTTGTTAAAGTGCACTTTAAGGCAAGCTTTTTTCCTGATCATACAAAGATCTTTCAGACATTAAGAAAAAACAGCCCAGACTTTTCGTTTACAAAGTCCGCGCCGTTTTCACTTTATTCTAACTAACTATCCCAAAACAATTCCTGCATCATTAATCGCTGCTTCAACGATCTCCATAACGATCTTGCTATGATCCAGCTGCTTTTTAACAAATGTCATATCCTTATCTTCAATTACCTGATTGAATAGCTTGAATTCATCAAACATCCGATGGTGATGATCCTTGTGATCGAAGGTTTCGATGTCACCAGCCAATGGTTGTGTGCTGTAGCTATCCAAGGTGTTGGTTGGACCATTGACGATCACTGATCCTTCTGTCCCTTGAATCGTCGAACGAATTGTGGCTTCAGAATCTTTGGCGCCGATACAAACAACCTTTACATTCCCATAATCCAGCAGCAGCATACCTGACGTGTCGATATCCCGTTCAATGTTGGCATAGTACTGTACTCGTTCTGGTTTTCCTAATAAACCAACAACTAAATGAATATTGTAGATATTGATATCCATTAACGCCCCGCCGCCCATTTTCGGATTAAAAGCGGGCAAAATTGTTCCTTCTTTAAACGCATCATAGCGGGAAGAGTATTGTGAGTAGTTGCACTCAATGATTTTCAAGGTGCCAATCTTTTTAACAGCTTCTTTAATCCCTTGGAAATTTTTCAAATATTGATTCGTAATAGCTTCCACTAATACCAGATCTTTTTCCAGTGCTAGCTGTTCTAAATCCAATAATTCAGCTGCCTTCAACGTAAATGGCTTCTCGCAAATCACGTGCTTTCCAGCTTCTAGTGCCTTTTTTGCAAAGCTGTAGTGCAGGTGATTCGGTACTGCTACGTAAACCGTATCAAAGGCATCACTTTTTAAACACTCATCAATATCCGTGTAGGAGGCTTCGATTTTGTATTCTGCTTGAATTTTCTCCGTTTTTTCCTGACTTCGTTTTGTGCCCATGATAGCTTTCAATTGAATCTCCGGTAAATCCTTCGTGATTGCTAAAAACTCTTGAACAATTTTGCCAGAACCAAAAATGGCTAATTTCATTGCTACTCCCTCTTTCTCTGCTATTTTGAGACTTGTTGGATGCCCTTTTCTAACATTTCGATTTGCAGCAGCGTTTCTTCATCTTTGACGGCTTTAGGTTTGCTGTTAATCAACGTTTCATAGATATCTTCGTAGACACGGCTATAATCGCCGATTTCTGAAACGACCTTCTCTTCATGAAACACGCCTTCGTCATCCATATAAGTCAGCGTACCATAATGCTCAGGCAAATCAATCCCGAAATCTTCGTTTTCAGGCATATAAAACATTTTCAGGTGCTCTTCTTGACGGTCTTTTGTTTCCTTAACAAAAACACCTTTTTTCCCGTAAACCACAAAGCTCGGACGTTCCTTCAAACGGAAATAGCTGGATTTCACCGAGACCTTCATCCGACCATAAAACAGATCCAGATCAAAGTAATCATTCATTCGATCATCGCCTAAAAGCTGGCGTACTTCATAATGCACATCATCTGGGCGGCCAAAATAAGAGATCACTTGGTCCAATGTGTGGCAAGCATGACCATATAGATAACTTGTTCCGATTGAAAAATGCTCCACGCTCTCTGGCACTTCTGGACGGAAATAATCATAGTGCATCTCAACTTCCAATAAATCTCCCAGCACACCACTTTCGATTACTTTTTGTACGGTTAAAAAGTCTGAATCGTAGCGACGGTTTTGGTAGCACTGAATGAATAGGCCTTTTTCATCTGCTAAACGGAATAATTCCTTGGCTTCCTCAGAGGTTTCAGTAAAAGGCTTTTCGATCAGAACATTTTTCCCGTGCTCCAAGACTTCTTTGCCTAATTTGAAATGCAACGGACTTGGTGTCGTTACGACAACTAATTGAATTTCTGGATCATTATAAATATCGTTGATGTCTGATGTATAATTGGTGCCAGGATTTTTCTCCCAGGTAATGCGGCCGCTAGGTGAATAGATGGTTTTGACCTTGATTTTGTCGGTTAATTTAGTTGAAAATGGTAAGTGATAGCGATTAGTGCTTTTGCCGTTTCCGATATATGCGATAGTTAACATGAATAGATTCCTCCAGATTTCTTTTGATAATTTTATTATATAAGAACGACTCCTCCTGAAAAGAAGATTCAGTAAAACAGGTCGTTTTATCCAAGCTTTCGTATGCATACGCATAAATTCTGAACATTTTATCCAAAAAAAGCTTCAAAATGAGGCCGTTTCTTCTGAAATCGGTTAAATTGCGTTATGATAGAATGGATGGTAGTTACCTCAATGAAAAGGTGATGGAATGTTATTAATCGATAAATTACGAATGCAAAAGGATCTGACCAATACGGAAAAACGGATCGCTGATTATATCTTACAGAATTTAACCACAATTCCAGCAATCAACGTCGCAGATCTCGCAAAAAATACCTATACCTCCCATTCATCAGTGATTCGCTTAGCTCAAAAAATGGGATTTGACGGCTTTCGCGATTTTCGAGTGGCGGTTTCTGAGATTGCCCACAGTGATATTTATCGATCGAATCCTGTCGATGCCAATTTCCCATTTTTACCACAAGACTCAACCAAAGAAATCGCTAAAAAAATTGCCGATTTGACCATCAACACGGTCCAACGCACCTATGCCCAATTAGATGATCAAGTTCTTGATGACGCAGCCGAGCTGTTGGCTAAGGCCGAACGAATCTTTCTATTTGCCCAAGGAGATTCCCAGATTCGGGCCCGCAGCTTTCAAAACAAGCTGGTGAAGATCAATAAATTCTTGATCATTGCAGATGAATACGCAGACGAGGATTGGAATGCCGCCAGCCTAACCAGTAGAGATTGTGCGATTTTCATTACCTATCGGGCACGCGTGCCGCAATACGAACGAATGATGAAGCACTTTATAAACGAAAATATTCCTGCAATCCTACTGACAGGCAACAGACAATCGAATTTGATTCCTCTGGCATCCCAGTCAATTGTCTTCACCCAAGAAGAAATGGATTATGTAAAAGTCAGTACCTTTTCTTCTCAGGTAGCTTTTGAGTATATTTTAGATACACTTTTCTCGCTATTATATGCGAAGGATTTCCAGCAAAATCTTACCGACTTCAAACGAAAAAATGGTTGGATCGAAAATGGGATATTGTCAGATCATTCGAAAACTACCTAAAAAGCGATACTACTTTACAAGTGTAAAGTAGTATCGCTTTTTACTATTTTATCTCAATGTTAAATTTCTTTAGTAAACTCAACGTTGCTTCATTTAATTGATTTCCAGCAACTAGCTCTGAATTAATATAAAAATCTGCTTCAGGAAGAGCTCCCTGCAAAGCCAAAGCATTCGCTAATACACATAAGCTAAGCTCCACACCAACAACTTCGATGTAATTTTTTTCTTGTTCATGTTTTTCCGTCAACTCTCGAACCTCGATCAGTGCTTCCGGCGGCAACGCATAGTAATTCTTTTTAATCACGTATTCTTCCGGCAAAGGAGTTAGTTTATTAATTATTTGTAGTCCGTCCAACTCTTCTGATTCATTCTTATGCTCGATGGGAATGTCTCTAGTAAAAAGAACCATTTCCCCAGATTCACGGGCCTTTTCTAAACGATGCAGTATTTTAGGAACAATCGTATTTGCACCCTGAACATAATTTTCATCATTTGGATCCAAAATTCGATTCTGCATATCTACAATTACTAACATCGCGTTCCTCCTATTGCTTTGAGCGGCCTAAGAAAAATGAAACAATCAAAACTAAGATGACCGCACCAATAATAGATGGTACTAAAGCCATCCCCGCTAATGATGGACCCCAAGAGCCTAGCAACGCTTGTCCTAGAGCGGACCCGACTAAACCGGCAACGATATTGGCTATCCAGCCCATGCTATTGCCTTTACCTGTGATTGCACCAGCGATTGCACCGATAACAGCTCCTATAATTAATGACCATAATAAACCCATAATAACTTCCTCCTACTATCTAACTATTTTACTTGTGTATCTTGGTTGTCTGCCATTTTTTCTTGTGCTTTTTCTGCACCTTCGTTAACTGCAGCTTTAGCTTTATCTGTTTGTTTTGAGGCAAATTCACCAGTCGTTTTCGCTGCACTTGTTACTTTGTCTTGGACCGTTTCACTATCTTGATCAAATTCTTCCTTGGTTTTGATATCTACTACATGAATATTTACTTCAATAACATCTAAATGCGTCATTTTTTCAACTTCATCGTGCGTAACTTGTCTAATTTGATCAACAACTTCTGTAATGTCCTTGCCGTACTCGACCACAACATCCATATCAACAGCTACTTGTTCTTTGCCAACTTCTGTTTCAATTCCTGCCGTAACATTCTCTGTGTTAACCAATTTCTCCGCAGCATTCGAGAAGAAACCACCATTAACTGTTAGTAAGCCATCAATTTTATCAATAGCACTGCCAATAATTTTTTGGATCACTTTATCGTCATAGACTGTTTCACCTTTAACTTGTGCATCCTTGTTAGTGCTAAATTGATTCGTGTGTGTTTGTTCAGGTGTTTCTTTGCCATTAAAGTTTTTGTTTTCGTAATTTTCTACCATCTTAAATTCCTCCTGTTAATTGATATTCCTTTTACCAGATGACTCATTTAATCATCTTGACCTGTTCAGTAAGAGAATAGCTTTTCAAACTATTCATACAAATGATAAAATAACCATTTATATTTTATCAGAAAATCACGCTGTCATTTTCCTCTTCTTACTTTCACTTAATAGCTTAACGCAAATAATTTTGTATGAACAATAATCTGCTTACAAAGTCACAATATATAAAAAAATAAATCATATTTTTGATTGAAAAAACTGATTTCAGATAGCTGTCAATAAAACGGTTATATTATAGATTTATTGTCATTTTTCTTCAGTTCATCTTCAATAGAATAAAATAACAATAAATAAATAGACGGTTCTTTATTTTAACTGAAAAAAATCTTTCTACTCATCTGACTAAGTTCATTTTTTCTTCCAAAAAATAGGTTTACAACTAGGCTATTTAGCACAGTCATAAACCTATTCTGCTACCCGCGCTAAAACAGCGGTATCTTTTTAAAGTTTATTCTTCCGAAGCCTTTTTTGCAGGCGGCGCTCCTTTTCTTTCTGGGCTCTTCCAGGTACCGGAGCCTAATCCCATGATAGTTTTTATTGCAGGAATAAATGTTACCACGATTGTTACTGCATTCATTATCCAATAAAAAAGCATGTATAGCGGCGCAAATAATAAATATTTTATTTTCCTGCCACGATCATCCACAATCAGTGAAGCCACTAATTGAAGAATTCCTGAGATCATTTCAAAGCAGACAAAGAGAAAAGCCATCGTAAACATATGATAGATTCGTTCCGTATTTCCATCTAGTGCAAAGCGAGCCAAGCTCCATACAAACATAAATGAAGAGATCCAAAAGAAGAAGGACCAGATTATACTAAAGGTTTGATCAATAAACATCACTGTACGACCAAGATTATTGAAAGGATGCAGCAGCACTTTCCTAAAATTGGTTAGCCAAACTTCTGTTCCACCTTTAGCCCAACGTTTTCTTTGACGGTAAAGCATCTTCAAGGATTCTGGAACCTCCATGAAAAACATGATCTGCGGCGCAAAAAGCGATAACCAGCCATCCATTTGATGATCCCACGCAATACTGATATCTTCAGTAGCTCTGTCTTGTCTGAATAAGCCGACATCGATCAATGCATCTTTTCTATACATCGTATTTGCTCCGCTGTAGGCGTAGATACTTCCTAAAACGCCAATTTGAGTCCGTTTGATAATGCCTACGATACTGGAGAATTCTACCGTTTGCGATTTTGCGATAAGTCTGGTTCTATTTTGCACGTCCATATTCGCTGTAATCGCAGAAATATTCGTTGAATCTGATCTAAGAAAGTAATTCACATACATATTCAAAGAATCAGGTTCTGGAACCGTATCCGCATCATTGCTCAAAAGCAGTTTCCCACGAGCAAACGCAAAGCCAATATTAAAAGCATGAGCCTTGCCTTTATTCTTTTCAATTCGGATGACTCGCAGTTTTGGGTACTTTTTTTGTAACCTAGCTAATATTTCAGGCGTACTGTCTGTAGAGCCATCATCAGTCACTAATACCTCATAATGCTCATAATTTATTTTTGTCATTAAATATTCTATCGTATTTTCAATAACAATTTCTTCGTTGTGGGCTGGAACCATGATGGTAATAAAAGGTTCAATTTCTGAGGGAATCTCGTGCCAATCCTTTTGACGATACTTGAACAAAAAAGTATGGCAAAAAACACCAATAAACCAAGAAAAGCCGCCAATAATCGGATAAGTAATCAGTACCAAGAACATCAACGTAAAAATGACATCAACAATATAATTGCCAGTATGGAAAAAAGTAATCATAACTTCACACCACCTTTTTTATACAGGTTTCGTACAAAGTCCGTATCCAGATTCTGCTCTTCCTTTACCGAATAGTAGCAAACCTCTCTGCGAAACTCTTCTGGGCCAAAGCGTTTGTCATACTCGTCTTTTAGTAACTGCCGACGAGCATCTAAGCGTTCTTCGTCATACTGGACTGATTTTTGTAAAAGATTTTTAAAACGATAATTATTCCAAATCGTCAGTAAAATGAAAATCACCGCAATGACCACAAACATGATACATAAGAATATGAACAGAAATTTTAACGTTTGCATTTCTTCCTTAATAAACTAGAATATGATTCTCTCGTGCATTCTCCGGAGATATGAATGGCAGTAATATCCATATAAAAGGAGCAACTACACAAAGCCAACTAAAAATGGCAACCACAGTTTGTAGGATTTTCAACAGGTAGTGTCTTTTCTCAAAATATGAATCAGAAACAAGCATTTTTTTTACTTCGTCCCGACTAATTTTTGGCTTCACAAGGTCGCCCTCCTCGTACTCAAATTATTTTTTTACATTTATCTTAGTTTGCCGTTTTCATGCAAAATTTTCAAATAATTTAGCTTTTCTGATGAGTAAATTTTTATCAGATTAGTTTCCCATTGTCTAAACGTAAAAATAAAATGAAGAGAAACATAGATTACAAAAAATTAGTCCATGAAATGCAAGCAAAAATAAAGGAACACATTTATGAGCTGAATCAACAGATCATAAGTGTGTTCCTTATTTATACTTATACAATTACGAATAGATTACCTTTATTAGGCTCAGAAATAGCGGCTTGTTCCCCTCAAATAATCTGACATTCCGTGTTGCTTTCGGTAGAATAATCAGAATACTTTTTATCAGGTCGCCTGCAAAGATCATAAAATTCATTTTTCAAGTAATACCCCTTGCCCCATACTGTTTCCAAAACATCTTCGGAAAAGCCTTCGTTGATCAATTTGCGGCGAAGATCTTTTGATAAAACTGACAGTTGGGCCAAGTTTGAATTCGATGGCTCTTTATTCCATATATATTTGCATAACTCTTCTCTAGACACAATCGAAGCATGTGCATCGTACAATTTCTGGAAAAATTTTTGTTGATTTTTCGTGAAATCTAAAAATATTCGATCGTAATCATAATTATCGGCATGCTTCTTTTCAGATTCTTTCCTTGCAATACCGGCACAATCACTTATCAGTTCACGTAAAAGATCCATCCCGATATCTTTTGGTATCCATTTATCAATTGCTAAGTCTTTTATACTGTTTTTTTCATTGTCAATTGGCTCATTTAAATATTCTCTGAAAACAAAAACTCGTTTTTCCTTTAATTGAGGAACAATCATTTCTACTTCTTTGTTAGATAAAGATTCACTCAATATGACAAGTTGAAAAAAACGAATACTCCCTTGAACACTCATACGTAATATGTCATCAAGCATCGTTTTTGATACGAAGACTTCATAATTGAACTTCTGTAAACTCTCCTGCATAGAGCACTCGTTTAAAATATTATGAGTTAGTATTAATATTTTGATTTTCCTCACCCTGCTTAAATCTATTTTTATTTGATGCTCAAATCTACTCGTAAAACTGTGCCTTAGATACACACCCGGCTTGGTAATTGATAGTAGCTCCCAAATTTTTTGCAATATTTTCTAATTCTAAAATACGTTTCTTTTCATACGTATCAAAAAGTACATGATTGTCTACAGCAACTATCAAAATATAATTTACTAGCCTATTTTCAAGCAATTCTGGGTATTTCGAAGAATCTATCTCAGTATAGACTTGTAGCAGAACATCAGTGATATCCCTTAATCCTTTATTTTTATCAGCACGAGCAATCAAATGATTGTACAACTGATAAACAATCTTTTTAGTAGATACACTTATTCCCATTGTCTTCCTCCTAAAAAAGCGTTTTACTGTTATTTGATCTTTCAATTGCTAGTAAAAAAGTAAGCGCGAGTATATGCACTGCTCCATAGACGAAATAAACAAAACATTGGAGGAATCAAATCCTTCACCTCATTCTTCAAACGAATAAGACTTTTTTCAATTGAGGCTATTAATTATCGAACCTGAAGTCGATGTGAAATGTTTTACTTCAAACTTTTTCATATTAAAACTCCCTTATCGCTGCTCTTACATCCACCCATTTTGCATAGCTTAGGAAGTTGTTTCATTATGTTTTTTTAGTACCTTACAGTTACTACTGATTTATTCTTCTGGTACATCCTCAAGTGACCAACACAATACGCCATTGTATGTGCCGACTGTGTCTGAGGGATGAATTGCTAATTGCAAATGCTCCGCCAAACTAACCTTCGTACTGCCGCTTCCATCCCAGATCGGTTGATCGTCCTCATTAATTGGAATATCTTGCTTCTGGTTTTTATAGCTTAATCTTTGAGCGAGTACCTGGCCTTTTTCATTTGTTAGCGGCTGTTCTTCTTTTACTTTAATTGTCCAGTGACTTTTATCCAGCTTGCTTACATCCTCAACCCCAAATTCTTCCTTCGTGGTTGCAGAGATTAACTTATCCATCGCTGGAATCTCATTTTCACCGAAACTAATCGTATTAGGAATAATAAGCTTAGGACTAGATTCTTTCTTGATAATTCTACTTTCCTTTTCAGATTCTTGATTGTTATCGTCTTTTATATAGAAGAAAACCTCTTGATCTAGCCAATTTTCAGGAAATGTGAACTTAACCTTATCTACCATATTTTCAGGAGCGTCTGCGTATTCCTTTAGTACTTTTTCTTCAGTACCGCAACGAGCCATCAGATACACCTTAGCACCAGTGTCGTGCGAAAACGTATATGAAAGTTCGCGTGAATTAGTAAAACGCGAGATGTAGAGCGGATTTTCATTATCATTCAGTTTGAATTGCAATACCTTTTTTTCACGATAACGATGAACAATCATCTGTTCATCCGGCAAGAAGATTCCCTTGTCTTGCTTATTATCCTTGATAGGTTCATATCCAGGAATTTCTGGATAATCATTAGATAAATCAAAGGGTGTGGTTAGGATTCCTTCTTTCGTTATCGACTCACGTAACGTATTGTCTCTTTCGTCTAAAAAGGCTATAGTTATTTTTGCACCATAATTGATTACTGAAGCCGCTGATTTTTTTCCTAAATTTTTTCCATCAAAAATAGTTTGTACACTAAACGGCAAGCTTAATTTCCCATCAGAAACAGCAGAAGAATCAACAGGATTTTCTGCTCCGATCCATTTTAGATATACGTTATATTGAAGAACGGTGTCATATAGACGATTATCTGTTGGATTCTTAGCTTTAATTATCACATGGTTGTCATCTGTGACCTGATAACTAAATAAATCGGTAAGATCCTCTCCAATTATATTAATTATTCTCATTTTTTCTGGCTCATATTGTCTTGTCTGATTCACCTGCTCCAAATTAAAATCAATTTCCATTTGATTTGTTTTTGACCATTGATCAACATTTGGCATCGTCTGTTGTGCCTTCAAATAAACATCTTTATTTGCTACTTCAAATTCTGAATCTACAGCGTAAGCAGGAGGAAATTCTGGTTTGGCTATAAAATCTGTGAAATAAACAATTGACGAAGGAGTAACATCGTTGTTGTGTACCATAAACGTGATAGTAGAAACAGCATTTGTTGTTACTTCAAAACGCTGACGCGGATCTCGCCAAGGAATTCCAGCGGTGATATTTTTTAGATATAACCAATATTTATCTCCTCCGCCGTCCCAAGTATCATAAAGAATATGTGTTGGATTTTCCGCATACAATGAATCAATTATTGTGCCTGGATTTTTATAGCCAATATATTTGTTTTGATTTAGCCCATAATAATTAAATGCGGTTTTTATCTCCATAGGCTGACCATTTTTGTCCAAAAAATCATAAGTGACGATCATTTCACCTGAAATATCAATTCCCAGAAAATAGCTCTTTGTGAAGCTGATGGTCCCGCCATCTAAATTGCTTTTATTTCTCTCCACTGTTATCAGTAAGCTTACTTCTTTTCCCTCATAGAAACCGACATTTTTCACTAACGCTTTACTTCTATTTGTCTTTCGATCAACCGATATATAATCTGAACCGACATCTCCTTCAAGCGCTTCAACAGTCGTATTTTTTCCATAATGCATGATGAAGGTATTTTCTGCTGGTGTTACTGATTGGTTTGCCCAATGGAAGTACCCTAGATCTGTCAGAGGTCTAGGTGCCGCCTCTACTCTGACTGAGTTCCAGAAAACACCTGCAAATAATATTAGCCAAAACAATAAATGACTACGCTTTTTCATCTTGCATCGCCTCATTTCTAAGTTTCGTTTTCAACGAGTAGATGAAAACAACTAAAACTAGAATCAGCAGGCCGATTCCTCCGAATAAAAGTGATTTTTCTTCATTTGTTTTTGGGTACATTTTAGAACCTGATCCTGTTGCGACTGCCCCCATTTGAGGTGCGTCATTTTTGGAATCATTCATCGATACCTTCTCCATTGGTATCGTTTGATTTTTATTACTAGGTTGATAAAATGTTATACCCACTTCACTTTTGGCTTGCTCAGCAGCTTCTGCTGGCATAGATACCCCTATCAATAACGCCAAAAGCAAGAAGCTCAAAACTTTTTTCATTTTTCTCCCCCGCTCTATCGATCTTTACTTTTTAATTTGTAAATATACACGATTAAACCAAGAATGATTCCCAAGAATACGATCCCTATTAAATAAAGCAACCAGCTATAATCCTTTGTGTCTTTTACTTCTACTGCTTGCTTATTCAATTTTTCATCCGTACCTTTGATTTCAAACTCTTTTCTAAACAGCCACTTCTTTCCTGCATCATTTTTTAAATGCATTGTTAGTTCATACTTGCCTTTTTTAAGAGGCTCGTTATTCCAGCTGATTGGCAAACGGAAGCTGGTTCGCGGTGCAAAGGAGATTTTTTTATCTAAGACTTTCAGTATGTCCTTCTGACCTTTTTTTGTCACCGTCGCATGCATGGCCAATTTGCTCATGAGTAGAGGCTGCGTATTTTCCATCTCAGCAAATACTGTCAAATAACCATTGTCTAATCCTGGAGTCACTTTTTTTAAAGCCAATCCTGGTTGAATCTCTTTATCCGAACAGCTGAGTTTGGCACCAATAGTATAGGCAAATTTATTTTTAAGACTGAACCCTTCATCCTTTTTTTCTTGCCCTTTCGTATCTTCATAGCAATAAAAACCGCCTAGAATCGTTCCATCGAATCCTTCAGCAGGAATTTTTAATTGAAAGCTTACATCTCGTGCTTCTCCTGGCTTCAGTGTAACTGTCTGTGGCTCAGAGATAAGTTCTTCAAAAGAGGGTCCGCCGATTAGCTTGGCTCCATGCTTTGAATAATCAATTGAACCATTTTTATTAGTAATGGCGTTATTTCCCTCAACGATGACCTGAATCTGCTTTTCACTTGTATTTTGCAGCTTAAGTGTTAGCTCCTGCTCAGCACCAGGCTGCACCTTCAGATCATAATAGCTTGCCTCAGATTGCTGATTATCAGGTAAAACTGCTTGAGCATCAAAGCTGACCTTATTTGTCGTGTTTTTTTCTTCAGCCAAAGTATGAGTTGGTAAAAAAAGAACTGCTAAGCTAACAAAACAAAGAATAAAAAAGAGGGGGAATCTCTTCCCCCACCCTCCTAGCTTCCTACGCTGGCGCATCAGTTAACACCCATGTTAAATCTGCCGTATAGCTTTGTGCTTCCAATCCAGCACGCGGTACGTGAAGCTTCACATTTTCATTTTGACCGTCTTGGCCCTCAAAGACTGCCGCAAAACCTCCAGCACCTTGTCCTTCTTTTGCCAACATTACATCTTGATATTCATCACTCAATTCAAAGAAATCATTTGCCATTTTAGGCGCTACTGATTCATTGTCTTTTGTCACGACTTTCCCATTGGCTAATGACATTTTTGCTCCAGTTAGCTCTTTGCCATTTTCACCTACAAATGGAGAGATAGTTACACCAAGTGTCCAACCTTTTGCTCCGCCTCGAGTATCGTTTACCTGCACGTGTGGCTTTTGATTCATTGCAAAGTAATCTGTATCTCCCTGTCTGATTTCTTGTTGACCAAATGTAATATTTGATGCATAAGGAATAGATAGAGCTCCGGTACCTCCTGTACCTGGATCATCATCATGAGTATCATCTGGAACAATTGGGTCCACATCTTCTCCCGATCCTGCAGTGAATGTTACGTCTGTTTTGTTCGTATTTTCTGTAAAGTCAGTAGCAAAAACAGTCGTACTTGTCGCACTTAATGCCAATAACCCTAGTGCGGCGGTCGTAACTATCGTTTTTTTCATTCTATAATTCCTCCTAAATAATAATTAGTCTAATTCGACTAAATCAATTCTCGCATGGACCCCTTACTATTTCTAGTTCGAAAATTTTCCTAAATCCGGAAAAAAATTAGAAATACTTCTTTCATCAAATTAAAAAGACGCATCGACTTTTACGTCCATGCGTCTTTTTGATTGGCTATATCATAGATAACTTTCCCCAATTGTCGCCAGTTTCTTTCAGTGGGGATGTTTTTCATTAATACCAACGGTGTATCTCCAGTATTGAAATAATAGTTAGAAACGACTAAATCTACTTCTGAGGCCTTTGTTTTATAATCATAAAATGCAAAAGTATACGTATGACCAAATTGTACATTGATTTTATTCATCAACCATAAGCGATGAGTATGGTGCAGATCATCTTGAATTAATACCTTTAAAGGCTTAAAACTGCTTAAAAACAGTCCGTAATAATCTAAAACAAAGTAATAGTTTAAAAATAGCTGCTCCCAATTATCTAAAATAGCCGATACTTGTTTATCTGCCATTTGATTCAGTGTTTTATGAAACGTGTTAATTATATGATAATTCCTAGGTTTCTCTCCAAGAACCTCATTCTGATAGGAACGATTAAAGAAGAGATCAGTATTTCCATAAAAAAATAGGCTCCTCTCATGAAAGGCAATAAAATTGAATAATAGCTCTTGATCCATTACAGCCAATTCAAAATTGAACTCCTGTCTCAAAGCAGCAGCTAAATTCTCCACCGCTCGATAAGAATCGGTGTTAGCCTTTTGATGTGCCGCGGCGTAACTATTCTCATAGCATTTGTTCCCATCAATAATGCCGAAGGAGTAAATGACTTGATAGAGAAAAAACAGCTCATCATTATTTAAGACCATGTCGGTTTCGCTGTGCCAATGTCTCAGTCGTTCAAAATATGGATCTAATTCGATGACCGCCTTCACGCTAGTGTGAATTGATATATTGACGATTTTGCTTCTTTCCAAGGTTATTGCCAGCCAATAAGAAAATATACGTTTCTGCAGGGGTTCCAACGAAATTCGATAGTTTTCTTCAAAGCTTTCTATATATGATTCTATCTTGTTTAACTTTGTAGCAAAGGGCCAACTTCCAATATTTTCCCGCGTTGAATGCCAGTAAAAGTAATAGTAAAAGCAACGAATTCTTTTTTCCTCTGCCTGTAAATAGAGCTTATAGGGCTGAAAGTCAATGTGATAACGCTCGAAATATGGACCAAGTAACTTTGCATACCGAAAAACAGTCGATACGCTCGTAAATTGCTTTTCCGCAAAATCCTTTAACGACTTTTCAGGCTGACGATACATAAAATCGATTAGCTGATAATTGTACGAAGCTTTATAGAAATGAAGGTAGATTGCATAGATTGGAAAATCCTCTTCCTTTTTGACATAGAAGCGTTTGTTTTCATCATTTAACAGATAAATTCTACCATCATAGATTTCAAACAGTCCTGATAATTCTTCAATGTAGTGTAAGACAGATTTATTTGTAACCTTGAGCAAGCTTTTCAATTCCTTTATAGTGCACCAATCATTTTTCTCCAGCAGGTGATCAAGTAGGACCACTTTTTTTACAGATGTTTTTGTTAAAAACGTTTGCATTTCTTTTAACTCCTAACCCTTTCTTCTCAGCACGTAATGACCAGCTAAAGAACAGACTTCCCTCAGATTCGAAGGAAGTCTGTTCTGATCATCACTAATCACTTATCAGACGATGCTGTTGATTTGTTTCGTTTTATATAAATAAAGTAGAAGGACTAGAGTAAGAACAGCTAAGACAATAGTTGTTGACAGTGCTGCCTCTGCTCCGAACTGTCCTCCAGTTAGTAGCGGGTTATCCCCATGAATGATCGTTCTAAAGTATCCAGATTCGGTAGTTCCGCTGACTGGAATTCCCAATAAGGAACCTTGCACCCAATTCCAGGTAATGTGAGCACCGATCGCTGCAAGCAAGCTTCCAGTTTTATACATCAACACTCCAAAAAAGCATCCGGCGAGAAAAACATTCACTAAAGCTAGTAAGCTTACATTTGGATTTAGAGCATGTACTAAGGCAAAAAGAAGACCTGAACCTAGTAAGGCGATAATTGGTCCAAATTTTAACAGCCGATGCTGAATAAACCCACGGAAAAATAACTCTTCACTCGTACCGACAGCCACAAAAATCACAAAATTAACAAGTAATTTATACAGATTTTGATTTCCTGTTTTCAACTGATAAAGTCCTGGTAAATAAAGTGTCCCCGTAATAAGCAAAAATACACCGATTCCTGCTAACAGTCCATAAATTAACTGACGCCCATCACCCTTGTTCCAGCTCATTCCATAATTACGAATTGTCTTTTTTTCCACCCTACTAGCAAAATAGAAAAACAATAAGCAAATAGAAATGTGTACTACTGTACTCACCAATGCACTTACTAAGAGCATACTAGCAGGAAATAGTCCTGCGACTGCATTATTACTTATCATCCCCAATACGAATCCAAATAAGGCGATAACTACTGCTAACCCTTTTAAAAAATATTCTTTTTTCACACAAATTCCCCCTTTGCATTTTGCATATTAGCATTATTTGCTATTTTCAGCCAGAATTTGTTCTTTTCAATCAAATAAAAAAAAGAATCAAACACGAAAAAATCATACTGTTCGCGATCATTTTCTAGTTGCACCGACAGTTCTTTTACGATAATAACTGATTGTATTTTTGATCACGAATTTTATTGATAAAGGTAATTACTCGAACCCAATCTGAAAGATACTGCTTTTCGTCCCATTGAAAAAGATGCGGCAAATCGCGAGAAAAATACTTAGACAAATCAATCGCGTAATCGGAAATCACAACATCCGGTTTTTGACGAATACCGACAATAATAATCGGGCGCGGACTGATTCGCACCAAAGTTTGTTTCTGCAGCTGTTCTTCTAGTCCCCGCCCTTTGGACTCTATCGCCACACGGATAGGTAGATCGCGGTCCATCAGAATATGATAAAGCAGTTGTGAAACATAATATTTGAAGGAATTTGAATTGATTGTCTTTCTCCATTTTTCATTCGGCGTATCCACACTGTGAGCGATCCTTTCTAGGAGATCAAAAAGATAAAGATACTGGTCCTCAACCTCAGAAATTGTCATATAATCACCGAAGGAATCGATTTGTTTCCCTAATCCAAATGTTAATAAAAAAGAAAAAATATACGTGGTATTAATAAATAGAAATCTTTTTTCATCCTGCCCGAAACGATATTGCAAATGCTCCTCTATCTGAATGATCCATTCGTCAATTAAGCGTCGATAGTCACTTAGAAAAGTTGGCGATTGTAATTGAATCTGCTGCAACGTTTCTTGAGAATAGCTCTGTCCTACGGTAAACATATAATAGATATACAAGAATTCATCACTAGGTAAATCCTTTTCGAAAAGTAGGTTGGCTTCAAAAAAAGGAACAAGTATTTCTTTTTCAAAAAGCTCTTTGGAAATAAAGGGATTAAAAAACTTTCTGACCGTTTCCGGTATCGTTTGAATCAAATAGCCCTGTTTAATACGCATAACAGTCACTGCCAGAAAATTGATAAAACGCTCCTTGTCTGCATGTCTAAGAAAAGGAAAGTATTCAGTTAAACTTTGATAGATCACAGTTGCACTTTTTTGAACAATCGGAGGACGATTGCTGTCAATTTCATCATAAATATGCCAATAAAAACTATGAAAGAAAAAACGAATACGAAACTCATCTCCAATTAAATACCCGTTCTTTTTTAAATTCAAACCGATTTGATATTGAGCCAAAATTGGGCTAAATTCACCTATTTGTCGTTGGACCGTTCGACGACTTAGGTATTGACTTTGACTAAACGATTCCAGGGATTTGAATTTCTGATTAAAAATAGCGTCCCAAATAATAAAGGGCAGCGTTGATTTGGTTAAATCCACTCGAATTTTATTTAGCAGAAATCTTTCGGAAAACTTAATTGTGGCTTCCTTATTCTCTCGCTCTATCGAAAATTCAGGATAACTCTGTTGAATCGTTTCTATCTGATCCAATACTTGTCTTAACATAGAATAGGAAATACTCAGTTCTTCTGTAAGTTCTTTATAACTGAAAACAGAGTTATACGATCGATAGCAGTACGTGAAAACCTTTTGTACTAGTTGATCTTGTCCCTTTATAAAAGAATCTAGCATCAGAAAGCCTCCTTTGTTCTTTATAAATTTAGAAATATAACAATATTTTTATTGATCATAAATAATTCGCTCACTGTTTTTTTAGACAAAAAAAGCAGTAAAAAAATTTTCGAAGGATAAAATCCGAAGATTTTTTACTGCTTTCATTGAAGTCTGAAAAAATTATGACCTATATTTTGATGCTCCATCGACTAATTCATTTTTTATACACATTTCATCACACTTGATTTGTAACAGAAGCTTTTTTAGAAACAACCTTTTTCAAGCAATAGCCGTTTCCCCAAGAGGTTTGCAGCTGGGATTCATCTAAGCCGTGCTCTACCATTTTCTTCTTAAGCGACTTGATAATGCCAGACAGACGGCTTTCCTTCGCTCTTGAAGGTGCAGATTCCCACAAGTAATAGCACATCTCCGTTCGAGAAATACATTTTCCTATTGATTGCTTCAGCAAGCGAAAGACTCGATATTCTTGCTTTGTTAAGCGGTAATCGAAATTTTCCAAATCAATATCTTTTTCCTTTGTCAGCGTAGGTTTGCTTTTTTGCTTCGTTTTCTCGCGAATTGACATCTGCTCGCGTAATTCTTCAAAGCTTACTTTCTGGGAAACAATCAATTCGACTCCTTGTTGCTTCCACTGCTCACGAGTCTCCTCATCTAGCTCTGAAATTGTTTTTCGTATGAGTCTGCAGTGAAACAATTTCAATGTTTCTAGACAAGTTGCTACTTCCTGATCTGAAATGGTTTCGCTTAGAATTACTGTATCAAAATAATCAAGCTCGCTAGAAAATTCCTCTTTATCTGTACTTTGCAAATCCAAAAGTACCTGATTACTGCATAGCACCTCATACCCTAAATCATTCAGTTTTTTTACAAAATCCTGTTCGTATGAATAACTTTTTGTTAAAAGTAAGACTGTCATTAAATCCTCTCATTTCATGTTTTCTTAAATGCTCTTTTTTCTGACTTTTAATACAACTACTCCCAATACAATCAAATAGGACTAAAATGCCCAAAGTGCTCCAGATGCCACTGTTTTGACTTCCTGTACTTGGCAAACGTTTAGAAGTCGTAGATGTGCTTCTCGTTGTAGTTTGATGGGTCGTCGTATTCTTCTTCGTGACACTGTTCTTCGTCTCATCCTTTGTTTTTTCTATCTCTGGCTCTGCTATTGGCGTATTTTCTTTGGTAACCTCTTTTACATTTGGTTGATTATCTTTTACTGAAAACTCAATTGGTGTTGCATCTAATTGGTACCCTTTTGGCGCCTTGGTTTCAATAAGCTTATAGCTTCCATCAGTCAAACCTTTAATAAGAATCGTTCCATCCTTACCGGTGACGATCATTTCCTGACCCTCGACTACTTTATCTTCGCCAGTTACTAATTTAAATTCTGCATTTGCCAATCTCTTGCCAGTTTTACTATCTGTCTTTTTCAATAGCAGTTCACCCGGTGGAATTTCCTTATCTGGAGTAAAATGATTCGTGAAAATCGGCTGCTTTCCAGCTTCAACTCCTTCGTAAACAGCGGTAGTCTCAAGCTTTCCAGCTTTCTCCTCAACAGTCACGAACACCTTATAAATAGTGTCATCGTAGGTGATTCCGGCCTCTTTTTCGGCTGGGATCACTTCGGAAATCGTATACTCGTAAGTTCCGGCTTCACCATACTCGATCGCATCAAATGTAATCGTTCCATCTGCCGCATTTTTCTGGATTTGATCCACGCCTTCACCTTTCAGATTGAAGCTGAATTCTTCAGCTTTTAAAGGTCGTCCGCTTAATTCTTTCTTCGCCGTTAATTCAATTTTTGAAGAAGCTTTTCGATTTTCTAAAGAGAATGTATGATTTATTCGTTCTCTAGAAATGATAAACTCATGCTCTTGGTTGTCCTTCACATATCCTTCAGGTGCTTGACTTTCTACAATGACATAGGTTCCATAACGTAAATTAGACAGATAATCGACTTCCGCACCATTTTCAATGATTTTATCGCCTTTTACTTCAATATTTGAAAGCATCAGTGTTAGATTGCCTTCAGTGTCCTTTCGATAAAGATCGAAAAAGGCTGAACTTGTAGTAATTAGCTGATCGTTCTCATCTAGTTTCCGGAAGGTGATCGAGCCATTTTTCCCACTTGAAGTTCCTTCACCATCTGTAGATTTCACGGTCACAGTTTTCGTTACTTCATGAAATTGGATGTCTTTACCATAAAGTGATGCCTCGTTTGCAATCACTTCATTATTTTGAATCCCCGGATCTAGCAATGTTTGATACTCAATGATGTAAGCAGAATCGATCGTCTCACCTAGATGAATGGTTAATGTTTGAGTTCCTGCTGCAGAATCCGAAGTAACCACAGGGCTGTTTTCCTCTGTAAACACAAGAGCCTCGCCATCTTTAACAAATGTTCCAGAACCATTATTTTTTGCCTTAAAGACCTTCACCACTACATTTTTATCAGCGTCATAAACAAATGTCTGCTCACTGATTTTTACAGTGTCTTTAACGACTGGATCGTGAATTGTATGCCCGTCTTTGTTTAAAACAACAGACCAATTGATTGAACGGTAGTCTTCACCTGTTCCTTGTTGACCGCTCTTAGAAATCCATGCATCCTTCGCACTTTTTTCAACGGTTCCTTCGACCTTTATTGGTTTACTATCCTTTACTGTCATCGTCGCAACATTTTTATAAGTTGGAACTTCATCTGCCGCTTCTGCCGAAACAAAAATGGCGAAGGTTGACTCTTTGTCTTTTAATAAAGTAATAGTTGGAACCCCAGCTTCATCAAGTTCATACGTATAATCAACATTGACTTCCCATTTCGTTCCTAATTGAGCAGCTTCTAGCTTACTAGCAGCCACATCGACATCGTAAATAACAAGTTCTTTAAGCGTTTGTCCCTCGCCTAATGCTTCTTTGATCGTTGTCTCTTTAGGAATGGTTGTTTTCCATGTATTAAACAACGCTGTCCAGTACACACTATTTTCTCCTGCGGTTGTTTCTAAGAATGGATTATTATGACTAAAGGCTTGGGCTACATCTGCCCCTTCTGTAAGATATTTCCCATATTTTAAACCATTAAATGCGTACTGTGTACTCACCCACGTGGCAAGTTCTGCACCATCTGTATGATTTTTTCCATCTTCACCGGTATACGTTACCACTACGCTATTATCAAATCTCTGTGTAGTACCCGTATCATGATGTGGCTGTTTGTCCATGAAAAAGTGTGTGTCATAATTAAAGGTGATTTGATCGCTTGTTGTTGCATAAGCTCCAATTAATCGGATATTAAATCCTAACGAGTAATCTTCATCGCCATCGACTTTTTCCAGAACGTAGTCGCTATCTTTAGTTAAAACCTTATCAGTCGTTCCATCGTTAGCTTTTACTACAAGCGATGATTCAATCAATTGAAGCGCACTCTTATTTATTCCAGAAAGAGTGGTGTATCTATCTTTGATGATCGCATCTTTCATTAAAAGACGATTTTTGTTCAATACTACCTGCCAGCTGATTGTGTTCGTCGCATAATTCTTACTCGGCGCTGTTTTGGTGATGCCTAATGCTCCTTCAACATCTGGTGTTTCCCCCGCATTAATTTCTTCACTTTCTGTTCCATCAATAATCAAAGCAGTATTCTGAAGAGCACTTCGTAATGGCGTTGGCACATCAAATGTTTGGGTCGAATACTTCACTTTGTAAACGCCTTTTTCTGCAAAATTTAACGTAAAGTGTACATACTCTCCGTTTTTTTCTTTATAATCAGCCGCTGCTTCTGAAAATGTCCACTTATCACTAGCGACTTCATCGCCATTTTCGTCATACACTTTGATGCTGTCTTTCAATAAATAATGTTTTGCTGTATTCGGATCACCATATCTTGAATACATCCAGTCTTTAAGAATTCCACCATCAGTCGTATACGTAGCTTTGATTTCCCAGTTGAAAATACCGGTATTTAAATCATAATCCGTACAATATTTATAATTGTCTCTCTCATCGAAAGAAACACTCGCCTCTGCCGAATTAGAAATAAAGTTATCTCCGCTAATCGTTGCCTTATTCAGAAATTCCTTCTTGCTTTCATCAGCCACCCGCATTTTAAGAACGATTTTTACTGGCTGATTCATCACACCAGAGGTAAATTTGTAGACATAATCTGTGCCAGCTATCCAAGAATTAATAAAGCCTGCTGGCGGTATTACCCATTCACCATTCTCATTCATCACATAGTCTTGGGTATACCAAACAGATAATCCTTCAGGCATCGTATCTCTTAAAACCGCGTTTCTCAGATCACGTCTTTCTTCATTTAAGATGATCGTCCATGTCACTGAGTTATCAGCTTCAATTTTTCCGCTTTTACTAATGTCCGCTTTTACGACTGGAATGACAATTCTAATTTCTACTCCAGCCTCATCTGTGATCCCTGTTGAAATCTCAATTGTTTCATTTTCCGTAGTAATTTTCAGTTCTGTTCTTAAATCAATCGTCCCTTGACGCTCGCTTAAATTTCCAGCTTTGTCATTAAAGGTGACGGTTAAAAGCCCATTTAAGTCTAAGGTGAATGACCCTAAAACATCTCCATCCTGATTTTTCAGCACATCTGTTACGGTATTATGAATAGAAAAATAGTCAGGCAGCTGATACGTATAAAAATCACCATTTTGTATAATTTCTGCGTCATCTAACACCCAGTCAAAATGAATCTTGATATTAGCATCTTGAACAGCCGGATTTTCCTCATTAAACTCTTGGTCATTAAAATCCGTAATTTTAATATTGGTAAATAAATTCACGCCACGAGCGTTCAGATTTGCTTCATGATCCGCCCGAGCTTGTCTTTTAGCTATTGTCTGGTCTGCCTCAGCTTGGTTGACGATATCGGCCGCTGGATCTGAAGCTTTGTTGTAATATATACTGGTCAACACATTATTCCCAAAATCGATTGTTTCTGCTTCTACATTTTCTGATGTAGTTTCTGCCGTTACCTCAATCAATCCTTCATAAAATTTTGCACTAGCGAAATCTGGTACAAGTCCATCTGCCGTTTTTTGATAATTTTGTTTGAATTGAAAGATTAGTTGTTGATTTTTTACTTGATAATTCCCCATCTCGCCTAAACTGCCTGATTGCTCTGGATAATGCAGGTTTGCGGGCAACTCAATAATCGTGGTGGTATTTTCCTCAATCAATGTCGGTTGTGCCAGTGCCCAACTTAAATTCAGTTTGACAGCCGTCTTTTGATCTATCCGATGATTCTCTGTGATTTCCTGATCATTGGTATCTGTGACAGTCACTTGATTAACGACTACTCCCGTTTGATCCGCGGTTTCCGCAATAGCCGACATCGGAAAAAGACTAATCATCATGCCAATTATTGCAGACAACGACCAAAGCTTTTTTAATCGTTTCATTTTTCACAACCTCCTTATACATGTAAATAATTTGCTTAAGCGTTCATTCTCCGCCTTAAACAAACTAATCCATTAAAATCGTCTTATAGCTTTTTATTATTTTTCCGCCTCCTTTATTACTTTCCCAGCTTTTCCCAACCTTTTGACTAGCTTTTCTTCCATTTTCCAAGGCTACAGCTCTGAGAAAAGCCGCTTCAATTTGTACAATAAATAGGCTCTTTCTCATCTATTATTATTAGTCAAATTAGAGGTCTGAAAATGACAAAAATAATAAAATAAGTCTATATTAACGTCCTATTCAAAATATAAACTTTAAAAGAGCAAAAAAATAAAGACCTGCTATCATAAACAGATCTCTCATTTCATATTTTTCTTTCCAAAATACACGCCGAACATTGCTTCTTGTTTTCTATTCATTTAATTAACGGACTTTAGAAAAAAATTATTTTCTTATCAACTAACCTTTATATTTAATTTACAAATAAATTTTTATTGATAACCTAAAGAAACGTTGTTATTCAAACGTTTCTTTAGAAGAGGCCATTTTCTGTTGTTATCAAATGTTTTTTTGTCACATTCGAGAGGAGTCTGACTATATGTTAAAAAAATCTGGTTTTCATTCCTAAATAGGAGCTTCTGACCGCAGCTACAAAAAAACGAACCGCCTATAAAAGACAATTCGTTTTTCTTTGGATTAAATTTAGCTTTATAATGTTCTCACGGTATCCACGATGCTTTCATGCTCAATGTTCGTAACATCAAAGTGCAAAATATTGAAGGTCGCCTCTAAAATGAAGCTGATTCCAAAGACCGAAATAACTGTTCCGATTCCCACCTTTGCTCCCAATAGCCAACCAATCAGCAGCACCGTGCCCTCGATTACACCGCGAACAATTCCGATGGGAACCTTCGGCAGACGTTTTCCCAACGCAACCATCAAAGCATCTCGCGGCCCGCAGCCAAGCGAAGCCCCAATATAAAAATAACTCCCAATGCAAATCGACAGTTGTCCAAGTAACAGCATCAAGACACCAGAGAAAAAATTGTTCATTTGAGGAATCAGATCCACCGCTTGAATCAGATCCACGAAAGTTCCAATCAGAATCGTGTTAAGAATTGTTCCAAAGCCAATTTTTTCCTTTAAAGCTACATCAATCACTAAAATGATAAATCCGCTAATGATTAAAATATTGCCATACGTTTGGTCTGTCAGATAAGCTAATCCCATACTGAAGGCCTCCCAGGAAGCCAAGCCGATATTTGCCTGAATCGTTAAAAATGAACCCAATGCGAATAAAAACAAACCAAATACCAACTTCACCAACCGAACACTATACCCTTTCATTCAATCCCCTCTTTCTACTCCCTAAACATCAGCATTAAAATATGTGTTTCCTCATTCGTCGGGTTGGCATACTTGTGATTGCAATTCGCTAAAAATTGAATTGCTTCTCCTTCTTCTAGTTCAAAACTCTTTTCACCAACCTGAATAGCCAATACCCCTTGTGTACAAATAATATATTCTCTGATTCCGGCTTCATGATATTCAGATAAGCGCTCCGAGTGAGGCGCGATCACATGACGCATCATTTCAAATTTTTTATCCGGATCAAACTCAAACAAATTATACGTATCAAACCCTTTTGAAGTTGAATAATGCTTACTATTACTTTTTCTGATTACTGACACATCCGGTGTTTCTGTATAAGTCAGCTGGGCTAAAGGAATATGAATTCCTGTACAAATTTTCTCTAGCATCGAAATCGTCGGACTTTTAGCGCAACGCTCGATCTCACTTAGCATACTCTTACTAACGCCGGACAATCGCGCCAGATCATCTAAGGTCAGATTTCTTTCTTGGCGAATTCGTTTAATATTTCGACTGACAATTTCATTTGCTGAAATCATAATATCCTCCAATTACTATCTCGAAAAAAATCCACTATAGTGTAAATTTAATAGATAACACCGTGTTTGTCAACATCATTAAAGGCTGAGCTTTATGTTTTCCTTAATTCCAAATACACAACAAGCGCTTGAAAATATGTTTATTTTCTCCTATACGCGTCCCCATTTTTACTCTTTTAAGCATATTTCTGTTCAAAAAAAAAGTTATCCTTTACACTATTTTATACAACAAGCATTACTTTATAGATAAACAGATTAAGTTTCTTATTATTTCCTTCGTATCTTTAGAAACTAATGTAAGAGCTAAACGATCGTTAGTAAAGCATTTTTTAAATTTATAAAGTTACCAAACAAATTTTTACTGGTGAATAAATAAGCTTTTATTGACGTATTTTAGCTTTTTACTATTCAATAAAATCACCATCCAAAACCAAATACAATGAACTGTTATTGGTTCATGTAAAAAATAAATAGGAGTGAATATTGATATGTTTTTACACAAAAAGGAATTACAGTTTGAAGCAAAACCGGATAGTCCGAATCCTCTAATTGCGAAGTATCTTCAAGAATTGATTGGTGGACAATACGGTGAAATGAGCGTTGCTATGCAGTACCTGTTCCAAGGCTGGAGCATGCGCGGAGAAGAAAAATACAAAGATATGCTGATGGATATTGCAACAGAAGAAATTGGCCACGTAGAAATGTTAGCAACGATGGTGGCTCGTCTTTTAGAAGGCGCCCCTGTTGAAGATCAAGAATCAGCAATGAAAAATGATCCTGCTATTGGTGCTGTAATTGCTGGTATGAATCCGCAACAGGCAATTGTTGCTGGCTTAGGACCACGTCCTGCTGACAGTGTAGGAAATCCTTGGAGCGGCGGTTATATTATTGCCAGCGGTAATTTACTAGCCGATTTCCGAGCAAACCTAAATGCGGAATCCCAAGGCCGCCTGCAAGTAGCCAGAATTTACGAAATGATTGAAGATAAAGGCGTTAAAGATTTACTATCCGTACTATTAGCCCGCGACAGCTATCACCAAAACTTATGGGCGACTGCTGTCAAAGAACTAGAAGAAAAGGAAAAGAGTATTTTAGTTCCTAGTACGTTCCCAAGAGAGAATGAACGTTTAGATATCGCTTATGATTTCTACAACTTTTCTGAAGGCGAAGAAAGCAAAAAAGGCAGCTGGGCCAAAGGAAAAGCATTAGACGGTGAAGGTGAATACAACTACTTGAAAGAACCAAAAGTAGAAGGAAAAGCCCCTAAGCTTGATCCTGTTACACCTAAAATGTACGGTACACCCCCAGCTAAATAACAATATTAAAAATGAACCCTCAGCGATTTTCTCTTGAGGGTTCATTTTTTTGTGTTGTTTTTTTACAACATGCTATCCATAAATAAATCGTTCTAGAAAATTGTCGGTACCAGTCCACCATCTAGACGTAAGGCTGCTCCTGAGAAGGATCGCGCATAAGGGCTGGAAACAAAGGCTGCAAAGCGACCGATTTCTTCTGGACGGATCAATCGTTGAATTTGAGACAATGGTCGATGATTTTTCATAAAATCGCTTTCCCATTCACTTTCAGGGATATCCGTGTCGCTATACATATCCACCAACATCTGCTGCACGCCTTCTGTTAAAGTGGAGCCTGGCATGATGGTATTGACTGTTACATTGGTTCCCTTTGTCAGCTTGGATAAGCTTTTAGCTAAAGAAAGGTTCATCGTTTTGGTCAAGCTGTATTGCGGCATTTCACCAGAGGGCATAATCGCCTCTTCACTCGCAATGAAGATAATCCTGCCAAAATCAGTCGACAACATTTCAGGTAAATAAAACTTCGCCAGTGCATTGCCGGAATAAAAGTTCACATCAATAAAATGCTGCCAAAGCTCATCTGTAATATCAAAATAATCCTTTGGCTGAAAAATGCCCATATTGTTGATCAAAATATCAACTCTCGGATAAGCTTCAAACAGTTTTTGACGCTCGTCTTCCTTAGATAAATCATAGGCAGCTGCCTGTGGCGTTGTTTGCGGGAATTGTTTCTTTATTTCCATTACTACTTCATCCACTGCCTGACTATTGCGACCATTTATGATAACATTTGCCCCTTCTTTTGCCAATTCCCAAGCAATCGCCTTACCGATTCCTTTAGTTGAACCGGTGACCAATGCGGTTCTTCCTTTTAAATCTAGTTCCAATTTTATCTCCTCCAGCTATTCTTTATTCTTCGATCTTGATACACAAATTCTAATGGTTATAAAGAACAACTGTCAAATGGTTGGATTTTCCAATTTTAATTAATCCCTTGCTCCATCTTCACCATCTGCTTTTATTTCCCATAAAATCTTACTCTACAAATACTTCTTCGGTGTCTTCAACATTCTCAACGCATTTAGAATAACCAAGATCGTACTGCCTTCATGGAGGATCACACCGATGGTAATGTCCATCTTGCCAAGAAAGTTCAATGTGACTAACGTTAGCACAACAATCATTGAAAAGGCAATGTTTTGCCACGTGATTTTGTCCATTTTCTTACTTAATTGATGCGCATAAACCAACTTGGACAAGTCATTTTTCATTAGGACGAGATCCGCCACATCCATCGCGACATCTGTTCCATCGCCCATCGCGATACCAACATCTGCAGTAACAAGTGCAGGTGCATCATTGATTCCATCACCTAGCATAGCGGTTGAACCGTATGTTTCCTGTTGTTCTTTAACAATCTTCGCTTTGTCTTCCGGCATCACGTTGGCAATGACCTCATCGACACCGATTTGTTTTCCGACCGCTTCACCAGTTAGCTTTGCATCGCCTGTGATCATGGTCGTATGAAGGCCGGCTTGCTTGAAGTAGCTTATCGCTGCTTTCGCATCTTGATTCGGTACATCCATCAATGCAATCAAGCCAATTACTGTCTCATTTTCCCCGAAGAATACTACCGTTTTCCCGTCTGCAGAAAATTGTTTTTCCTTTTCTTTGTAGATAAAGGAAACTTTTTCAAAAGAGGCAGGTTTTCCGATGCGATAGTTGTTGCCTGCATAGTTCGTCGATAACCCACGGCCGACTTGATTTTCTACGTCAAGCTGAAGCGCTCTCGTCTCGGGGAAATTAGTGATGATCGCTGTGGCTAAAGGATGGTTCGATTGTTTTTCCATAGCCACTAGGATATCAATAAGTTCGTTTTGATCCACTCCCTGTTCGAAAACAGAATCGGTCACTACGGGTTTGCCATTTGTTAGTGTTCCTGTTTTATCAAAGGAAATGGCTTTTAGGCCTTGTAGTTTTGAGAGATACGCCCCGCCTTTTACCAACACACCTTTTTTAGATAAATTGGAAATCGTCGCTAAAGTCGTTGGGACAGCACTTGCAGCAAGCGCGCAGGGTGAAACAGAAATCAAATAAACCATACTGCGATACAAACTGACTTCCCAGCTCCAGCCGAAAATATACGGCCCGGCAAGTAACACGAATGGAAACAAGGCTAAGAAGATCGTCACATACTTAGGTTCCAAGCGTTGGATCAGCGTGGCTGTCTTGGTTAAACTTTCTTGTGATTGCTTCACCAGTTGCAAGATTTTTGAAAAGACCGTTTCCGAACTATCTTTGGTAACTTTCATGGTGAAAGTGCCGGAACCGTTGATCGTACCCCCATAAACCTCATCCCCGAACGTCTTCTCTTTGGGAATACTTTCGCCATTGATGGAGGATTCGTCAATCGCAGTGTTTCCGCTTAAAATCACCCCATCGGTTGGCACCTGCGCTCCATTAAGAACCTGCAATGTATCACCAGTTTTTACCACATCCACTGGAACTATTTGGGTACTGCCATCAGGATAAACAATTCTGGCTTCTGTCGGATTTAGATTCAACAAGTGAGTGATTTCTCGTTTGCTTTTTCCATCTACGTAATCCTCCAAGAAATGCGCTGCCGCAAAAATCACGATCAGCATGGCCGCTTCCTCGTATTTACCAATCACGATCGCCCCAGCAGCTGCTAAGGCCATTAAAAAATGAACATTTGGCTGAAATTTTTTGGCACTGTGTGAATTTCTAATGGTATCGCCGACACCTTCAAGGATAATATGGTATCCCGCGGTAACAACAGAGAGAATAAATGCCATACTCGAATAAAAACTGCTGCTTCCCTCCAAAATAAAGCCCGCTAAAAATGCCGCAAACCCGACAAAAACAGGATGATCGTGAGTTTCCCTCCATGATTGTGGACATGTTCATGGCTGTGGGCATTATCTAGATCATGAAGTGGTACGCTCCTTTTTTCCATAGTATTCTCCTCTTATCATCATTGTTATTCATATGAATGTTCATTAATGTGTTTGAATTGAGTATATATGAATGCATATTCATGTATCAAGTGACTAGCTAGCCCTTTTCACAAAAAAAAAGAACACTTTATCAGAATAACTTCCAATAAAGTGTTCTCTATCATGAAGAAAAAATTCATTTAATCCACCGATTTCAAGGCCTCTAACATATCAACATTTTTCAAACGGCGATTGATGATAAATCCAAGAATGGTCGTCACGATAACAATGATTACTGTCGGTACAATAAAGCTGATACTGGACAACGCTGGATTAAACATCGCATCATTTGGTGGAACCGAGGTAAGAATAAACTGGTGCAACCATTCACCTAACCCGAAACCAACAACGATCCCGATTGCTGTCAGCAAGATTGTTTCACGATAAATGTACAGTGTGACCTCTTTGTCATAAAATCCCAAAACCTTAATAGTAGAAAGCTCACGAATTCGTTCAGATACATTGATGTTCGTTAAATTATACAGGATCACGACCGCTAGCAGCACAGCAATAAAGACAAGGACCTCCATGATTTTATTCAGCGATGTAACAATCATATCAATTTGACTAGTCATCGTCGTATTTTGAACGACACCGGCGACTCCTGCCAGATTAATAAATTTCGCCGCTTGTTTTTTGGTATTCGCTTTGGACGGGTTCTTTAGATTGACCAATGAAGCATTGGATTGGAAATCCTCCTTAAAGACAGACTGATACTCCGTTTTGTTCATAAACATAAAATGACCCATATACATTTCAGTGATTCCGTCCACCTTCATCGTTCGGTTTTGGTTTTCTGCATCCTTGACCTTGATCTGATCGCCAACCTCCACATTCAACAAATTCGCCAATCGTTCAGTAATGATCACGCCATCATCACTCAGGTGCAACGTTTTTTTATTTTTTCGTTCATTTAAATGAATATAGTCGTCAAAATTTTGTGTTTTCTCTGGTACGATCAATTTGATTTCTTGATTGTCGTGATTCACTCCGGCAGCTTTTGTCATGGTTTCATAATGAACAGGCGCGTATTCCTGTATCGCAGGATCCGATAGCTGCTGCTTAATTTCGTCCTTTTTGTCAGGTGTCAGCGTGTCTGATTCAGCCACGATCATATCATAGCGGATCAGCTCGCCAAATTGCCGTTCATTGATTCCTTCAATCGAGTGCTGCACACTAAAGCCGGCAAATAATAAAGTGACCGACCCAGCAACCCCGAAAATCGTCATCAGCATCCGTTTTTTATAACGGAAAAGATTTCGAGCCGTTACTTTATGGGTAAAGCTCAGGTGATTCCAAATAAAAGGAATTCTTTCCAATATAATCCTCGAACCTTCCGCAGGGGCTTTAGGTAGCAGCAGATCCGCTGGTCGTTCGCGCAATTCCTTTTTCGCTGAGATCAGTGCAGGGATCACCGCGCTGATAAAGGCTAGAACACATGCTAATACTGAGATCCCCCAGTGAAACTTCAGCGTTAGTTCAGGCAGGATGAAGCCATCTTGATAGGTGCTATAGACAATCATCGGCAGCAAAGTGTGGCCTAATACAATTCCGATGATCGATCCGATCATACTGGAGCTCAACCCATAAACCACAAATTTCTTGTAAATATCTCTATCGGTATAGCCTAAAGCTTTCAGCGCTCCAGAATTTTTCCGCTCCTCATCCACAAAGCGACCCATGGTGGTAAACGTCACGAGGGCAGCTACTAGAAATAGGAAAACCGGAAAAACATTTGCCAAAGCATCCACGATCGACGAAATACTGTTATAGATTTTGTACCCTTCGGAGCCGGGTAATTCCCGACGATTGTTGACTGAATAAACTGGTTTCTTTAATTGATCCACTGTTGTTTGTGCTTCTGCAAGCTGCCTTTCACTTGAGTTCAGCTTCTTCTGCACATCATTTTTCTTTGCTTCAAACTGATTCAGCTGTGTTTGATACTCGGCTTCTTTTTGTGCCAACTCCTGTTCACTAGTAGCTAATTGTGTTTTAAGTTGTTCAGGAACGTTTTCCGACCCACCCATTTGCTGCTTTTTCAGTTCTAGCTCTTGGCGGGCAGCAGTCAGCTGTTCTTTTCCCGCATCTAGTTGCTGTTGGCCATCCGATAACTGTACGCGGGCATCGTTCATTTGTTTTTTTGCATCATTCATTTTCGTTTGATAGTCCGCTTTAATCGCCGTTAACCGTTTTTCCGGTTGCTCCTCCAATTGCTCATTTAAATCGTCTTTGTGCTTTTGGACCTTCTTTGTATAGTTGTCCGAATAGGGATCTAGATTTTTCGTATCCTTAAAGGTCAGGCGAGCGATCATATAATATGGCGAATCAAAGTTAGAGGCGTTCACCACACCAAAGCTTTTCAATTCACCAGTACCAGCCGTTGACTGACCGCGATTGAGGGATGATACGACCTCAGAGGTGTTGACAAAGCCGACGATTTTGAAAGAATTCTTTTTCAAGATCTTGGAATTTGTGATATCGGCTTTTTCAGTAAAGCTGATCGTGTCCCCTAGCTTGTAGTTATCTGCACATTTCGCATCCAATGTAATCTCCGTGTCTTTTTTTGGCATTCTCCCTTTCTCTATTTGATAAGTAGAAATGTCCTTCGTCTTAGAAAAAAGCCGAAAACTCTCGGTCGTATCTTTCTTGGTGACATCCTTCAAATAGCCATACTCAATTTGACGTACGCCATCAGTTTTTTCTATTGCCTCGCGGTCAGAGTCATCGATCCCATAGCTGCCGATCACCGAGACATCCGCCATGTTCAACTCAGAAAAATAGTTTTTCCCCGTTTCCCGCATATCTGGTCCAGTTACCTTTAAACCTACTAGAGCAAAGGAGCTAATCATCATCAATAGTAAAATTGAAACGAATCGGCCCTTCGAATATCTAAATGAACGGAAAATATCCTTCCATAACGTTTTCTTTTTCCTCATCGTTTCCACCTACCATTCAATCTCTGAAATTTTCTTAGGATTTTGATTTACCATAATTTCCTTTACCTGAGCATCGTGCATACGAATCACCCGGTCAGCGATGGGCGCCAGCGCTGCATTATGTGTCACAATGATTACCGTTGAACCTTTTTCTCGGCTCATGTCCTGCAAAATTTGCAGAACCTGCTTCCCTGTTTGGTAATCTAATGCCCCTGTTGGCTCATCACATAGCAATATTTTTGGATTTTTCGCGACCGCTCGAGCAATCGCGACCCGCTGTTGTTCCCCGCCTGATAATTGGGCAGGAAAATTATTCATCCGATTCTTCAAGCCCACCTCTTCCAAAACCTGTTCAGGATCTGTAGCCTCTTCAACGATCTCAGAAGCAAGCTCAACATTTTCTTTCGCTGTCAAATTGGGAACCAAATTATAAAATTGGAAGACAAATCCGACGCTTTCTCGCCGATATTCGGTAAGCTGCTTAGCTGTATAATCCGCGATATTATTGCCATCGATGATTATTTGCCCTTTGGTATTTTTATCCATTCCTCCAAGGATATTCAAGACTGTCGATTTTCCAGCGCCAGAAGGACCTAATACGATGGCTAGTTCCCCCTTTTCTACTTTAAAATTGACGTTTTTGTTTGCCAAGATCTCCGTTTCACCTGTTTGATAGCTTTTGTAATTGTGGACCATTTCGATGTAACTCATAAAACTTCCTCCTTAATTGAACAACGTGTTGATTAAATAATGGAATTAGTATAGGATTAATAAATGAACAATGCAATAAACACTTTGTCCAGTTCTGTTCAATTAGGAGGATAACGATGGGAAATAAAAGAAAAACTGCGAGTAAACAAGAAATTAAACTTGCCTTCACTCGATTGATACATGAAAAGGGATTTGAGGGACTGACAGTAATGGAGATTGCTCGCGAAGCTGGGATCAATCGGGGAACCTTTTATACACATTATATTGATAAGTATGATTTGATGGATAAATTAGAGATGGAAACAATCAATGATTTGAAGGCTATTTTACTGCGGCCAAATGTTGGAGATGTCAATGACCCATTGGAGCTGATTCCTTACCCTTTGATTTTGGAAGCTTTGATTTACGTCAAACAGGATTTTGATTTTATCAGTGCTCTGGCAGGACCAGGCGGCGATCCACAATTTGTCGCGATGATCAAAGGCATTTTATCCGAATTGATTGAATCGAAAATCAGTCAATCCACAGAATTAGAATTTAAAAAAGAAAATCTTCCAGAGGATTATGCCTTGGAGATTCTCCTATCCAGTATCGTAGCGATTATTTTATTATGGATCAAAAAGGGCGGAACAGAATCCCCCGAAGATATTGCCACCATGGTTTTTAAGGCCAGACAGATATCTCCATACGAATTATTGATCTAGAAAAAACGCTCCTTTTACTATCTAAATTGCTAGTAAAAGGAGCGTTCATATTCATTTATAGTTCTTTTTAATAAACTTTCTCTCTCATCATGATCCAATTTCTATTATTGAATCAAGAAACTTATTTTTCTAAGGCTAAAAATGCCTGCTTTGCCCAATTGGAATCTTTAAAAATCGCTCGTCCAACACCAATCATATCCGCTTTTTCTTCTCGTAAAAGCTTTTCAGCCACAGTCACCTCTACGATTCCACCTGTCAAAATAACGGGAATCTCCACATTTCGTTTGATTGCTTCTGTCATATCACTAAAATACCCTTGTTCAGTGCTATTTGGATTTACATAGGAGCTGAATCCACCGGAAATATCTAGTAAATCGATTCCGGCTTTTTCAAAAGCTTTAACAGCTATAAGGCTGTCTTCAATTGTCGTGCCGCCAGTTGTATGATCACTTGCTCCCAATCGAATGGCAATTGGAAAATCAGAGCCTACTACTTCACGAACTGCGTGAATTATTTCTAGGTGCAGTTTGGTCCTTCCCTCGATCGAGTACCCATTGTATTGATCTTCCCGTTTATTCGTCAAAGGTGAATAGAACTGAGTCAGTAAATAGGCATGGGCAGCATGAATTTCGACCCCATCATAACCCGCTTTTTTCGCTCTTATAGCTGCTGCCGCAAAATCAGCGATAACCTTTTGGATATCATCGTAGGTCATCTCAAGTGGTAAAGATTCATTTTTAGCGAATTTTGGATGACCTATAGAGCTAGCACTTTTTGGTAAACAGCCAATGATTTCCTGTTTCGCTCGTGCGCCAGCATGATTGATCTGAGCGAACGTTTTAGTATTCGCTTGATGAATCGTAGAGACTAGCCTTTCCAATCCTGCTATATCACTGTCTTTTGCAATCGACATCTGACCCTTGCCAGCCTTCCCTTCCGGACTGATATAGCTGTGCTCCGTAATCAATAAACCGATATGACCACCTGCAGATTTTTCTGCATAGTATTGACAGAGCTCATCAGTAATCTCCCCGTTTTCTTGAGATTTTGATGTTGCAATTGGCGGCAGAACAAGGCGATTTGATACATCCAATGTTCCTATTTTGATTGGCATTCCCAACAAACTCATATTTAATCCTCCTCTGATTTCTTCTCTAAAAGACTGATTACTATATGTTATTAGTTTATCAGGTTGGCAATGATCAGAATAGTCGAATTCTACATATTGATTGATAATTTCCCGATTTGTTTTAGCTCTCAAATTTCAAGTGCAAGTTAGCCACTTATTGAAATTCATTGGTTATTCAGTTTTTGTTGGTTATCTAGCGGCTAAGGATAGCTCCGATAGCTCGTTCAATAAACACTCACGCGGAGTGGCGTAACCCAATATTCTTCTCGGCAAATTGTTCATCCAATCCTGTACACGACGAATGGTGGTCAACGCTACATCTTCCATGCGTGTTCCTTTCGGTATAAAACGGCGAATGATCCCATTATGATTTTCGTTGGTCCCTCGTTCCCATGAAGAATAGGGTTGGGTGAAATAAACTTCCGTAATATCTTTAAGAAGTGTGGTTAGACCAGCGAATTCAGCACCATTATCTGAAGTAATCGTTTTGAAAAGCACTTCGAAATCGTTGCCCGCAGCTTCTTTTAAAGCAGTCAGTGCACGATCAACTGGATTAGCTGCTTTTCCATCGATTTTGATGATTATTTCGTAACGTGTTTTACGTTCGGTCAATGTAAGCAATGCTTGGTCTTTGCCAACGCGCAGTCCGTTCACCGTATCAATTTCCCAATCACCAAAACGTTCACGAGTATCCACAATATCTGGTCGCTTTTCGATCAAATCGCCGAGAATTTTTTTATTCTTCCTACTCTGTGATCGCTTGGTGTTTCGTCGAACCTTGAGATGCAGATCAATATTTTTTGTTTCCAGCCAGCCGAGATCAATATAGTTGTAAAGGGTTGTGGTACAAGGGATTGTCTCATTTGGAAACAAGCCGAGTTTCTTTGCACGACCAACAACGACATCGGGCGCTTGTTTTTCTGTCTTCATTTGATGATCGGCATACGCCATGAACTTTGGCGAAGAAACCCATTTTGGTTGTTTGCGAGAATTTGTTCGTGCGTTTTCGTAAGCGGCTTGACCAGCATCTGCGGAATAAACAAACGATTCATATTCGTAGGTTTTACCGTTTTGGACTTGGCGCCTGATTTGGCGAACCGTACCGTCTTTTACTTCGCTATGAATGGTTTGAGGGGCACGTCCGAGTAATTTTGCGATCGCACGATTCGACAAAGGGCGATCGATTTGTTTCCAAGCTTCAATTTTATTTCGTTCTTCATAATCAAGGTGTTTGCCTTTGCGTAAAAATGTGGTATTCTCAGTTTGCGTCATTGTCATTTCATCCTTTATTGATTGTGTAGGAACTTCAATAATACATGAAATTGGGCAATGACGTTTTTTTGTTTTATGAAGTGGCTAAGTTCATTTTAAAATTCGCCATTTGTTTTAGCTGTAAATTTTTCACCATCTACACTAAGGTTGGCTATCAAAGAGTATCAGTTTGGGTTGCATGGATTGGTTTGGGCTTCAACAATTACAGAATTCATCGCCTTCTTGGTTGGTATCTGCTTCTATCTCTACTATCGAAAAGATTTTCGAGCTTAGCAAAAATACCTCTTGATCACAAAAAATGATCAAGAGGTATTTTTATTCCTTTGTTAAATCACGCATGAAAAAGACCGTATCCACATCCATCAAATGATAATCCTTTGGCATCTCTGATTTGTCAATTAATTGAAAATCATGCTTCTTATAAAATTTCTGCGCTGCTTTTAACACCTCAACCGTGCCCAGATACAAACGTTCATAACCTTGATGCTTGCAATAAGCAACAAGCGTCTCTAGCAACTTGCGACCTACTTGCTTTTCACCGCGAAACTCCTTAGCTGCAAACATTTTCTTGATAGCACCGCAGTGATTTTCCAGCTTAACTAAGGCAATCGTTCCAATGACCTGATCATTGAAAAGGGCTACCCAGAAATTTCCGCCTGTGTCGATATATTCTTGCTTGATTCTTAAGAGATCTGGCTGATCCTCGATACTAATATCGATATTAAATTCGTCACGTTGAATCGGGAGAATCAAATCAACGACTTGCTGTGTATATTTCTCTTCAAATGGAACAATCTTTATCTCACTCATCCAAATCACGCCTTTATAAATTTTAGTGTTTTTTCTGATTAATAATAAATTAAAAAAATTTTACTGACCACTTTCCAGCTCATTTGGTACGACTCGATATAAAATCTTCTCGATGGTTTTCATGGCAGTGACTAACTCCTGATAGTTTGACTCATCCAGAGGCGCTAATAGCTCCAATACTTTTTGATCCGATTGTTCTTCAACATATTTATTTAATTCCAGACCCTTTTCACTAAGAAAAAGATGCATACTTCTGCTATCATCAGGATTTTTCTTTTTAGAAATATAGCCCTCTCCTTCTAGCTTACTTAATTTTCGACTAAGGTAACTTTTTTTGATGTTCAAACATTTTGTCAGTTCATTCGCGGTAATACCGGGGTGGCGACCAATTTCCCCTAAAATGCGCATTTCTATCATTGAATAATTCAGATCAAAGACTTTTTGATCAAACACTCCGAGAATTCTTGTGTAGTAACGATTGAACCTTCTGACATCACGGGTATCCAAAAAGGGACACCTCCTTTTGCGGAAATAGTTTACTTTATCAACTTTATCAAAGTATAAACCATTTAGTTTACTTTATCAACTATCTTGCGATAAAAAGTGGCTTCTTCTAAATTATCGGTTAATCAGAAGAAAAGACTTGTAGAAATGCGAAGAATGATTTATTCTATCGGAGGTACGAATCATGCAACATTAGGAGGAGATCATGATGACACATTCATCTTGTATCGTACGCTCAAAGAACTATCTTACTTATTAAACGATTAGTTCTTTGACGGAAAAGCAATTTTCCTCAAAGAAAGAAATGAGGAAAATCAACAATGAATACAGAAAATAACGTTTTAACCCCTTATGAATACTGGTATTGCAAGCAGCAGATCAGCGAACTTGTCAGCGCCTATCATTCCGTAAACGACAAGCAAACTGTCGTCACTTTACAAACATTGATCCAAGGAAAGACCGAAGAATTTTTCGGCCGCAATCCTTTACTCGCCGCATATTGGGAACAGTTTATGAATACTGCACTCACACGCGACAAATTCGAAAAGCTGTTTGAAGAGATGAAACAATTCGTTATTCCGATGGCTATCCCATCAACGAAGCAGATTGAAAAAAGCTTTCGTAAAGTCAAGAAAATGCAGCATCCTGACCTGGAAGCGAAAGATTTTCGAGAATTAAGCTATTTAGGCTGGAACGACAGCGGCACCAATCGCAAATACTTGCTTCGTAAAATCGACGGACGTTTTGTCGGTACCTATGGCAGCTTTAGTACTGATGTGCAAAAAGGCCATTGTGCCATCTGTAATCAAATCAGCACCGTCGCTTTCTTTTTGGCAACCACCAAATCCGCAGGAGACGGAACCTACACCAAAAAAGGCAACTACATTTGTACGGATAGCGATCAATGCAATCGCCAGCTGACACAAATAGAAACCTTAGAGCGTTTTTGGGACACAGTAACGAAATAATCAAATTAAGAGAACGGTTGTGACAAAAGTGACTAGCTGCAAGAAATTTCGGCTTGTTTCCGAAGAAGCTACTTTTGGAAAACCATTTGTTCGGAAAAAGGAGCTGCGACATGACTTTTGTCACAGCTCCTCTTTTTGCTCTTATTTAAAGCTAAAACACCTTGTTACCTTTCAACTGAACTCAAGGCAACAAAGTGTTTTTATACTATTTTATTTTTGATCAAATACGCATAAACCGCCCCATAGATTCCGGCTTCATTCCCGAGCTGCGCATTCTTTACGGAGAAATGTGCTTTGATTTGCGGAAACACATACTCCTCTAGCTTTTCCGTAAGTGGCAGCAGCAATTGCTCGCCGGCTTCAGATAGCCCGCCCCCAATCACGATTTCTTCTACATCGATCGTGTTCATAATTCCAGCTAAGGCTTGCCCTAGGATATCAGTAAATTCCGCCAATACTGCCTGCGCGTGGACATTCTTTTGGGCTGCTTTCTCAAAAACCATTGGCGGCGTGATTTCCCGCCACGTTTCATTGACTTCCACCAGTTTCTTTCGCATGCTTAGCGCCAATCCGTTGGCAGAAGCAAAGGTTTCGAGGCAATTTCTACCACCACAGCCGCACAATCGCTGTTCGTCAGAGCGAATAGGAATATGGCCAATCTCTCCACCAGAAGAGTGACAACCATTCAAGACTTCACCATTTAAAACGATGCCGCCGCCAACACCTGTACCTAGTGTGACAAACAGCAGATTCACATTACCCTGAGCAGCACCCTTCCACATTTCACCTAGCGCTGCCGCATTTGCGTCATTTAATAGACACACGCCTATACCTAAATCGGTTTCGATTATTTCCTTTAATGGCAAATCCTTCCAATCCAAATTGACTGCTTGAACAACTGTTTTCCCATCTGGCGAGATCGGACCCGGAACTCCAATCCCGATTCCTTTAACCGTCGCTAGTCCAGCATCTTCAAGTGTCATTCGAATAGAGGCGCAAATCTCCTTAGGAATGTATTTCCCTTTTTCTGCAATATTGGTTGGGATCGACCACTTCTTCTCGATTGTTCCTGCATCGTCCATCAAGGCAAACTTGATAGAGGTTCCACCGATATCGATCCCAATTAATCTATTTTCTTGTGTTTTCATTCCATCACCTAAACAAAATTCCGTAAGTAATGAGTACTTTGTTTGATGGAACGTTTGACATCTTCATAATCAGACTCATACGCCCGATCCTCTACTTCAATACAGGTATAGCCGCTATAGCCAACATCGGTTAACGCCGAAACATACTTGCCCCAATCAACATCGCCTAAGCCTGGTAATTTCGGTGACATGTATTCTAACGGAGTCGCCATCACGCCGACCTTTTGAAGCTTGTTCCAATAAACTTTGATGTCCTTATAATGAACATGGAAAAGCTTGTCATTGAATTCATAGATCGGAGCCAAATAATCCATTTGCTGCCAAACAAAATGTGAAGGGTCGTAATTTAAGCCGAGATAATCACTGTCTAAAAGGTCAAAGATTTTTCGGAATAATGCAGGGGTTGTCATCAAATTTTGACCGCCTGGCCATTCATCTTCGGTAAAGAGCATCGGACAATTCTCAATCGCAATCTTGACTTTTTGCTTTTCCGCATACGCTAAGATCGGCTTCCAAACCTTTTCAACTTCCTTTAAATTTTCAGAAATTGTTTTTGAAGGCATCCGTCCAATAAAGGTCGTCACCAAGTTTATCTCCATTAATTTTGCTGCGTCAATCACTGAATAAATATGATCAATCACTAGCTGACGTTTTTCCAAATTCTCGTCTAACGGATTTGGATAATAGGCCAAGGCCGAGATTGCAACCTTCTTCTCAGCAGCGTAGGTCTTATATTCCTCTGCTTGTTCCTTTGTCAGATTTTCTGTGTCAATGTGTGAAATGCCCGCGTAGCGACGCTCTGCTTTTCCAGCAGGCCAGCAGGCAACTTCCACACAATCCAATCCATTTTCAGCAACGATATCGATCATCTCATAAAAATCACTTTGATCTAAAATCGCTGAAACCAATCCTAATTGCATGTTCCTTCCCTCTTTCTATTCAAAATCTACCGAACGGTGTTCCTTCGCTGACACGCGAATCGCATCCAACAGCTTCATTAAACGCAATATTTCTGTTGGTTTAACCACTAATTCGCCTTCGCCAGCCACATAACTTCTGTATTGATCAAAAAACATCTCATGATTGACCGAAACCTCAGGAAGTTCTTCGGTGACTAGGCGGCCTTCTGGCGGTGGGCCAAATGAACGGGTCGGACCGGCTGCCGTCATAGTAATCTTGCCTGGAACATTCGTTAACAATTCACTGGTTCGCACGATTTTCCCTTGCGGATTAAATCCGTCCACGTATGCACTGCCCTTATTTCCCCCGACAAACCAATGGCGTTCAAACCATGAAGCTTCGTCTTTTAGAAAATATGTCCCTAATTCTACTTGACCAGTGATTCCACTATCAAAATAAAGCTGGATATTGAAGTAATCGTCGACGTTTTTATTAATGATATTTCGCACATCCGCACAAACCGTCTTCAATTTCCCTGGAATCATCCACAGCATTTGATCTAACAAATGCACGCCCCAATCATAAAGCATCCCGCCACCAAACTCCGGATACACGTGCCAATCGTGCATGTTTCCATTAAAGCCGTAGAGACAATTTTTAATCGTATAAATGTCGCCAAGCGTCTGACTGTCGATGACTTCCTTCATCAAACGATAATCCTTGTCCCAACGACGTTGATGATGAATCGTAAAGCGCACACCCGCTTTTTCAGTGATTTCCATCATTTCTTGAAATTCTGTGCCATTCATCGCCGCTGGTTTTTCCAAAATAATATCCTTTTTGGCTGCAGCCGCTTTTTTCACCATCTCTAAATGAAGATGATTCGGCACCGCAATGATGACTGTGTCAATGTCTTTTTCTGCTAATAACTGATCCGCCTTCAAAAATGTTTTTACGCCTTCGTTTACTTCCTTTAACTGGTCCTTATTGATATCACACACAGCGATTAAGGTTGCATAATCTAATTTTTTGATGGTTTGCGTATGAGTTTGACCCATGAAACCATGTCCAATGATTCCAAAATTTAACATCGCTTTTGCTCCTTATTTCTATTAATGACTTAATTTTCATGCCGTATATCCTTCCACTAGGTGCTTGTGTTTATCTTCATTACTTCACTAACCCTTTTTTCCTGAAATAAACTGCGCAAAATCGAACTGACATCTTCGCTTAAATCGTCACCGTTCGTTCTTTCACACCGACTAACGGCACTGGAATATACGCTGTTCTAGTAGCCACGGTCAATTTTACTTGATGATCGCCTGTTGATAGTCCGCCTGGTTTTAAGACGCGAATATATAAGGGCTCACCATATTCCCATTTATAACTGGTAACAGTTGTTGCTTCTTTTAAATAGAACCAATCTTGCTGATCGATTGAAATTTGGATGTCTTCTGTTGAGACTTCCGCATCATCTACCGCTACTTTGATAAATTCCACCATGGAAAGAGGGATACCACGATAATACGTAATCAGCGTTTGTAATTCGAAACCAATTACTTCACCCTTTTCTTCAATATTTTTGCAGGTAGCCTCTTTAAACACATTATTGTCAAACATTCTTACATCCTCCTATCCTTGGATCTCTTTTAAGCACGCCTGCAAGTATTTTTGGTTTGCGGCCACTTGTTCTTTTTCCTGCATTGGTTTGCCTGGCAGTGTGAAGCGATTGCCTTCATATTCTGTTGCCACGTAACCGTCGTAGTTTTTTTCATGCAGGTATTCTAAAAGTCCTTTGTAATCCATTGAGTATTCGGGGCCTTCGGGGGTCATTTCAAACATTTTGATATGGAAATGCTTGATGTACGGCATATACTCGTCCAGCACGGTAAACGGATAATTTTCATAGCCATCGCAAAGCGGCGCAAACATTTGATCTTCTTTGGTTTTGATGACTTTTTTAAAGTCTTCTGGATATTCGCCATTGTTTTCTTTTACGATACGGTGAAGGTCTGTTCCCTGTGCAAAAATCTCATCTAAGTAAGCAAACATTTCTGGGCTTGCGCCATTATTGACTTCATAATTCACCACTACTCGCGGGAATTTTTTACAGAAAATTCCTGTGTCGATCACTAATCCGATATATGGAGAATCCAAACATTTCATTTCTTCGATAAAGTGAAGCGTTTCAGGTTCATCAAAGGCCATTCCGGCATGAATCTCCAAAGCAATCGTCACATCGTATTCTTCACAATAAGGCAGCAAGGGTTCGCAAACCCAATAAGGCACCATTGAAACTAAACGAATCAATTTGATTCCCAAACGATTGGCTTGTTTGATTTCTTCGATCAATAAATCAATACACTCGCGTTTTGTTAGACTGCGATTGTTATAGAGATTGGTATTTAAAAAAACATCCGCGGTAACCGGCTTAATTCCTGTTTCTTCTAAAAGCTGATGCCAATGGGCAACGTCCTCTTCTGTCGGATGCGGGGCTTTTTTGATCATTTGATCTGGTAAAATCTCGACTCCTTCAACCTTGTGTTCCTGCAAAAAGTGCATCAAATCATCTAGGTTCATGCGATGATTTAAGTATTCATCCTGTAAACTATATAAACTTACAGCCGTTTTGATTTTCGACATTTGTATTCCTCCTACGAATAATTAATAAAGATGATGGGACGAGCGACTGCTTTCAATTGCGCTCGTCCGCCTCATTAAATTACAGTTCCACAACTTTTCCAGTTTCTGCAGATTTGTAAATGGCTTCTAAAATTTGTGTCACCACAATTGCTTGTTCTGGTTTTACCAACGGCTCTGTATCATTCAAAATCGCTTCGACCCATTGCTTCGCTTCCGCATCCTTTTGCTCCAAACTGCTGCCTTCAAAGCCAAAGACGCCGCCAGCATCAGAAGGTTGCGTTTGCTCCAATTGATTGTGAGCCGCTTTGTTAAAGACCACATATCCTTGATCTAAGAAGGCTTTTCCAAACATTTCCGCGCCGCCTTCTGTCCCGCAAAGTGTGACCTGTGCTTCCTTCGGATTGATCATATTCAAGGCCCAAGCCGCTTCCAAGAAGATCGTTGCGCCATTTTCCATTTTGATTAAACCGAATGCGGAATCTTCTGTTTCAAAGGATTCCGGTTCCCACGGTCCAAACATATTCGCCATTGGATTATCCTTCAGTTTTTGATACGTCGAGCCCAAAACCATTTTTGGTTTGTAATTATTCATGTACCAAAGGGTTAAATCTAACGCATGGGTACCGATATCAATCAACGGACCGCCGCCTTGTTTTTCTTTATCTGGGAATACACCCCAGGTCGGAACACCTTTTCTACGAACTGCATGGGCTTTTGCAAAGTAGATTTCGCCAAGCTCGCCTTTACTGCAGGCATCATAGGTTGCTAAGGAATCCGCACGGAAACGGTTTTGATATCCGATCGTTAATTTTTTGCCTGTGCGTTCTACGGCCTCCAGCATTTTTTTCGCTTCTTCATAGTTGATCGCCATTGGCTTTTCACACATCACGTGCTTACCGCTTTCTAAGGCATCAACCGTAATAAATGAGTGAGAAATATTTGGTGTCAATACATGTATCACGTCAATATCAGCTTGCTTCACCACTTCTTTGTAGTCTTCTGTAACTAATGCATCGGCAACACCATATTCTGCCGCCGCAGCTTCTGCCCGTTCAATGATCGTGTCGCAAAATGCTACCAACTCTACCTGATCCGCTAATTTTGCCAAAGCTGGTAAATGTTTTTGGTTGGCGATCCCGCCGCACCCGATAATACCGAATTTTAATTTTTTCACGTTGTTTTCCTCCTTGTTCGTTTTTACACTGACATCCATACACTATTAGCCAGCCGTAATCATTTTATTGACTGGCTAAATGGATATCGCTTACAAAATCTAGTTTACTGAATGATGCCTCTTCGTACTCTTCAAATCGTACGTTTAAAGATCAAACATTTTTGCACTATATCTTCATTCTTTTTATAATGCACAAGTTTATACCATACTTTTATGCTCAATCATTGATATTCTCGCGTTTTTTATCTAGTTGGGCACGAATATCATCCGTATCCTTGTCGCTTAAGTTCCATAACAGACAAGCCAATGCAGCAGAGAAAAATAGGATTGCTGGAATCAAATTAACCACTAGATTGATGCCATTTTTAGTCGCCATTGATTGTTCCATATTGGCCCGATAGCCGAATGAATGCAGCAGCATGATTCCTACCGATGCTCCGATAGCGTTACCAATTTTTGTCGCTAATCCATAAGTCGCATAAGCAGTCCCGTCTGTTCGAACCCCTGATTTCAATTCTTGGTAATCTACAGAATCCGCCACTAATGAAAGTGAAATCGGAAAGCCCATATTGAACAATCCAAAAATTACATGACCGGCAATAATCATTGGCAAGTTGTCAAAATCAGCAAAGTATACGACGAGTAAACCAATCCCTTGAAGAATCAAGGAAACCATCAACACATTACGTTTCCCAAAACGTTTAACCAAAGGAACAATTGCTAATGAACAAAGCGCTCCGCCAATGGATGGAATCGTCATGAGTAAGGCAATCAAGGTAAACGCACCTAAACAATAAATGACATAAAAAGTTGTTACAGCGATTCTTCCCATAAAAGCAGTCATTTGCAAAATCATGATAAGAAAAACGATCATTAAGTATTTATTACCAATCACATTTTTAATCGTGGTACGAAACGGTACTTTATTTTCATTTCTCATCGGTTGAACAACTTCTCGAGATGTCGCGAATACCGCGAAAAACAACGGGATCGAAATTACCGCATAGATCAACGCTGTCATAAAATAGCCTCGACCAGTTGCTACCTGCGAACCATCTGAAAATGCCAGCATAATAAACGAAGACAATGAGTTCACAATAATCATTCCGACATTCATCCCAACCGAACGCCATGCATTTAACTGATTTCGTTCATTGGCATCTTCACTCATCACCGCCGCCAAAGCCCCGTAAGGAATATTCACTAATGTGTAGATCATTCCAGCGATGATATAAATAACCGCTGCCCAAATGATACCTGCCGTTCCATTTCCAAACGGACCGGTGAAAGTCAAAACTGAAAACAGAGCTAAAAATGGTGAGCCAAAAGCAATATAAGGGCGGAAACGGCCTAACTTGCTTCTTGTACGTTCAGCGATCATCCCCATCATCGGATCATTGATTCCATCCCATAAACGGGCAATTAGCATAATCATCGAAACTGCAACCGGAGCCAAACCAACAGTATCCGTATAAAAAACAGTCAAATAAGTGCCGACAAATGTCCAGACAAACTGGCTAGCCAAGTCACCCAATCCATAAGCAATCATAGAAAATTTCGTTAAACCCTTTTTCTCCATCTTCATTCCATTTTCAAAGACATCTTTTTCCATGTGATCCTCCTAGAATAGTTGCATTTGCAAACGTTTACAACGAATAGTTTAATCTGTCAGCCAAAACATTACTCTGCTTTTTTCATTCTTTCTATTGATACTTTCCTAGGATGATGGCTTTGAAATCCACAGAAAAACAAGATTGTATTACACAATCTTGTTAACGAGAGACTTTTTGAATCTCAATCAATTGAATGTCCTGCGGAAAAAGCTCTAACTCGATTTTTAACTGATGGTTTCTAGACTGCCCTTCCCTTATTTCCAGCTGCGGCTCACAACGATGCTTCAAGTAAGTGATCATCTCATCATCTAACCGATCAGAGCTGCTGATCTGATTAATTTCCTCCAGAATATTGCCGGTCTTTTGACCTATACGATAATATTTGATACGATAGTGACTTTCTTCTTCCTTCAAATCCTTCAACAGCACCTGTTTCGTCTGAACATTTCCAGAAGCAAACAGAGCGGCTGCATTTCTCCTAGTAAAGACACTGCTATGGTCATAATAATAAGTAGAATTTAAATGACTATAAGAATAGCACAAAATTTGTATCTTGTTCGGATCATCCTTCGTAATCAATAGATCCTCTGATTGATACACGACCTGATTACCTAATCGATTTAAGAAACGGTAGGCATAGTAGCCAATTTTCGGTATACCGTTTTTAGAAATCAAACCAGAACCGCCAAAAATCTCTTTATTGGCCGTATCAAAGGTCGTCACCGACAAATCCGTCAGCTGCCAATAGCCGATCAAATCACAATAAGGCATCGCCCCTAAAGCATTTTTCAAGATATAGCTGCCCTTGAAGGCCGTATCGTTGATAATATCGCGACTTAAAATGGTCACATTAAACTCCGTAATGAATGTTTTTCCCTGATAATTGATTTCCGTCAAAAGCTCTTTGAAATCCTTTATGCGATGAAGCATGTAATCAGAATTCGGTGAAATCGGCTCATGATGCTGCTTTTTCTGGTTCAGCTGCTGTTTCACCGCATCCATTGGATAAATCGACAAACTAAGAAAATCCGGTGCGCCTTTCCCCGTTGTCCACTGTGTCAGAAACGTGCTTAAATCGCGCGTTTCAATATCTAAGCTTAAGCCACAGCCGCCAATTTGAATCATTGGTACGATTTGTTTTACAGCTTTTTTTATTTTCGAAAAGACATCAATATAGGTCTTTTCTTTAGCTAAATTCAGTTGTGCCCCATCCTGATCAATTCGCATCAAATCCTCACAGCCAATTGTCTTCAAAACTAAAGGATTAGGCTTCCAAATCTCGATCATCCAGGTAGAAACTTCCTCTAAACCAAATACATCCACACAATGATGGAAAAAAACTTGGAATCGTTGGATCAAGTCAGATAGCTTATAGGATTTTCGGATAAAAGGATGACTTTTAACAATCTGCGTATGGGATTCATGAATCAGTTTTCCCTTGAAGCCGAGTTCTAAAAATGGTTTGATTCCCGCCTTTAGCATGATTCGTAAAATTTCATCAACTGTGGAAAAATCGTAAGCCTCGCCTACCTGCTCCAGAATTTCTTCGCTTAACAATCCCCATATACGTCCATAATTAAAAGGATTATTTTCCTGCAAATAATGAATTTGTTCCGCAAATGAAGCATGAGTCAAATCACCGGCGTAGCTAAGATTAATCATATTCTTTTGAAAGTTTTGCTTTGACGATGTCTGCATGGAAACTTGAATCGTCTCATCACTGATTTTCGCATCCTTTTCTTTAAAGTAAATTTCCAAATTTCGAAGGTCTTTTTCTTCAAGGCTATTTTGCTTCGAGGAAACCTTAGCCTTCGCTTTTGTTTCCTTACGAAATTCACTCGGCGTCAAACCTTGATACTTCTTAAATAAACGATTAAATGAGTTAATATTCGAAAAGCCCGCTGAAAAGGCTATGTCGGTAATTGATTTCTCCGTTTCCAGCAAATCCTTCCGAACCTTTTCCAACCGTTTACGAATCAGGTATTCATTCATTGGCATCCCGATTTCGTTAGAAAAACTGCGAGACAAATATTGATCGGAAACATACAGCTTATTGGCAATATCGACCAATCGAATGTCCTTATCGAAGTTATTATCAATATAAAATTTCAGTTCATAGACTTTTTGCTTCATGCTTCGCTCTTCTTCTATAGTAGAAGGTTTCGTGTATTCCTTTTCCAATATCTGAAGAATATGAAAATACTCCTCAAACACTTCTGAAACTGTATGCTTTTCTTGTAAGACGTATAGCTTTAGCAAGCGTTCAATCGACTGAATGACTTGATTATCTGCTCTTTTATTCTCTGTGACCGAGTTTCCTTCAAACACTTGGTTCTCTTGCTCTTCAAAATAATACTCTAAAACAATCTCAAATGCCCGCGCATTTTTTGTATAAACAGTATGTACCAATGATTTTGACAAAATATAAAAATCATTTTTTTGCAATGAAATGATTGTTCCTTCTTTTTCAATCGTCACTTCGCCTGCCAACACATAGATTAAATGGATATTTAAATCAAAATGCTGCATGATTCGATCTTCTGCTAATACATTTATCTCAATATTTTCCCACGGTTCAATCAAACGCATAGTGCCCCTCCTTGTATCGCTTTCTAATAAACAATAAATCATTATAGCGCCTTTACTATTTTCGAGAAAGCGTTTTTCTATCCTCATCATACATGAGAACAGTCTGAAGATTCTAGCTTACTTAAAAAATTTACGCCTGATTCCCCTTTTTTACGCACTTCAAAGCTGCTAATACACAATATTCTTCTTTCACACACTAAAAAATCTGTACTGCTCCTTTTGCCAAAATTACAAGGCCTGTCAGAAACAGTACAGATCGATTACCTATTTTTATAAAAGAACTTATGCATTTGTAGATGGTAAAATTGTTTCTACTTCTGAATGCGGACGTGGGATCACATGAACAGATAATAGTTCACCTACACGCTGAGCCGCTGCTGCTCCTGCATCGGTTGCCGCTTTTACTGCGCCAACATCACCGCGAACCAAAACGGTCACAATCCCGCCTCCTACACGTTCTTTTCCTACTAATGTAACATTGGCTGCCTTCACCATTGCGTCGGCCGCTTCGATTGAACCGATCAATCCTTTTGTTTCGATCATTCCTAATGCATCTGATTTCATTTTTGTATTCCTCCTAAATTAATTTCTGATTTTTATTGTTGTTCCTGGCGTAACACCAAGAGCATTGGCTTCTTCCGTATCAATATGACACTCTAAGCCTGAATTCGCAGTCGCGCGAATTACTACATTGTTTAAGCTTCCGCCGCGTTCACCAGCAAAATCGATCGTCACGACTTGACCATCAGTCACGCCAAAACGTTCTGCCTCTTCCGGCAGCATATGAATATGACGTTTGGCGATAATTACCCCTTTAGCCATTTCAAATGCGCCATTGGGACCAATCAATGTTAAGCCAGGTGTACCATCTAAATCACCAGATAACCGTAACGCACCCTTTACTCCAAGTTTGAACGTATCGCTTTGTAAAATTTCTACTTGCGTTTCTGCTCTCACAGGACCTAAAATCCGGACCTTTTCAATTACTCCTTTAGGACCAGCGAGCGTGACACATTCTTTGCAAGCATATTGTCCCGGTTGCGAGAGATCCTTTAGCTTAGTTAATTGATAGTGATTGCCAAACAGCTTCTCTAATGCAGCTTGACTTAAATGGATATGACGATTTGAAATCCCTACTGGAATCGAATCATCATTTGGGACATCTTCAGGATTTAAATGCGCCATAATGGCATTTAAAATCACTTCATAATCTTCCATTCCTACTCCTTCAATTCTTTATTTGCTTCAATTTAAGCATTCATTTGGGTTAAAACTTTCCGCACGACTTCTGCCAACTCTGATAATTCTGCTGCCGAAAAATCCTTCATACTTGAATTGTCCATTTCCCCCTCTGATGGCTGGCTCGCTTCCACTGGCTTTGCGGTCAAACAGGCATCTAGTGGCTCTTCCAGTTCTGGATGAGAAAAACTAGTATCCTCAGCCAATAAAGTCGTCACGTCCTTTAAGCCGTATGCGACTTTTTTAATGTTTAATAAATGCTTCGGACTAACATTTTCAGAAACAGAGCTGCCGCCAAAGGTTCCACAACCTAGCGTGAAGGAAATTGGCAACCCAGTACTAATTCCTGTTCCTCCTTGGCTGCCTCCTGTATTCACTAAAATGCGTGAAGCCGGCTTCGCCGCAAATTTCAAAACAATGTCGCGATTATTCGTATGAATACTCATGGTATGCCCGATACCGTTTTGTAATAATTCGATGCTCAAGTGACAGGCTTCCTCCCAATCCCTGACGGTATAAAAGGCTAAAACAGTCGTTAATTTTTCAAATGACAACGGATTTCCCGCTCCGACACCGTTTTGGCGACCAATCAAAACAGTCGTTGAATGAGGAACAGTAAAACCGGCTGCTTCTGCGATCACTTGCGGCTTACGCCCGACAAATTTCGCATTCATCGCATGACCCCCGCCTTTGAAAAGCAGCCCGCAGACTTTTGCGGTCTCCTCTTCAGACATAAAGTAACCACCTTGAGCTTTCAATTCAGCAATAACCTCAGCTTCATTGACCTCTTCACAAATAATCGATTGCTCAGAGGCACAGATCGTTCCATTATCAAAGGTTTTACTTGCAATAATTTGTGAAACAGCCTTTTTGACATCAGCGCTTCTCTCAATATAAGCAGGAGAATTCCCCGCTCCGACACCGATAGCAGGTTTTCCTGAACTATAGGCAGCCTTTACCATTCCCGGCCCGCCAGTAGCGATAATCAAGCTTACTTCATCAGCATGCATTAATTCATTTGTTGACGCCATCGTTGGTGTCGAGACACAGCTAATAATGCCTTTGGGTGCTCCGACTGCTTCTGCAGCACGACTCATCATGCCCGCAGCCTTCTTCGTACATTCTGCGGCCGCAGGATGCGGAGCAAACACGATAGCATTCCGTGATTTCAATGCCACCATTGCCTTGAAAATAACCGTTGATGTGGGGTTGGTTGAAGGGATAATTCCTAAGACTAGCCCCACTGGTTCCGCCACATCAAGGGTCCCTTTAGTCGTATCTTCAGCAATAATCCCAACGGTTTTTTCATCTTTGATTTCTTCGTATAGCAACGTTCCGGCTGCATGGTTCTTGTAAGCCTTATCCGCTACTGTTCCAAAACCAGTCTCCTCCACAGCAGCTTTAGCTAAACAAACAGAAAATTTTTCTGCTGCTTCCTTCATGCTTTTTAGAATTGCATCAACTTGCTCTTGACTAAAGGTCGCAAATTCTTGAGCAGCCCTTTCTCCAGCTCGGGCTAAGTCTCGCGCTTCCTGTACGGAACATAAATCTTTGTCAAACTTGTTCATTTTTATGTGACTCCTTTAGCGCTAAAATTTTTAAACAGAATTCTTCTCATCAGTTTGGCGGAAATGCAGCCTCTGAAGACAGTCACTAGCCTTTTTGAAAATGTAAGCTCAATGCAGAAACAAGCTGTTCCTTATTGGCTGTATGCACATCTTTTTTACTGATAGCAAAATTAGTTTGCTTTTTCGCAAGTTTTCGCAGGTCAATAACCTTCATTTCAGTTAATGCTGCTTCCATTTCCGCTATTTTTCCAGTCTTTCCCCATTGTGAAAGTGTAGCCCCTGAAATTATTGGGCTTAATGCGGCTTCTGATTCCTGACTACCTTCAATAATTGTCTCTTCATGATTTTCATTTGAGATTAACACTTCTTCCGCGTCCTGAGGTGCCTCCTCAACAATAGATACTGATTCATCACTAGACTCCTGAGTCTCTTCCTTTCTTTCAAAAAGGCTTAAGCTTTTATCAGGACGTGGAATAACGTGAGTTGTTACGAGTAAAGTTGCCTCGAGCTTTGTCACAGCGGAAGCCGCAGCATCCACTGCCGTTTTGACTGCTCCCACATCACCTGAGACCATTACCGTCACTAGTCCACCGCCGACAATTTCTTTTTGTGTTAAGCTGACTTCCGCTGTTTTCAGCATGACATCACTGGCCTCGATTGCAGCCAATAAGCCCTTTGTTTCAACTAATCCTAATGCGTTCATTGTCTACTCCTTCATCGTACACGTTGTCGGCACAATTTTTTTTACAGCAAATCTGACCAGTTCGCTGGATACGTTGCATAAAACAGCCTCACTTTATCATTAGAACCCCAAGTGACTTTGCTGCCTTTTGGCACGAAAACAACATCTCCTGGACATGCTGTAAATTTTTGACCTTCGATCGTAATTTCTAAATTTCCACTAATCACATAATCAATCTCTTCGTAGCTGAGTTCCCAATCAAAACGTGAATGATCAATTTCCAAAAAGCCTGCACTGATTTTCGCCTCTTCTTTACTGATGAGTTCTTGATAAAAAATCTGCGCTTCAGGATTGCCCGTTTCAAAGGGTTTCATTTCCACAGTGCTACCTTTTACAACTTTTAATCCACTGGCATGTTTTTCACATTGAAAGGGGCTCGTTTCACCCGCTAAAATCATTTTTAATAGCTGCAACAAGGTCTCCTGATTCAGTTCATTAGGTAAATTGAGCTCTTTTGATTGCGTTTCACAGGATTCGTTTAACGGAACATGCAGTTCTTCGATTAAATCCTGTGCAGCGGGTGTAATGATCGTGTTTTGATTAACACAAAGAGGTTCACCCGCTTCATGCGCTTTTGTTACATCCTCCAGACATATCAATTCCTTCATTGCACCTGATCCTCTCTATACAGATTCACAGCCATCATCGATAATACCGATCACCGCCGCATCCACTGGAATCGCATCATTTTCCAGCATTCTTCTCGCAGCACTGCCGCAGGTAACAATCACTCGATCACCAATCCCTGCACCAATCACATCACAAACGATCATCTGCTCGCCATCACGCGATCCACCGATGATTTCTGCAATCATTAGCTTCAGGCCATTCAGTTGCTCTGATTTTCGTGTTGCCCAAATATTATCGATTAATCGTGCTGTTACCATTTTCGTTCCTTCTCTTTTCGTTTGATTTCCTCGATTGCTGCTTCAACAGATGCGGTATCACCAAAAATCGCTAACAAGATCATATTCTGCGGACAACTTCCGCGAATATCCTCCACCATAACGCCCACTGCCTTTTCTGCAACATCAGCCGCACAGACCATTTCAATCAATTTCCCTTGAACCAATCCTACTGCATCAGGTATCTCCAGTGCTGCTTTAGGACCAGAGCCTTTCCGACGATTTAAGATAGCTAGCGTTCCTTCACCGGGAGATTTAATCATTCGACAATCCATTTGCTGTCCCTCCTTTATTTCACCAAACGTTTTCTTCTTTCTGGCAATAGGTTAAACGCATAAATCGATTACTTTAAGACTTTTACCCTACTGCCAAAGCTACAAAGCTTCATCTGTACAACTCAACGCGATGCCTAACGGAGTAACAAACATCGGATTCAATGGCTTGTACGTTTTGATTTTGGTTTTTGCTTCAATGATTTTCTCAATCCCTGTTAAACAAGCCGTTCCGCCAACCAAATACAGACCATTGATCTCAAAACCGGCAATTTGTTCGGTAATGATCGTTGCGATTTTTTCTACTACTGGCTTCAAAACAGCAATCAACTCTTGATGATTATCTTGATTTCGTTTATAAAGCTCCGCTTCTGAAAAAGAAACCTTGTATGCACCTGCCGTTACAAGTGTTAAGTGAGTACCGCCAGTCGCCTCATCCACGACTTTTACAACTTCACCATTTTTGATAATGGAGATACCTGTCGTTCCGCCACCGATATCGACGACGGCACCGTTTTGAATCGCTAAGACCTGATTGGCCGCAGTAGGTTCATCCAGCACATTCGTCAATTCAAAACCGGCTCCTTGAACAACATTCTTGATCGCGCCGCCATCTAACGCATCTGTTCCTGGAGGAATTGCCGCCGCTGCATAAATTAGTTCTGTATCCAGTTTCTCTTCTAATTCAGCCTTCAGCTCTTTCACGATGGTAATCGCGCCAATGTAGTCCACGACCATCCCATCTCGCACGACATCTGCATAGCGATAAGCCCCTGCCACTGGTTGATAGTTTTCATCCATAACAGCTAAAACGATACAGGCTGTCCCAAGATCGACACCGGTATAAAGTGTACGTGTTGAATTTTTCTTTGGTTTGTTTATCACTGCTTCAAATTCTGCGACTAAGTGGTCACAGGCAGATATATCGTTCATAGTCATCACAGGCGATTCCTCCAAGTTTTAACATTTTAAAGCTTTTCTAGCTGTTCGATTTCTTTTGCAATTAAATAGATCAATTGCTCTAAAGCTGCTTGTTGTTTGAGTGTGACACAGGTTTGAATCGTTTTCGCATAGATGATTGCGCGTCTCAATTTTAAAGCGATCTTACCTCCAGGCTGAAAAATCTGAACCTCGCTGATTTCAGAAAGTTCAATCGGTTGATCTTTTTCATTTTCACTGCAAGGAAGCTCTTCAAGATTTTGCGTTACAATTTTTTTTACAAGTTGAGTCAAAGCAGTTATTCGTTCACAGCTAGCTGAACAAACATTTCTCGCCTCTAACGCTGCTTCCCACAGTTCGACTTCTAATAACGGAAAAAAAGTCTTATGCTTGGACACTAAAGCCAGATTTTTCATCATTTCATCGGACGATCCTCCAGCAGTATCCGTTTCATCATGCGTTACAATCGGAATCTGATGATCCGTCAAAAACTGTTTCGCTCCAGGAGTTAAACGCTCATTTTTTGTTAACAAAAAACGTTCTATTGATTTCTGTCGATTTTTTAACTGTAATTCCTGCTCAGTAATAAAACGCATCAGCACTCACCTCGACAAATTCTGGCGTAAATACCTGCCAGATCCGCCACCGTAACCTGCCGCGGATTGGTTAATGTACATTTGTCCTTCAATGCTGCTTCTGCCATCTCTGGAATTGCAGCAATAAACGCATCTTCATTAATTCCTAGATCTGTTACGAACTTCGGAATATCGAGTTTTCGGGTTAATTTTTGGATACCTGCAATCAAAAGATTGACCGTCGTTCTTTCTGTTGTTGAGCATATTCCCAACAAGTTCGCCGCTTCAGCATACTTACTCAAAGCAGGCAGATCTTGATTGCTCTCAATTCCCGCATTAAAGCTAATAACATGTGGCAATAATATGGCATTAGCTCGACCATGAGGAATATGAAAACGTCCCCCCAGCGCATGAGCCAAGCTGTGGCAAATTCCTAACGAGGCTTCGCTAAAGGCCATTCCCGCTAAACATGAAGCGTTATGAACTCTCTCTCGCCGTTGTGCATCTTCACCATCAGCCACTGCCTTAGCTAGATCCTGCCAAACAATCCTCATCGCTTTTTCCCCACAAGCATCCGTAAAGTCTGTGGCATTTGTTGAAACATATGCCTCTAAGGTGTGAGTCAAAACATCGATACCGGTATCCGCAGTCACACTGCTAGGAACCGTTAGGGTAAAAACTGGATCTAAAATTGCAATATCAGGAATCATCGCATCATCCACCAAAGCATATTTGCCATTAACGGATGGATCGGAAATAACCGCAAAAGATGTGACCTCACTACCAGTACCACTCGTTGTTGGTATACAGATTAATTGCACAGCTGATTCGATCCCTGCCTGTTGATAGATTTGTCGAACCGCTTTTGCCGTATCTAAGGCAGAACCACCACCTAAAGCAATAATTGTATCCGGTTGAAAATCTGCCGCATAGGCAACCCCTTTGGTTACTACTTCAATCGTAGGATCAGGAACGATTTCAGAAAAAATTTGATACGAGCTGTTCGCTTCCGACAAAATAGACGTGACCTTATTTATCATCCCGCTTATAACAATGAAAGGGTCACAAATAACTAAAGCCCGTTGGCATCGGCAATCTTTCAGATAAGTTGTGGCGTTGCTGCCGGAATATATTTTTGTTGTCATTTTAAAACTCCCCATTCTCTCGCCCCCTTCCTAAAATTATTTGTTCTATTTGATGTAGCTCTTCTTTTTCCAAGTCAAGTACCAGATCAACCTGCTCAAGTCCACAAGCCAGAAGTTGCGCTTTGGCTTGCTGCAAGGCAGACTCTTCATAAAATTTGTGATAGGTGACGATTCCATAAATAGGAATTCGAAAAACCTTCGCAAAATTTGGCGGATAGCTGTGGCGTTTTGCAGTAACTGGCTGTAAAAAGATTCCACAAGACGCCGTTTGCTGTAAAGCAATCACATGCTTATGCATCCAAGGACTTTCCAAATAGCTGTCTGGAACAAGGATTGTCCGTCGATAATACATGATATTGGCGACTTTCTTTAATGGTTGCGCGTTTGTTTTTTCCAGATAATTCGCGATTTTCAGCTTGCCGCTTTCTCTTGGTCCAACCAAAAGGATTCTCACGTTCGAGTCACATCCACTACGCTGAAGTGCAATACCTCTTTAAAAACCCGCAGCACTTCAGTCAAGCTTGTTTCAACACTTTCGACATCTCCTGTAATAACCACCGAACCAGTAAAGCGATCTAGAAATCCAATTTCAACATCTGCTACTTTCGCTGCTGTATCTGCTGCGATCATTGCAGTTTCAAAAGGAGACAAGGTCAAGATACCAATCGCTCCTGCTGCGTCGATTCCTAATGATTGATAAACACTCGCGATGGGTGCTGCTATGACATGCGCCAACGTAATCTGTTTTCCAGGCACAGACTCTTCAATCACTCGCTGAGCTAATAATTCTGACATTGTTCCGCCTCCTTAATGCCGCACCACTCGTACTGGAAAATCATACTCAGCAATCCAAGACTCAATCTGATCCAAATCAGCATCGGATAAGCTCGGATCGCCTTCTACCGGATATTCCATGCCTAATTGTCCGTATTTGTTGACACCCAATTTGTGGTAAGGCAGTAAATCGATCCCTTTAAAATTCGGCAAATCTTTGTACGGTAGCAGGAACTCCACGATTTCTTTGATTTCTTCATGACTGTCATTGATCAGCTTCAGCATCGGCATCCTGATCTGAACCTTATAGCCCTGTACCAACAATTCCTTTAAATTAGTTAGGATTTTCTCATTGCTGATACCGGTTAATTCATTGTGGCGCACAGGGTCCATGTGCTTCATGTCGTATAGAAAGAGATCGATATAATCAGCCATTTCTAGCAGTTTATTCATGTGACTATGGCCGCAGGTTTCAATCGCAGTATTTAATCCATCCGCTTTGCATGCTTTTAAAAGCGCCAACGCTGCTTCAGGCTGCGCGGTACATTCCCCACCGCTAAAGGTTACCCCGCCACCAGACATTTCATAAAAGGCATCATCTTCATGAATCACTTCCATTAATTCTGAGATCGTCATAATGGAACCTGTGATATTGAGTGCTTTCATGGGACAGGCATTTACACATTCTTGACAGCCATTACAGGAAATATCGCGTCGCACCTGATGTTTCCCATGTTCATCAATGTAGTGGATACCTAAAGGACAGGCATCCACACATGCACCACAATTCGTACAAACACTTTCCTTAAACATGACTTCAAACCGACGCTTGATCCCTTCTGGATTGGCGCACCACTGACAGCGCAATGGACATCCCTTGAAGAAGACGATAGTTCTGATCCCAGGACCGTCATACAGGCTGTATTTTTGTACATTGAAAATCATCGCTTGCCGTTCTATCCGTTCCTCTTTCACATTTACCATCCATTCCAAGCTCCAGCTTATTTTTTAAATTTTTGTCAGCATTGTTCGTGAGATAATCTCATCCTGAACATCCTTACATAGCTCTACGAAGAAAGCACTGTAACCAGCTACCCGAACAATCAAATCGCGGTATTGCTCTGGATGTTTTTGTGCTTCAATTAAGGTATTGTTGTCTAAATAGTTAAACTGCATTTCTCCATTACCTAAATGACAAGCCGTTTTAAGCAACGTAATCAGACTTTCTTCACCCTCTGGTGTATCCAATAAACCAGACATGATCTTAAAGTTATGCACCATCCCGATGTTCATGCTGTCGTTGGACATTTTCGAGATTGATTTGATAATTGCAGTCGGTCCTTTGAAATCGGCGCCTTGCGTTGGGCTGATTCCATCAGATAGCGGAGTCCAAGCTTTACGTCCATTCGCAGAAGCTCCAGTCATTTGTCCAAACGGTGTATTATTGGAAATTGACAAGGTTCCGTGACTCAACACTGAATACAATGTTTTATACTTACGGTGCTCAGCTTCAGTAAAGTTGATCAGATCTGCCGCGATCAAATCGGCATAATCATCGTCATTTCCATATTTCGGCGCGTTCAAACAATCCGTTCTCATACGATCATTATTCGCAAAATCAGCTTTTAATCCTTCATTCAATTCCTGCAATGTGTATTTTTTCTCATCAAAGACCAGTTTCTTAATTGCGGCCATTGAATCAGCATAAGTTGCTAGGCCAGACCAAACAACACCCGGTCCAAAATTGTACATTGCACCACCAGAAGAAACGTCTTTTCCGTTCTCCATACAGCCCTCGTACATGATTGACATCAATGGTTTTGGCGCTAGATCACGATGAACACGTTGGGAAATAACGGTAGCTACATCTGTCCATTTCGTAATGTATTTGATTTCTTCCTTAACCGCTGCCTCAAACTCTTCGTAGGTCTTGAAGCGAGACAAATCACCCATATCTGGGCAAACCTGCTTGCCGTACCACAGAGGAACGCCATGATTCAAGACTAGTTCAATACAAATCGGCCATTGCGTATAGGCAGTAGAGGTCCATTGATACAAACGACCTGATTTTTGCGGCTCCACACAACCCATCAAACAATAATCCCTCGCATCTTCAATTGAGACACCCTTTGCCAGCATCATCTTGATGTGTGTATCATCAAAATGACAAGCAGGAAAACCCATACCGGCTCTAACAACATCCACGATTTTTTTCAGATATTCTCTTGGTGAGTGGTTGTGAATGCGGCAGGCAAGCGAAGGTTGATACACCTTGACATGACGAACAGCATCCATCAATAAATAGGTCAATTCATTGGTAGCATCGCGCCCTTGACGAGTCACCCCGCCGACACACATGTTTACAAACGGCTGATAGCCAGCGAAGAATTTCGAACCGCCTTCACTAGTGATCCACATCATTTCAGACATCTTAATCAACATACAGCCAGCTAATTCAAAGGCTTGGAATTCATTCATCCGACCTTCTTCTAGGTCAGCCTTAAAGTATGGATACATGTATTGATCCACACGTCCAATTGACATCCCTGTTTGGTTTTCTTCAACGACTAACAATGATTCAATTGTCCAAACGGCTTGAATCGCTTCCCAGAAGGTATCCGGTTTATGGGCAGGGACTTTACGGTTCACTTCAGAGATTTTCAAAAGCTCGGCCTTTCGTTTTGGATTGGTTTCCTTCGCCGCCAGCTCCGCAGCATAATCCGCCATCCGACGAGCATAAATCATGACGCCTTCAGTTGTATCAATGATTGATTTATAGAAATAGATTTTTTCAATATCCTCAGGATTTTCATAATCTAATTCTTCCAGATGCGCCTTGGCTTCATTCTGAATATCGATCATGCCTTTTTTCATCAAAATGACATCATACCCAGGATTGGAATCGCCGCCGCCATTTAGTGCGTGATACGAACAATCGGAAACGAAAGATTCACCAGATAATTCCCAAACACCTGCTTCACGGTATTGATCCTCACAATATTCATCGACAGATTTGCCTTTCCAGAATGGGAAAAGCTCTTCACGCATGATTTTTTTGTCTTCATCAGAAATGTAGAACGGGTCCTGTGGACGGCTGCCGATTGTATCGATCTCATCCTCCATCCAGCGCCATGCGATATCTGGAGAGAATGCGCCTGCACGCGGCTTGCCGTTGGGTGCGCCAACAATCAGTTCGTGATCTTGTATCACCAGCGGCGCTGTTTCACAGCAATAACGGAAGCATTTTGCCCGCAAAACAATCTTTGGCATGCCTGGATTTTCCTTGGCAATTTTTGTAATCGCTCGGGCACGATAAGTAGTAATTGACGGTACTTGCTCTAAATAGTTGTCTTTCAATGCCTGCAAACGTTTCGTAATTCCATTAGGAATCTCTGTTCCCTCATCTGAGACCAGTATTTCTGTTACGACGTCGTCCTTTTTGACCTCGTCTGAAACAGAAGCAAACATTTTCATCAAGGCCTGTCTTTCTTCTGAGCTTAATTCTTTTGTCGCTTCAGCTAATTTTGCTGAAAATTCTTTGATGTCCATCTGTTTCCCTCACTTTACTGCTCAATTATTTTTTGTAAAAATTTCTCAATAAGTAATTGTTCATCTGAAACTCGCTTGTTAACTCCTTTACTCGGCTCCTTAACCGACGTGTAGCCAATTTCACGAACATAGGTTAAATCCTTTGCTGTAATATTCTTGGCTTTGAACCCGCGTCCCGTTGTCATTCCACCCAAAATCAGCGAGACTGGTAAACTGGAATCGATTCCAATTCCCGCTAAACTTGCTCCTGCATTTACAATCATGCGGCCAACAGGTTTCTTCAAAGCGAATTCTTTGATAATACATTGATTATTCGAATGGATCGCTAACGTATGTCCGTTACGCTTTTCCTTTAACAACTGAATACATTTATCACAGGCATGAATCCAATCAGACTCTAAATAAAAGGTTAGGATCGGACATTTTAGTGCTGTGGTAAAGGGATTCTCGTCAAAAATATACGGTTGCTCCGATACTAAGACCTTCGTCTTCTCTGACACAGTAAATCCAGCGATTCCAGCAATCGTTTGTGCATCTTTTCCGACGATGCTGGGATTTATTTCATTGCTTAAAAATAATTTAGTCAAAAGCTGTTTTTCTTCCGCAACACTCATGAAATGAGCACCAGCCTCGATCATCTGCTCTTTTACTTCCTTTGCAATCACACTTTCAGCAATAACAAATTGCTCTGCTGAGGGCAATAAGCCATTATCAAAAGCACGACTAGAAACAATCGCTTGAGTAGCCTGGCTGACATCGGCTGTTCGCTCGACAAAAACCGGCACTGAACCACAGCCACCATAGATAATCGGTTTAGGATACGCCCGTAAATCAAAATAATCCGCCATTCCGATATTAATCACTAAATCGACAGATTCTTGCTCTATTAATGCTTTGACTCCTTCGATTGTAGTATTTTCCATATAGCTGAAACTGGATTTTGGCAAGCCAGAATTAGCCTGATTAAGAATTTCGACTAATTTAGCCGCTGCCTCTTCCGTTTTATTCGGCGGAATCAAAATCACTGTATTTCCTGCTTTTAAGGCGCTTAACGTAGCAAATAGCGCATTTAAAACAATATTTTCTGCTGGTAAAATAACTGCAACAACACCAAATGGTATCCCGATTTTACTCAAGGGAGCTCCATTAGTATTCAAAACACCGATCACCTGCTCTTGCAACGAATCATTAAACTGAGCTAAAAAGCTTTGGTATAGCTGTGTCTTATCTTGTTCATTGCCTTTTCCCGTAACTGATACTTCGAAAGCTGCTAGCTCTGACAATAGCTGTTGCACCTCAGTGATCATTCGTTGAATCATGCGATCAAGTGTTTCTTGGTCATATTCCCGTAGTAAAAAATGTGCATCGCGAGCGGATTCAACCAAGATGCGGGCTTCTTGGATCGATTTTAGATCTTTATCCACAAACTGCATGACTTCCACTCCCTTATGCTGGTAGTAATTGCTCCAACGAATACCGATCAATGATCTTTCCTAAATCAATATGCGGACTTGGTATCACAACAGAGCTGTATACCTCCGCACCCATTTCTTCAACTGCCGCAATACCTGTTTCAACAGCTGTCTTACATGCTGCAACATCTCCTCTTACGATGACGGAAATGTAACCAGAGGCCACATTTTCATAACCGACCAACTCAACGTCTGCCGCTTTACACATAGCATCAGCTGCTTCCAAAATAAAAACTAATCCAAATGTTTCGATTGCCCCGATCGCTTCGTATCTTTCCATTTTGTCCCTCCTAAACTACTGGTCAATATCATGAACAGAAACAATGTCACCTACAGCCCGAATTGGCCTGGGCATAACATTTTGTGCGGTCAGAGTACCGATTCCTTCTGCTGCCTTAGCTCCTGCAGCCACAGAAGCTTCGACAGCTGCAACATCTCCTTTGATCATGATCGTCACCAGTGTTGATCCAATATTTTCATACGAGATCAGCTCAACATTGGCCGCCTTTAGCATTTCATCACAAGCTTTTAATGCTGGAACCAGTCCGACTGTCTCGACCAATCCTAGTGCTTCTTCACCTCTGTATCTCACTAACAGACCTCCTTAGCTTTTGCGATAAGCAGCATCTACATACTTAGAAACAGTTTGCCGCCCATCTTCCGTGATCATATAGCGCATCACTAATTCACTATTCTTATCCAAATCGTAACTCGTCATTTCACATAAACCATTTGCTTCAAGGGCCAACAAATGATCGAGATACATTTTATCGTTGAACTGTTTTTCACTGCCATAATCCTTTTTCAAAGCGGACATGACTTCTTTTACATCTACTTCGTTATGATCAAACATGTAGTTCAAAACAGCCATTCTGGTTGGTAGCGCCATTCTATGCATCTCCTTTTCTGAATAAATCTAAAGGATTCATCGTTACAATGATGGCTCCTAATACGATTACAATTGAACCAATAACAATTGTTGGTGTCAGGGTTTGACCTAAGAACAGAACGCAGAATAATACGCCCCAGAAAGCGTAGGTCACGTTTAGAGACATCCCGATTGCACAACCCACCATTGAGTTGGCTTTATACCAACAAACAAATGATGCCGCAGCACTTAATCCAGATAAAACCAGCCACAGAATCGGAATACCTGCTGTCAATGTTCCACCAAGCAGTTTCAATCCGCCAACAAGCGGTACAATCAAAATCAAGACAACTAAGCCAGAAATTAACTCGCGTAAGTTCACTGCAACATCGGTATCAATCATTGCCCCGCCGAAACTTGAAAAGACACCTTCAAGCCCCCAGCAAACTGCTGCAATCAATGCACAAATAATTCCTAGTGTAAAATTCGGTGCCCCCTCAGGTTTTGCCCAGTTGATGACGATTGCTCCTGCAACACATAGCAACATCCCAAAAACAACACGCTTTGTAGGGCGTTGCTTTAAGAAAATCCAAGCAAATAAAGAACCGAATAGACTACACGTTGCCGAGATTGGAATTGCGTAAGCTCCTGCCATTGCTAAACCGATCAGGTAGGCTCCATTGGCCACAGGACCACCTAGAAGAAAGCCAACTACCAGCATTTGTCCAGGTTTTGTCTTCAATGTCCGCGATAATTCCTTCAATCGTCCATGTTTTGCGTTATAAAATAATAACCAGATCCCAGCAAATAAATCGTTTAAGCCCGAGCTAACAAAAGGAGCTGCTAAGAACCCCGCTGCACTGACTAAAGGATCATATCCGCTAGCCACCATAACCAAAGTTGAATAAATCCCATAAGTCAACCCAGAAAACAAACCATTTCCGAGTCCAGCGATTCGAAATTTTTTCCCAACCGCTTTCATTTTCGATTCTGCAGAAACCGTTGTTTGCATGACACTCTTTTCACTATTCATACTGATTCCCCTTACTCATTCGTTGTATGTGGGAGAATAGTTTCTACTTCACCATGCGGACGCGGAATGACATGCACAGATAATAGTTCACCCACTCGTTGAGCTGCTGCTGCTCCAGCATCGGTAGCTGCTTTTACTGCACCAACATCCCCACGTACCATTACAGTGACGATTCCACCGCCAACGAGCTCTTTTCCGATCAAGGAAACATTTGCGGCTTTCACCATTGCGTCGGCTGCTTCGATTGATCCTACTAGACCCTTTGTTTCTACCATTCCTAATGCATCGTACTTCACTATTGTTCCTCCTTTTCGCGATTGAATCGCATACATTTTTTATGCATTTTCACTGTAGATTGTTCCCTTACGGTAGGAGTCAACCCCAAATTTTTAAAAATTTGTGAAGTATAACACAATTGTATTGTTATAAAACAGTTTCAATTCTCAATTAACTGTATTAATCGAGAATCTTCAGAATAAAATCTTTTAATCACTTGATTCTATTTAAGTAATATCTCTTTTAAATTAAAATAATTTCATAGAAGTGCCGCTGCTATTTTCTCTCAGATTAATACAGAATTTAAAAAAATTGAACGAAAATAAAAAGAACTATCACATTTTTTTACCTCGAAACAAGTGAAAATTGTTAGAATGACAAGGTAAGAAAATTTTTCAATTATTGATGATGAAAGAATAAATGCCTTTTTAACAACGAAAATCTTTCCTTTTTCAAACCTTCCCCTTAAAGACAAGGATCATTTCTCTTACACATTTTTCAGAATAATTACATTATCATTTTCATTTTTGCACAAAAAAAAGCTAAGCGACTTAAGTGGCTTAGCTCTATCATGCTACAATTTCGTAGCAGGTATCATAATTTCGGTGACAAATTTATTTGTATCTTGTGTAGACCAATAATCTATGACATAGCGCTCATAACAATTTGGTCCAATCTCATAATTATGTTCTTTCGCCCATTTTTCCAATAACGGATACTTATCAGCACTGTCTTTTTGATCCCCAAAATGATACATGCAAACAAACATTTGTCCGCCAAATGCTTGCCTCGGTAATAGTAACTTGCTGTTTCGTACAGGCTTTTGAGTGACCGTTGCCTGATTAATCATTCCTTGAGCTTTTGCTTTATAATCCGCAAAACCCAAGATGACAGGTCCGGTAATCTCACTTTCTGTAGTTTCCAATAAGTTTGTCCATTCAATATTGATGATGGATTTTTTGTAATCGTATTCAAAACCCTGTTCTAAAAAATAATACTGATCGCGATCGATGTACTTCAGGCTGATACTGGTAATGTTATTTTCTATCGCCATTGTGCCTTCATTTAAAAGCCCTACCCAATCAGAAACCGATTCATGACAATTCTGAATTCGCTCCTCTTCCTTTTTGAGCTCATCAAGCTTACTAAGAAAGTTCCTTTGGTGGTAGAAATAATCCGTTGTATTCGAAACTTTTGTCATTTCCTGTAAACGAAACCCTATTTGCTTATAATACTTCAAAACTGGAATCAGCATAACTGTATCTTCGCTGTAATAGCGATAACCATTTTTAGGACTTACATGGTCAGGAACAAGCAATCCTAGCTCTTCATAAAAGCGTAATGTCTTTCTAGAAACATGACAAATCTCAGCCGCTTCACCAATACTATGCAGTTTCTTCGTATCTATTCTCGTCACCATCATTTCACCTCCCGATAATTCTCCAAAAATTATGAGGTGTTCTGTTATAGTTGTCAAGGTAATTTCTGACCTGGTATCTAACGAGATAACCACAAATTGTGAAAAAAAGTGTTAATATCAATGGAATTTACCTTAAACTTTTTTATTTATTTCTTATAATAATTTTGAATAAAATTAGCTATTCACCAAGAGACAACCAGCTTATTTTGTTATTTTTTAGCAAAGAAGGATTTCTCTTCACTTTCAGATGTTATCTAAAAGAAAATCTGTTATTTTATTTCCCCTTCATTGATATTCTATCTTGGTTTTAATCCTCCAAAGTCAAAAATTACTGCATCTAATACTAAATATAATCTAGAATTTTTATCAAATTAGTGTACGCTATATTTGCAAATAATAATCTACGAGACACCCTCACTTTTCTGTTTATCTCCGACCAACATCCCGAATAAGCGAAAGCTTTTTCGTGTTATACTATTTAAAGTAAGCAAACCTATCTTCCCATTTTTCGCTTAAACAGCTTGGCAAACATTTTGGAGGGAAAATGAACTCTTATAAAGGTAAACTATTATTTCTTTTATCGTTATTTTTCATTTCTTTTATCATCTGTTTTCCAGTGAGAGAATTGAATAATGTAATGCAAAAAAACAACATATCCGATCAGCAGATTACTGATAATCAAGCTTTTTTGAATACCTTTTCTGGCGAATGGAAAACGGCAGACGCGGCCAATAAACTAACGTTCAGTGAGCATAAGCAAATTATCACGATTTCATTTCCTACTGAGAACAGAAAAGTTAACGCAAGTGTTTCAAGTCAACAACCTGCAAGAAAACGTTGGCTTCTGTCACCCATGAATAGTGAAGAAACACAATATAGTGTGATCTTACTTTCTGACGATGAACTCAGCTTTCAAATGTCAACAACTAAACCCAATGCTGAAGGTACATCAAAGCCTGAACATTTTTATAGCATAAAATAACTTAAAAGGAAAACCGAAAGATCATGGCTATCAATATTAATAACCATGACCTTTCGGATTTCTTTGTTTTTTATTTGTAAGTAAAGTCACACATGAACGATGAGGTTTAATTTTCTAAAATTTATCCATCGGAAAAACAATTCCCGATTGTCTTCTCATTTCAGTCAGCGTCTCATGGATAGCCAAGCTCACATCAAAAGGAACTTTTGTTGATTCGATTTCATTCTTCTTGATTTGATTGATCATTTCAGCAATTTCGTAAGAGAAATTCTCTTTTGGTGCAATGCCTAGTTCTGTGCGTTTGCCGGTTTTTCTTTCAATGAAACTGATTCTTTGCGGCTGACTTGGCTGATCAATCAATAGCTGACCCAGTTCTCCGCAAATTTCACAAGTGTTGACTGTATCACTGGCTTTCGAATAGTTAAGAGTCACATTAAAATCATCGTAGCTTAGAATACTGGAGCCTGCAACATCTGCACCTGTATCCAGTAATGAAGCTGTACTGAGAATTTTATTGGGCTTGCCGAATAGTCCCACACAATCAGCGACGACATATACGCCTAAATCCATCGTGGCCCCATTCGCTAACTCATTTCTGAATGTTGTAGGGTTTTCACCGCTTAAATATGCATCGTATCTAGAGGAATACTTAGAAAAATTCAAGTTTACTTGGCGAATCCTTCCGACTAGGTTCAGATTGTCACGCAAAATTTGAAAATTAGGATTGTATAATGGGATTAATCCTTCTTGTAAATAGGTGTGATTTTTTTTCGCACAATCAATCAGCTCTTTTACTTGTTCATGGTTGGCAGCTAAAGGTTTTTCACAAAAAGTTGGAATACCTTTTTCTAAAAAATAAGTCGTGATCGGGTGATGCAAACTGTTAGGGACAGCGATATAGACTGCCTCGATCAACTGAGATTCAGACATCTCCTGATAAGAATTAAAAGCATGGGGAATTCCATATTTTTCGCCAAAACCTTTCGCTTTTTCTAACGAGGTTCCGCACACCGCGACAACTTCACATTCCGCTACTTGAGCAGCGCCCGCCATAAAAAAGTCTGTCACAAAGTTCGTTCCAATTACACCAAATTTCACGCTAAATCCTCCTTTTTATTCCAATCAATAATAACCCCTGTATACTCATTTTTCTTATTCATCAATCCGTCATATGCTTCCATCAGATTTTCTTCGGTGGGAGCGATCACATGGCTGATAAAACGATCGACATCAATGATTTTTTTGTTTAATAGGGATTCAATATATTTTAAGCTTCTGTGGATAGAGAGTCTCGAGCCTTCTTTTTCTTGATAAGGGTACCTGCGATTAAATGCCCCGATCACCGTTAACATTTTGGTATGAATCGCGTTAAAGGAATTTGTAACATTCGTTGTATAGTCGGTCCGCGGAGAGCCCATCAAGATTACTTGTCCATATTTGCCTGCAATCTTAATAGCTGTCTCAATACTCTCTGATAAACCGGTCGCATCAACAACAATATCCACACCCTTCTTCTCAGTAATCTCCATGACTGACTCATATTGATCATTTGGCGCACAATTAATTACATGGTTAACTCCAATAGATTTTGCCAATTCTGCACGATCGGTAATAGGTTCCAAAGCAATCACCTCAACACCCATTTGCTGATAATAAATCGATAGAATCAAGCCTAAAGTTCCCATACCCAAAATCGCAACAGTATCTCCCAACTTGACATCTGCTGGTAAAATCCCGTTCATTGCGATCCAACACATCATCAGAAAAGAGCCTTCGATTGAGCTAGTTTCCTCTCGTAACTTGAAAAGAACTCCTCCATCACTTTTACTTGGATCATAGAACTGCAAACTACTATGCGGTCCATTAAAAAGGACTCTGTCACCTACATTAAAGCCTGCTAAATCGTTTCCAATCGCCAGAATTTTCCCAACTGAGCAATATCCTGGACGAACTGGATAAACTGCTCCCTTCTTCAGTCCAAAAACTCGTGACAATTCTGTTCCCGCACTAATCAACGAAACTTCACTTTCGATTAGGCATTCCTTCGCTGAAACAGCCTTCGGATCGACAGTTTCTTCAATTAAACGGACATCCTCCACTCCGTTAATCACAACATTCTTAGTTAAAATGATACTCACCCTTTCAAAGTTGACATGTTGATATACCATATAAAAAGCGTAACACGTTGTTAGAAGACAGTCAATCTGCTATGATAAGCTTAACAATGATATGTCAACTTAATAAGTTGACTTATATCTAATACTAAAACGGATGTAGGTGGTTAGATGGAAAAGACACAACCCTTTAAATATGCCCTGATCAAAAATGACATTGTACAAGCGATCAAGACAAAACAACTGAATACTGATGATAAGATTTTATCTGAGGCTAAATTGTGCAAAAAATACAATGTCAGCCGAATCACTGTAACTAGAGCGATCAATGAATTAGTCGCTGAAGATTATCTCTATCGTATCCAAGGTAAAGGGACCTTCGTCAAAGGAAAACAGCTATCTGAAGGTGTATCTCAACTTTCAAGCTTTACAAAAAGAATGAAGGAAAAAAAGCTCAAGTTAGAAACTAGGGTACTAGAAACTACAAGTGTTACTATGCCAGTGAAGATGGCGAATTTTTTCAATCTGCCTTCAGATAAAAATGTAATTCTGTTGAAGCGATTGCGAATCGTCGATGGCAAATTATTGTGTCTGAGTATCGCTTATTTAATGCCTGAAATTTTTTATTGGACGACGCTTGAGGATATGGAACACGAATCCCTCTATGATCTATTAGAAAACAAATACGATTTCAAATTAGGTAATGCTACTCAAGAGTTTGAGGTTGGTTATTTGAATGAAAAGAATGCCAAGTTTCTAGAAATATCCAGCCAAGATCCGTGTCTTAAGCTGTCATTATACAGCACATTAAGTGACGGACGTCCCGCCCAATTTGAAGAAACCTATTACATCGGAAGCAAGTATGCCTATCAACTTCTACTACCAGCACCCCATTCATTTAATAACGTTATCAACATTGAGGAGCTTTAAGTAAGAAAAAAGTGAACGCTCGTAGACTATCAAAGCGATAGGAATACAAGCGTTCACCTTTTCCCTGTTATGAAAATTTTAAAATAGTTTTGCAATCAGATAATCAAACAATATCTGGATAATCTGTTAGAAATGGTTTTCATGTTCAGTTAATTACTAATCTTCTTTACTGCGGCAATAATCAACATAACCAAACGCAAAGGCTTCGATCAATAGGAAAAAGGAAGAAGCGGTTTGAAGCCACCAATCGGTGGGGTTCGGACTACGGCTGCTAGAAGCATATAGCGAATAATCTGCTCTGCCAGACAAAAGATTATTTTGCATATTTGTGATGGAAACGATCGTAGAATGATAGGTGGAAAGGACATTCAGTACATTAAAAAGGTGCTGGTTTTCTCCAGATAGTGATAGGACAAAAATCAGGTCGTTTTCGGTAATGTTTTCCATGATTCGTTTGAACTCATTGGATTGTGAAGAGGCAGGAATCATTTGGGCCGGCTTGCCAATCAACAGCAAGAGTCGTTGTAGCTCAGCTGCTTGATTTTGTTGCGTGACTCCTGTTCCCAGCAAGTAGACATTACGACTATTCTCCAAAGCCTGATAGATTTTTTCCCAGTTATTCTCTTCAAGATATCGGATTGTTCGTTGGGCATCTGAAAAAATTCTTCTTTTAAAGGCAGCATCTTTTCCAATATCATTTGGATTGTTTTGCCATTTCAAAAAATTACGCAGCTCACTAAATCCAGTAAAGCCCAGCTTTTGGGTAAAGCGAATCACGGAGGATTTTGATGAATGACAAACCTTCGCAAAATCATTGGTTCCCATCGTTGTGACTTCCTTGGGATGCGCATGGATGTATTTAACCATTTGGATATCCACTTCATTAAGTGTTTCGTAATGTTGATTGACAATATCAGAAAAAAGCATCGCTAGCCCTCCTTGTCTTTTATTTTACCTTACAAAACCTACTCAAGAGATTCAAGCTAGAAAAAAGCATTAATGATCATCTCACTAATGCTTTATTACTGAAATTATTTTAATTCAGGCCACCACTCCCCATTGGCCTCGATCATTTCATCCAGAATCTGTTTCGCAACAGAAGCGGAAGGAACGGTTTTTGAAAGTGTCATCTCCTGCCATAATTTTTGATATGATTTTTCCTCAAAGGCATCCACCACTAATTTTTCGACGGCTACCTGTTGTTCGATCATTCCTTTTTGGAAATGCGGGATTTTTCCCATACATAATGGTTCATAGCCGCGCTTGCTGACAATACATGGTACTTCGACCATTGCATCATCGTCTAAGTTAGCGATCGCCCCTTCATTTTTGACGATTAGAAGCATTCGTTCATAGGTGTTGTAGGCCAACGCTCCCGCTAATTGTACGATAAATTCCGCATGTTCTCCCGCTTCGATCGTGGTGTCCTCGGCGGTTTGAGCCGCTGCGATACGTTCACATTCTGCAAAAATATTTTTTTCCCGATTGTCCATTACTTCATTGACTCGGGTATAATTTGGGTCGGCATGAGCCACGACATAGTCAGGATATAGATAATACTTCAAATAGGTATTCGGAACCGTGTTTGGATCCACGGCATAAACATCCTTTACTTTTTGGAAAGTATCCATCCAGCTAGTTTCTTCTAATAAAGGATTTCCTTCATCTTCAGCTGCTGCGTAGCCAAATTTTGCCACGTGCTCTTTTAATTTCGGCATTAGATCATTGCCCTGCTTGTCCGTCATTTCCGTCCACCAGCCGAAATGATTCAAGCCGTAATAACGATCGACGATTTCACTTTCACTGTCTAGACCAACAATATCTGCGATTGATTTTTTGATCGCCACTGGCATATCACAAATATTAATAATCTTCGCGTTTGGACGCATTCTCCGAGTTGCTTCGGCTACGATTGCCGCTGGATTTGAATAATTCAGCATCCAAGCCTCAGGCGAATATTTTTCCATATAATCAATCAATTCAACCACTCCAGGAATCGAGCGCATACCATACGCCATTCCACCTGGTCCGCAGGTTTCTTGCCCAAGAACCCCATACTTTAAAGGGATTTTTTCATCCTGCTCACGCATCTTCAAACCGCCGACTCGAATATGGGCCATCACAAAATTAATATCGGTAAAAGCTTCTTCGGGATCTGTTGTCGCCAAAAATTCAATTTCTGGCGCGCGCTCCTTAACGATCACTTCACAGGCTTTCGCAACAATATTTTGACGCTCCTCATCGTTATCGTAAAATTTTAACTTGCGTAAAGGAAATTTATCCTGATTTTCAATAAGCATCATAACGATTCCGGCGGTATACGTGCTTCCTCCGCCAGCAATAACAACTGACTGTTTTTCCAACTTCATCTTTCTCTTCCTTTCAAACTAAAAACTTTTAATTTTTATCCTTCGCTCATCCCTAATTTTTCGCAAATATCATCCTTGAAGCTTTGAACACCCA
>Ga0334890_1000371_pt1 | contig 82193 bp, 69 predicted proteins | sample GraSluR1_MG_3_FD_207220 | JGI IMG/M metagenome (GOLD analysis project Ga0334890, IMG submission 207220) | Sludge microbial communities from methane-producing bioreactor in Wageningen University, Netherlands - Granular Sludge_31_08-R1 | ecosystem: Engineered > Bioreactor > Anaerobic >... | reverse complement strand
CAGGGTGAAGCGCTCTCGCGACGTCCTGTCGCTCGCCCCCTTTCGCCTGCTCGCCTTCGCCGGTGCAACCTTAATAGTGACATCCGAAGGATGGAACATCAGGAGTACCCGCAGGGTGCTGCATCCATGCTTCGCCAACGCTCGCTTTGTATATTTATGCAACCCTCATGCAACAAAAGGGGTTTTTGCAGTAGAGTCAAGATTTAGTAAGTTTAACAGTAGTTTAGCGATGGTTTAACCAATGTTTAACTACCGCTTAACCATTGTTCATCAGCGATAGCGGTTAAAGCTGCCCTTGGCATTCTGTACCCTGCTCTGGGCTTTGCCATGCAACTGGTTTAATATAATATCCAGGTCTTCGTTTTTCTTGAGCAGCACCCCCAGAAAGGGCAAATCCTGTTTTATCTTGTTGGGGCTGATACCACCGATAACCAGGGCCTGCAGCCAGTCGATAAGCTCACTGGTACTGGGACGCTTTTGCAGATTGGGGATATTCCTCAACATGTAAAATGTCTCCATAGCCTGTTCCAGCAGGCGTTTTTCCAGGCGGGGGTGGTGCACGGCCACAATCTTTTCCATGCCTTCCGGATCGGGAAAAGCAATATAATGAAAAATGCAACGGCGCAAAAAAGCATCCGGCAGTTCCTTCTCGGCGTTACTGGTAATTATAACGATGGGACGGTTAGCTGCGGTAATGATTTCCCTGGTTTCGGGAATATAAAAACTCATCTGATCCAGCTCCCAGAGCAAATCGTTGGGGAACTCCAGATCAGCCTTGTCAATTTCATCTATAAGCAAAACCACCGGCTCGGATGCCAGGAATGCCTCCCCCAGTTTCCCTAATTTTATATACTTCTTTATGTCAGCTACATCGCTTTCCCCAAACTGGCTGTCATAGAGACGTTGTACCGTATCATATACATAGAGTCCTTCCTGGGCCTTGGTTGTTGATTTTATGTTCCAGATTATTAGCTTTAGCCCCAGCGAATCAGCAATACTTTGGGCCAGCATGGTTTTGCCGGTGCCGGGCTCCCCTTTTATCAAGAGGGGCTTCTGCAGGGCTATAGCAATATTAACACTATTTCTTAACTCATCCGAAACTATGTAATCTGATGAGCCTTTATAATCAACCGCTTTCCTGGCCATATTTATGATTCCTCCAATTACGTGAATTTTTTCCCATGATCAACTCAAATACTAGCAGAAATAGAATTACCCGTCAACGAACCGCAACAAGCAGAAGCAGCCAAATTTCTTCCCTTTAAATCATGCTTAATAATAAAGTCATGGTTTACCCAAAAAGTAATGAGTATAATTATGTTTGCATAAATATACCGCTATTTTAACTCCCTCTACCCATAAAGCAAAGCAGCATTTTTCCCGGCCAGGTAGCCGGTAGAAAAGGCTGCTTGCAGGTTGAACCCCCCGGTATAGCCATCAATATCCAGGATTTCTCCCGCAAAGAATAAAGCTTTTACCAGTCTCGATTGCATAGTACGAGGGTCTACCTCCTTGACATCCACACCGCCGGCAGTAACGATAGCCTCATCAATCGGGCGGGTCGCCACCACTGTCAGTTCGAATTCTTTTAAGAGCTGCAGCAATTTTTTTCTCTCCTGCCGGCTTACCTGGTTGCTTGCTTTCTGAGGATCAATTCCACTGAGTCGAACCATTAACGGGATAAGCTTGCGCGGCAGGAGATCGTCCAGCGAATTTCTAAATTGGCGGCGGGAATATAGGGCCAAATCCCTTTGCAAACGCTGATCCAACGTTTCCTCGTTCAAAGCCGGCTTAAGGTCCAGAACCAGCCTCACCTTCTCCTGCTGGAAAAGCTCTTCAGCTATATCCCGGCTCATACTTAATATTATAGGCCCGGAAACCCCAAAGTGGGTGAAGAGCATCTCCCCAAAATCCTCATTTATCTTTTTACCCTTACTGCTCCAGGCTGTGGCCCGCACATTTCTCAGGCTTAAACCCTGTAATTCACTAACCCAGCTTTCTTCGACCACCAGAGGAACCAGGCCGGGTCGAGGTTCAATTATGTGATGGCCCGCAGCCGCAGCCCACCTATAGCCATCGCCGGTGGAACCGGTACGGGGATAGGACATTCCGCCAGTGGCTATAATTACAGCATCAGCCAGTACCTTTCCCTTCTGGGTCTGAACCCCAATTGCCTTTCCATCCTGAAACAGCAGCGCTTTTACCCCCTGTGACTTATTAACATCAACCCCCAGCCGCTCCAGATTCTCGTATAGAACCCGAACCACATCACTGGCTTTATCGCTTTGCGGGAACACCCGCTGGCCTCTTTCTATCTTGCAGTCCAGGCCATGTTCTTGAAAAAAGCGTATCAAGTCCAGGTTGGAAAAAGCATTGAGAGCCGTAAAGAGGAATTGGCCGTTACGGGCATAACCCGCAATAAAACGCTCAATGTCTTCTTCCGCTGAAGTCAAGTTGCATCTTCCCTTGCCGGTAATCGAGAGTTTCATCCCTACCCTCGATTGCTTCTCCAGCAAGAAGACCCGAGCACCATATTTCGCAGCAACTGCTGCTGCCATCATTCCGGCGGCTCCCCCTCCCACTACCAGAACCTGTTTCAAAGCAGAACCCCCTAACCTTCAAATTTATATCATGGGGTGTGTAGGGAACGACCTCACCCCTTGAATCGCCTTGTTTATGTTTTTCCCATCTGTTACAATTCATTTATGAGTACACTATGTACAAGCCATTAGGTGATTGGAGGTATATGAATATTGGAAAAACCAGCATCCTCAAGTTTCCCCAAGACTATCCTTGTTATTATTGTTTTAATACTTGGATCTATGTATTATTACGCAGCATATGTTGATTCTCCGGAAGCGGAGAGAACCGTAAAAGAGTTTTACAGCGCTTACTTTAGCCGCGATTTCGAGTCTGTATCCCAGAATCTTAGCGTTTTCTGGTCGGTACGCTTACTTCCTCAATATGCAAATCTTAGCCCGGTTCAATTATTAGAAAAAAGAGATGATATCGAAAAAGCAACCAGTCAGACTATCGCCGAAAAGGAATCCCAAAACCAGATTCCCGAAAATATTTCCATTGATATTATGCCCGATTATACTCAAGAAGGCAGCAATAGTGCTATAGTAGTCTACAGCTTCCAGGAGAATGGGAAGTCTTCCGGTATGGAACTAGCCATTCTGATTAAGGAAAAAGGCCGTTTTAGGATATTTGCCCTAACCCCAGTGGCTCCCCAGGATTTGCCCCAGATAAAACAGGAGAGTATTAAGGAACTGGATGATAGTTTTAAGAACCTTTTAAGCAGTAGTTAATGGTGTCTGCACTAACAAGAGCTCAGTCAAAGACTGAGCTCTGCCATATTCCCGTCACTGTATTCTTATTATAACCCCTGGCTGGGGCCTAAAATGGAATTCCCCGGTACTTTACAACCGCTGCCCATAACCGTTCCCGGATGGACAATAGTGCCAGACCCTATCTTGCACTGCCGGCCTATGGTACAGTCCTTTAGGACAGAAGCTGGACCAATATCGCTTTGCTCCCAAATTACAGTATCCTTGATTATTGTACCGGAACCAATACGGCAACCCCGCCCTATCACTATGTGACCTTGAAACTTAACCTCATCCCCCAACTCAACACCCTCACCCAATAGAACTCGCGACTGCCCATTGCCCTCCTCCTGGACGATCCCGCCTGGTTCCATCGCCACCCGTCCCTGTAGTACATCTACATGAGCCTGCCGGTATGTCTCGATATTACCCACATCACACCAGTAATCTTGAACGGAAACAGCATAAAAAGGCGCTCCCATTTCGACCAATCGGGGAAAAAGCTGGCTACCGAAATCGTAGAATTGAGCCGGGATATATTTAAATATTTCCGGTTCAAAAACATATATTCCCGTATTAGCCTGGTGGCTAAAGGCCTCTTTCCGGGCCGGCTTTTCCTGAAATTTGCTTATTCTGCCATCCCCTGCAGTTAATACCACGCCGAACTGTTCAACATTCACCACCTCTTTTAATGCTATGGTGGCCAGAGCGCCTCTCTTGCGGTGTTGGACCAAGAGTTCGCTGAGGTTCATATCGGTCAAGGCATCTCCACTTATTACCACAAAAGTCTCATCCAGAAACCATTCGCATTTTTTAACCCCGCCAGCGGTTCCCAGAAGTTTCTCTTCGGGCGAATAAAGCAGCTTTAAACCAAAGTCGTGGCCATCGTCAAAATGTCCGCTGATAGACTCTCCCTGATGATGAAGATTAGCAATTACCTCTTTAAAATGGTGACGACCCAGAAGTTCCACGATATTTTCCATCAAGGGCCGGTTAGCCATAGGAACCATGGGTTTGGGTGTATCTTTAGTAAGCGGCATAAGCCTGGAACCAACACCTGCCGCCATTATCATTGCTTTCATTTCATTCTCTCCAAACACTATATTGCCGTTTATTTACTCTAATAATGAATTATGACTCTACTGCAAAAAACCCTTTTTGTTGCATGGGGTTGCATAAATATGCAAAGCGAGCGTTGGCGAAGCATGGATGCTACACCCGGCGAAGACGAGCAGGCGAAAGGGGGCGAGCGACAGGATGTCGCGAGAGCGCCACCTCCCATGGACGGGAGATTGGCGCGGTACCCCTTGAGCCGCGAGACAAGCCGTTGGTGTTGCCCATGCGTAGACTGCGAGCGGAATATTTATGCAAGCTAATGCATAATTATTACTTTTTGCAGTGGAATCAATTATATTATTAGTTGCGCTTAGACCCCTCACAGTTCTTCCCCTTACTTTTTTAATATAGCACAAAAAACATAGGCCATAAAATAAGAATAGGACTCCCCTTAGAAGTCCTAAACTATTTTTGGCCTCGTACAATAATCAATTAGCAAATAGTTAAGGTGAGTATTAATCTCCCCGGTAATGAATTGAAAACGATTATATTCCATCGTATTTTCCTGGCACCTTAACTCCCTAATAGTATGCTGTAACTGTTCGATACCCCTGATCATTCTTTCCCTGTCATCTATCATAATATAAAAAGCCAGTTCACTCAGTTCTTCATAGATTTGCCTCATGGCATTCTTATCATTGCAAGAATCATCCAGATGATTAACCAGTGAGAGTATCGCCCGGTAACAGTTTTTTACCGGGCTGTAATTGTTCATTTGCTTCCCCTTCTCCCAGTCTTTTTTCTACATCTTGCTATACTTTACACATATTGCAATCGATGCCATTATTACCAATGCAGCACCATTTAACATTTTAATTTAGCCATCTACATCAGTCAATCATTTTTTAGGGGAAAAAAGGAATTAATTTCGACATTAATTTTTTTATATTAAGCGTTTTGAAAAAGTACTAGCTTATTCAAGTCATTTGTTTTTTAAATAGCAAGTAATTAATACTATCGACTATAGCCTGCCAGGAGGCTTCAATTATATTCTCGGAAACACCTACCGTACTCCACTTGCTCTTCTGGTCGGCGGACTCGATAAGCACCCGAACCCGGGCAGCCGTACCTTCATTACCGTTTAAGACCCGCACTTTATAATCGCTCAGGTGCATCTCGCCTATTTCCGGATAAACCTCGGTAATAGCCTTACGCAAAGAATTATCCAGAGCATTGACCGGTCCATCGCCCTCTGCCGCAGTGTGGAAAGTCTTCTCGCCAATAGTCAGCTTGACCATGGCTTCGGCAGTTATGGGGGAGTCTTCATTCTTTTCAATTATGAGTTTAAGATTCTTAAGTTGAAAGAAATCGTCATACTGCCCAAAAGCCTTGCGCAGGAAGAGCTCCAACGAGGCATCGGCACCTTCAAACTGCAGTCCCTGGCTTTCCAGTTCTTTAATCTGTTTTATCACCCGGCGGGTTTCATGGTCGTAATTGTTTATATCAATATCCAGCTCCCGGGCCTTGTAAAGCAGGTTGGATAAGCCGGACAGTTCGGAAACCAGAACTCGCCGGTAGTTTCCTACTTCCTCGGGATCAATGTGTTCATAGGTCAGAGAGTCCTTTAATAGAGCATTAACATGTATTCCGCCTTTATGGGCAAAAGCTCCATAACCTACAAAAGGCTGGTTGTTATGATGAGGCATATTGGCTATTTCACTAATATAATGAGAGACTTCCGCCAATCGCTTCAAATACCCGGGAGGAAGCACCCTTTTATCCATCTTTAACTCCAGATTGGGAATGATGGAACAAAGATCAGCATTGCCGCACCTCTCCCCGTAACCGTTAATGGTTCCCTGGACCTGAGAACATCCCTCTTTTACCGCTATAAGGGAATTACCAACTGCCGAAGCTGAATCGTTATGGGCATGAATTCCTAAGGGTACCCGAGAATATTTCTGTACTTCTTTAATTATTTCCTCTATTTCCCAGGGTAAGGTTCCACCATTGGTGTCGCAAAGAACCAGATATCCGGCACCAGCTTCCGAGGCCGCTTGTAAAACCTGCAAGGCGTAATCCGCATTATTCTTATAGCCGTCAAAGAAATGCTCAGCATCAAAAAACACTTCCATCCCCTGCTCTTTCAGATAGGAAATGCTTTCTCTGATCATATTCAGGTTTTCTTCGAGAGTAGTTTCGAGAGCCCGCAGAACATGAAAATCCCAGGTCTTACCAAAGATAGTGACCGTAGCAACACCCGCCTGTTGCAGGGCTTGGAGATTGGCATCCTGCTTGACCCCAATCCCGGGTTTGCGGGTGGAGCCGAAAGCGGTAATACGCGCATGCTTTAAGTCCAAATTCCTTACCTGGCTGAAGAATTCCAGGTCTTTGGGATTGCTTCCCGGCCAACCGCCTTCAATATAAGCAATACCTAAATAATCAAGTTTTTCTACTATCTTGAGTTTATCATCCAGGGAAAACGATAGCCCTTCTCCCTGGGCGCCATCGCGCAGGGTTGTATCATAAATTAACACATCCAACTTTTTATCCCCAACTGGCCTGCCTCCTTAATTGTGTTCTAAATAAACGCTTAACTGGATAAACATCCTTAAAGAATCCTAATCCTGGCTGCCACCAAATCACCTATTTCTTCCGTATTCAGTAAGGTTTTGCCTTCTTCCATCAAATCGGGGGTGCGGTAGCCCTCCTCCATTACTGTTCTAACGGTCTGCTCTATTAAGCGGGCTTCTTCCTCCAGGTTAAAAGAATAGCGCAGCATCATGGCTGCCGAAAGAATAGTGGCCAGCGGGTTGGCCTTTTTTTGCCCGGCTATATCCGGGGCGCTGCCGTGGGAGGGCTCATAGAGGCCTACTTCTCCGCCAATGGAAGCACTGGGCAACATACCGATGGAACCGGTCAGCATTGATGCTTCATCTGTTAGTATATCTCCAAACATATTCTCGGTAACAATAACGTCAAACTGGCGCGGGTTCCTAATCAGTTGCATGGAGCAATTGTCCACATACATATGGCTGGTCTCCACATCGGGATAATCCCGGGCCAGTTCATTAACCGTTTCTCTCCACAATCGGGATGATTCTAAAACATTGGCTTTGTCTACCGAAGATAGTTTCTTCCCCCGCTTGCGGGCCACCTCGTAAGCCAAGCGAACAATCCGCTCAATCTCAAAAGTGGAGTAACTTAGAATATCTGTAGCCTTCTGTCCTCCATCCGGGGTTTGCTCCCTCTTTTTCTCCCCGAAATACACCCCTCCGGTTAGTTCTCGAATTACCATGATGTCTACACCATCGATAACCTCTTCTTTGAGGGTGGAGGCATGCAACAAACCGGGAAACATTACGCTGGGGCGAAGGTTGGCGAAAAGCCCCAGTTCTTTTCGCAGGGGCAGGAGAGCTCCCACTTCGGGACGCAGCTGTACCGGGAGTTCATCCCATTTAGGCCCGCCGATGGCCCCCAGCAACACGGCATCAGAGTTGCGGCAGATATCCAGGGTTTCCGCCGGCAGGGGATGCCCCACCGCATCATAAGCCGCCCCGCCTATCAAGGCTTCACTAAACGCAAACTCATGTCCAAAGCGCAGGGCTATGGCCTGCAATGCTTTAACCGCTTCCGGTACGATTTCCACCCCTATGCCATCTCCGGGCAATACCGCTATCTTATACATTAACTCCATCCTTCCATTGCTTTTAGGTCGAGCAAGGGACAAGGGGACGGTCCCCTTGTCCCCCTCCTCACTTGCCTATTTTCCCTTCACATAGTTGATAAGGCCGCCTTTAGCCATAATCCCCTGCATGAATTCGGGGAAGGGCATGGCCTGAAAATCCTCGCCGCTGCTCAGGTTTTTAATATGCCCGTTTTCCAGCTCAATTTCCACTTCATCTCCCGCTTTTATTCCCTCTGCCGCCGCCTCACATTCCAGTATGGGAAGCCCGATGTTTATAGCGTTGCGATAGAAGATGCGGGCAAAGGAACTGGCAATTACGCAGGATACCCCGGCTCCCTTTATAGCTATGGGCGCATGCTCGCGGGAACTGCCGCAGCCGAAGTTTTTGTCGGCCACAATGATATCGCCGGGTTTTACCTTCTGGGGAAAATCAGGATCAGCATCCTCCATACAATGCGGGGCCAGCTCCCGGGGATCAAAAGTATTCAGGTAGCGTGCCGGGATTATGGCATCAGTGTCTATATCGGCGCCAAACTTGTGCACCTTGCCGCTATATTTCATAATGAAAACCCCTTTCCGGTTCTAGCTCCCAGGGAGCAGTGATTCTGCCCTTAACAGCACTGGCCGCTGCTACCGCCGGGCTGGCCAGGTAGACTTCACTTTCCGGGTGGCCCATACGCCCGACAAAATTACGATTGGTGGTAGCCAGGGCTTTTTCCCCCCGGGCCAAAATTCCCATATGCCCGCCCAGGCAGGGTCCGCAGGTAGGAGTGCTGACAACAGCTCCCGCTTCTATAAAGGTCTCAATATAGCCCCGGCGCAGGGCCTCCAGGTAAATCTCCCGGGTTCCGGGGAAAATAATCACTCTTATCTCCGGGTGTACCTTTTGCCCTTTCAGCAAGGAAGCGGTAATTTCCAAATCTTCAATCCGGCCATTGGTACAGGAACCTATAACCACCTGATCCAGGCTTACATGAGTAGCCTCAGTGACCGGACGGGTATTCTCCGGCAGGTGGGGGAAAGCCACCACCGGTTCCAGCTCAGATACATCGTATTCTTTGATATCAAAATACATGGCATCAGGGTCGGATTGATAAAGTTCAAAAGGACGCTTAACCCGCTTTTTAACATAGTCCAGGATAATCTCATCCGCTGCAAAGATGCCATTCTTGCCACCGGCTTCTATGGCCATATTGGCCATGGTAAAGCGGTTGTCCATAGAGAGATTCTCTATTACCTCACCGGTGAATTCCATAGACATGTAACGGGCGCCATCAACTCCAATATCACCAATAGTATGCAGTATGAGGTCTTTGCCTCCTACCCAGCGGGGCAGGCGGCCATAATAGACGAATTTAATACTCTCCGGAACTTTAAACCAGGCTTCACCGGTAGCCATTCCCGCCGCCATGTCGGTAGAACCCACCCCGGTAGCGAAGGCTCCCAGAGCTCCATAGGTACAGGTATGAGAATCAGCCCCGATAACCAGGTCACCCGGAACTACCAGACCCTGTTCGGGCAAGAGGCAGTGCTCTATTCCCATCTGGCCAATTTCAAAGTAGTTTTCTATCTCATACTGGCGGGCAAAATCCCGTAGTATTTTACACTGTTCTGCTGATTTTATGTCCTTGTTGGGAGTAAAATGATCGGGAACCAGTACCACCCGGCTCTGATCGAAGACCTTACCTATACCTAATTTCTTAAATTCTGCGATAGCTACCGGGGCGGTTACATCATTCCCCAGAACCAGGTCCAGTTGGCAATTTATTAGTTCCCCGGGCTCAACTATTTTACGCCCGGCATGCCTGGCCAGGATCTTTTGACTGATGGTCATTCCCATGTTTTACACATCCTTTATGCAAATATTTAAGCCATAACCCGGTGCTTTTCGTAGTAATACTTATTGATAGCGTTTATATATGATTTTACACTGGCTTCAATAATATCGGTGCTGAGGCCCCGGCCATTGTATATCTTGCCATCTATCTCAATACGGGATATTACCTCTCCCAGGGCGTCCTTGCCACTGCTGACCGCGTTTATTTTAAACTCATGCATCTTGCCATAAATGTCCGTTATCTTATCTACCGCATGGCAAGCGGCATCAACTGGTCCATCGCCGGTGGACGCGGCCTCAAAAACCATTTTTTCTATAGCCAGTTTAACCGTAGCTGTAGGTACAATAGTGGTCCCGCTGCAAATCTGCAGGTAATTAAGGGTAAACCTTTCGGGAATAGCCCAGACCTTGTCTTTTACCAGGGCTTCCAGGTCATCGTTGGTAACCTCTTTTTTCTTATCGGCCAATTCCTTGAAACCTATAAAGGCCTTTTCCAGTTCCTCATCTCCCAGTTGGTAACCCAATTCTTCCAGCCGTTCTTTAAAGGCATGCCTTCCTGAATGCTTGCCCAATACCAGGTTGCTGCTGCTTATGCCAATCAATTCCGGGCTCATTATCTCGTAGGTGGAACGCTCTTTCAAGACCCCATCTTGATGGATACCGGATTCGTGCAGAAAAGCATTCTTGCCCACTATGGCTTTGTTGGCCTGCACTTCCATCCCGGTGAGACTGCTGACCAAACGGCTGCTACGGTATATCTCACTGTAATTTATGTTGATTTCCTTGTCATAAAAAGCTTGGCGGGTGTAAAGGGCCATTATGATTTCTTCCAGGGAGGCATTGCCGGCTCTCTCGCCAATACCGTTAACGGCGCATTCCACCTGTCTGGCTCCATTAGAGATAGCGGCCAGGGAATTGGCCACCGCCATACCCAGGTCATTGTGGCAGTGAACGCTGACAATAGCCCGGTCTATATTGGGAACCCGCTCCATTACTGAGCGGATAAAGTGGCCGTATTCTTCCGGAACCGCATAACCTACCGTGTCGGGAAGGTTGACTACCCCGGCTCCGGCTTCGATTACGGCTTCAATCACCCGGGCCAAAAAGTCCAGGTCGCTGCGGGAGGCATCTTCCGCGGAAAACTCTACATCGCTGCAAAACCTGCGGGCATATTTAACTGCTTCCACCGCCTGCAGCAAAACCTCTTCGCGGGATTTTTGCAGCTTGTGTTTAAGATGTATATCCGAAGTAGCCAAAAAGGTGTGAATCCGGGGAGATTCGGCCCCTTTAACTGCCTCCCAGCTACGGTCGATATCGCCGCGGGTGGCCCGGCATAAACCAGCAATAACCGGCCCTTTAATATTTTCCGCTATTCTTTTTACCGCCGCAAAGTCACCGGGAGAGGCAATAGGGAAACCGGCTTCGATTACATCTACCCCCAGGCGGGCCAATTGCCCGGCAATTTCCAGCTTTTCTTCCACATTGAGGCTAACCCCGGGAGATTGCTCTCCATCCCTCAAGGTGGTATCGAAAAGATATATCCTCTTTTTATCTCCCATACACAACCCCTCCATATTTGCACTAACCCCTGCCCAGGGGCCACAGACGAAAAGCAAATCCGCATTCCGCCCTCCGCTTTCCGTCTTCCGTCTTCCGTCCTCCGCTGTCTAAGCTTCCTATTTAGTCTCTTTCAGCCAGGGCATCATACCCCGCAGTTCGGCTCCGACTTCTTCAATCAAGTGTTCCCGGTTTTGTCTTTTCAAGGCATTGAAGCGAGGACGCCCTACCATGTTCTCCAGCAGCCATCCCTTGGCAAAACTGCCATCCTGAATGTCCTGCAAAGCTTCATACATGGCGTATCTTACTTCTTCCCCGATAATCTCCGGGCCCTTGGTGTAATCCCCCCATTCAGCGGTATCGCTGATGGAATAACGCATATAGCTCATGCCGCCTTCATACATCAAATCCACAATAAGCTTAAGCTCGTGCATGCACTCAAAATAGGCAATTTCCGGCTGGTAGCCCGCTTCCACCAGAGTCTCAAATCCGGCTTTTACCAGTTCAGTTACCCCACCGCAGAGAACGCATTGTTCACCAAAAAGATCGGTCTCGGTTTCTTCCTGGAAACTGGTTTCAATTACTCCGGCTCGGGTACAGCCAATTCCGCAAGCATAGGCCAGGGCCAGCTCTTTCGCCTCTCCGCTGTAATCCTGCTGCACTGCCACCAGGCCCGGAACCCCGGCACCTTTTACATACATACGGCGCACCAGGTGCCCGGGGCTTTTGGGGGCTACCATGAATACGTCCACAAAAGCCGGGGGTACAATCTGTCCAAAGTGAATATTAAAACCGTGGGAAAAGCCCAGGGCATTTCCTGCTTTAAGATAAGGCTTGATTTCCGCATCATAGACCCGGGCCTGCACTTCGTCGGGGAGCAGTATCTGGATTACATCCGCTGCTTCCGCCGCTTCCGCCACGCTCATCGGGGTTATTCCGGCGGCGATTACGGCGTTCCATTCTTTTTCGCTGGCTTCGTCAAAAGGTTTCCTAAGGCCCACTATGACATTAAGTCCACTCTCTTTAAGGTTTTGGGCCTGGGCGTGTCCCTGGGAACCAAATCCCATAACTGCTATGGTCTTTCCCTTCAGATTCTCCAGATTGGCATCTGCATCATAAAACATTCTAGCCATCAATATAACCTCCTTTAAATTTTGATTTTGCTGCAAAAAGTTAATAATATTCATTGGTTTGTATAAATATACCGCTCGCAGCGTCCTTAATAGCGACCGAAGGGAGCATCAGTTGTGCCCGACAGGGCGCTTCGCATGGGCAACACCTGCGGCTTGTCTCGCAGCTCAAGGGGTACCGCGCTAATCTCCCGTCCTGGTCAGCAGCGCTCTCGCGACATCCTGTCGCTCGCCCCCTTTCGCCTGCTCGCCTTCGACGGTGCAACCTTAATAGTGACATCCGAAGGATGGAACATCAGGAGTACCCGCAGGGTGCTGTATCCATGCTTCGCCAACGCTCGCTTTGTATATTTATGCAACCCTTCTGAATCAAAAGGTTTTTTGCAGTGTGAATAAGTTTTTAATTACTTGCCTCCACGGATCATGGCAATCTTGCCGGTTCGCACCATTTCGATTATCCCGAAAGCGCGGAGGGAATCCTCTATAGCTTCGATTTTTCTGGAATCTCCGGTGACTTCTATTATCAGTGAATCCCGGCCAATGTCTACTATACGGGCTCTAAATATGTCCACTATCTGTACAATCTCGGCCCGGACACTGTTGTCGGCTTTTACTTTGATCAAAACCAGTTCGCGGTCAACCGAGCGGGCATCGGTAAGATCGTTTATTTTAATTACTTCAACCAGTTTATATAACTGCTTGGTTACCTGCTCAATTATCCTGTCATCTCCGGCGACTTCTATGGTAATGCGGGAAATCGCCGGGTTTTCCGTAGCTCCCACCGCCAGGCTCTCAATGTTGTAGCCTCTCCGGCGGAACATGGTGGTGACCCGGGTAAGGACCCCGGGACGATTTTCTACGGTAACCGCCAAGGTATGCTTCTTCATGATCAATCACCCCCCAGCATATTCATAAGGGATCCGCCTGGTGGCACCATGGGATAAACATCAGCCTCTCTCTCCACCCAGAAATCCAGGACTACCGGACGATCCTTGACTTTAAGGGCTTCCTCCAGAGCTTCCCGCACCTGGGACGCTTCTTTGATACGCCGGCCAACGGCCCCATAGGCTTCAGCTATTTTTACAAAGTCCGGTTGATGACTCATATCCGTAAAGGAATAACGTCCGCCATAAAATAAACCCTGCCACTGTCTAACCATACCCAGGAAATGATTGTTCAAAATACAGATAATAATAGGAAGCCGGTACTGTACTGCGGTACCTAATTCTTGTATGTTCATCTGAATGCTGCCATCACCGGCGATATCTATAACCGGCAGCTCGGGACAGGCAATTTTGGCGCCGATGGCGGCCGGGAATCCATAGCCCATGGTACCCAGTCCCCCGGAGCTTAAAAAACTGCGGGGGTGCTTATATTGATAATACTGGGCGGCCCACATCTGGTTCTGCCCTACCTCGGTACAGATAATGGCCTCACCCTGAGTTAGGGAATAGACTTCTTCGATTACATGCTGGGGCATTATCCTTCCTTCAGAGGAATCCCCGTAGCGCAAAGGATATTCCTCTTTCCAGCGGTCAATGGTTTCATGCCATTCGCTTAATTCCTCCAATTCGATAGCTTCCAGCCGCTGGTTGATAGCTGCCAGCACTTCCTTGACCTGCCCTACGATGGGGACTTCCACCTCCACATTTTTCCCAATTTCGGCAGCATCTATGTCAATATGAATCACCCGCGCATGGGGGGCAAAGGTATCAATCTTACCGGTAACCCGGTCATCGAAGCGAACCCCTATCGCTATAAGCAGGTCACACTCACCAATGGCATAATTGGCGTAACGGGTTCCATGCATGCCCAGCATCCCCAGGGAGAGATAGCTGTTGCCGGGGAATCCCCCCATCCCCATCAAGGTGGTGGTAACCGGTATTTTCCTTTTTTCCGCCAATTCCCTCAGCTCTTCCGCCGCATTGGAAGAAATTACTCCTCCGCCGGCATAGATTACCGGGCGGCGGGCTTTTTGAATATAGTCTACGGCGGTAATCACCTGGTTGGAATTGTATCCCTTTACAACGCGGTAACCCCTTATGTTTATGGCTTCTTCCGGATATTCAAAATCTATTTCCTTTTCCATTACATCTTTGGGCAGGTCAACCACCACCGGGCCGGGCCGGTTGGTACGGGCAATATAAAAGGCTTCCTTAACTATTCGAGCTAGATCCTCCGTCTTCTCCACCAGGTAATTATGTTTCGTTATAGGAAGGGTTATACCGGTTATATCCGCCTCCTGAAAGGCATCTCTACCGATTAAAGGGGTTCCAACCTGTCCGGTAAAACAGACCAGGGGGATCGAATCCATGTAGGCGGTAGCTATTCCGGTAACCAGATTGGTTGCTCCCGGACCTGAGGTTGCTATGCAAACACCTACCCGGCCAGTTGCCCGGGCATAACCATCGGCAGCATGGGCGGCTCCTTGTTCATGCCGGGAAAGGATGTGCCTGATCTCTGATTTGTACAGGGCATCATAAATGGGTAAGACCGCTCCGCCCGGGTAACCAAATACGGTATCCACTCCTTCCTTCTGCAAACACTGCAGTAAAATCTCGGCTCCTTTTAATTTCACCTGGCTCACCTCCGCTTTATTTTCTATAAAGTAAGACTTGCTTCAGGTGGAGTTTTAACTCCATCTGAAGCTTAGTCGCTCTTATCCAGAGACTTAGTCGCTCTTACTCCCGCCTATAGAGGCGGGAGTCTTAGAGCGAGTTAGTCATCGGATAAAACAATAGCGGGCTTTCGATGGCCCGCTATTATTACCAGTTATAATGGGTTAGTTTTTAAATACGGCCCCGGTACTGGCTGATTGTACCATCCTGGCATATCGCCTCATATATCCAGTTTTTATTCGGGGCTCCGGTGCTTTCCAGAGCAGCTTCCTCTCCCCGAGGATTTTCTCATCTACCAGGAGTTCCAGCCGGCAGGCCGGAATATTAATTCGAATAAGGTCTCCTTCCTCTACCAGGGCTATCAAGCCTCCAGCAGCAGCTTCAGGTGATACATGGCCGATGGAAGCTCCCCGGGTAGCGCCAGAAAAGCGGCCATCAGTAATAAGGGCCACTTCCTTATCCAAGCCCATTCCAGCTATAGCCGAAGTTGGGGTCAGCATTTCCCTCATCCCCGGTCCCCCCTGTGGTCCTTCATAGCGGATAACTATTACATCACCGGATTTAATCCGGTTGTCCAATATGGCTTCCACCGCTTCTTCCTCGCTATTAAATACTCGGGCCGGCCCTTCGTGCTCCATCATTTCCGGAGCCACTGCCCCCTTCTTTACTACGGCTCCTTCCGGGGACAGGTTGCCGAAGAGTATAGCCAGTCCTCCGCTTTCGCTGTAGGGCTCGTGCAGAGGGCGTATTACCGAATAATCACGGACTGGTGAATGCGCGAAATTCTCGCCCGCACTGCGGCCGGTTACGCTAATACATTCCCGGTTTATCAAATCTTTTTTATCCAACTCATTAAATAAGGCTTGTATTCCACCCGCCTGGTAAAAATCCTCCACATGATGCTCCCCGGCCGGGCTGAGCTTGCAGAGGTGAGGGGTGGTTGCACTCAATTGGTTAAACATCTCCAGATCTATCTTTACCCCGCTTTCCGCCGCTATAGCCAAGAGGTGCAATACGGAATTGGTAGAACATCCTATGGCCATATCCAAACGAATCGCGTTCTGAAACGCTTCCGGGGTCATAATATCCAGGGGGCATATATTTTTCTCCCAGAGCTCCATTACTTTCATACCGGCTTGCTTGGCCAACCGGATGCGCTCGGAAAATACCGCCGGTATAGTTCCGTTTCCCGGCAGGCCCATACCCAGCGCTTCCGTGAGACAATTCATGGAATTGGCCGTAAACATGCCGGAACAAGAGCCACAGGTGGGGCAACCGCATTCTTCCATTACCTGGAGTTCCTCCAGGCTCATGCGCCCGGCAGCCACTGCTCCTACTCCTTCAAAGAGTTGGGTTAGGCTTATCTTTTTCCCTCTAATCGTACCTGCCAGCATGGGACCGCCACTAACAAAAACGGAGGGCAAATTTAAACGGGCTGCCGCCATTAACATACCAGGAACAATCTTGTCGCAATTGGGGATAAACACCAGAGCATCAAAAGCGTGTGCTGTTGCCATTACTTCCACACTATCAGCAATCAATTCCCGACTGCCCAGGGAATACTTCATCCCTATATGATTCATGGCAATACCATCGCAAACTCCAATGGTCTGAAACTCGAACGGAGTTCCCCCGGCTATACGCACACCGGCTTTTACCGCCTCCGCAATCTTATCCAGATTAATATGCCCGGGTACTATTTCATTCCGGGAATTGACTATGCCTACCAGGGGACGATCTATTTCCTCGTCAGTTAAGCCCAGGGCTTTGAAAAGTGAGCGATGGGGCGCTTTTTCCAGACCTTTTTTCACCTTGTCGCTTTTCATGCTTTATACCTCCTCAAAAGGCTTACATAAAACTGGTGATAGTGCAGTGAAAGCTTGATTTCACCGGTTACCTGAATATTAAGGCTTCAGGTTCTTTAACGATTTCTCTAAACTGCCGCAGTAGTTTATGGAATATAGGTCCCGGTTTGCCATCAGCTATTACTCTGTCATCTACTTTTACTACGGGAATCAACTCCGCCGCTGTACCGGTTAAGAATACCTCATCCGCTACAAAAAGGTCATAGCGGGTAAAGGTGGTTTCCTGTACCTCAATGCCTTCTTTTCGAGCTATGCCAATTACTTCGTTGCGGGTTACCCCTTCCAAAAGACCCAGGTGAATGGCGGGGGTCTTTAGTATCCCGTTTTTCACCATAAAAATATTATCTCCGGTACATTCGGCTACATAGCCTTCCTGGTTAAGCAGAATGGCCTCAGGCACACCTGCCATATTGGCTTCTATTTTGGCCATAATATTATTAAGATAATTCAAGGATTTGATGCGCGGATTAACCCCTTCCGGGCCATTCCGGCGGGTAGGTACGGTAATGACATCCAGACCCTTCTCATACATCTCTTCCGGATAGATGCTTATCGAAGATGCAATACATACGACTGTGGGAACCGAGCACTTGCGGGGATCAAGACCCAGGTCGCCTTTGCCCCGGGAAACAACCACCCGGATATAAGCATCCTTTAAACCATTTTGACGGCAGCTTTCCAGGATTATCTCCGTCATTTGTTCCTTATCCACCGGAATCTCCATATTCACGGCTTTGGCTGAATCATAAAGGCGGTCAACATGATCCTTTAAGCGGAATACACTGTTATGATAGGCCCTGATCCCTTCAAATACGCCGTCACCATAGAGAAAACCGTGGTCAAAAACTGATACCCTAGCCTCTTCCTCATCCACAAACTTTCCATCGAGGTAAATCTTTAATCCCATCACCAACACTCCTATTTATTTTTTATTTAAGTCATTGATTCTACTGCAAAAAGTTATTAATATTCATTGGCTTGTATAAATATACCGCTCGCAGTCTTCGCATGGGCAACACCTGCGGCTTGTCTCGCGGTTCAAGGGGTACCGCGCTAATCTCCCATCCTGGTCAGAAGCGCTCTCGCGACGTCCTGTCGCTCGCCCCCTTTCGCCGCTCGCCTTCGCCGGGTGTTGCATCCCATGCTTCGCCAACGCTCGCTTTGTATATTTATGCAACCCTTATGCAACAAAAGGGGTTTTTGCAGTGGAGTCAGTCATTACAAAAAGATAAAAACAATGCCCCTGGCCATGGTGGGTAGCATGAAAAGTGAAGAGTGAGGGGTTTAAGTTTTTCCTACTAGATCTTACTATTTAAGCCCCTGCTAAACTCACTTTACATCATTGGTCTCCCGGGCCATGGGGGGTAAGTCAGATTTAAAAAAGAATACAAAAATACCCTCTCTTCCCCACCAGGGACGAGAGGGAGCTTCCCGCGGTACCACCCTGCTTGCCACATCGGGGGATGTGGCCTCTTGCAGCATATTAATCCTAATAATGCCAGGTTTTTAACGGACACCTTTATCCGGCAACACCTACTGAGCTCGTGGCCTTTCAGATAGCGACTCCGGGATGAGCACCACATGAAATTTTGTACCGGCTCTCACCTGTCCCGGTTCTCTTTCATCAAGTGATTTCATATGTCCGTTCCCTTCATTGCCAATTTGCAGATATTTAATTATCTATAACGAGGCAAAATGTGTCCCTCGCATCCTTAATAGTGAGCGAAGCGAACATCAGTTGTGCCCGCAGGGTGCTTCTTTAAGCGGTCGGGTTCCTATTTAGAAAACAGGCGGCGGGTTCTAATCCCCCGCCTCGTTGCAGCGGTGTGTTGAAAAACTGCTCCGCAGTTTCTCCCGATGCTTAAAAGTATATTGAAAGTATTAGATGCTGTCAATATGCTGTTTAAATTTTTCCTTCTTTCCCTTGCTCAACTTTGCGCATATATTCCTTCAGGTTAATCCTTTTTTGTTGGCCGGGCACCAGGCCTTTCTTTTCTCGTTGTCCTATTTTCTTGAACATGGTCCACAGTAATCTTTTGCCCTCTTCGCTCTGAGAGGCTTCAGATGGACTCATTCCACTTAAGGTAGCCAGATGGGAATTATACCACTTATTGAGGTAGATCTCTTTCAAGGCCTTTTCCAAGCCGGGATTCTCCTTGCTAACCTCACTGGTCAAAATATCGAAGAAACCTTCTGTTTTCAATTCCATACCATCATACTCCAGGTATTCATAAATCTCGTTTTCCAAGTTTTGCCGGGCTTTGTTGAGGTCAAGCTCACCAAATGCAGAAATGCTTAACCAGTTTGGACCCAAAATATACTCAGCGAAAAACGCCGGGGCACCGTTTCGATCTTCCAACTGGTAATAAACCCGGTAATCAACAGTTGTCTCAATTTCCAGCAGAGATAATTCTTCCATTCTCTGCCAAACCTTCTTGTAATCCTTGACCAGGTAGCGAGCACTGATAAAACGCATACCGTCATCAAATACCTGTTCACTCTCTTCATCAACTAAAACATCTTCAAAGTAAACATAATTACCACCCAGATAGCGATAAGCCGTTAACAGGCTGACTTCATACTCTCCTCGATAAATAACCGGAATGCCGGAGAGAGAAACAAAGAGCTTATGGATTTCCGCTGCAGTTGATTGTTCGCGGGATATGACTACAAACTCATCACCATTAATTATCATGTCTGCAATTACCCCGGTAAAAAAAGATACCCCATGGTTAAAATTGTCTTCAAAACAGGTTAGTCGCATATGAATGCCATAAGGAAGCTCTTCCATCTCCCTTATGTTGTCTATTTTGTCCAGGACCAGGAAAAACTCGTCCATGTCTGTTATTTCGTATACCCGGCAAAAGACATTGGCTTCAAGGGGATTGGCAAGGGTGGTCCTGGTTTTTGCCTGAGGCGGCAAGCTTTGAATATCTACAATAGACCAGTGGCCTGATCCTACTTTTACTAAATAAAAACAATAGGAATACTGCTCTAGTTCATGATCCTTCAGACCAAGGGAAGAAGCGATTACCCTGGCATGTTTCCCGGAAGCGTAAACCTCCTCAACCTGCCCTTCCAATAGTGTTTTCCCCAGCTTTAAAAAACCATCAAATTGCTGTAAAGCTTGAGGGGCATTGCTGGTACTTATCAAGGATAGAATATAGCTTAAATCTTGATATTTCAAAGCATAAAAGAAGCTGTTTACCAGTTGTCGTGGTGTGAGCCGAGGGGATATTCTATGCAAAAGTTCTCTTTCCTGAATTTCACTAATTGCGATGCTATGACTCAAGTATTTTTGGTATAAGAATCTACCAACCGAAGGTCGACTCATATGACGAAGATTTAGAGCAAAGGCCTGCGAAATTAAGAGAGAAGCCTCGTCAAAACTTAATTCCACCATCTCTCCCAAAACCTGGCGGTCATGCTCAAACTGGGCCAGGGGCATATTTTCCACCAGGAAAAAACTGTGTAAGCCATCCGCATTAAAGGTCAGGTAAAAAGACTCAACATGAACCCCTTTTCCGGAAGCTTTCCAGGCAATATCAAGGCTCAGCCTTCCGGTATGGCGGCTGCAAGTGGCGTAAGCTCTTAAAAAGGAGCCTCGGAAAAATATGGGTGGACTAATATCCAGGCCTGCCATGCTGAACTTTTCTAAAGCTCGAGCACATAGAGATTCCATTTCACTACCGTATTCCGCTTTTAACATCTGAAAGAATTCCACTATCTCATCTTCATAAAAAGCTGACAAGCCTTCAATAACCTGAGCGCGAATATCATAAGGGATTTCTTCGACCATTTCCAGAATAAAGAGCCGTCCTTCATTGCTGCCTGCCATTTTTTTTATTTCATCTGCCAAGTTTCTTAATATGGCCCTGGGAAAAGCTGCTTGTCTTTTCTTTTTCATGTTTCTCCTCTGTTTTGCTTTTTACTAGTAATTTATCATTTTACCCTCTTCATCGCAAATAAGAATAAAGGCCCGGCAGTGGATAAAAATTTAGCTTTACAGAAATACCTCATTCTGGCAAACTATAATAATTGTTTAATATTTAGGATATGAGCAGGAAGTCTTTGAAAAAAATCGAATTATCCAATACCCGGTTTAGCTGCATATATGATATTATGACATAAATCTGGCTATTAATCCATTTTCTTGATGCAGCTTACGAACTTCCCCTTGCAGGCAACAGTATGCTCCTGGCAAGGTAAATCATTAAAACAGGTGAGTTTTTATGCGCAGGGTTTCTATATATGAATTGGATCCGGGAATGATAGTAGCACGGGCCATATTTGACAGTGCAGAAAGGGTGCTTTTACACGCTGGAGTAGAACTCAACGAGAAATATATCCATGGCTTGCAAAAGGCAGGAATTATGTCAGTTTATATACGAGATGAGCTTTTTGATGAATCAGATGCCGTAAGCGATATAATTTCGGAAAAGACTCGTTTAAAAGCCATAAGAACCCTCAAGGAAAGCGTTATTTTGTTGGAAAAGAAACACCAGCTTAATCTCTTTGCTGTGAAAAAAACCGTAGACGAAATAATTGACGAAATAATAGCTAATCCCCATACCCTGGTCAGTTTAACGGATATCCGTTCATTTGATGATTATACTTATGCTCATTCGGTAAATGTAGGTGTCCTTTCGATAATGAGCGGCATTAGTCTGAATTATAAGCGAAGCCAGCTCAAGGAATTGGGTGTGGGCGCCCTGCTTCATGATATAGGCAAAATAGAGATAAACAAGAACATTCTCAATAAACCCGACGACCTGAGCCGGGAAGAATTTGCAGAAATTCAACGGCATGCAGAGCTTGGGTTTGATATTCTCAGGAAGCACAGTGTTCTTTCCCTTCTTTCCGCTCACATCGCCTTTCAACATCATGAGCGCTGGGATGGGCAGGGATATCCCCGTCAACTGTCAGGTGAAGAGATACACGAATATGCCAGGATAGTAGCTGTAGCCGATGTCTATGATGCCCTGGTGGCTGACCGGCCTTATCGTCCAGCCTATTCGGTTACCCAGGCTATAAGTATCCTAAAACGAATGACAGGCCTTTTTTTTGATCCGCAATGTGTTAAGGCTTTTCTAAATAATATTGCAATATATCCTCTGGGAAGCCTGCTTGAACTCAACAGCGGCGAACTCTGCATGGTAATCGACATCAACCGCAAGAGTCCAGCCCAACCCGTAGTAAGAATGCTCTATGACCGGAACTGGAAATTGCTTACTCCTTACGAGCTTGACCTGTCCAAAAATCCTTCCTATCTGGTCAAGAATGTGCTTTCAGAAAGACAGATAAGGGAACTCAAAAAGAACGTCTAGCTTAAGTGCTCAGACAGCAAATCTAATTGAATAAATTTTTCTGTTTCATCACAAATTATTTTAAGGTGATGATATGTTGGTGAAAATTATAAGTCTTTTATTAATTTTGCTGATTGGCGGTACCCTTCTATATCTTTTGGGGTTCAAAGTATTTCCTTCCTTGATGAGCAAGAGATGAGAATAATAACCTAAATAATTCTCAGCTCTTTCGCTCAAAATATCCTTAAAGGAGGGATAGATATGACTAGATATAGAACAAGCGATGGAAAAGAAGATATGCGGCAAAAATTTCACTGGTTTGGAGCTATGGCTATTCCCATTGCCTTTTTAAATGGACTGTTTTTTGGGGGATATGCTCTCCGCAAAATCAGGCAATACTGGGAAGGAGGCCCTATGGATTAACTACCTCCTTGAATAAAATAGTTCACCGTCCGGTGGACTTTTTTTTGAGATTGGATAGAGTGGTGACGCGGGGACTAACCGTCCCCGCGATATACCCTTTATTTTAGTTTAAAAGTATCGGTAACTTTTTTAAGTTCGACAGCCAGTTTGTCCAATTCCTGGCTGACAGTGACAATATTTTGTACGGCAACCAGCTGATTCTGGCTGACGGCGGTGACTTCTTCAGCGGATGCCGCTGATTCCTCAGTAGCGGCCGAGATATTTTCAATGGCCTGAGTCATTTCATCGGCTGAAGCCAGGAGTTCTTCAAAAGTAGCGGATATATCCTGAATTGCGTTATCTATCTCTACTGCTCCCTGCTCAATCTCCTGGAAAGAATCCACACTTTCTCCCAACGATACTCCCTGTTCCCGTACTTGCTTCTCCACCTTGTCAACTTCAGCTACTGCCCGTTCCACCCCAGCCTGAACCTCGTTTATAATGGCCGCAATATTCAGAGTTGCGCTGCCGGTCTCCTCCGCCAGCTTCCGTACTTCCTCCGCTACTACGGCAAAACCACGCCCGGCTTCACCGGCTCGGGCCGCCTCAATAGCGGCATTAAGGGCCAACAAATTGGTCTGGCCGGCAATATTGTTTATTACATTGATTATTTCCCCGATTTCCTGGGTTTTATTGCTCAGTTCCTCAATTACCCCGGCTACATTTACAGTGCTGTCAACGGTAAGAGCCATTTCATCCTTTTGCCGCAACATCAAGCCCGTAACCCGCCCAACTATATTCTTGAAATTAATTGATTGTTGGGATATGCCCTCGGTAGTGCTCCCCACATTCTGCATGGCCAGCCCTACCTGCTGTACCAGTTCACTGGTCTTCTGGGCGTCTTCAGCTTCAGCCGCGGCTGCCCGGGCTACCTCTTCGGCACTGGCGCTGACCTGTTCCGAAGCCTGCCCCGTTTGCCGGGCGGTTTGCATCAGATTATCGGATACACTGGCCAGGCGCTCCGAACTTCCCGCCATCTGCTTGAGCACCGCGTTTAGATTATCATTCATATCCCGCAGCGAGTTCATCAAAAGCCCTATCTCCGAGCGATTCTTGCTCTCAATTTCTTGAGTCAGATCCCTCTGCGATAAGCGCGTGGTAATACCCACCATCCCCAGTATGGGTTTGGTCAAGCGGCCAGTAACAAACCAGACAATAATACTCAACAGCAACAAGGTAACTATCGTTACCATAATCATCTTGTGCAGCATGTTATCCAGAGGCTGGGTGACCTCGGAAACCGGAACCGTAACCGCCAGGGACCACCCGGCCAGTTCTACCGGATCATAGGCCATATACTTGGCCACGCCATCGAACTTATATTCCGCTATTCCCCTCTCCAGAGCGGTCATCCGGCTGATTATATCCTCTATTCCCTCGGCCTCATCAGATAGCTTCTTTTGCAGTATATAGTCTTTTTTGGGATGAGCCACAAAAGTAGTATCCTGGTTTATCAAATAGGCATAGCCGGTTTCTCCTACCTTAACCTGAGAAGTAATCTCTGTTACCTTCTCCGCCTTGATGGTGGCACCCAGAACCCCCACTACCTTGTCTCCCCGGTAAATGGGAACGGCAACAGGGGCCACCAGGTTACCGGTAGCTTTGGATAACACCGGGGTATCGATATTAGCCTTTCCCTCCATAGCCAGTTTGAAATAATTGCGATCATCCAGCTTAAAATCCATATGGCCAATATCGCCTACCACCGTACCATCCGGCCAGACCACATAGAGATTATCATGGTCAGCCGACATCAAGCCGCTCAGGAGAGCGGGCAAGCGCTCCGCATCCATTTTCTTTACCTCATCCAGCTTGGCCAGGGTGCTCATTTCGCTGAATTTCCCCTCTATCCAGGAATCTATTTCAGCACCCGTAGCATCGGCTATTTGGGTACAGTTCTCCTGGATCTGCTGGATCAATATATCCTTTCCGCTCCAGTAGGAAACAAAACTTTGTCCGATAGAGGCCAGAAAAAAAGCCCCCAGGATCCAAAGCAGAAAGTTAAATTTCAGACTTTGTGTAAATTTCAATTCCCCCACCCCTTTTTATCTTTCTGTAAAACTCTTTTCTCTCACCCCTTTTTAAAATTATTCGTTCCCCCGCTTTTTGTCTTTCTCTATATAAACAGCTATATAAAAAACATCGGCTTTTGGCTTTTCTCTCTTTAAAAAACTACTGCTTTATTCGACAGTGTACTCAATAATTCCTTTTTTAATGGGATATATCCAAAAAAACCCGGGATAAAAGGGGACGGGGCAGCGCTTGTATCAAGAACAGATAAAAGGGGACGGAGTTGTTAACACATGCGCTGGCGCATGTGTCAACAACTCCGTCCCCCTGTCATACCTGATTCGGAACGTTCCCTACTTATCTGAGTATGAAAGTAGCAGTAACCTCTTTTAACTCTGCGGCCAGGGTCTCCAGTTCCTGGCTAACCTGTACTATATTCTGGGCCGCCGCCAGCTGGTTCTGGCTTATAGCGGTTACTTCTTCCGCCGATGCTGCCGACTCCTGAGTTACGGCGGAAATATTTTCTATAGCCTGTATAATCTCATCAGCCGAGGCTACAATTTCCTCAAAAGTAGCCGATATATCCTGAATAGAATTATCCATCTTCCCGGCTCCGCTTTCTATTTCTCTAAAGGCTCCCACACTTTCTCCCAGAGAACTTCCCTGCTCTCTGACTTGCTTCTCTACCTTTTGGACTTCTGTCACTACCCGTTCCACCCCTGCCTGCACTTCGCTTATGATGCCGCCAATATTCAGAGTAGCACTACCGGTCTCCTCCGCCAGTTTCCGGACTTCTTCCGCCACTACGGCAAAACCTCGGCCCGAGTCTCCTGCCCGGGCAGCTTCTATGGCCGCATTAAGTGCCAGGAGGTTGGTCTGCCCGGCTATATCGGTAATAACACTTATAATCTCCCCTATTTCCTGGGTTTTGTTGTTCAAATCCATTATTACCTCGGAAACATTAACCGTGCTTTCCACGGTCTGATCCATCTTCTCCTTTTGTTGCAACATTAAGCCGGTAGCCTGGGCTACTATATTTTTAAAATGTCGAGATTGCTGCGACATATCCTCCGTGGCCTGGCTTACATTCTGCATGGCCATTCCTACTTGCTGGCTTAGCTCACTGGTTTTTTGGGCGTCTTCCGCCTGGGTTGCCGCGGCCCGCGCTACTTCCTCGGCACTGGCATGTACCTGCTCGGAAGCCTTGCCGCTTTGCTCTGCATTGTTAAACAGACTATCGGCAACAGCTGCCAGTCTTTCCGCACTGGCGGCCATCTGCCCCAGGACTTGATGGAGATTATCCTTCATTTCCCCCAGGGAATTCATCAGCAGACCGATTTCCGAGGAATCATCGCTTTTTATATTTTGGGTTAAATCCCTTTGCGATAGTCGTTCGGTAATACCTACCATGGCCAGAACCGGGCGGGTAAAGTTCCCGCTTATCAACCAAATTACCAGGATGGCCAGAGCTAGAGTAACCACGGTAATCAAAATAATTTTTTGCATCATATTGTTCAAAGGTTGATTTACTTCTTTGACGGGTACAGTCACAGCCAAAGCCCATCCGGTGCTCTTAACCGGAGCATAGGCCATATATTTTCCCATTCCTTCATATTTGTAATTTACTATCCCCGACTCCCCGGCAATCATTTTCTTGCCTATGGCAGCCAGTTCTTCCCCTAGCTCGAACTGGTTGCTCTCCAGGATAAACTCGCTTTGGGGATGGGCTACAAAAGTTCCCTCCCGGTCGATCATATAGGCATATCCGGTTTCGCCGACCTTAACCTGGTTGACCACGTCAATCAATTCTTGGATTTTTAAGCTTGCTCCCAAGACCCCTACTACTTGCTGCTCCCGAACAATAGGCACTGCAATCGGTGCCACCATGTTGCCGGTAGTCTTGGAAATAATGGGAGTGCCTATATTAGCTTGACCCTTTATGGCCAGTTTAAAGTAATCCCGGTCGGCCAGTTGTGGTCTTTCTCCTCTGTCGGTTACGGTGGAGCCATCCGGCCAGATTACATATATATTGTCGTACTCAGAAGTCATAATTCCGGCTAAAGTCGCTATAATCTCCTCTTCCCGCATATTTTTCAGCAAACTGGTTTTGCTAAGGGTATCGAACTTTTCCAGCTTGCCGGCGAAATAGGTATCGATCACCTGGCTGGTTGATTCCGCTATTTGCTGGCACTTACTGGTTATTTCACTGGTTAGAACATTTTTCCCGCTCCAAAAAGAAACCAGGCTTTGGCCAATCGAGGCCAGGAAACAAAGCAGCAGTATCCCTATCAACAATTTAAACCGCAAACTATGGTAAAACTTCATTTTTAACCCCTCCTTTGCTTATTATTATCGTTATTCCATAAATATACTTGTATTCCTTTTTACTTAATGGAATGTACTATATAATATCAAAAGACATATGCTGTCAGGTACTTAAGTTCTTCTTGCCAGGCTATGGAGATAAAAGAAAAGTTACGGCTTAAGGTTTCGTTTGACCAACAATGCTGCTACTTGCTATCATTACCGGTAGGAATAACTAATTGCCTGCGGAATAATAGCCTGAATCCTGCATAAAACCTTTAAAGCATCGAAAGAAACTGCGGAGCATTTTCAACACAGCGCTGCAAGACGGTGGGGGATTAGAACCCGCCACCTGTTTTGTTAATAGGCGGCCGCTTAGCACCCTGCGGGCACCACTGATGTTCGCTTCGCTCACTATTAAAGATGCGGGGGATATATTTCACCTCGTTATAGGATGATTGGCTATTGGAGGGGAGAGTATGTCCAGGGCCAGACTGCTGGTATTAACCGGGCTATTTATGGGTCTGGCGGGTTTCTTGCTGGGTGTGGGCTTTCTTTTCCTGGTAAATGTCCCCGTAGAAGAACTGCTGACCCGGCGGGGAACTTCCCAAACCCTTATCAATATAGCTATGACCGGCATTATAATCTTGTGGGCCTTAAGCAGCGCCTGGGTTACCCGCTGCTTTTTCCGTAAAGTATTGAGCCGGGAAAAACCACCGACATCGTTTATATATCTAATCCTGGGGGTTTTGTTCTTGATGGCTGCGGTGGTTTTTTACTTTCTATTAACCACTGGAAGTCCGGTAATAGCCCGGCTTCAGGGTACAGTATCAGAACCGGGCGAACGCTATGCTTTTGGCCCTTATCCTGATAAACCTCGTTTGCGAGAGCTTAAAGCCGAGGGCTACGACGGGGTTATTTCCCTTTTAAGCCCCATGATTCCGTTTGAAAAAATACTATTAGAACAAGAGATGGAGCACGGAAAAGAAGTTGGCATCACCATATACTCCCTGCCGATGCTCCCCTGGGTAAGCGACAATCAGGAATCCATCCAGCGGGCCATGGATTTGGCGGAACCGGGCGATAAACGCTATTATGTTCACTGTTACCTGGGCAAACACCGGGCCGATCTGATTAAACGGGTCTTGCTGGGACAGGAGCCGGAAAACAAGGAGCCCCAAGAATGCATCTACAAGACCCGGCTGGAACGGGGTAAATTATATTTTTATCAGAACAGCCGCATCATAATGGGTCCTTATCCCACCGATGAAGAGTGGTTTCATCTGATTCAAAGGGGTCAATTTAAGGAAATTATTGCTGATCTCGATCCGGAAAATCCCGGGGATCTGAAATGGATAAAACGTGAAGAAAAAAATTGTCAGGAAATGGGCTTGAAATATACCATTATGCCGCTGCGGAAGCAAGGCAATGCTTACCAGGGATTGCTGGAACTGGCCCAATATATTGCCAACAGCCAGCATAAAATCTATGTACATGGATTTCTCATTACGGAAAAAAACCTTTTGCTGGATGGATTGCTGCGGGGCGGAGATTTAGAGCATATGGGCAAGGCTTTCCCCGAACGACTGCAAGGGGGAGCGGTGTTTCGCGTAAGCTACAATCTCTTTCTGGGCCCCCGGCCTGCTGCTGGAGAGATGGATAGACTTAAAAAGGCTGGTATTACCCATATGGAAGCGCTGGAATTGGACGAAAACATCTCTCCTGCCGGAGCGGCCAGCTATATTCAGGCTTGGCCAAAGACTTTGGGAGTATGCTTCTTCTATGGCTTCCCTTCCCCGGATTATTGCAGTCAGGTGGCTTCCATACTGAGCAGCCGCTGCTATGGGCTCAAGCGGGATGATATTCCAGCTTCAATCGGCGGGCATAAAGTAGATATTATTACTGAACGCCTGCTGCTGGGCCGCCAGCCTGAAGCAGCTGAATTGCGCACTCTGGCTGGGTTGGGAGTAAGAACCATAGTACAGTTGGAAGAGCCGGACCTCTCTTCTGACCAAGACCTGAATCTCATTAAACAGGCTGTTGAAGCCGAGGGACTGCGCTTTGAGCTAGTTTACCGGAGCGAAGACTACATTAACCACATAGCAAAAGAAGTACAGCGGGATGACAACCCCTGTTATGTCGTGGCAGCTCCGTTCATCCAAAACGCAGTCTTTATCGATCTTAAGTCCTGCCGGATATAACGAGATGAAATATGTCCCCCGCATCCTTAATAGTGAGCGAAGCGAACATCAGTGGTGCCCGCAGGGTGCATCTTTAATAGTGAGCGAAGCGAACATCAGTGGTGCCCGCAGGGTGCATCTTTAATAGTGAGCGAAGCGAACATCAGTGGTGCCCGCAGGGTGCCAAGCGGTCCGGTTACTATTAACTAATCCCCGTAACCGCAACCTTAATAGTGACATCCGAAGGATGGAACACCAGGAGTACCCGAAGGGTGCGGGCCACAACCACTGATGAAGAGTGAGTTAGTAAGTGCTTGAATACTAAGATGCAGTAGGAGATGACTTAAACCCCTTACCCCTTACTCCTCACTTTTTTTATTAAACAGGCGGCGGATTCTAGTCCCCTGTCTCGTTGCAGCGGCGAGAATAGTGTATAAATGGAGGGAGAAGCTTGATTAACAGGTCTATTTTTCGTATGTATGATATCAGAGGCAGGGTAGATGCAGATTTGGATGAAGCTGCGGTGAGAGCTATAGCCGGAGCTTTCGGGAGATATGTACAGGAGCAGGATCGGGAAAAGATAATCGTAGGCCGTGATAACCGCTTTTCTTCGCCTCGCTTTCGGGAACTGGTGGTAGAAACGCTCTTGCTATCCGGCCTGGATGTAGTGGACATAGGAGAGGTAATTACTCCCATGTTTTATTTTGCTTCCCGTCACCTGGATATTGACGCGGGGATGATGATAACTGCCAGTCACAATCCAGGCGAGGATAATGGCTTTAAGCTGCTACTGGGCAATTCCACCATATATGGAGAAGATATTTCAAAAATAGCTGATTTGGCCGAAACCGGAGACTTCATAAGCAGTACAAAAAAAGGGAATCCTAGTTTCTATGATATCAGCCCGGCTTACCGGCAGGATATTATGGAAAGGATAAAGCTGGGAGAACGGCAGCTTAAAGTGGTGGTGGACTGCGGCAACGGCACCGCCGGTTTTATTGCTCCCCGCCTGTTAAGGGAACTGGGCTGTGAAGTAATCGAGCTCTACTGTGACTCGGACCCGAGCTTTCCTAATCACCATCCGGATCCGGTCAAGGTTGAGAACTGCCAGGATTTAATCCGGGTGGTCAAGGCGGAAGAGGCCGACCTGGGCATAGGTTTTGACGGAGACGGAGATCGCCTGGGGGTGGTGGATACTGAGGGTAATATTATCTGGGGAGATATGTTGATGATCCTTTTCTGGCGGGAAATACTGCCCAGCTACCCAGGAACGGACTGCATAGTAGAGGTTAAATGCTCCCAGTCCCTGATAGATGAGATAGAACGTCTGGGGGGCAAGCCTGTTATTTATAAAACCGGTCATTCCCTTATTAAGGCCAAGATGAAAGAAATAGGAGCGGTATTTACCGGAGAGATGTCCGGTCATATGTTTTTTGCGGATGAATACTATGGCTATGATGACGCTCTCTATGCTGCCGCCCGGCTCTTGCGTATCTTGTCCCACAGTGAGCAAAGCTTGAGTGAGCTCCTGGCTGATGTTCCCCGCTACCATGCCACTCCCGAACTCCGGGTTAAAAGCAGCGATAGCGAGAAGTTCGCGGTGGTTGAGCGGGTACTCTCACATTACCGAAATCACCATGAGGTCATAGACATAGATGGAGCCAGAATCCTCTTCCCCGGGGGCTGGGGTCTGGTTCGGGCCTCCAATACCGGGCCGGAGCTAATAGTACGCTGCGAAGCCGGGACCCCGGAAGAGCTGGAGCGGATTAAAACCGAGTTGTTTACCTTCCTGAAAGTATAACGAGGCAAAATATACCCCCGCATCCTTAATAGTGAGCGAAGCGAACATCAGTGGTGCCCGCATGGCGCTTCTTTAAGCGCTTGGTTTCCTATTAACAAAACAGGCGGCGGGTTCTAATCCCTCGCCTCGTTGCAACAGTGTGTTGAAACTGCTTAAGCGATTTCTTCCGATGCTTAAAGAAATTTACCGGAGGTTAGTTATTTTGAAAAGGTTTCGTATAATTCTAGCATTTTTCTTCTGTTTCATTATCTTAACTATCTTAACTATCTTAACACTATCAGCCTGTTCCTCGCCCTTAAAGCAAGCAACGGTTTATGAGAATGATGATAAAGTAAAAATGCTTAGCCGGGTGGAAGGTGAAGATATCTGTTTATATATTGATGGGAAATGGGATAAGAGCTTTCGTTTCGGCGTGAACCTGGGAGCCACCACAGCAGGTCATCATCCTGGAGAATTAAGCCCCAGCTATGATGATTACCGACGCTGGTTTGCCGGAATGGACGATTTGGGTATCCATTCCTTAAGGGTTTATACCATTCTGCCACCGCATTTTTATAAGGCCCTGGCTGACCACAATAAGGATGCCAGGAATAAACTCTGGCTTATACAGGGCATCTGGTCTCCGGAAGAAGAACTAATCAGCTTGCAGGACGCCTATTTGCCTGAGATTACTGACAAGTTTCACCGGGAAATTGCACTGGCGGTAAAGGCCGTATATGGGCTGGGCGAGATTCCAAGAGTACCGGGAAAAGCCAGCGGCATATATACCACTAATGCAGCCCCCTACCTTATGGCCTGGATGTTGGGTTCGGAGTGGGATCCCCTTATGGTGGACAAAACAAACCAAAACCATCCGGACAAAAAACAGTTTAAAGGCCAGTATTTTTCTACTACAGCTGAAGCAAGCCCTTTTGAAGCTTGGCTGGCCCAGTCTCTGGATATTCTGGCCGAGGCTGAAACGAGGCAGGGTTGGCAACACCCGCTTTCTTTTGTCAACTGGGTCACCACTGACCCGCTTTCTCACCCGGATGAGCCTTTTGAAAAAGAAGATCTGGTCAGTGTAAACCCCCGGCACATTACTCCCAGCAGTGAGTGGGAGGCTGGCTATTTTGCTGCCTATCATGTTTACCCCTACTATCCTGACAGTCTCCGTTATCAGAAGGATTACCTGGATTACTTAAATAAGGACGGGCAAAAAGACCCTTATGAAGCTTACCTCTTGGAATTGAAAGAAAAACACTCCGGTATACCGCTCCTGGTCGCGGAATTTGGCGTACCATCTTCCAGGGGGATGGCCCACCGGGGACCTCTGGAACGCAACCAGGGCATGCATAATGAGAAGGAACAAGGACAGATGATTGTCTCCATGTTTAAGGCCATGAAAAATATAAACCTGGCTGGCGGCATAGTTTTTTCCTGGCAGGATGAATGGTTCAAACATACCTGGAATACCATGAGCCTGGAAATACCATCCGAAAGACGCCCTATGTGGCTTAACCGTTTAACCAATGAAGAAAACTTCGGCCTGGTAGCGGTTGAACCAGGAAAGAGCAACCGCATTTATCTGGATGGAAAAATTGACGATTGGGAGCGCATCAATGCAGCCGAGAAAACCACCGGCGGTGATAGACTCCAACTTATGGCAAGCAGTGATGAAGCCTATTTATATTTGGCCATAGAAAATCCCACCGGGTGGAACTGGAATGAAGAAGAACTTCTAATCGCCTTTGACAACCAGCCCGGAGGCAATAAGTTCCTGTCTCAATCCAATGCTTACTTCGATGAAGGAGCTGAATTCTTGCTTACCGTCAAAGACCGGGATGAAGCTAAACTAATGGTGGCCAGTGCCTATGACCAGCATAGTTATCTTTATGGACGGGTACTTAAAATGATTCCCTTTGATCAATCCTTAAGCCAGGAAAACAACGGGCTTTTCTTGCCCTGGAAATTATGCTTGAGCCGCGAACTGTATTTACCAACATCTCAAAAAACCATTCCGTTTGAAGAAATCGAAATAGCTAAACTGTTTCACGGGAACAGCCATCCTGCTTCCCCTAATTATAACAGCCTGAGTGATTATTATTGCGGAGAAAAGCTGATTGAATTCCGCATTCCCTGGATGATGCTAGGCTTCACTGACCCCAGCAGCCACCAGGTATGGGTTTATCCCCATCGTCAAAATCTTGGAGAGTTCAGCAGTATAACTTCGCCGGGTCTAAACCTTCAACTGCTTAGTATTAATCCGAAAAATTCGCAAATAGTCAGCAAAAGCGAAGTTCTGCTCTACAACTGGAAAGACTGGGATATGCCCAGCTTTCATGAGCGCTATAAAGAGAGCTTTTATATCCTTAAGACTTATATTGCCGGCTTCAAGTAACTATTGGAGCCCTCTTACAATGCCCAACAACCGCAAACCCCAACCCTAATATTGGGGGCCTCATCCTGACAATTGTGCCATTACTCCCCAATAAGCGAAATATAATGGCGGACTTTTCTCTGCAGGTGATTAAAAAACAAATCGAAATAATCAAAGTAATAATAGAATAAAGCCACCAGCAACAGGAATAACAGGGATAAAACAATTCCCAATTTCCCCACCCAGCTCATTCCATAGTGAAAGGATACCTGGTGCTTTCCCGCCGGCAGTTGGATATAAATCAGATTATCCATGTTTTGAACCGGCAATGCTTTTCCATCCAGCCAGGCTTTCCAACGCGGGGTATAGGTAACTGAAACCAGAACTGGCCTAGGCTCCCTGGAATCATAGCTGAAACTGAAACCATCATGACGCCACTCATCCTCCAACACCGGGAAGGGATGGGGAACAATACTTTTGTTGGGATGAGCCAGGTCCATCAGTTGTTCCAGCATCATACGGATTTGCTCCCCATCAGCCGAGTTTAATTGCTGCCCAAGAGCCAGACCCACAAAATACACCCTGTGTCCATTGACCTCCTTATAGCCTATGGCAGGCACCTCTCTATCCTCACCCTGCATTACCGCCCAGGTTTCATCCAAATTTCCCAAGGCTGGAACCTGTCCGGTCGGATCTGCTTCCAACCAGGCTTCTCCTGTTATCCCGGCATTTTCACATGTTTTTAACCTGTAATCACTTTCAATCGTTTCCCAATAGGGGATTACATCCAGCAAAGGCCAGGTTTCCCCTCGTCCCATAGACACAATAACTACCTTGTCAGCTTCAGCCAGCTCTTCCACCATCCTTTGAAAGCTGGTAAAATCCTTTACTTCTGGTTCTATTAAATATATCAACTTGAATCCGGATAGATACTCCCGTGGATAATCTTCCAGACAACTGGAATAACCCCGGAGCATCCAGGGAAAATACATTTCAAAATTTATAGCCGCTTGACCGATTACCAATGCATCCCGCTCCTGCCGCAGGAAATAGGAGGAAGGAGTCGGATTGAAAAGGATACTTTTCTTGTCATCCTCTTTGATTAAGCGAAAGCCCTTATCCTGCAAACCCTCGATTAGCTTTTTCCAGCGATTGTCTATAAAAGCTGAACGGGTATTCCAAAAGAGCAGGTTCCTGATAATATAATCATTACAATTGGCAGCGATAGCAGTATTATGCTGCCAGAGAGCTCGATTATGCGGAGTACCTTCAATACTCCAACCATCGGTCATATTAAGCCCTTTAATCATTGGGAAATATGCAATATGTGATGCATCTGAATATAGCCATGAAAAACGTCCCTGTTCAAAAGCATTATTGCTAATCGATAGTAGCTTCAACTCCTGACGATATTCTATAAATTGATCGCTATGAGTCTCCATAGCTCTGGGGTTGATATCAATAGCTAAAAGTACTATTATTGCCCCACTTAAAATAATATATGTTATTTCCCGGATATAACCAGGTCTGGCTCTTAATAGAAGTTCGTTCAACACATAAACATCTAATATGGCTGCTGCCAAAACAGAAAAACTTAAAAACCTGCGCGGGATAAAAGACTGATGCAGGGGAATATATTTATATAGAGGAAATGCTTCACCAAATGATAGGCTTATCCCCAGCAGCATGGCTATTAGTAAAGGCAATACCAGCTTGCTCTTTCTCCAAAATATTAGGGAAATGCAAGCCAATAACAGCATGCTGCTGCCAATATAAAACCCGCTTCCGTTTCTTGCTGCTACAGAAAAAAACGAAGTCATGGCAGCAAATACTGAACTCGCTTCCGGCAATAGATAAGGTATGCTGGCATTTTCCAGATGAGTAGTACCAGGTACAATCCAAAACGATAACAATCCAGCCCCCAGGCCTACTGCCAAAATCCAGCAAATGCATTCACGCAGGATAATATGCCGCTCAAGCAGCATCACCAGCATAATAATTCCTATCAATATACTGATAAGAAAAGCATGCATGGATTGGGAAACAATAAGCAAGGCACCACAAATACTGACCAATAACCATCTTAACCGGGTTTTTTCTTCGAATAACAAGAAAGTAAAATACAAAAACCACGGCGTAAGCGCAAAAATAGGGATTTGCGCAATTTCACCCCCATTTAATCCCGATCTCAGCAAGAACGGTTGTACGGCATATAAAATCCCCCCGAACACTCCTATTCTTGGCCCAATAAAGCGGTAACAAAAATACCAAACCCCCAGCGCACCAATTAATTGAGACAAAAATATCATTATTTTAAAGGTAAGCATAATATTATGTGTAAACACTTGTACCAGGGAAAACAGGATAAATGATAATGGAGGATAATACTGGGTTACCGTGCTGCCGTTATACCAGAACGGGAACCAGCTGACCCATTTTCCTTCCATTATGTTGTCTGCCAGGTATACAATTCTGGTTAAGTGTCCCAGTCCGTCAGTAGTATATGGATAAGTATTATTGGCTGCTCCAAGTAGAGGCCAGATACCCCATATAATAGCTGCAGCAAAAAGAAGCACCGCTATCCCCAGTTCCCATTTAAACGACCGTGGAATTCCGGTTTTCTGGTCATTCTGGGGTTTTTGTTGTTTTTCACTGTTCTTATCCAGGATCGAATCAAAATGCAATTAAAGCTCCCCCATTAATGGATATATAAGCTTGAATTAGCTTTCAGGATTATTTGCAACACTCCATAAACATCAGGGAATAAGGCATACGCAGCAATCCTCGGCGAATGACGGTTTTATTAGCACTAAAACCCTGGGGAATCAGACTCCGGTACTCCTGCTCACTGCGTACAAATTCCCCCCGGTCTTTGGATATTAGATAACGCTCCCAGCGGGACTGCCCGGAATAAAAAACGGGATCAATAGTAATCAGACGCCCTCCCGGTTTTAAGGCTTTTTGGGCAAGAGTGAAGAGATTTTCAGCATGAGTATTATCCAGGTGATGTAATACCCCAATGGCTATAACCAAATCAAAAAGTTCCATTTGCTCAATTATTTTAAGACTCAATAACTGACATATAAACCGGCCGCGATGGCCAAATCGTTTCCTTGCCGCCTCGATATATTCTGCGCTCATGTCAAAACCTATATATTCAATATACTCCGGCAGATACTCCAGAATATCGGCAGGGCCGCAGCCAATATCCAGAATCCTGTTTCCGGCTTCAGGTTTGATATATTCATTTACATAAACTTGTCGAGCGGAACCCTGTCCGACTATAGTAGAAAACAAACGGTATACAAAAGGATTGGCCAGGATAAAACGTATATCGCCCCAACTCATTGAAAAAGGAACCTCCTCCCCCACCCCAATATTAATCCTTGGTTCTACTGCAAAAAGTTATATAATATGCATTAGCTTGCATAAATATGCCGCTCGCAGTATACGCATGAGCAACAGCTGCGCTCACTTTTCCTCATTAAATCCCCTGCTTTCACGGACGAAATACAGGGGACGATGCTTGGATTCAGTATAAATCCGGCCTATATATTCTCCGATAATCCCTATCGTAAATAACTGCACTCCCCCCAGAAATAACACCATAACCATAAGAGAGGGATAACCGGGAACCGGATTGCCGTATAAAAGGGTTCGAATTGTCATGTAAATACCATATAGAAAAGCATTGAAGGCCACAAAAAAGCCAAAATACATAGACCACTGTAAAGGCATATAGCTAAAAGAGGTAATTCCTTCAAGCGCTAAATTCCATAGTTTCCCATAGTTCCATTTGGTCTTGCCCGCATAACGGGCATCCCGATTGTACATGATTGCTGCCTGGCGAAAACCTATCCAGCCAAAAAGCCCCTTCATAAAGCGGTGGGTTTCCCGCAGTTCCTTTATTGCATCTACCGCCTGCCGGGACATGAGGCGAAAATCTCCTGTGTTGCCAGGTATATCAATGGGGCTTATCTTGCCTATAATTTTATAAAAAAGCGCCGCAGTCGATTTTTTAAACCAGCTTTCCCCATCTCGCTGGGTCCGAACTGCATAAACCACATCATAGCCTTCATTCCACTTCTCTATCATTTCATATATTAGTTCGGGAGGATCTTGTAAATCCGCATCGATAGGTACAACTACTTCACCGCTCGCATAGTCCAATCCTGCCGACAGTGCTATTTCCTTACCAAAATTTCTCGATAAATCAATAATTTTAAAGCGAGGGTTCATCTGATTTATTTTAATCATCTTTTGTAAAGTATCATCTCTGCTGCCATCATTTACACAAATAACTTCATAAGTCCGGTTAAGATTTGCAAGTACCATAGTAAGTCGTTCATAAAGTATTCCTATGTTTTCTGACTCATTAAACATAGGCACCACTATGCTTATAAATATATCCTCATTACTTTTCACCGCCTAATCACCACCTTATATTAAACGTTGCAGACAACCTGCAATTTTAGGAAATAACCAATCCCCGACCCAGGGGACAGGATTTTTGGGGAAGCAAAAAAAGCTTTAAATAATCCCTTATGGTCAGCCATAACTTGAGTTTGCTAGGGCTTACTTTATGATCATAACGCAAGACCAGAGGTACTTCCTCGATTTTGTTCGCCACTGTCGCTACTTTGAGCAATATTTCCACACTGCTGGCGAAGCTGCGGAATTTTAAAAATGATTCCTCGCTTTGCGATAAAGCCTGGTAGAGTACGGAGGTTTTATAGGCCCGGAAACCAACCGTATAGTCCTTTACTCCTTTAAGCGGGAAGAAGAGGGAAAGCAAAATCCTGGCTCCCAGGCTATAAAGCTGTCGTAATGGGGGAACTCCCACCTGTTTGCCTCCGGCGGTAAAACGCGAAGCTATTACGATATCTGCCCCCAAATCGCTTTTCTCTACCATCTGGCGGATAATATTTCCCGGATGTGAAGCATCGGCATCCAGGGTAGCCACACAGTGTGAACCCATCCTTATAGCCTCACAGAATCCGGTCAAAATGGCCTGACCCACCCCCATGTTTTGCGTGTGCGACAAAACCACCAGGCGCGGATTCTCCCGGGCCCAATTGTTTGCCAGCTGTAAGGTATCATCCTGGCTGCCATCGTTAACCGCTATGATACGGTAATCATAGGACGGCGGCAGAGGAAAATCTCCATCGAACATCTTGCGTAACAGGGGAATTGACAGTTCTTCGTTATACATGGGCAAAACAATAACCACCAACTTTTCAAGCATAACCCGCCCCTCCCTAAATCAGATATGCAGAAAATAAACCCCCAGCGATACCAGAAGCAAGCCCACAATCTTCCCCGAGCTAACCGTCTCATTAAATAAAAAAATAGAAAATAAAAAGACAATTATATAGGACAGGCTTACACTGGGATAAGCCTTGCTCAGTTCCATACTGGAAATAACCTTGATCCACAAAATCATACTGCTTACAAAACATAATATACCGGTCATTATCCATGGATTGGTAAAAATATGGATGACGGTGTTTATGGTATGCGGCCAGGCCAAATTAACCTGCCCCATACGATTTACCGCAAATTTCAATAAAACCTGCCCGCTGGCTCCCAGCACAATCGATACAAATAAATATAGAAGGTTGCTATTCACGAATTCACCTGCCTTCTCTTGCTAATTTCTTCTTTTAATTCTTCGGCATAGGCCTGGAGTATTGACTGCAGCTGCAGTACCGGGTTCTGGGTTTTCCAGCTCTTTTCTTCGGTCAAAGCAGCAATGATCCCGGCCAGGCGAAACCAGTAAACCAGGTAACGATATAAAGGCATAAATAGAATAATCCACCATATTTTCTGCAATTCCTTCCGGAGTTCCGGGGCCGAACCCTTATAAGCAATATAGAAAGTACAACTCTCCAGGATAATGTAGCAGATATACATCCCTATCATCGCCACCACAATTGTAGGCAGGGGGTAGCCCAAAAAGAACAAGAAGGGGAGCAAAAAAGTCCAGGCCAGGCGCGAAAAGGTCAGGGTATGATCCGAAATCAATATCCTACCCACAAAATCGAACAAGGCCCCAAAAATGCTAGGAATTTTTTCATAATATAGCCCGGTAACTTCCATCTCCCCTCGCTGCCAGCGTAGACGCTGGGAATAGAGGCGACTCAAATTTTCAATCGGTTCTACATAGGCTATGGCATCGGAAATAAATCCAATCCGCCCTTCGCTGGCTTCAATAGCCTGCCGTATATTGAAGGTAAGGTCGGTATCTTCAGAAACCGTGCGGGTCTGATATAGAAAAGTCTGGAGAATTATGTCCCGGCGGAATACGGAAAAAGCACCGGAAAGAGTAAATATAGAGTTTTTCAGATCCTGGTAACGGCGGCCAATATCAAAGGCTACAATATACTCAATAACTTCACAGTAGTTTATCATGTCAATAAAGCTGCTGCCCTCACCCAGCTTTTTATCCACCCGAATTGAACCGGTAGCTGCCGCCAGGCTGGGATCCTTTTCAAAAACCCTAACCACATTAAGTATGGCATCAGGGTCCAGCCAGGTATCTGAATCCACATTCATCATGTAGCTGCCATGACCGGAATACACACCGGCGTTAAGCGCAATAGATTTTCCCGCCCGTTCCAGGGAACTCCACATAACTGACATCTCCGGGTGCCGGTATTGAAAACGCTGGAAAATATCAAAACTCTCGTCTTCACTGCCGTTATTTACACAGATGACTTGGATGGATTCCCGGGGATAGGTTTGCCTGGCTATGGAGTCCAAACAATGGCCCAGGGTATCTGCCGAATTATGGACTGGAATTATCACGGTTACATAAGGGAAGAAAAAGAGTTCTTCCTTTTTCTCCACTTTCTGCTTCCTGTTGCCGAGAAAACTGATGAAATAGACCATGGCCGTAGATACATCAACCAGCAAGGGTACCATCAACCATATACCCCAGAATAATCCAAATGCCAGCATTCTCTCCAGCCATATTTCAATCATTTTTTACATTCCTCCGTATCTTTTCCAAAGATGGCCGGGTAATCAGTTGCCAGTAAAGAGCCACCGCCAGCAGGAAAAAAAACAGGCGGCCAAACAAGGTATGAGCAATAAAGCTCATATTCCGACCTCCGCTATGTATTATGACAATTACCAGCAAAAGCCGAAAAAGATTTATCAGGTAGATTCCCAGAGCTCCCCCCAGAGCCGCCGGAATTCTTTTACGCCAAGGCTGAACTGGATAAAAAATAATCAATGAGAAAATAATGCAGATTTCCAACAGCCCGGAATTCTCAATATCTATGGCTATGGTGGTCCAACTGGAATCTATTTTAATAAGAACCAGCAAAGTTCCGGGAGAACGGTCAAATATATGGGTTACAATACCCAGATAATCCAGTGTATGATGTAGAATGATACTGGTATATTGTTCCAGGTGATACTCCACCAGAGAAGCATGAAAAAGCAAGACCAGCAAACAACAAAGACCCACCGCTGCCCAAATATAATAAAACACCCAGAGCCGGTGATGATAAAGAAAGAGGGTAAGGGCCAGCCATAGCAAGAAAAATACGGCAATAGTGGGGCGACTTTTTGATACTACGGGGAAAGGAGCCCATTGTATATCACCCTGATCGGGAAGGCGGTCACTTTGCCCACTGATATCCGCCAGGTAAAAACGCAGGAACTGAGCGGGGTAGGCCTCCAGATCCTCCATGGGAATAGCGAACTCCAGGCGGGAAGTAGTAGAGCCGGTTCCTTCCCCCCAACGACCCGTATATTTTCCCTTGAGATCACCCTCCATAGAATACAGGTATACGCTTACATCTCCTCTTGACAAACCCTGAGGGCGGTAGAAAATCTCCGCATATTTATCTACCTTATCATCATATTTTCCGTTACTGTTAAGATCAAAAAAAAGGCAAGACTCCATTCTATGGCTGCGGGGTTCCGGCAGATAGCGCTCGATCATAAAATACAAGCGTCCATCGTTCTCATTGGTGGCCCAGGAAATCTTCTTCAAATCATTACCGCCGCGGCCATCACCAACAGGATCGGAGAGAGAAGTTCGCCCGCGCCAATCGGCAAATTTCCCATCCAACTGCAGCTCCGGCACCAGCCAACTACCCGGGGGAAAGAGCCATATCAGCAACAACATTATAATAACGCCTAAAAGGACTTTTAGCCGGGGATTCACTCTTTATCACCCGCTCTTTTAAGCCAAACTAAAGCAGCTATAACTAGAAGAAGGGCGAACAGGCTCAGGTATTTCCCCCAGGTAAAAATCGCCGTTTTTTCAATGCTCATTTCCAGGCGGTGGGTTCCGGCCGGCAAGTGCAGTTTGAGTAAATTCTCATAATTGCCCGCCTCAATTCTTCTCCCGTCCAGCTTAACTACTAAACCATCTAACAGCGAAATAGGGACAATCACTTCGGCATCCTGCTCCAGCCGGTATGACATGCGAAAACCCTCTTCACTGGCTTCATAATCCTGTAAGGGAAGGATGGTATCTCCCGAATATTCTGTTTGCAAATCCAAAATCTTTTTAAGCAGTCTGGCACTCTCCGACTGCCCGCTCTGGTACGCATGATAGCTCAAGTTGGCTCCCAGAAACCATATCTTCTTGCCCTTAAGCATTTTATATCCCAGTATCGGAGCCTGGTTGCCATAGTAGGAAAATTCCAGTTCCACCTTATCCAGACCCATAGGAACATAAGCCTTCCACTCTCCTTCCTGCTGCCAGACCGGGGGCAAAATCACCCGGGTATCCTCTCCCCGGACTTCGATTTCCTGCCGGATACTCACCGCTTCGCCATAAACCCCCAGAAATTCCGGTTGTTTGGCCAGTACATTGGGGGGCATCCCCGCCATTTCTATAAAAACCTTACCGCCGGATAACGCGTAATCGCTAATCAGCTTTTCCGCCTGTTTTTTAGAATGCCAGTTAGCGCCGCTTAGAATCAGCATGGAATATTGCTCCAGCTTCTCCAGGGAGCAATCATCTATGCGGGAAGACAAGGCCATTTCCACCTCGGGAAACTGGAGGGCAATGGTTCCTCCATATTTGCCGATTACCAGGCAGCGGGGATTTTTTTGCACCAGGTAGGGCCGGCTAATGCTCCTCCAGACGCTTATATCAGCAAATTTGTTGCGTTGCTGGTAGCCGGCCCTCTTTGCAGCCTCGCGAAAGGCCTCCAGGTCAGTAATAACATCTTCCTTAACCACCAGGTCGGTAGCCCCCAAATCTACACAGGAGCGAAATAAAAACGGGTAGTATTGCTGTTCCAAACCGGTATTAAGCAGCATTATATTGCGAGAAGTAACCGCACCCTGCCAGGCCCAGCCAAAGACCTGCTCCAACCCCGCCATTTCAGAAAAGGTAAAGGAAGGAGCCGAACCCAGCTGGCTCAAGTCAATAGTGGCCACTCTCCATCCCGGTTCTTGCTTGATGAATTCTCCGCTCTGTATTATCGTAAATGGCCTGGTTCCGGTATGGGCCAAGAGGCGGAAAGAAAACAGGCAATCTACCAGCAGGAATACCAAAAGAACCACCAGCAAGCAAGCCGCGACAGTAGATGACTGCAGCCATCGCTGTCGTTTTTCTTCCAGTTCCAAAGTGAAGCCGGAGGCCAGAACAGCCAGAGCGGCAAAGCTGCTGAAACGTAAGGGCCAGAGTAAATGGCTCAGCGGAAGAGTTATGTATATAGCCCGGAATAAAGGGAAGGTAATAAGAAGCAGGATAATACCGCAAACAGTAAGACTCCTGGCCCAAGCCGGCTTTGATTTCCAGGTGGCAAGGCTGGACAGAAGAAGCATTATCAAGCTTATGCCCCAGTAGAATGTCTCCACGTTCTTGAAGCGGCACAGGGGGGACAGAGAAATGTGAGCGGGGACAAACTGCACCACTTGCTTGACCGCCTGGGCATCAATACCGGTGATGCCCCCGCTCAGGCTGGGCAAAAGCCACCAGGACGAAGTCAGCACTCCGGCAGCAAGAACCATGAGCCCTCGGGCCAGGTCTTTAACGCTGCAGCCCTGAAAAACCCAGAGAAAAAAAACAAAAAGGGCCAAAGATAGGCAATAAACGGCCGCAATCATGGCATGGCAAAGCAAGGTTAATTGTACAGTTAAAATAACCGCTATTATGGCCCCATAGGATTTGCGCCGGGTAATAATATGCAAAAAAAGAGCAAAAAGCAGGGGAAGCAAGGCGGTAGCCAATACCCGCGGCAGGTTGCCTTCGGAGAACGCTACCCGCACATTATCCTGCCAGAGCAGCCAAACCAAAGCAGCCATAACTGCCGGCCACAACCCCATCCTGCGTGACAGCAGGAGCCAGGAGAGAGCCCCCAGCAAAGCACATAAATATATATAGAGGTGGCCGGCGGTAAAGATATCCCCGCTTAAGCCCCTTAACCCAGCCAGAGCATAATAGGGCAAAGGTGCCCAGTAACGAAAAGGCTGCACCCCATTGTACCAATATTCGGTAAATTGAGGATAGTAGTTTCCCTGCTGTATCTGCTCGTAGAGCATTTCAGCTTTAAAAAGATGTCCCCAACTATCGGAACCCCAGGGAAAACGCTGTTCCACCGGCGTCCAGAGTATATGCTGGTAGGCCAGCAGAGAAAGGAATAAAATCAGCACCGCAGCCAGCAGATACTGCCGGGTAGAATAAGGCCCTCTCCGGGAACCGGCGGAAACGGGAGGAGGCTTGGACAATAGTTTCTTATTATTAGCCAGTTCTTTTTCCCTTTGGTCCAGTTTGGCAAAATCAGGGTCCAAGATGGCTGCCGCCTCCCGATAGGCAGCGTTTCCGTCCCGGGCTTTAAGCTCAGCAGCAATTTGCTTATCCAGAGCCAGGTTGTGATTATTAACCTGTATACCCCGGGTGGGGGTTTCCCAAAGACTCAACTGGTACAGCTTCAAGCCCAATTTAGCCAAATATTCATCCAGCCGGTTAAAAAAATACATGGCTATATTTTCGGTAGTAGGTAGTATTAGATCAAAGGGATGAACCTGGTTTAATATGGTGTTTTCATAGGGCCCCAGGGCCGCAGAAACCGCCTGGGAAACCCGGCTGAATTCTATAGTATCCCCGATTCCCCGGGGGACATCCACCTCGGTCTCCACCTGCCAGGAATGGGCATGCACCGGGCCGGTCGCACCGCCAAAAACCACAAAGTGACGGGCATTGACGAATCCTACCAGCTTCATGCTATAAATGTTGTCATCCCCGCTGGCTCTACTTGCTGCTACTCGGCTAAAATTGGGATAACTATCAGTATTATGGTGTTGAGGACTGGAAATACCATCGGGAGAGTTTTGGGCGGTGGAGTGGAGGTTATCGTCATCTTTCTGTGGAACAGGCTCCCCGCTGGCCTTCTCTTCCAGTTCAGCCCGTAGAAGAGCAATCTCCTGTTCTATTGCTGACAATTTTTCTCTTTTTACCGCTACCAACGCTTCTGCTTCAGCCAGGATTTTTGCTGCCGATAAATGGGCCTTTTCTTCTATTCCCGCAGCAATTCTCCGGCTCTCCTCCAGGGAGCGCTCCAGTGATTCTTGCCGCATTGCTTGACGAGCGATTTCCTGTTTTAATCCCTCAATGCCAAGATCGACTGCCTGTTTTTTTTGCAATAAACTATCCATCTGCAGCTTTAGACTCTCAATAAGAGCCCGCTCACGATCAGTCTTATCCATTATTCAATATCCAAGGTGCCTGCCGTCTCATTTCAGGAAGACACATCATGCCTCCTGTTTTCCTTGGTGATTAAGGTAGGGGTAAAGCCTGAATCCTCAGGTTCCTCCCTGACTTTCTCCAGAGAAACCCGGTAATTGTCCAAAACTTCCCGAAACTCTCCTTTAAAGCGAGCCACTTTGATGCGCAAGAAATCAAGCTCTTGCAATTTCTGTTTCATTTCCTCCTCAGCATTTTCCAGCATATGGCGGGCACGTTCCCGGGCTTGTTCCTCAATTCTCTGGGCATTAATCTGGGCGGTGACCATTACATCAGAAATAATTCTTTCTCTTTCCATATAAGCATTCAATTGCTTTTGCAGCTCTTCTCGCTTTTCTTCAGCACTTTTTAGTGCGGCCTGAATTTTTTCTATTTCCGACTTGAATCTTTCAACTTTTTGCTGCTGTTCTTTTTCCATATTTTCTATCTGGTTTATTACTTCGCCAGGCTTAAAGCCCAATAAGGTTTTTGAAAATTTCATTATACCTTTCCTCCCCCGCTCCAACTGCTCCATAGCTTTTTATAGCTATGCGCACGATGAAGTTCACTATTATTCAACAACAAAGTCAATTAGCGATGTCGAAAAAAGCAGATAAGAAACTTGAACCGTGACTATTTTACTATATAAACCATGACTTAAGTTAGTATATACATATTAGCATGGAAGGAGTACCATTTAAAGTGATTTTTAATAATTTATTACACGATTCTAATATATGTTCTATCCCTGCTTCATAGACAGAAATCAAAATTTCCTCAAAATGTTGCAAATATAGGCAGGAAAGTCCATCAAAGTATAGAAATAAACTGTATATAATACTCTTTTAAAACAACTATTCGAGCCTTTCACTAGTCATATCAACTATCTATCTAATAATTTATTAACTTATTTGTTATGGGCTTGCTGCCGTCAGACGTCTAGTTTTTTGTAATATCTGGAGGAGGGATCATTATGAAAAGCATTGGTTCCAGATTAACGCTGTATATTAGTATGGTGGTGCTGTTTTTTTGTGCTGGTTTAGGCTTCATATCTTATTTTTATGCCTCCAAAGCCTTAATGGCTAACATTGAACAAAGTGTGGCAGCCAAAGCCCAGGATGCCACCAGGCTGGTAGGGAGCGAGCTAGATAACCATTTATCGGTAATGGAGACTATTGCGGAACAGCCGGAAATTATTGGTATGAAATGGGAAGAGCAAGGCCCCATTCTGGCACAAGCCAACAAAAGACTGGGATATTTGATGATGGGGGTTGCCGGGCTGGATGGGCAGGTGCTCACAACTGCGGGTTCGACCACCAACTTAAAGGATCGGGATTACTTTGACCAGGCCCTTAAAGGGCAATCCAGTGTTTCCGATCCTATTGTCAGTAGAATTGATGGCAGTACCATTATTATGATGGTCAGCCCGATTCACGGAGCTGAGGGAAAAGTTATAGGGGTTCTGGCGGCGGCACTGGATGGTTTGACCTTAAGCCAAATAGTGGCCGGGATAAAATTTTGTGATAGCGGTTATGCCTATATGTTGAACCCGCAGGGCAAGGTTATAGCCCATCCTAAAGGGGAAATGGTTATAGAACAATATGATCCCATTGCCGAAGCGGAGAAGGATCCTAAACTCGCTCCCCTGGCTGCAATTGTAAATAATATGTTGAAAGCAGAGTGTGGTTATGGTGAATACCTGTGGATTGACGGCAGCAACAAATTCATGGGCTATGCCCCGGTGGAAAATACCGGTTGGTCGATTGCTGTAACCGCCCCCCAGGATGAAGTACTGGCTGGCCTGAAAAGCATGACAGTAGGGGTGCTGGTCGCTGCTCTTATTTTTCTTCTCATAGGTATCGCTCTAGCAACTTATCTAGGCAGAGTACTCGCCAATCCAATTAAAAATGCTGCCGGGCATGCGGCCATGATTGCTGACGGTGACTTGAGAGTAGAAATCGCTGCTGAAGCTCTTGCTCGCCAAGACGAGATAGGTCACCTGGCTAAGAGCCTGGATAATATGGTTCAAAGCTTGAGAAATATTATGCACGAAGTGGCCCTTAACTCCCAGGAAGTAGCAGCTTCCAGTCAAGAGCTGGCCGCTTCCGGTGAAAATATAGCCTCAATTGTAGAGGAACTATCCGCTTCCACAGAAGAGATCGCGGCGGGTATAATAAATATATCTTCTGCAACTGATGAAGTAAATGCCTCGGGCGAAGGGATATCATCTGCTTTATTGTTGGCCAGTAAGGATGCAGAGCAGGGTGTTCTTCAAGCCCAAAGCATTGAAAAGAGAGCGGCGCGAATGCAAAACGGAGCCCAGGATCATAAAAAGACCGCAGAAAATGTTTATGGAACTATAAAAGAAAAACTTACTGCAGCCATTGAAGAAGCCCGGGTGGTAGAACAAATATCCGAGTTGGCAGAAAATATATCCGGTATTGCCAGCCAGACTAATCTTCTGGCCCTTAATGCCGCTATAGAAGCCGCCCGAGCCGGTGAACAGGGCAAGGGCTTTGCCGTGGTAGCGGAAGAAGTAAGAAAACTGGCAGAAAACTCAGCCTCAGCGGTAGAGGGGATTCAAGGCATGACCGAACAGGTGCAAAGGTCTATCGCCAATTTAACCAACTATGCTGAAGAATTGCTGAATTTTATTAATACCCAGATTATTGCCGATTATGGAGATATGGTTACGATATGCAAGCATTACAAGAATGATAGCGACATGTTTTTAAACCTAATCGAAAAAATAAAAAAACATACCGAAGAAGTCCTGGCCTCAGTGGAAGACATAAACCACAGCCTGGACTCTACCGCTGGCACCATAAGAGACTCATCTGCCGGAGCCCAAAAAATAGCAGAGGCAAGCCAAACAGCTGCTATAGCAGCCACAGAAATAAGTGCCGCATCAGTTAGAATGGCAGAAAACGCCGAAAAGCTGAACCTGCTTATTACCCGCTTCAAATTGTAGAATATATCACGGGGACGGTCCTCAGCAGAACCGTCCCCGTGATATACAGATATACATGAAATATGGCTTATTTTTGCAGGTGGAGCATAAGCAGAAGTATCCCTTCTTCCCTGATTTCATAGTCTATGCCGCCATCTTCGAAGCTTCCAGTCTTTTCAATTTCGCAGTCATCACCTATGTAATGCAGATCGTAATCCACTCCCAGAGCGATCTGACCCTGCTCATTTCTCTCTACCCTCAGTTTTTCATAGCTCCCTTCTCGGCTATTGATACCTACGCCAAGACATAGATAATAAGTAACCTGGGTAGATTCGGCTTGATTAATATCACTTATTAATTCATCCAGGATTAATTCCATTAGTTTAATTCCTCCCTTTAATTAATTCCTTAAACTAAATTTTGCCATTTTAATTCATTAAGTGTAGCCTAACTGAGGATTAGATTATCTTCAATCGACCCATCTAACCTTGTTTTTTAATTCCGGATCCAGCCTGGCTGGAGGCTCAGCTTTCATATCAGGATAACCTATGGGGGTAAGTGCTACTATTTCCCGGTCTTCCGGGATTTCAAGAATGCGCCTTATAGATGCCTCATCACGCAGGGGACCGGTCATCCAGCAAGAGCCCAAACCCTCAGCACAGGCGGCCAATAAAAGATTCTCAAAAGCCGCACTAACACTCTCCAGGTGCATTTTGCGCGTTGTCTCATCTTTACTGCCCCTGGTCAAGGCTACCACTATTATTGGCGCCCCGCCAAAAGAACGGGCAAATTGTAAAAACGCCGCTTTTCTAGCCGCATCCTCCCAATCAGCAGTATAGACTTCAGCAAAGCGCCCGTAACTCTCTCCCATCTCCTTTTTCTTTTCTCCGGAGACTACGATGAATTCCCACTGCTGCATATTCATCCCCGAAGGAGCCCAGTTAGCCGCATCCAGAATCTTAAGGATGGTTTCCCTGGGTACCATATCGGCTTTATATTTCCTTATAGCTCGCCGCGAATGAATAACCTCGTAAAAATCCATACTATTACCTCCTTGTAGTTTCTCTATTGGATCTTTCTTTCCACTAATTAATCATAATCAGGGAGTAAATGCAAGCAGCCAAAAACACAGGGATGTATATCAACAGGGGATTAGTAAAAAACTAATACATAAGGATGTTCTTATCTGCTCTTTTAAATAAAAATGTTGTAGCCTTGGCAGGCTCCTGTAGCTGCTTATATGTAGCATTGTATTATCAATGGAAATTTATTAAAAAATGACTCCACTGCAAAAACCCCTTTTGTTGCATAAGGGTTGCATAAATATACAAAGCGAGCAAGGGAATCAAATACTATTGAGGTGAAAATATATGAAAAAAAGTAAAGTCATAATCCTTTTCCTGTCGGCATTTCTAATTTTAGGCCTCCTTTTCCTCCCGGCCTGTTCCCAAAAAGAATCCAAGCCACAGAAGCCAAAAGAATCAAGCGGGCAAAAACCTGAGGCTCCTCCGGAGACAGAAAAGCTCCTGAAGGATTTGGATAAAATTATACAGGAACTGGATAAAATGATAAAAGCCCAGAAAATGCCCTCTTTCCAGCAAAAGGAAGGGGAAAGTTCCTCCGCATCAAGCGGGCAAAAGCAAAAGGAGGGTTCCAGCCAAGAGGGAAGCCAGAAAGAAGAATCCGCTTCTTCCTCTAAGCAAGGTGGAAGCAAGCAGCAAGAATCTGCGTCTAGTTCGAAAAATCCCTGGCCATCCATAAATCAGGGGGTTAAAAGTATTCACCAGAACTGGAACCAATTGGAGCCTGAAGCAGTTCGAGCCGGCCTCCCGGTAAGCTCACGGGACCATTGGGAAAAGACCTTGAGCAGTCTTACCATGGCAGCCAGCAAACAGAATGCAGAAGAAAGCCTCATGGCAGCTATAAGCCTTTACCAGCCTTTTGCTGACATAGCCCAGGTTTTCGCTATGACCCTGCCCCCAGATTTTTTCCGGGTGAAATATGAAGTAATGGCCGCTATGCAGGAAAGCATACGGCAAGATTGGGAAAAAGCCGCTCTGCATATACCCAAAATGCAAGAAAATTGGGAAAGCCTCAAGGTACAGGCCAAAGATGCTGATCCCCGCCTAATAAGCTGTTGTGAGTTTGCCCTGCGCGACCTGGAAGATGCCATAAAGAATCAAGAGATGGAACTGGTATTAATAAAAGGTGAAATAAGCCTGGATAATCTGAAAAAGCTGGAGGAAAAACTCAAAAAGGCTATGACCAAGGGTAAGTCCTGACCAGAAAAACTTGCACCCTCGCTAAGCTGGCTTTACTGCCTTCACCGAATGGACTGACCCGGCGCAGGTCGATAGGGGTTCCGATAACCACTACCTCCGCCGGTGAGTTGTTAATGGTCGGTTGTTTCGAACATGATATTCTACTTTCCCTTGTACATATTTATCTTCACTCCACTGGGGTCTAACCCTAAATAATGTTTAAAATAATCAAAAACACCATTACAAAGAAACACAGGATGAAAGCCACTCCGGCCCCTATTGATAAAGGCTTTATCTGGCTGCGGGGATAGATTTTCTTTTGTCTAAGGAGTTTTTTATATGAAGGTTTCCTGCCTAGCTTTTTATTACCCCATACAAGCAGAGTATCTATCCCAATCTTAGTTGCTGCTGTCGGATTCTCTCCCAAGCGAATCAGAAAGACCGGTATTGTTTCCAGGAATGTTTTACTTAAATTATTACTCAGCTGTACCAGTGGCGTCCCTACGAAATTAAGCACTATCTGCCCCCCCCGGCGGTAGAACCAATCTGTATCCAGAGTGATGGTATTGGTTCGCTGCAGATATTTTAACAACACGAAAAACGCGAGTCCGGAAAACATCAAAAGCTGTAATTGAGTAATAACATGGTATGAGGTATAGGGAACATAATCTACGGCAAAAGGCAGAATTTGATACAGGGTCTGGGGAAATACCCCAATAAAAATACATAGAACTGCCGGTATACCCATGCCTATCAACATATTGACCGGTGCTTCTTCAGGTCTTAATCCATTATCCTGGGCAAAAAACACGAAATAAGGAAACTTGATTCCGGCATGTAAAAATACCCCCGCAGAAGCCAGGGTCAAAAGCATCCAGATGGTAGTCAAACCGCCATAAGCAGCAGCAGCAGTAATCATGGATTTGGTCACAAATCCACTGGTAAGAGGAAAAGCAGAAATGGAAGCCGCTCCAATTAGACACAGGCTCAGGGTAATGGGCATCGACTTATACAATCCGCCTAGTTCGGTACATTTGCTGCGCCCGGTAGTATACAGTACGGCTCCTGCTGACATCATCAGCAAACCTTTGTAAAGAATATGAGCAAACGCATGCGAAACTGCCCCATTTAGGGCCATAGGTGTACCTATCCCTATTCCCACTACCATAAAACCTACCTGATTGATAATACTATAGGATAATATGCGACGCATGTCGTTTTCCAATATCGCAAAGACAATGCCATACAGCGCCATAATAATACCCGCCCAGACCAGAATATCAGTTCCCGGGAAAGCTCGGGCCAGGGTATAAACCGCAGTTTTGGTAGTAAAGGCGCTTAGGAAAACAGTACCAATAACACTTGCCTCCGGATAGGCATCGGATAACCAGGCAGAAAGTGGTGGAATGGCCGCATTAATAGCAAATCCCAAAAGTATGAGATAGGAAGCCAGACCATTTAATCCCAGAAAATTAAACTCAATTGACCCCGTGTTACCTATATGCAGTATAATTCCTGCCAGGAGCAGCATCCCCCCAAAAAGATGCACCAGTATATATCTAAAGGAGGCAGCTTTGGCTTTATCGGTTCTTCTTACGGCAATAAGATAAACGGAACTGAAAGCCATTGCTTCCCAAAAGATATAAAGAGTTATATAATCGCCTGCAAATACTGCTCCCAGGGCACTGCCAACATAAATAAATGCTGCGGTAATCTGGGAGATATCCTTTTCGTGCAAGGAATAAATGGCGCCTGCCCAGGCCATTATTATGAAAACATTTCCAAAAACCAGGCTTAAGCGGTCAACTCTATTAAAAACCAGTATATATTCCAGGTATTTGACCAGGCCGGAATTTCCCTCCGGCAAGAACTGCATGCTTATAAAAGCCAAAACGGGCAGCAAGATAATTAAAAGACTCCGCCATTTCCCTTTAAATAATGGAAGCAAGAGGGCGCCTGCAATAAATATCCCGGAAGGCGGTATAAAGCTAATCATAATAATCCTCCCGTTTTTGCAACCACACTTTGCCAATAATCTTGGATATCGCAACGATTAAAGCACAGCTTAAGAAACCATAAATTGCATAAAAAGCCGGTAGTTTTTCCACTGCAAAAACCGGGTGTTTTTCCATAAAGGGATCTATTAAAACCAGCCCTATCAGGATGGCAATAAGAATCCAGCGGGTTTTTTTTCTTATATCAGGCCTGTCCATGAAGGCCATAATCCTTTTCATTTTCTAAGCCTCCCTTTCTTTCCTTAAGCCCGCCATATTACATGGCAGCGACAATCATCCGGGCTAAATCCAGGAAAACACCTGGTTCAAAGAAGAAGCACAAAATTGCCGCTGATGTAACCATTAGTGCCCCTACCATAAATACAGGGGCCTCCTTTATTTTGGCAATATTTACTTGTTGTCCGTTGGCAGCCAGTGTCGGCTTCAAAAAAGCCCGATAAACAATAGGCAGAAAATAAGCTGCATTTAGCAAAGAACTGATAGCCAGAACAGCCAGGAGAGCAAGCTGACCGGCTTCAATCGTTCCCATGCTCAAGTACCATTTGCTTATAAATCCCCCCGCCGGGGGTAGGGAAATCATCGACAGCGAAGCTATGGTAAATGCCGCCATTGTAAAAGGCATTTGTTTGCCTATGCCATCCATTTGACTGATCTCAGTTTTACCGGTAACTATATAGATAGCTCCAGCAGCAAAAAATAAGGTAATTTTACCAAAGGCATGAATAACCAGGTGAAGGACACTGCCGGTTACTCCGCTTGGCGTCAACAGGGCTACACCCAGGATAGTATAAGATAACTGGCTTATCGTAGAGTAAGCCAGACGACGTTTTAGATTATCCTGACGCAAGGCAATAAGAGAAGCTGCAATTATAGTAAAAGCAGCAAAATAGGCCAGGTAATAGCCTGGATTCAGTTCCTTTAACAAGTCTGCGCCAAAAATAAAAAGTATAACCCTGATAAAGGTAAAAACTCCGGCCTTTACTACGGCCACCGCATGCAATAGTGCGCTTACTGGGGTTGGAGCAACCATAGCAGCTGGCAGCCAGGCATGAAACGGCATTAATGCAGCCTTGGCAATACCCGCGATAAAGAGAATAAATGTTATTGCCAAAACAGAATCCGGGGCATTGCCTGACATAATTCCGCTGGTACTAAAATCGAGAGTCCCGGTGTAGTAGTAAGTCAAAAAGATAGCCGGCAAAAAGAACAACAGCGAGGTACCCAGTAAATGGGCCAAATATTTTTGAGCATTGTATAAAGCTTCCGGAGTCTTATCATAGGCTACTAATGGATAGGTACACAAGGTAAGTATTTCATAAAATATGTACAGGGTAAAAAGATTGCCCGCAAAAGCGGTTCCGATAGCTGAAGCCATAGCTATAAGAAAAAAGGCAAAAAAACGATCCACGGACCGGTCATTGGCATAATCTTCCTCGTAATGAGAACGCATATAGCCAATGGTATAAAAAGAGGTTGCCAGCCATAAGAAAGATGCTGTGAGCGCAAATACCATACCCAGAGCATCTACCCGCAAAACAATTTCAAGCCCGGGCAGAACTGTAAGCAGGTGGTATTTTATGATAGCACCCTGGCGAATCCACGGAAGCATAGAAAGAACAATAAGCAACTTCACAATTGCTGAAGCAACAGTACAAAACTCCCTGAAGACCGGTTTCTGGGGACGCGCCAATACCAAGCCAACGGTAACCAGCGATATTAGAATGGCATATAATGGCATTGCTGAGGTAACTACATCCAAAATCTATCCCTCTTTCTTCTTACCCAAGCAGTAATAGTGCTGCTTTTTCAGTTATGCTTACCGGAATAAATGCCAGGGTTCCGAATACCAGGCAAAGTGCGGCAACAACTACCGTTGGTATTAGCATGCTGGCAGGAGCATCAGATACCTCAACTTCAGCAATTGGCTTTCCCGCTTTGAAGTAAATGTTGTCAATTACCCTCCAGAAATAGACCAACATAAGTATTGAACTGATAAGAATTACCGGAATGAGATACCACATAGCGTTTTCCAGCGACCCCATAGCCAGGTACCACTTGCTCACAAAACCAACCGTTAAAGGTATTCCTATCATGGAAAGCGCAGCTACCGTAAAGGCGGCCATGGCATATGGCTGCTTAAACCCCAATCCCTTGAGATCGGCAACGCTTGTTATACCTGTTTTGTAAGTAATACAACCCACTGACATAAACAGGGCACACTTCATAAAAGCGTGGTTTAATATATGCAGTAACCCCCCTTGTAAACCAGTAGGATTCATCAAGGCAACTCCCAATATAATGTATCCGATTTGGCTAATACTTGAATAAGCCAACATTTTCTTGATATTAGTTTGGGCTATAGCCAGGATAGACCCCATCAATATAGCTACTGATGAAACAGCAATCAGAAAATGCGGCACACTTACCCATTGTTCGAGGAAAACCCTAACTCCAAATACGGTGAACAATATTCTGATAAAACCATAGGCAGCTACCTTGGTTCCAGTTGAGGCCATCAGGGCACTGACAGCTGAGGGTGCATAAGTATAAGCATCCGGCAGCCAGGTATGCAGTGGGAATAATGCAATTTTTATGCTAAAGCCAATGGCAAAAAAGGCAAAAGCGGTTATTACCAGCTTGGAGTTAAACAATCCGGGCAGTCTGGCTCCAAGGTCAGCCATATTCAAGGTTCCAGTAGCTATATACAGGTAACCTATCCCCAACAGGATAAAAGTTGCTCCCACCGTCCCTATTACCAGGTATCTGAAGCCCGCCAGAGGAGCTCTTCTACTTTTACCCATAGCCACTAGAGCATAGGCGGTAAGTGATGAAATTTCCAAAAAAACATAGAGATTAAATATATCCCCGGTCACTATCATTCCCATCAAGCCAACTATAAAGAGTAAATATACTCCATAAAAAGCCGGAAGCTTTTTTTCCTCAATCTCAGCAGCTACACTCTTCCTGGCAAAGATGGTAACAAGCCAGGCTAAAAAGGCAACTATTGCCAGAACAAAAGCGCTGAAGTAATCAATGACATACTCAATTCCCCAGGGTGGTTCCCATCCTCCCATCCAGTAGCTGATTGTCCCGCTATACATTACCTGATAAAGAAGTATCGCCGCAATAATAAAAGAGAAAAGGGTAGCCAGGAAAGCAATAACCCAGCTGTATATTCTATTAATCCTCCCTGCTACAGGAGCAATAAGGGCCAGGAGCAGCGGTATTATAATTACCAGGACGGGAAAATGTTTAATCATCGGTCTTGCTCATCTCCAGTATTGCATTTTCTTCAATAGTCCCATATTCCCGATAAATATTTACAACCAGCGCAAATGCAACTGCCGTAATACTTACACCTACCACTATGGCCGTTAGAATCAGAACATGGGGCAAGGGGTTAATATATACAGCTTCTACTCCCTGATAAATAGGAACGGTTCCTCCCTCAACTTTTCCGATAGAGATAAATAACAAAAAGACTGAAGTCTGAAAAATATTAAGTCCGATTATTTTCTTTATCAAATTACTCTTGGCTATTACGGCATAAAAGCCAATCATCATTATAATCACATAAATCCAAAAATTATATTTTGCCAGAATAAAATCCATCATAATTAATCTCGTCCTATCATTTCACAGAATAAAATAATCATAGTTGCGGCAACGGTGATGCCTATTCCTATTTCAACCGCCATTATCCCGTAGTGGTTTGCCACCGGCGGCTCACCCCAAGGCAATGCAGCATACTGCAAGAAATTCCCTCCGAATATTAGCGCTAATAAACCCACCCCACCATATATCAAGGCCCCGGTAGAACTGAAGAAATCAGACGCTTTTTGCGATATCCTTTTTCTTCCTTCTTCCAGGCCAAATATTAATATGTAAATAATGATACTGGAGCCAAGGATTACTCCTCCCTGGAACCCACCTCCAGGACCCAATTCCCCAAAAATAATTATATAAAGGGCATACAACTGGATAAAAGCGATTAGTTTTTTCACCAAAGTTCTGCGAATAATATTGGAATTAAGTTCATCGTCAACTATATACAGGTCATTATCCTTTTCTTTCGGGGACATCATCAACATCCTTCCATCCCGGCAACAGGCTAAAGTCGTCTTTTTTTCTCCGATCTGATGAGCAAAACTACACATAATCCAGCAGTAAAAATAACCGTGGTCTCGCCCAGGGTATCATAGCCTCGATATGAGGCCAGAATAGCTGCTACATAATTGTCTGTTCCGGTCTCTTCTACTCCCTTTTCCAAATAGCGTGGTACTACATGCGTATTGCTTACTGCAGCAGCTGAGCCAAAATCGGGCATATCCAGGGTCCCGTAAATCAGGGCAGCACCTACAGCCAGAACCACGATTAAAGGCAAGACTTGCACTCTGAACCGGGTAATCTCCTCTCTCCGTTTGACTCTGGTTAAAACTGCAATAAATAATACCGTAGAGATACCTGCTCCCACTGACGCTTCCGTTATAGCAACATCAACCGCACCCAGACGCACCCAGACCACAGCCATAATTAAGCTGTAAATCGAAAGAATAATTGCCGAGTTTAATAACTCTCTCTGGGCTACCGCTGTAACTGCACAAACTAAAAGAAAAAATAAAAGGATTAAATCTGCCATTGTATTCATCTCCCGACAGCAGCATATTTATATCTCGTTGGAATTTTAATGATTTGTACGCCAAATTCCCATAATGTAATTTAAAGTTGTTTTTTGTCCTTTTCAAACGGCCAGATACGTGCCAGGTAAGCGGCCTGGGTTACAAAATGAGTTGCGGACGGATTAACAATATAAATTAATATAATAATTAAAAAGATTTTCAGACTAAGAGGAGACGCACCTTCATATAATATCAGAGCTAATAGAATCAAAGACTGACCCAGAGTATCAACCTTTCCAGCCGCATGTACACGGGTATAGAAATCAGGAAATCTCACCACACCAATAGAGGCAACTATTATTAAGAAGCTGCCCAGCGTTAAGCATAAAATAACGAAAAAGATTTTCACATCCATAGCTCTGCAACCTTTCCTTATTGAATCAATCCAAACGGCCTTTCTCGACATATTTTAAGAATGCCAGCACCAAAATAAAATTTATCAGAGCGTAGACCAGTGCAATATCTACAAAAAACTGGGGGCTCGCAAAAACAAAACCAGCTAATACAATAACCACCACGGTTTTGGTTCCTATTATATTGGCAGTCAGTATCCTATCATAAATAGTGGGACCCTTTACCATCCGATATAATGTAAGAAAAGCCGAAACAACAATTACTAGAATAGTAATTTCAAACATTAAATCCCTCGATTCCCCCAAAATGATTCAGGCTTTAAACTCCTGGCAATACCTTATATTTTACCTTGTTCAATATCCCTTACTCTAGCCTGCATATCTCCTTGCAATAAACTTTCAGCATCTTTTTGGGTAATAGCATGAACAATAAACTCTTGTTTGTTCGCAACTATAGTAACGGTTCCAGGAGTAAGGGTAATAGCGTTGGCTAGAATTACCACTCCCATATCCGTTTGCAAATCGGGATTAAAGCGTATTACTGTAGGCTCAATTAAGTCTTTAGGATTAAGCGTTAAATAAACAACATTCAAGTTAGCCAGTACAATCTGCCACAATAACCAGGGCAGGAACTTTGCCAGGCTCAAATATCTTCTCAGGGTCATACCATAATCCGGCTCCCCAATTAAAAGGTCATGTGACCAATATGCCACCAACAGGCTGCAAACAACTCCTATACCCAGAGATACAAGGTCAAATTTCCAGGATAATATCATCCAAAAAACAAACATTATTAGGGTGGTTACAACAAAACTCTTGTTTTGGGGAGGGTTGGCCTGTTTGTCTTTATTATCAGCCATAATATTTCACCTTTTCTAGATTATGTTGCTCATATCTTGTTCAGATTGCACCTTTTAAAAAATGAGTTTTTCTCCCATAAATCCCTCTCTATGGCATAAAAAAATGCATCCACAAAACATTCCCAAAGGAAGGATGCACGAATTAATACTACATAAAATCGAGCCGCCTAAAAAAGCTATATCTGAGATTGCAAGAATATTTGTGGTATTAATAATTGATCACAACAAACTACTTCAGGTTGTAAACATCCTTAAAAAGCTCCGGCGTAAGCATTCAGCAATTTCTTGCTTTTAAGCATCGGAAGAAACTGCGGAGCAGTTTCAACACAGCGCTGCAACGAGGCGGGGGGATTAGAACCCAACCGCTTAGCAGGGGACATATTTCACCTTTTTATACTTGCTTATTTAGTATAATTAACATTCTAAAATAGTAACGCATTCGGGATTTGTCTGGCAAGTATATATACTTTGGTATAATCAACTACACCCTAATATTATATAGGTTTAGTATTAATGAAACAACACTACCCTATACAGCCAAGGCGGCAACAGCTACGAAATTTCCGGTTTTAACTAAATTTTAGCAATGCTTCTTACAGAATGACTATCGCTAGCCGGTACCTGTTCTGTGCTAAATTCAAGATTGTTAGACTGCTACTCTACTTTATCCACATCAATGAAGGGAATGGCTCCGCCACTCACCCGGGGCAACTGCCCGTTCCATTTTTCAATAGCCAGGCGCTGGTTCTCAATTTCCCGTAGGTGCAAAAGTTCAGGAGTAACTTCCTGGCGCTGAATCCTTAGAGACTCGGCCTCAGCCTGAGCGCGGGTAACCTTCTGAGCGGCTTCTATCTTGATCCTCTCCAGATCACGCTGGGCCTTGAGGGCCCGCTGTTCTGCCGTTTGCTTTTCTTCTATGGCTTTGTTGAATTCTTTACTGAACTCGAAGTTTACGATATTAAAGCGATCTACTTTAATATGGTAGTCCAATAGTTTGCGTTCCAGCACCTCGCTGGTTTTAAGCGCCACCTCGGCGCGTTTGGTAATAAGCTCTTCCGCCGTGTAGCCAGCAGTAACCGCTTTGATGGATTCTTGAATAGCCGGGGCAATTACCGTGTTCTCATAATCCATCCCTACCCGCTGGTAAAGGTTGGCGGCACTGGCGGGACTGACATGATAGTTTACTGCAACCATTGAAGTTACCGTCTGCAGATCCTTGCTGGCTGCAGCCGCATGGTGTTCCGCTTTCCTTACCCGGCAATCAACATTTGCCACCTTCTGGTATATGGGAACAATGAAGTGAATTCCTTCTTTGAGCGGCGGCTCTTGAACCGCGCCAAAATTGAGCTTAACTCCCACATGACCTGCCGGTACAATAACTAGCGGGCGCAGTATCGTAAGCAACAATAAAAGCAGAAATACAATAAGCGCTATTTTAAGAAACTGAGGTTGAATAAATGAAAAACTCGGCTTTTTTTCAGTTAATATTATTTCAGGTTCCATCAAACACCATTCCTTTCCCCTTAAGCCGTCAGAAAGCTGGCAGTTCAGCTTCATTTCCATCACAAAAAAGTAAGCGGACTAGCCACACCTCCTCACCAGCAATAAGCTGTAGCCAAACAGCGTAGTTTAAAGCGTTTCTTACCCGTTCTATCTCTTACGGAGCGAGAGTGAGCAAAGACACTCAGCTTTGCATGTATTGCTTGTCCTGACCCAGAATATGCCCATCTATCCAGCGAACAATAAAATCGAGAATGTCCAGGAGGTATTTGTCCTGGTTTTCGTCAACCTGGTCCAGATCAATGCCGTTAATTTTTTCGATAAAATCATCGTGAATTACTTTATGCGATAAAAACTTTCTGTAGCCTATGCTCTTCATATATTCCTCTTCCGAATTGAAGTGAAAAACAGAATAGTCTTTTAACTCCCCCAGAATGGCCACGATTCGATCATATTTATCCACTACCAGCTCATCTTTAAGCAAATCATAAGCCCGCCCGGCTATTTCAAACAATTTGCGATGCTGTTCATCAATATGTTCAACCCCCACGCTATACTCATCTTTCCATTTTATCATTTTCCCTTCCCCCCATATTTCTTGCATATTTTATTATTATGAGCATAGGGCCTATACCCAAGCTTTGTCAATTCTCGTTTATGCTATTCTACAGCTTTGCATATGTCTCCACATTTTTTTAGAATATTACTCAAGCCGGTAACGATAGTTTTAAAGAAATATAGATGAAAATCAATTTAACCAAGCATTCATATTTTCCCTGCCAGTTGGGAAGAGGAAGATGCTTGCATAGTATAGAATATTAATTTAACAAGATTAAGGGAGAGATAATAAATAAGGATGAAGATCGGAATCGATATAGACAATACCATCACCCATACCACGGAAATGATTATGCATTACGCCCGGATATTCGGAGAGGAACGAAAGCTTAACACTATCCCGGATCTTAACTACTATTACCTGGAGGATGTCCTGGGTTGGGATGAGAGCACCGCTGATTTGTTTCTCAATACCTACCTGGGAACCATTTACCGGGAGATGAAGCCCAAGGAAGAGGCAGTGGAAACAATTAAGCAATTGAAGCAGGAGCACGAACTTATACTTATAACCTCCCGCAACCAGAATTTTCAGAAGGTGGAGCAGGTTACGACAGATTGGCTCCGGCACTACGATATCCCCTATGATGGTTTGATTTTAAATGCCACCCCTAATATGCACCACTTCAGCAAGCTGGAGGTCTGTATGCAGCATGGAGTGCAGCTTATGATTGAGGATCACCATGACCTGGCCTGGGAATTGAGCCAGGCCATGCCAGTAATCTTGTTCGACTATCCCTATAACCGTCATCTCCGTTCAGATAGTATTATACGAGTAAAGCACTGGAACGAAATTTTGGACTGGGTTAAGCAACTCCCCGCCAATACTAGGCGGCCTTAAGCTTGATTCTGCATGACCTTAAGCTACAAGCACCCATAAATTGTGTCAGGGTATAATATAATCTAACCTTGTGTACCTGTATACTTGCCCGATTTACTTGCTGTTGCCAGCCGGGAGAGATATAATTTTGCCCAAAGATGAGAAGAAATGATTTAGTAAACAAAAATGAGGAGGACGGAATGATGGGGGATAAGACTTATAATCCTTATGAGCATGCGCAGGCGCAATTTGACCAGGTAGCGGAAATTGTCGGTTTGGAAGGGGCAACGCGAGAACTGCTCCGCCAGCCCATGAGAGAATACCATTTTTTGATACCGGTCAAAATGGATAACGGTAGTACCCAGGTTTTTCGTGGCTTTCGGGTTCAGCATAACGATGCCCGGGGACCGGCCAAAGGCGGAATCCGCTTTCATCCCCATGAAACCGCGGACACGGTCCGGGCTCTGGCCATGTGGATGACCTGGAAATGTGCGGTAGTAGGCATTCCCCTGGGCGGCGGAAAGGGCGGAATCGTTTGTGACCCGCGCAACTTGAGTGAGAATGAGCAGGAGAGGCTTTGCCGGGGATGGGTAAGACAGGTGGCCCGGAATGTCGGCCCCAACCTGGATGTGCCCGCACCCGATGTTATGAGCAATGCTAAGCATATGTTGTGGATGCTGGATGAATATGAAGCCATTCACGGAGGAAGGTATCCCGGCTTCATTACCGGCAAACCAGTGGGAATGGGCGGTTCCCTGGGCAGAACCGAGGCTACCGGCTATGGAGTAGTATATACCCTGCGTGAGGCCCTTAAAGAAAAAGGCATCAATATTGCCGCTACCACTGCCAGCATTCAAGGATTCGGTAATGTGGCGCAGTATGCGGCCCGCCTGTACAGCGAACTGGGCGGCAAAGCTATCGCTGTATCCTGCTGGGATTATGTAGATCGCAAACCTTATACCTTCCGCAAGAAAGACGGCATAAATGTGGATGAACTCTGTGGAATTACCGATATGTACGGCGGTATTGACAAGGGTAAGGCTCAGGACCTGAGCTATGAGGTTTTGGATGGCGGGGCTTGGTTGGAGCAAGAGGTGGATATACTTATCCCTGCTGCCCTGGAAAACCAGATCACCGCTACCAATGTGGAGAAAATCAGCCCGCAGGTAAAAATCATGGTGGAAGGGGCCAATGGTCCTACTTCACCGGATGCCGATGAAGTAATCAAAAAACGGAGTATTTTTGTCATTCCTGATTTCCTGGCCAATGCCGGGGGAGTAACCTGCAGCTACTTTGAACAGGTTCAGTCCAATAGCAATTACTTCTGGGAAAAGGATGAGGTTCTAGAGAAATTGGACAGCAAAATGACCGCTGCTTTTAAAGCCGTCAGTGAATTATCCCGGCAGAGCAGCCTGTATATGCGTGATGCCGCTTATGTAATTTCCATCAACCGGGTGGCTCAGGCGGCCCGGATGCGGGGCTGGGTGTAGAACTTACCCTCACTCCTCACCTAAGAAAATATTCGGGAAGAAGCCGGAATGTAGCGAAACCGGCTTACTTCCCCTCGATACCCTGCCAAAAGGCCAGGGCCGCTTCCCCTAGAGAAATCGGATTATAGCCTCCTTCCAAAACAGCAAAGACGCGCCCGGCGCATTTTTCCCGGGCAAATTCCCCCAGCAAACGCCCGATTTCGTAGTAATCCTTCGTATCCAGCAACCTCCCCCAATCCTGGCTGTGCTGGTCAAAGCCCGCTGATATACCCAGGAGATCAACTCCCCGCAGATTGACCAGCAGCTTTTTTAATCCTTCCAGATAGCTTTTGGCATCATGTCCGTCCAGGTGGTAATAGGAAAAGGCGGGACGATTATTAACATGATTATTGGTGCCATCTCCAAAATGCAAGTCGAAATCTACTACCAAGGCCGAATTAATCGTTCCCTTTTGCAATTGTTTTTCCAGCGCGATGGCAATATTATTAAAATAACAAAAGCCCCAGAAACCATCCGGGCTGGCATGGTGTCCAGGAGGACGGCACAAAGCAAAGGCCGGCTCGCCCGCTGCCGCCCGTTCTGCGGCCTTAATAGCAGCTCCAGCAGAGAGCAGGGCCATTTCATAGACCTGCCGGTTGAATCTGACCCGGTTTAAGTGATGCTGGTTGTGTACCAGCAAAACATCACTGTCAACAGCCGGAGCGGCCTGCTCCAGGGGATAATCTTCCCGTAATAACTCCAGGGCTTTGTCCAGGCGGTGTTCCGAGGCTGCCGGGTCACTGCAGTAGCAAGACAAAAACCGGGGGTCAAATATCACTTTCATCTGCTTACTACCTCCTTTATTGCTCTATCAATAAGTTTTAACACAGCGCTGCAACGAGGCGGGAGATCATTAACCGCCGCCTGCTTTGTTAATAGGAAACTGGCCACTTAAAGAAGCGGGAAACATATTTTACTTCATTATAAGCGGTAAAAAAGGACATGATAACCCTTTCTTCCTTAATTCGCCAGGAGAAGTTTTTTTCCCTGCCGCTTAATAAGAAAAGTGAGGCTTATTGCCCTTGTTCAGATTCAATGCTGGTGTTTTAGGCGATAAAAATATTTTTATCCCCTATCATTCACTTCGCAATATAATAAGAGTTGAAGTTTATTCCCCTACAGTTTTCCTAGATGGAGTGATAGCAGTGGATGATATAAAGAAAAGTCTGAAGAATTTTTTCGGTATTAATTCCAGTATGATTTCCATGCTCGTCATGGTAATCTTAATCGGTATGGGCGAGAAAATGGCCGAGCGCTTTTTGCCTCTCTATCTGATTGCTCTGGGCGGCAGCATCTATGCTGTCGGCTTCCTGAACGCCATGGATAACTTTTTAAGTGCCATCTATTCTTTTCCCGGAGGATACCTGGCGGAAAAACTGGGCTACAAGAAATCCCTGATGCTTTTCACTGTTATAGCCCTTTTCGGCTATGCCATCGTTATACTCATTCCCCGCTGGCAGGCAGTGCTGGTCGGTTGCATCTTTTTCATTTCCTGGACCGCCATTTCCCTGCCGGCTATAATGAGCCTGGTCTCCCGGGTTATGAGTAAAGATAAAAGAACCATGGGCGTTACCCTGCATTCGCTGGTAAGGCGCATTCCCATGGCTCTGGGTCCAATCATCGGCGGCCTGCTCATCGGAGCTTTCGGCAAAGTAGAAGGCATTCGCATCGCCTTCTGCCTCGCTTTTGTTCTGGGCCTGCTCTCTCTAATCGTCCAGTACTATTTCATTGAAGACAGCGAAGAAAAACAGGAAGCCCACCTGCATGCCCGGGATATATTCTCCTCTTTCTCTCCGGGGCTGCGCAGCCTGCTTCTATCCGATATATTAATCCGCTTTGCCGAGCAGATACCTTATGCCTTTGTCGTCCTGTGGGTGGTGGAAGTAAATAAAATATCTCCTTTTCACTTCGGCATCCTAACTACTATTGAAATGATTACCGCCGTCCTGGTATATATCCCAGTAGCCTATCTGGCGGACAAATACGGCAAGAAACCCTTTGTATTGATTACCTTCGTCTTTTTTACCCTCTTCCCCCTGGTTCTCTATTTCTCGCATAGCTTTGCTGCTCTGGCTTTTGCCTTTGTCATCCGCGGTCTCAAGGAATTCGGCGAACCCACCCGTAAAGCTCTCATTATGGATCTCGCTCCCGAAGACCTGAAAGCAGCTACCTTCGGTACTTATTACCTGATTCGGGATGTTATCGTCTCCCTGGCCGCTCTGAGCAGTGCCTGGCTCTGGCATATTTCCCCCGGTACCAACTTTATTACCGCCTTCTTCTGCGGCTTGGCCGGTATGCTAATTTTCGCCCTCTGGGGCAAGGATTTGAAGTCCGAAATACAACAGGTTTAATTTTTCGGTTTTTCACTTAACCCCCCAAGCCCGCAACTTCAATAGAAACACCCGCAGGCGGGAGCAGCCGGATTAAACAGGCAGAAAAAATCACCGCCCGGCTAGTCTCCTTATTAGATACTAGCCGGGCAGCCACAAATTTCCCCGACTCTTTTCACTTTGTCCTGGTTCTACAGTGTCCCCTGATTTACAGCAGCTTCGCCAGCAGTTCTGCTAGTTGGGGTTGGCCGATTTCCTCCAAATCATAGCGTACTCTCACGGCCGGCTTGTCTATGGACATGACCCGGCGCAGGTCAATAGGGGTTCCGATAACTACTACCTCCGCCGGTGAGTTATTAATAGTCTGTTCCAATTCTTCAATCTGTGTCTTCCCATAACCCATGGCCGGAAGCAATCGGGACAAATGGCCATACTTGGCAAAGGTTCCTTTGATGCTGCCCACTGCATAGGGACGGGGGTCTATCAATTCGCCCGCACCCAATTTTTCCGCCGCAATTACCCCGGCACCATAAGCCATCTCCCCGTGAGTCAGGGTGGGGCCATCTTCCACCACCAGAACCTTCTTGCCTTTGACGGACTCGGGGTTTTCCGCCGTAATCGGGGAGTTGGCCATGATGATTTTGGCCTGCGGGTTGTTCTTGATTATGGCTTCCTTGACCGCTTCTACCCTGGCGGGGTCGGCAGAATCAATCTTGTTGATAATAGCGATATCGGCCATGCGCAGGTTGGTTTCACCCGGATGGTAACTGGTCTCATGCCCGGGACGGTGGGGATCAACCACCACTATGTGCAAGTCGGAAGCATAAAAAGGAATATCGTTGTTGCCCCCATCCCAGAGAATCACATCCGCCTCTTCCTCCGCCTGGCGCAGAATAACTTCGTAATCTACCCCGGCATAGACCACCATGCCGTTATCGATATGGGGTTCAAACTCTTCTCTTTCCTCTATGGTGCATTTGAATTTGTCCAGATCCTCATAACTGGCGAAACGCATGCACAGCTGCTCCTCCAAATTGCCATAGGGCATAGGATGCCTTATAATTGCCACCTTCTTGCCGCTGGCAGTAATAAGTTCCGCCACATACCTGGTGGTCTGGCTTTTCCCGCTGCCAGTCCTCACCGCAGTGACCGCTACTACCTTGCGTTTGGACTTGAGCATGGTCGTTTTAGGCCCCATTAAGCGAAAATCCGCTCCTGCAGCCATAACCAGAGATGCCTGGTGCATTACATATTCGTGGGATACATCACTGTATGCGAAGATTACCTGATCCACATCAAATTCCTTTATTAGTTCGGGCAGCTCAGCTTCCGCGTAAATGGGTATGCCTTGTGGATACTGCTTGCCGGCCAATCCAGGCGGATACTGCCGTCCTTCTATATCCGGAATCTGTGTAGCCGTAAAGGCTACCACCTCATAGGCCGGGTTATCTCGGAAATAGCTATTGAAGTTGTGAAAATCTCTCCCGGCTGCACCCATAATGATTACTCGAATCGCTTTCATTAAAACCCACCTCTCTGGTTTTTCTATAGTAGCCCGGGCCCCGATTACCCTTCCTCTATAATCAGAAGTAGTAAACCTTAACCCGGATCTGCTCGGTTAGTAGTAAGAAAAGTGAGGAGTGAGGGGTGAGGGGTCAATGTTCCCCCTACTGCAATTTACTATACAAGCGCCTACTCAATCACTTTTCATCTCGGTTTGTCAACAACCCCGTCCCCCTGTCATACGTCTTCCGTTTTCCATTTACCCATATCCCAGGAAAATACTTGAATATCCCGGCGCCATTCCCAGCCCTGGCTCTGATAAAAACCCGCCGCCAGCTGGTTTTCATTAAAAGCGAAAAGATGTATTTTGGGGGCTCCCAGCTTACGCAATTCATGGAGCACCTCTTTAAGCAGCTCCCGGCCATAACCCTGGCCCTGGTAATCCGGGTGCACCGCCAGGTGGTAAATATATCCCCGGCGCCCGTCAAAGCCCCCGAGCACGGTCCCCAGCAAACACTCCCCATACTTCAGTACCAGACAGGTAGAGGGATTTCTTTCCATAAATAAGCGCAAGGATTCCTCTTCATCACCACTACCCACTCCCAGCCCAGGTATGCATCTCCATAATTTGAGCAGTAAAGGCAAATCTCTTATGTCCGCCCTTTCTATCCGGCAAGGGCCAGTCACCATCTTCTCCCCTTCTCTGTTTTGCTCAAATATCGCCCGGCACTCACTGTGCATAAGCATTATTGAAGCAAGTAAATATTTTACTATATGCCGGGTCAGCAGAATCTATTCTGCTTAGTTTCCGGCATTATTACAACTCATAGCTTTAAACCATTAATTCCTGCAGCAGTTCCGGCGATGGCTTATTTACTATGGTAGCCACCGTCTGACCCTGGTAGCTAAAAACATTATAATCCTGATCGGTAATCTCACCGATTACGGCGGCAATACCATTTTTACTGCGAATGGCCTCCAGTACTTCATCCACATCTTCTGGCTGGACTTGAAGCAACATACGGGCTTGAGTCTCACAAATAAATATCTCTTCCGGGGTAATATTAGTCTCTCTTACCGGGACTTTATCCAGTTCCACCCGGGCTCCCAATCCTCCAAAGCGGGCTGACTCACATACCGCCGCTCCAATTCCGGCTGCGCCCAGGTCCGAGCAAGCCTTGATTTTCCCGGTGGTGAAAGCGGCCAAGGTAGCCTCCATAGTGGTTTTCTCCTCCGCAAATAAAGCCAGAGCCGGCTGCATTACCGGCACCAAACCGGCTCTATACAGGGTATCGTTGCCATCAGTACCGGTCCCCCCGATTATGATGATTTTATCACCAGCAGATTTTGCCGGTTTGGTAAGGGGTTTTTCCGTAACTTGCTGGCCAATTACCGCCACTACCACAGCAGGTACTATATCACTGAATGAGGTGGAAAAGCCACCTCCAACCACAAATACGCCCATGGTTTCACACATTTTGGCCATCCCTTCAAGCATCAGATTAATCCTGTCCTGGCTGCTCATTATTTCACATTGGCCACAGGTACATTCTCCGGCAAATCCACAGGGGCCAACAATAACTTCTTGTTCCAGGGGACGCGTACCGATGAAATCCAGCAGGAATATGGGCCGGGCTCCCATGGCTACCACATCGCGCATAGCCCCCCCGGCTCCGGTAGCAGCAGCGTCATAAGGCCGGGGTACGCTGGGTGAACAGTGGCTTTCCATTTTCGCGGTAATAAAGCAATCTGTACCTGGAATACGAAATACGGCGGCATCATCATTGGCATCAGGCCCTACCAATAAGGCTCCGGGCCAGATTTGCTCTACTTTTTGATTTAGCTGCTTGAACAAGCCAAAATTAATCGCCTTATCTGTGTTGTGATGCAGGTGTACAAACAAAGCATGCATTAGCGCCTTTTCCACTTTATTCATAAAACAACCTCCTCATAAGAATAGTCGTGGGATTTCTTCATTCACTAAGAGATTTTTTTCTTTGCCTGAACTTAAGCAGAAGTAGAGAAATTCCTCACTTTTCTCCTTAATTGTATAGTATCCGTTCCTTCCTGATAAGGGCTTTCTCATGTATACTTTCAAAATATATTCTTTCGTTAAACCTATTTTTCCCCGGAGGGCTGGGGATAATTCCCCACAGCAAAACGCTGACTATGGAATATAGAGACAAGAAGAAGCGTTATTCCTCGTAGTTAAGTCCTGGGCCATTCCACCACAAAAGATGTATCTGCCCCCGGAGTGCTGGTAGCATAAATCCTTCCCTGCTGTTGTTCTATAATTGATTTCGCAATAGCCAGTCCTAAACCATAACCCCTGTTTTCCCGGCTCCGGGATTTATCCACCCGGTAAAAGCGTTCGAATATTTTTTGCAGATCTTCAGCGGGAATCCCTTCACCCGTGTTGCTTATCCGCATCTCTATTTTATTTTTGTCACTGGCCAGCCGAACGGTAATGCTCCCGTTGGCCCCGGTATTCTTTATGGCGTTATCAATCAAGATGCTGATGACTTTCTTTATGTTCTCCTTCTCCCCATTGAAGAAAATATCTTCTTGAATTTCTTGCTTCAGGCTTATATGCTTTTCATAAAAAATAGCTTCAAAAGCCAGGAGAGTGCTGCTTAAAGTCTGGCTTAAATCAAACCGGGTGAAAAGAGTTTTCGCTTCCATATAATCAATTCGGGCGAGGGCCAGCATATCATCGACCAGGTTGGCCATACTATCCGTCTGGGAAGAGATATAGTCAATCCACCGGGACTGGCTTTTAACGCTTTCTTCGCTGTTGGCGGTTATCAAGGCCAGATTGGTTTTTATTACGGCCAGCGGGGTTCTGAGCTCGTGGGAAGCATCGGCAATAAATTGCCTTTGTTTTTCAAATGCCTCTTGAATGGGTTGGATGGATTTATCGGCCAGGTAGATGCTGATCAGGAAAAGCAGCAGCAGGCTGATACTACCCACCAGCAGAAAAGTCAGCAATAGATTCATCAGCATCCGGTGCTGGGGAGTCCGATCCACAAAAACTATCCTGGTCCCGTTGCCGGTATCATGCTTCAGAAAAGCGTAATAGCTCTCCTCAATCCGGATTTTGCCTGACAAATCCCGGCTTTGCACCGCCTGCTCAACTGCCTGTCCAATTATCTGCTGACTCATATTCATGAAGGAAAAACTTTTCACCATATGGCCCTTTTCATCCAATTCAGCCACCATACTGCTGGCCAGAACAGGATTATCCGGAAAAGGACGAGGGGGAGCGAACATTATAGTGTTCAAGGCAAACTCTGTTTGTCGTTCTCCGGCCACCGCGGTTAAGAGGTAAATAACGCTGAAGATGACTAAAAATACTATGGTCAGCAGCGACATATTAATGATAACAAATTTTTTTCTAAGCTTAGCAAACACTACTCATACCTCCAGCTTGTAACCGATTCCTCTCAAGGTGCTTATAGCCGCTTGGGAGCCTATATGGGCCAGTTTTTTGCGCAGAAAAGAGATATATACTTCAATGTTATTGTAATCAGCCTCAGAATCAAAACCCCAGACCTTTTCGATCAGCTCATCCTTGCTTAATACCCGATTGGGACGATAAACGAAATATCTCATTATATCAAATTCTTTTCGAGTAAGCCTTACACTGCTATTCTTGCCTTCCAGTTCATAAGTCGATAGATTGAGGGTAAAGTCAGCGATATCCAGGGTGTCATCCACGATCATTTCGCCTTTACGGCGGCTCAGCGCCCTTATTCTAGCCAGCAATTCTTCCGCTGCAAATGGCTTCACCAGATAGTCATCCGCCCCGCTATCAAGACCGCTCACTTTGTCCTCTAGTTCACCTTTGGCCGTAAGCAACATAACTGGGCTGGATATGCCGTTCAAGCGCAATTGCCGCAAAATTTCCAATCCATTCATCCGCGGCAGCATAATATCCAGGATAACAAGATCATATATTCCGGTCAGAGCATAGTCGAGCCCGGCTTCTCCATCGCAAACTACATCAACGGCATATCTATTTTTAATAAGCAGCTCACTCAAGGCTTCCGCCAGCTGTCTTTCATCTTCCACCAGCAATAGTCGCATATTATTCCTCGCCTTCGCGGGCATGGGGACGGTTCTTTGCCCGCTTCATTTTCTTATTATTTATCCCTCATACCCAGAGGGCACGAACACTAGTAATAATGAATCAGATGGTACTTGAGCGGCAAAATTGTTTATTTGGTACAAGCTTAACCCCTCATTCCTACGCCTTACGCCTCATCCCCATATTAACATGCCAATCTTAAAATATCTTTAAGCTTAAGATTCATTTAAGAGAGCTATTTTATGATGGATATAGCATTAATCTTAAGGAGGTGATTCTGCATGGAGCAACCCAAATTAAGGCATGAAATCAAACACTATATCAATACTTCCGATTATATTACTTTGCGCAACCGGCTAAAACATATCGCACGGCGGGACAGCTATGCCGGAAGCGATGGCAGCTACCGGGTACGCAGCCTGTATTTTGACAGCCCGGATAACCGGGCCTTGATGGATAAAATCAACGGAATAAGCCGGCGGGAAAAGTTTCGCCTGCGTTTCTATAATAACGATCCATCCTTCATCCGCCTGGAAAAGAAAAGTAAAATTAATAGCCTTTGTTGGAAAGAAAAAGCCCCCTTGAGCCGGGAAGAGTGTGAAAAACTGCTCGGCAACGATATCAACTGCTTGCTTTCTTGCCATAATGCTTTGCTGCAGGAGTTCTATATCCGGATAAAGCAGCAGCTCTTACGCCCCAAAACTATAGTCGATTATAGACGCGAAGCCTATATCTATGAACCGGGTAATGTGAGAATAACTCTTGACAGCCAATTGCAAAGTACTCTTTTTCCCCGGGATTTCCTGAATCCAGAATTGGCCACTATAGCCATAGCCCCGGCGGCTATGCTTATTTTAGAAGTAAAGTATGATGAGTTTCTACCGGAACTGCTAAGAGATATCATCCAAACCAACCAGCGCCGCAGCAGTTCCATTTCCAAGTACGCCGCCTGCCGGGCATTGGGCTGATCTGAGACAGGGACGGTCATCTTCCCCGCAGATCTTTTTACCTTAGTTTTTGCCCTGCGCGGGATAAGAAAAGAAAAAAATATAATGGGAGGTAAGAATTAAGTGAACCCGATCGAGCAATTCAATTTTAATGACATCTTTAAATCCAGCTTTTTAGATAAAATAAGCTCGTTCTCTATGCTGGATACCGCTATAGCCCTGGGACTGGCTTTTATACTGGGGCTCTTTATTTTTATGGTTTATAAAAAGACCTTCAAGGGAGTCATGTATTCCGCCAATTTCGGTGTTTCCCTGCTGGCGATGACCCTTATAACCACATTAATAATCATGGCCATCAGCTCCAATGTCATTCTCTCCCTGGGTATGGTCGGCGCCTTGTCCATAGTCCGTTTTCGTTCCGCTATTAAAGAACCCATCGATATCGCCTTTTTGTTCTGGGCTATTAGCATCGGTATTGTACTGGGAGCCGGGCTTATTCCCCTGGCCATCTTCGGTTCCTTATTCATCGGGATAATCATGCTCTTCTTCGTAAACCAGAAGAGCAGCGACAACCCCTATATACTGGTAATAAACTGCACTGACGACGAGAGTGAGCAAAAGGCCTTGGACTATGTGAAAGGAAAGGTTAAAAAACATGTGGTGAAAGCAAAAACGGTTGCGGCCAGCAGCGGAGTGGAGCTGACGGTGGAAATCAGGTTAAAGGATATGTCCACCCAATTTGTTAATGAAGTCAGCCGTATCGCCGGGGTAAATAATGCGGTACTGGTAAGCTACAACGGTGACTATATGTCTTAATGGCGGTGAGAGCAATGATAACGAGTAAATACCTGAATACCCTGGTGCTAATACTGATGTCACTTGCTGTTCTGGCTGCGAGTTTCCTGACGCTGTACCCCCACCATCCGGATAGCGCTGCCCCAGCCGAGCCTGAATATGCCAGTAAGCTTTTTAATAAAGAGCAAATCATGGAGATTAATATTGAAATGGAGCCGGAGGATTTTGACTGGATTATAGAAAATGCTACCCGGGAAGAATACCGGCAGGCGGATATTACTATAAACGGCAATACTTATCACAATGTAGGCATCAGGCCCAAAGGCAACTCCAGTTTGAGAATGGTGGCGCAGGATAAAAACAGCGATCGTTTCAGCTTCAAGGTCAAATTTGATGCCTATGTCGAAGGGCAAGCGTGTATGGGCTTGAACAAGCTGGCTTTAAATAACATTATTATGGATAAAACCTACATGAAAGAGTACCTGGCCTATGAAATCTTTGACTATATGGGAGTTGTCACCCCTAAATATGCCTATGCCAATATAAGCATTAACGGCAAACCCTGGGGCCTGTACCTGGCAGTGGAGGCTATGGAAGAGAGTTTTGTCAAGCGTAATTATGGCAGCCTGGAAGGGCATCTATATCGCCCGGAGGGGGCCGGTTCCGATTTGAAATGGGCCGGGGAAGATGCCGCCAACTATACCGGCATCAGAAAGATGGCGGCCTATAATGTCACCGACAGCGATCTTAAAAAGATTATTACCATGATTGAGCAACTGAATAATGGAAGTGAGCTGGAAAAGTATCTGGATATCGATTCCATATTGCGATACTTTGCCGCAAATAGCTTTCTGGTTAATTTTGACAGTTATGCCGGCAGCCTGAAACACAACTATTACTTGTATGAAGAAAACGGGGTATGCACTATTCTGCCCTGGGACTTCAACCTGGCCTTTGCCGGGCATGAGATAAGCAGCGCCCAGAAAGCTGTGAACTTCCCCATCGATACACCGGTTACCGTTAATCTGAGCGAGCGCCCCCTGATTGGCAAACTGCTAGAAATACCCGAGTACCGCGGGCTGTACCATAAATATTTGCAGCAGTTGACCGAAGACTATATTAACAGCGGCCGCTTCGAAGATAGCGTAGAAAAACTGGATAAAATGATTAACAGCTCGGTGAAAAATGACGCCACGGCTTTCTACAGCCATGCGGAATATGAGAAATCGCTCCCGGTATTGGTAGAGTTTGCCCGCCTGCGGGCCCAGAGCATCCAGGCCCAGCTATCCGGTGAACAAGCAGCCACGGCAACAGGGCAAAATGAAAACAGCACCCCCAATATTGACGCCAGCGGCATTGATTTAAGCGCCCTGGGAGGTATGGGCGGCGACAGAGGGGGCGGAGCCCGGCCCGCTGATGGCGGCGGAGCCGCCATACCTGGTATGGTTAAACCTGAGGGGGAAACCTCGAAAGAGCCAGGTGCTCCCCCGGAAGGTCCGGGTGTTTTCCCCAGAGGAAACAGGCCCGACCCGGAAACTATGATGAAGGCTTTTGAAATTATGCGGGAGGCCGAAGGCGGCCAATTATCCACGGCCCAGATAGCCCGGCTCCAAGAATTGGGCCTGGACGACAACATGATAGATAGGATGAGAAATAGGCCCGCGGCCATGGAGGGGCGAAATGAATGGGCTCCTCCCGGGGATAGAGCCAATGGTCCAGACGGCCCCTTCGGAGGTAGAGCTTTAAGCAGCAGAATTACTAGCACAGAAATAGCCTATGTGGCTGTCGCAACATTAAGTATTCTGCTTGGCTTGTTATTTGTCTGGAAATACAAAAGAAGAAAGTATTCCAGTTAGAGCCTTAGCATATTTTCGTTGCTAACAAGTGGGATATATACGCTTCTGATGGGAATTGCTTTCGATTGGGTAGACCATATTGGTTACGAAAGGTGAATTGCTAACAAGGTTTAATAAAAGCCGTTTGGCGAACCTTGCTGTACTATAATATTATGTTATAATTCAAACATAGAAAGGAGGTTGGTTTTATGCCGGAAGAATTCAAAGCAGGTTGTCAAAGGCCCCCTATTAAAAAACCCTCTATCGCAAGCGAAGAAAATGAGCAAATTATTATTAAGGAGGCGAAATCATCTATGGTAAAAGTAGGTAAGCCAGCCCCGGATTTTACTGCTTCTGCTTATTCAGCAGGCAAATTTTTCAACATAAGTCTCTCGGAGTTTAAAGGCAAATGGGTGCTATTGTGCTTTTATCCAGGTGATTTTACCTTTGTCTGAGCTACTGAAATTTCAGCAGTTGCTGAAAAGTATGAAGAATTCAAGAATTTAGGTGTCGAGGTTCTTTCCTGTAGTGTTGATAGTATCTTTGTACACAAAATGTGGAATGACCATGAATTATCCAAGATGATAAATCGGGATATTCCTTTTGCCATGCTCTCAGACCAGGATGGCAGTATTGGTAAAATGTATGGCATTTATGATGAAGATAGTGGTGTTGAAACCCGGGGAAGATTTATCATTGATCCGGACGGGATTATTCAGGGGTTTGAAGTATTAACACCGCCAGTAGGCAGAAATGTCAAGGAATCTATCCGACAAATTCAAGCCTTCCAACTGGTTAGAGCTTCGGAAGGAACAGAGGCAACCCCATCTGGATGGAGACCCGGCAAACAAACACTAAAACCCGGGCCGGATTTGGTCGGCAACGTATGGAAAGTATGGAAAGTAAGTGAGGCTTTTGAAGAATAAATTGTAATTATAATGAGTTTATTAATGGGGACTATCGGTTAAGGATAGTCCCCGTTTTTTCCCATTAATATTTAAACCCCTACCTTTTGGGTCCATATTTAATTATGTCACTTGCTTTACCAATACCGCTATTGCCCCGGAATAAAAAAGGCCGGAAGCAGGGCTGAACAAGCGAAAAGAGACAGTGCCACTATTTCCCTTGATGCCCCCAAAAACTATTTCCTCCTTCGTATATATAAATAAGAACAGCTAAAGGAGGAAAGATTTATGAAGAGAACCCTGTCGTCCATACTGGCTCTGCTGCTGGTAGCGTTGCTGTCCACGGGGGTAATGGCCAAACCGGATAACGGCCATGGCTTGGGAAACAGCAATAGCAATAGCAATAGCAATCCAAAAGCAGAAAACAGCCAAAAGCTATCAGCCCCAGGCCAACAAAAACAAATGGAAAGCCGTAGTCAGGAAGAAAAGTCGGTAAAGCAGGAACAAAAAGCTATCAAGCAGGAAGAGAAAGTAGCTAAACAGGAACAAAAGGCGGTCAAGAAATCCCTGCAAGAGCGGGTAAAAACATCCCTATGCGAGGAGTACCGGCTCTATAACAGCGATAATTCCGTTCAAGGCAAAGCTATACGCTTTACCGATAGCCAGCGTCACTGGGGAGCGCGGTGTATCGAAGAAATGGCCGCTATTGGGCTTTTGCGGGGCTATCCTGATGGGACATTTAAACCCGATCAGAAGCTAACTCAAGCCGAAGCTCTTTCTTTGGCCATGCGTGTGGCTGCCGGCGATACTGCCAGGGATGCAAGCGATGAAGAAGTAGCAACCGATGAAGAGCAAAGTAAATTAGCCGATGTTCCGGCCTGGTTAAGGGGAGATGCTGATAAAGCCGCTAAAAAGGGCATTATCAAACTGAACCGTTTCCACTCGGCCGTACAGGCTTCCCGCGTCCAGGTAGTGGTTATGATTGCCAAGGCTCTGGGATTGGAACCGGCAGATACCACCAATATTCCCTTTAAGGATGGCCTTCTCATTTCCCGAGAGGATGTCGGTTATATTCTGGTTCTCTACCAGGAAGGGATTATCTCCGGCAACCCCAATGGGAACTTCAACCCCAACAGTGCCATCACCCGGGCGGAGATGGCAAGCATACTGCAGCGACTTTTGAACAACAAGGGTGAAATTACATCCGTAAGCCTGCCGGCTACAGCCACTGTCCAGCAGGGTAAATCCATCACCCTCCAGGCTACCGTTAAATACAGTGATGGCAGCAGTGATAATAATGTCAATTGGTCCAGTAGTGACAGCAGCCTGGCTACTGTTGAAAATGGAGTGGTTACTGCCGCCGCCGATAAAACCGGTACGCTTACCATTACCGCTACTGCCAGCCGGGGCGAGTCAAGCAAGTCGGCCACTTGTGAAGTTACCGTTGTAGAAAAACTGCCAGTCATCGCTGCCAGCCTGAAAGAGACGGGCAAAGTAGGCGGGCATGATGGGCAGGTATATCAAGAATACATTCTTGAGGTAGATACCAGGCAAATCAGCCTGGCCCAGGATAATGTCAAATCCATCATCCTGCAAAAGGACAATGCTGATGCGCTGCAGCTTACCCCCAATACTGACAGCAGCCTATGGTTTAATGTACAAAAGGCATCTGGTAAATACTGTCTTAAAGTCGTAGACAAAGACGATAAGAACTATGAAGCTATTCTGGACTGGACAGCTCCCGTTAAAGTAACTGCCGTTGCTACCGGCAGGAGCGGAGAACATGATGGCAACAGCTACAGTGAATACAAACTGGGGAATCTCGACCTGTCCAGCTTTACCTGCATGTTCCAGATAAAGCCCGATAGCCAGGTCAGCGAGCTTACGGCCAACAGCGACAGCAACCTGTGGTTTAAAACCAATGCCCAGCTTACCGGCCAGCATATCTTTCTCATAAAAAAGAGCAATGTCTGGTACTCTTCCACTATAAGCATCTAATACTTTAGAGTTATTAAGGCGCTAAATCCCGGTCCCTGCTAAAGTGGGGACCGGGATTAATTCTTTGTTTAAGCATCGGAAGAAACTGCGGAGCCGTTTCAACAAACCCTGCAACGGTGGGGGATAGAATCCGCCGCCTGTTTTGTTAACCGGAACCGAATTAAGGAAGCGGGGTACATATTCTCACCTCGCTTCAGTATAATTCAGGGCAGTGGCGGGAATAGCCAGAGCCCGCTCCTGCTCTTCACCATCGAGTTTTACGGTTCCAATGGCAAAAATGATGCCTACCAAGCACCCCTTTTCATCCAAAACCGGGCTGCCGCTGCTGCCGGGAGCAATGGTGGCATTGATAGTAAACGCCGGCATTCCGGCATCGCTTTCAAAATACTCTTTCACTTCCCCCCGGGAAGATATGCGCTGGAATCCACGGGGGTTACCGATAATAGTAACAATTTGTCCCCGCTCCACCATCTGCTCTGTTTCTACGGCCACGAATGGAAGGTCCTTGGCTTTCAGTCTTATAACCGCCAGGTCATAGCCATCAATGATTTCCATGTCCTGGCTAAAATAGCTCTTTTCATCGCTAAAACTTACTTTAACCGATTCTGCCCCTTCCACCACATGACGATTGGTAATTATCATCCCCTCGGCTTCCAGGTTAATACCGGTTCCCTGACTGCTCAATGCATCCCCGGTTTTCTTGGCCTGAATATTTACTACCGCCGGTTTACAACGAAGCACCAAATCTTCCTCAGATAAAGCCTGGTCCTGTTGTAAAAAATCCAGATGAGGCGGCCACAAAAACGGCAGCCAGGCATAGGCAAAAGCTATAAAAGCCAACAGAATTACGACAGCTCCCATTTTGAAAACCGGCCGGCTTCGTTTACTCTCGGCGGAAGCCTCTTCTTCCTCCAACATTTCTAGATATTCATCTATCGTATCATCATGTTCCCCTTCGCTTTGCAGGTAATCTTGTTCATCCATCTTCTCACCTTCTTTGCTATCTTCTGCGTCAAAAAGGGATTTTTAAGTAGAGTCAGCTATATTTTCTTTAATGACTTTTTCATCAATTATAACGCATCGGAGCCATATAAATGACATTCCATAATTAAGATAGCACTGAAATGACCAGCCTTCCCCCTTGGAACTGAGAGAATTCCCTCCCCTACTGGTGTTTGTATGTGTTAAAATTACAAATAAATATTAGCTTGCTAACCATTTGAAGGAGGGTAAACTATGGCGGACAGGATCGAATTTGTTAAAAATTATAGTGATCTTAGCACTAATAAGGGATTTCAATTCGAGTTTTACTGCGACCGCTGCGGAAGCGGTTACCGGACACGCTTTAAACCGAGTATTACCGGTACAGTAACCGGCGTATTGGATACTGCCGGTAGTTTGCTGGGCGGATTATTTAGTAGTGCAGCTGATGTTAGTGAAAGAGTCAGGTCTGCTTCCTGGGAGAAATCACATGATGATGCCTTTGAAGATGCCTGCAATGAGCTAAAACCTGATTTTATACAGTGCCCGCGCTGTTCATCCTGGGTGTGCCGCCAGAAGTGCTGGAACAATAAAAAAGGGCTGTGTAAAGAATGTGCCCCTGACCTGGGAGTAGAAATGGCTGCAGCCCAGGCAAGTAAATCAGTGGAGGAGGTATGGGCACATGCTGCCATGGCTGAGGAGGACAAGAAACTTGGTCTGGAGAATTGGCGGGAGAATGTGCGGGCTAGTTGTCCGGAATGCGAGGCGCCCCTGGCCAGCAATGCCAAGTTCTGCCCGGAATGCGGGGCCAAACTTAAAGCAGCGCAATTCTGCCCATCCTGTGGAGCAAAAGTAAACCCCGGCAGCAAGTTTTGCGCAGAATGTAGGGAAAAATTCTAGCAGCATTATCTTGAATAAAAGGCGAGAGCACACACACTCTCGCCTTGTTTTTTAGTCATCCAGGTTATAGACTGCTAACCAGAATTTAGCGTGTCCATACTCATCACCAGCAATACTGAGTATCAGGGTCTTGAGCTCTACATTGTTTACCATATTGGCCATTTGTGCATACATAGCTACCGCACCAATTTCATCTGCAATCGCTTCCCATACCATCTGTTTGAAGTTTTGACATGTCATCCCTCTTCACCTCCCATATTTTTATCCGCCTGGTAGTTTGCGGTAATTCCATTATATGTTTTCCAATTCAATTGGTTACTGCTTCCTCTAGGCCAATGAGGCAAGCGGGAAGTTTAATATACTTAAACTATATCCGGGCTTGGAAAGATAGTTTTGAAATTATTGTGTATATATGGAACATTTTCCATGCCAGGACCATAAGATGGTGCATAAATCTTTGGAGGTGGTTATTCCAATGAATTCAAAAGACCTTAACTCCATGTTAGCCACGGCTATGGAAAAGAAATCGAAATTACTGGAACTATATCAGGATATCTCTTCCCAGATACCAGACCCGAATTTGCAAGAAGAAATAACGCGAAACATACTTTCCAGCGAGAAGAAACACGCTGCTTTGCTCCAGAAACTGATGCAGAAGCTTTCTGATAAAGCAAGTTCAGATAATGGGGCGAAAAGTGACCCGGCAAGAACCAGGATGGCTGATCCCGAAACTAAGAACGAGCTTGCTATTAATGTTAATAATGATATAGAGGGCCAGTCCGCTTTTACCGCCGAGTCCCACCGGGAAGGGAATCAAGTAAAAGTCCTAATCATAACCCCCAATCAAGACAGCTATATTAGCAAATATTATGCCAACCATAACTATAGAAACTCACTATCAAGCTATGTAGGCCGTGATCTTTCCTCCGGGGATATTTATCACTCACTGCTACACTTTGACATGCGACCACTATCCAAGCAGGCGAGGATCACTAAGGCTAACCTGATATTAAACCTGTGTAGAAACGAGATTACTTATAAAAACCCGCTACTAACAATAAGGCCGGTAATTGAAGCCTGGAATGAAAGTACGATTACCTGGGACACGCAACCACAGAGCAGTACTACCCAGCACTATTCAACGGAGATCAAGCCCAAGCATTTTCGTTTCCTGAATATTGATATAAGCGATCTGGCCAGGGAATGGCACCGGCATCCTGAACATAACCAGGGTTTCATTATCACCGGCTTGGAGAATAATGGATTGTTGGGATTTAGGAGCAGACGGTATTTTGAGGAATCTAAACGGCCAATTTTACTGGTGGAATTTACGCTTGACGGCCACTAAATTGCAGGTTTTGTTATTAAAATGGAGATATGGAGGCAGCTAGCTGGGAGACATAGCAGTAAGCAGCCTCCATATATTTTGGAAAGAGGCGGCCCTTTGGAGCGGTCAGATAGGGATTTATAATTCCTGAAAAATTCGGCATAGTCGTTGATATTCGGCTATGCCGTTTTTTCGTTTATTTTGGTAACTCTATAGCGCCAATGCAGTTATAGAAAATTTGAATCCGCTGAGTTCTGCGGCCATCTACTTTTTCAGCCTTAAATACTATAATTTTGTCAATGAACTCTCGGATAATCTCTGCATCCAATTCTGTAATTTCTGTGTACTTTTTAACCAGTGCCAAAAATCGGTCGGTATTGAGGGACTGTTCATTTGCTGTATCAATAGTATGCTTTAATTTGGTTATCCTTTCTTCCAGAGCCTTCTGCTCGGCTTCATATTCAGCCGACATCTTGTAAAAACGCTCTTCGGGAATTTTGCCCATCACATTGTCCTCATATAGCTTTCGAATGATTTTGTCTATGTCAGCAATGCGAGTCTGTGCTTGTTCGTACTCCTTTTGACTTTGGCGGAGTTCTTTGGCAAGTTCCTTTTCTGAATTATTCATTACTATACGGATGAATTCCTGTTCATGGTCTTTGGCAAAGGAGGTTACACGTCTTAAGTCTTCTAGCAAAAGCTGTTCCACTACAACATTGCGTATCTGATGTGAACTGCACATACCCTTTTTCTTGCGGTAAGTAGCACAAACGAAATATTCCTTATCGTGTGTCCATCCCTTGCCTCTAACCTGATACAGCTTTGCACCACAGTCGGCACAGAACATCATGCCAGAAAGCATTCCCATTTCACCTAATCGTGATGGTCTTCGCTTGCCATCTCTGATTTTCTGCACTGTTTCCCAAGTCCCCTCATCAATAATTGCTTCATGGGTATTTTTGAAAACCAGCCATTCCTCTGGATTGTTCATTATCTTGACTTTGCTCTTATATGACTTTTTAGAAGTCTTGAAATTCACTGTGTGGCCTAGATATTCCATTTTAGCCAGAATATCTGCTACGGTACGAGCTGACCAAGCATATGGGTTTTCAGGTGGTCTTGCTGGAGTGTTAATACCCATTTTGCGAAGATGAACCGTAGGTGTATCAATGCACCGCTTTTCAAGTTGCTTTGCTATCTGCGTAGGTCCAAAACCGGCCATGCATAGTCGAAAAATATCTCTGACCACCTCGGCGGCTTTCTCATCTATAATCCAGTGCAACTTGTCTTTAGGGTCTTTAATATAACCGTAAGGCGGATTGGTGCAGAGCGGCTTGCCAGATTGTCCCTTGGATTTGAACACAGCACGGATTTTCTTGCTAGTATCCTTAGCGTACCATTCATTAATAATGTTAAGAAACGGTGTAAAGTCACTGTCTGCTTGGTTTGCACTATCAATACCGTTGTTAATAGCAATGAATCGTACATCTGCTTCAGGAAACATTATCTCTGTGTAATAGCCTACTTTGAGGTAATCCCTGCCGAAGCGGGACATATCCTTAATGATAATCGTTCCAATTCTACCGGACTCTACATCTGCAATCATGCGGTTAAAGTCTGGCCTATCAAAAGTTGTACCGCTGACCCCATCATCCACATAAAATTCGATGTTACGAAAACCGTGTAACCGCTAAACTAAAATGGACAGAAAACAACAAATAAGAATGAACAGTATTTACCACAATCCTCCAAATCAGCTATGATAGAGCTGGAAATAAAACAGCTTTTATCGTAGCAGAGGAGGAAGAA
>Ga0334890_1000369_pt1 | contig 82883 bp, 84 predicted proteins | sample GraSluR1_MG_3_FD_207220 | JGI IMG/M metagenome (GOLD analysis project Ga0334890, IMG submission 207220) | Sludge microbial communities from methane-producing bioreactor in Wageningen University, Netherlands - Granular Sludge_31_08-R1 | ecosystem: Engineered > Bioreactor > Anaerobic >... | reverse complement strand
GGAGTCGTATCCTCGCCGACCGGCAAAACACGAATTTGCAGCCATTTTCGTTCCATGCCTGTTCTATCGGCATGGGCCGCAGTCAAACGTGAGCTATTTCCGAATCTATTGCCTTACGAGTCCTAAGTCCTGCCGATAAGGAGTCAAGGCACATATCGATGCTTGCCCACTTTCCTTCTGCGAATAGGGCTGCTACCATTTGAGTCGCGTCCGAACTATGAGGCGGAGCTAACTGGGGAGAAGCCATATCGGTATGCGAAGGACTGTCGACAATGCTCTGGACGGGCTTACTGTAAGGCGAGTATACTGCGAGCGCAAGAACGGACACAACCAGAGAAGGAACTGACAGAATCACGACCGATCTGAGTGACCTCACTCTGTGAATTCTGGCTGTAAACAACACGAATAGAGCTGCGCCCCCCACAAGAACTACAGCCCACGCATACGGCACGAAAAAGAACGTGATTGTGAAGCTGCACAAGCAGACAGTCCGCACAGTCTCATTAAAAGACCCGCTTCCGCCCGTCATCATGGCTGCTGAGAAGGTGGCAACCGAGATGAATGCCAGAGCGGCGGCCCAGGTGGTGACATTGGAAAGGAAGAGTCTGGCAGTGCTCGCGTTCTCACACAGGCATATCACGAACGCGGACGTTACGACGACCGCAAGGGTAGTCAGAAGCATACTGCGCAAGGCAGTGTGTTTGACGCGCGACTCCATTCTGTCAGCGAGCATATTAACCTTGGAGATGCAGTAGGCCCACATTGCTCGTGATGCGCAGATGAGGACACCTATAAAGGTGGAGCCAGCTTCTTTAAAAGTGCCTCGCATGCCATGACCCTCCAAGCCCTTTTCTCTTGCTGCTCCCTCTCTCAGATCATCAGGCGATTCATTCGCGCCTCTGTCTGTTCTAATGCCCATGGGGTCGTTCCTTATGCACTGACAGAACAGAACTCTTTCGCTCTCACGATGGTTGGCTCTCCGGCGGCCGGCAGGACACATCATACCGGGCACGGGCGCGCCTTTGTCGAGCTTCTCGATGCAGATAGTGATACAGTTCCATATCGAAATACATGGTGTACGCTATTGAGAAGGCCACCTTGACCTCGCGCCAGAGCGATCTAGAATGTCGTCTATCCGTGGAAGGCTCGGACGCCTCACACAACTGGAACGCAGCACCAGTCAGCGGGGCACTTCGTACCTTGGCAAGGTAGCTTCTCACCTCGATAGCAGCTGCGGCTTCGGGAATCAAACTCTCGTCCAAACCGTGCTCTCTAAGGTAGCGCCTCGCAAACCTGTCTGCACGATCTTCCATCGCCAGCGGATCCAAGAGTACACCTAAGAAGCCAACTCCAGTAAGCCCCACACGAGATATTATTCTTAGACATCTAAGCCATCTGCAGTCATATTGTAGATGGCCAAATTCGTGGGCCAAGATCGCTGGTAGGTACTCAGGATTATCTCGCAACAACTCTACTGCTCGAGGACTGAATACTATCACCCTTTTCGGGACAACACCGCGGATATCAGCGTATGGTGACAGAGCACTTGAGGAATCATCGCGATAGCAAAATACTCTCGATACCCCCACTTCACTTGCCATCCGATGGATACTCTCTGCCAGATCTGCGTCAAGGCTCGACCAAGACCGACGCCTCATTCTCGAGAGAATGCCGAACCGTACATGGCCAGCAACCAAGAAAAGAAACGGAAACAGCGTGGGGATCACCATTGTGGCTCCCCAGATTACGGCCGCGGTTTCATCGCCTCGGCGATTCAGGAGCTTCGACGCCAACGTCGTAGCGCCTTGCACGAGACATTCACCATCCGTGAGAATAACAGGATGTTTCCCGGGCCATATCAAGGCGAAAGCCAACGAGAGGCTTAATAACACGCCGAGCCAGCACACAAGCGCACATCCCAAGAACAGGCACCAGACCGCACACTTCATCACCCACGCCGACGTTCTGAGACCGCACACGCGCGTCTCCGCAGAGCCATACAACCGATGGATGCTCGCGAGAGCACGCTGATGTTCCGATGTCGTCCTCCTCCCGTAATCGATCCAAATCTGCGAATTGATGACGAGCACAAAGACAGAGACAGCGAGGATAAACAGGGGAAACAGATACATTGCGAGAACAGTGAGCCAGGTCACCATTTCAACCATCGCATCTGGAAGAAGATCAGAAGATGGCAGATTCCCTCGCCGCGGAGCCGCGTTGACCAGTCTGTATCCCTCACTCCGAGAGAGAATGTCCTGATGGCCCAAATGTAGGAGGCATTGCTGGACCACATACTCCTGGACCCACGGAATGCCAAGGAGGCAGAGAGAAACAACATAGGTTAGAATGAGATTCACTGCCGCTGAAGGAGAGGCCATCCTTGCAGAGAAGGATCCTCTCATGGCGGTTAGCAAGATACCTGACCCTATCAGGAGAACCCCCACTGCGGACAATAGTAAGCACCAAGACTGAGGTGTACCGGGGGGCCACAACTCTCTACCGTGTAGCGCTCCGCTGGCCCAAGTCGCCAAGAGAAAAAACCCAATCAGGATTGGGGCCATCTTCCAGTCTATCCAGTGCCGGCGCTGCGACCTGCCAGGCTTTCTGTACACCGTCTCGTATTGACGATCCAGCTCGCTGGCAATGTCACTCATTAGTAATCTTAAAGCCCTTCTATATCTGTCCAGCAGATTCAGGAAATGCCAAGAACCCAGAAGAGTAAGACAACCTGCGATCAGACTTACCAAGAGCAGCAGGCACCCTGGAGCGAACGCACTGTCAGGCGGTTGGGTGTTCCCCCAAGACACGAGAGATCTAGCAATCACGAAATAGATTGAAGAAAACAGCAATACAATCAGATAGACGCGGAGATGCGGGAGGCGAGGTAATGCAAAGTTAGCAAGAATGCGGCTCTTTCTGGAGCTAATTGCACTGACTTTCCAGTCCAGCCTTGCAGGAATGCCCCTCAGTATTGTTCTGCCCAGTGTTGGTTGTGCGGCGACAGAGATGAACCTGCCGGGGTATGCACAGTCGGCCTCAGTGACCAGATTCCATTTGCGTTCAAAGGCCAACTTGAGAGACTCGACCACCAAGTCCGGACCTTCGTACACGTCAACAGCGTAGTCGTAGCCAACCCGCCTACTGGTCCGCATCCCCAGCAAATCTCCCTAATACAAGTAGTCGTATATCGTCTGTGTTGACATCACGTAGCGGGCCAGCATCGATGGAAAAAGCGGCATCCCTGATACACGCTCGAAGTCTCTCAGGGATATCCGTCACGTCTCCGCAACGCATTGACAAGTACAGGTACAACTCGTCGACAAAATCGACGACTTTGATGATGGTCTCGACTGTCTCTTTTCCGTGCGCGTTGTCGGAAGAGGCGAATGCGGCAACGGCACACTCAACAGCACCTTGGTCTGTTTCGAGATGAGGGCTCCTCCGCCAATCTCTCACAGCCTTTATAGTCGGTCGCACGGCAAACCACAAGTCCTGGGGCAGCAGCATTCTCGCTATCCCGTCCACGACTTCATTCTTGCTGCCACTCAGTTGAGCAATGAGCCTCGCCTTCGAAGCAACCGCCCTCGGCACCGCCTCACCTTGAGAAGCGTCTCCACCAATAGGAGCCCCCGTAGACAGCATCAACTTCCTGGCGAGTGTGAGGATGTCTTCGCACGCATGACATCTCTCAAGATGCGCGGCAATCGATTCGCGCCGCCGCAGGGCCAAGCGTCCTTCAGCGTAGGCCAGAATCACCTCAGCGGGGACATGGACATAGTCTCCGAGTCCGCGAAGCGCCTCGTCGAGACGTTCATTTTCCCTATCTTCACTATATTCATTCATTTCTCTGGCACCCGAAACCCGACGCAGATCACCCAAGCCATGGACCTATTCAATTGGGCAGTCCCGTCGTCATAATACGTCTCCAATTCCACTACAGGTACTTCCTCAGCCGCTTGGCGAGTATGTGACGCCCGCGGTGCAACAGATAGATCACGCGACCCATGCGCATCCCGTAAACATCGCAGATCTCCGCATATGAAAGCCCAAACACGTAGTGAGACACAATACACTTGGCCATCAATTCCGGAAGTTGGGAGATGGCTTTGATTAGCAACCCCTGCGTTTCCGATCGGCTTGCGGCGATACTCGGGTCGCATGCCGATGCAGACCCGATACTACGGGTTTCGAGAGCAGCCAGGGTGGATCGACGCTCTAAACCCAGCCTGTTCAGCTTGTTGGCACAGACATTCAGAGCAATCGTCCTCAACCAAGCCCGCACATTTGCTCTTTCAGAATTCGGATCAAACAAGTCTATCCTCTCCAGAGCTCTGATGAACGTCTCCTGCACAAGATCCTCCGTGAGCTCGCTCTTCTTCGTAAGCCGTTGCAGGCATGACCGTACGTAAGGGCGGTGTCTGCAATAAATCGTCCCAAATGCCTGCGCATAGCTGGCCTGGACTCTGGAGACCAACTCACAGTCGGCCAAGGCGTCCATGTCGCGTTCATGTGCTCTGTTGGCTGACACGCTATCCATGCGACAACGCAAAAAAAAGTTGAAAAACGCCGTTTTTCGACAAAAGCCCTAAGGGCTCGCCTGTTCTCACCTACGGATGAACGATGTTTCAACACTATCCCAACGACCGCCCGACTCACCTGGTGAGTCTACCAGAAGTTATGCGACCTCGCGAGAAATTAACCGCTTATTGGCACGTCAGCCAGGTTCGACACCTGCTCAAGGAGACTATTATGTTCAGGCCTAACACGTCACTCGACTACTCTCGTCCTATAAATCCCGAGGTCACCCGTGATTTCACGAAGATTCTGGCAGCCCTTCGGCCCTTCTGGGACCAATACCTGGCCAATCCAGAAGCCCACACGGCCCGCGGGATGCTCGGGACCAGGACAGGAGTCGCCTACACCGCTGACATGTCCTTTGATGAGGTCAAGAGACATATCAGCCTGATCGTAAGGCTACCACTGGATGACGAACTGGACACACCGCGCATGCACGTTCTTCTCCGGTTCCAAAGCCAAAGCCAGGGACTGGCGTTTGTGACGTTCGACGCCGAGCAGAGAGCACTATTGCTCGTCTCCCGTTCCGTACTGCCCAGCATCAGTACCGCCGAACAGGTCGCAGCACGCGTGGTCGCTGATGCCCTCAGCATCCTCGAAGATGAGGGTCTCAAGAAGCTCGTGAACTGAATCCCTGTCACTGAATTCCGGAAAGGAGATACAAACATGAACACACATCCCCTGAACAACCCACGCTATGAAGTTACCCACTATGACACACAGGAGGTGACCACGCAGACGATGACCCGCAGGCAGATTGCCGAGCTCGATCCGCAGAGTGTTGACTATTTTCTGTCCGTTGCCCTTGGGATTTGGGCCTTTCGCAGGGCGGACGGCCACTGGGTCGAATGTCGCGACGGGATTTGGCCCGGCTTTGGAAACACTTGCATCACAATCGTCCGGGCCATACAGCTTAATACGCCGGAGTTCATTACGCCCAAGGAAATCGCGGCTCTCACCGGCTACACCACACTCCGCGATAATAACGCCCTATCAGCACGTCTGAAGGCGATCCGCGAAGCCCACAAAGAGAGCTTCAGAAGACCCTATTTCTTTCGCAGCCGTCGATCGGGAGGCTTCGGCCTGGCCTGGAATCCTGAGAAGACATTCTGCTGGGTGGAACGAATTCCCTCTCACCCGAGCGATCATTGAGCTGAACACTCACGCTAGATGACAGTCACCATAACCTCACATCAAGGAGAACCCACGATGAACCAGATGACAATGAATCAGATTGCGATGAGCTTCCTACGGAACCAAAGCCATGAGGTCTCCTCCAAGATCAAGCAGCTTCTCGCCGAGGACGCAGAAGAACGCATTCACCACGTGGATGGCCCCGTTCTTCATCACATCCATAACCACGCGATATTCGAGGTCCTCTTGCAGATTAATGCCCTGTTCACCCAAGGGCACAAATCCGAGGACGCGGTTCGCGAATACCTCAAGCAAGCAGAGCCGCTCAAGTCTCAGTTCTTCGATATTGTTGACGCCCTTAAGAACTTCGAGCCGTCCGCTGAAACTGGTGATGATGCTGAATGACGGGCCACAGCCACCAGTACAACAGACCATTTCAAGTCAAAGGAACAGAACCCATGAGAACGTGGACAGAAATCGTAAAACCGTATCCCAGACTCATCGCAGGTAAATACTACAAGGTCCGTGTGAAGAATATCCGCAAAATCGCAAAGCCGAGACGCTTGGTGATCGATCTGGAATTCATGGATGCCCCACAACAGGGGCGGCGACTGGAGCTCTTTTTGGCTCTGCCAATCCGCCCCGACTCTTTGGCAGCAAGTTTCTTCAAGGCCTGCCATATGACAGTCATGCCAGAGGCGAAGATAGCACCGCGCAATACAGTCAATGCCTTGATCGCCGTCAGTTTCGAAGCAGCAGATGACGGCCGAGACTTCCAACCCGTTGGCTTTCAAACGATTACCGAAGGAGACCACCGTGAGTCCATTCAACTTTAATCAGAATCCACAATATCTTGCGCAGACCTTTGCCCAGTATATCCGGGCAATCGTTGCGATCCTGATCTGGACCGTAGTCGGGCTGGGCTCCCTCGCGGGGGCCTATATAGCCATTCGCGGAATCTGGGTCGCGGTTCAGTTCCTGCAAAATGCCCTGGGAATATGAGGAGGCCATATGGCAAAGCAAAACACCCCCAAGATCGTCGCTCGTAAAGAAAGCGTCACAATCATCACCGACGTCCACGGGCAGGTCATCGTTGAGATCGGCCAGCGTGAATACACCGTACGGCAGTCTGATGGCTCGCTGACCCATCGTTCACTCAATCAACACATGACAACCGTCTGTGGCGCCTCTTGGGCTCCGCCTATGCAGTTCGCCAAGCCTCCGCTTCACATCGGCATCTGTCAGCAGTGCCGCCAAGGGACCCCACTGTTTGGCCGGAATAGGACGCATGGCGTCTGCCTGCTATGTCGAAGCAAGATGTGTGCTGACTGCGGGACCCTGTGTTGTCCTTCCCACCGCAAGCTGGGCCGGGACCGACGATGGCGATGTCTGAAACACCACAGGCGCCATTTGATTGGTTCCACTGTCAAACCACTGCTTTTTCAAAGGACGGACTGACTATGGGCGCAACAACAACGCTCCTGCGGATCATTAAACACTATCAACTCGACTTCAGGTTTGCCAAATGGCGGGAAACCTCTTTCTGTATCACCCAGGGGATCTATAGCGATGACTTCTGCGCGATTCTGCTGCCCGAGGCACAAGATGATGCCGAACAGGTGGAGAAACTCGGGAATTTCCTTGGGCAGCCTCCCGAAGAAGATGAGTTACAGACTGAAGGCCCCTATGACATCGAAATCGGCACAGCGGTCGAGGCGAATACGCGCGTGGGCATTCGATACCTGGATCGGCCACGAAACACGCTGATTTTTGGATCTGCTGGCAGCGGAAAAACGGTAACCACCCGCAAGATCTGCCTGGGCGTCGACGCGAACAATGCCAAGTCACCAGACAATCCAACCCTGTTGATCCTGATGGATCTGAAAGGCGACAACCAAGATCTGTCACGTAAGCTCCGTGAAAGAGTCGTGCGGCTTTCGACAACCGACAATTCGCGAATTGGGCTCAATGGCCCACCTGATGTTCCTCCCTATGTCTGGATAAGCCACATCTCATTGTCACTCGCTGCTCGACTCGGCCTGATTGTGTCTCGAACATGCCTGGCAGGCATCATTGGCAGATTGCTGGTATCTCTGAATCCCGGCGTGGCAACAGAAGATCTCATGAATCCGACGGTTATGAAGGACTTAATCTGGCCACCATTGGCTATGGTACTTGAAGCGATGCGAATCCAGAAGGTGTTGGATGTGTACAGTTCCAAAGCTAGTTACGGCCAGACCCTCATCCAAATGCTCTCTGGTCTACTGCAAGACTCTGGCCAACTGTTTGACTGCTGTAACGGGTTGGATATCAATGCCGAAATCATTAAGGCGAAACGTCACTGCATCATCGATGCCACGAACACGCCACCCTATATTCTGCATCTTGTCAATGACTACCTAATCAACTACTTACTCGTGAGCAGATTGTTCAATAACCACAAGTGTGATCACACGGACATCCTCTACGGCTATGACGAGAGTGATATTCTGATCGAGTCGGATTGGGAAGAAGCTTTTCAGAACAGTCTTTCGCCTCTCAACCGGCTCAACCGCCTCGGAAGGGAGGTAGGCCTGATGTCCATGGTCTCAATCAGCGCTCCTCAGGCGGCCAGCAAGCACATCCGGCGCAGCGCCTTCTACACGATCGGCTTCGGCCTCTCGGACGCCGAATCCGTCCGGGCAGCGGTTCACCATTTTCAACTGGATCCGCGCTGCGCCAAGATGTTCGCTTCGCTTTCGCCAGGACAGTGCATTGTTCGACAAAGTCAGAGTTCCTACAGCAACGCTTTCTGGTGTGAGATGGACATGGTGGCACCGGCGCGAAATTTGGGCCGAACGGCCTATCCAAGCCACCGCTATATGCCGGCGCTCAGACTGACCGATGCGGGCAGCGTCCTTGATGATCTGAAAGAAGCTGTGAAAGAGAATGAGGCAACACAGGAGCGCCAGCGGATATCTGATCAGCAAGGCCGTGCCCTTGAATTGTTGCACCTTGCAGTTGCCAATCCTTATGTCCCCGTCGCACGACTCATGGAGAAGCTCGGTAAGATCAATCATAAAGATCAAGCCGCAATGGTTGCCCACCTCAAGGCGAACAAGTACGCCAGATTCGAAGAACCACGCATCGGGCGCCGGAACATGCTGCTGGTCGAAGTGACCGAGGCAGGATATGCCATCCTGCCGCTGCCGGCCCCAACGGGCAATAAGGGCCGTGGCTCTATTACACATCGACACTACGTACACTGGATCGCGTCGCATTTCGCCCGGCAAGGCTATCAAGCCTCGATCGAATGGATTCTTCCTGGGACGAATCATCCTGTGGACCTGGCGGTCAACCTAAACGGACAGTGGAAGGTATTTGAGATCGTCGTAACATCATCGGAAAACGTCACATCTCATCTGCACGCATGCTTCGAGGAATCAGATATCCCCGTGACGCTTACGATTATTGCCGGCACCCGCAAGCAAATTGGAGTTCTGCGTGAGCGACTTGCCGGGGTAGCTGACTATGTCAAACACGCCGCAGAGATCAAATTCGATGTAATTGAGAACTATCTGTAAAAGGGATCATGGATATGAAAGCTGCGAAGATCACACTCATCTTACTGACCGCTGCCGCTGCGGTCATCTTTGTGAAAGCTGGCAGAGCTGTCGATCTGAGGCGTACGCTTCCATTCTGTGACGGTGAGCCACCGAACAAGTACCATCTCGGCGCAATTGCCATACTGCTGATCTGGCTTTGGGGCATGGCCAGGCTGCGACGAAAGGATGAGGATGATTGATAACGACACCCACTACCACTGCAGAGGACCTCCGCAGGTAAGAATTGCCTTCCACCCGTCGTGGGCTTCATCCTCGCGTCATCGTATCATCGGCAACAACACATAGAAGAGTCCTGCCATTATCACTCCCCGCTAGATTCCGTGCCCTACTATGAAGTCTGTTTAGAAGATGGACTTCGTTTTGGAGATACACGATGAATCAGAACCAGCCAAATCAAATGGCAAACAGGCCGTTGATGCCACCTCAGCCGCCAGAGCCAGAGTATCGGTTCCGCTGGTCCATTGTGGCCGTTGTGCTGGCTGTTCTCGCCTTCTTCTGGCTGCGCGATGGTGTTGACGTATCGTTCCAAGTTCAGGACGTGCTCGACTATCTCCGAATCCGGCACCAGGACAAGTATGTTCAACTTGCCTGTCTTGGCATCGTGCTGATTGCTGTAACCCTAATCGCCAAAACGATGAGGCGGGACTCCAAATAATCCAAGCAAGCGTGTAGTGACACTGTGGCCACAGTGAACAGATCCATTCGAACCATCACAGTAAAGGAGACAATCATGTCGTATGAGAAGAAGATCAGCCGTCAGTATCCAGGGTTGATTGTCGGCATCCTGGATGATAGCGGCAGCATGAGTGACAACCTGCCGGGAACGTCCGATGCCAAGTACAAGTGGGTCGAACGGTACTGGGGAATCATTCTGGATTTGCTGTTCGATCGGAGCTCCGACGTTCGCGGAAACGATGTCGTCATCAAGCCACGCTACAACGTCCACGTAATCAAGTATGGCAGCGCTACGCAGCTCTGGGGCAATCCGCACATGGACATCGAGGCTGCGGTCCAGCACTTCACCAACAACGGCAACTCCCTTGGACTGGGCGGCCGGATGGGGGGAACGGACGCCAAGGCTGCCTTCGAACAGGCCCATCAATTCCTCCAGCAGGAAATCAACAGTGAAAGATACCAGAACTCTTTCCCGCCCATGGTCTTTCACCTGACCGATGGCATGAGTTGGACGGATGCAGAGCCGGTGGCCGAACAGATCAAGCAGCTGTCCACGAGTGACGGCAATGTACTGGTCGTCAACGCCTATATCGGCACGCAGACCAGCCTCAACTACCATGGACCCGAGGACTTCCCCGGGTATTTGGACGTCGCAGAGGCGGGCCCCGGAAACGATAACACCCGGCTCTTCAATATGAGCAGCCAGGCCCCCCAGTGCATTAAGGACAACTTCAAGGCCGAGGGCATCTTTCCGCAGTTCAGATCCAACGCGAGGCTGTTTTTTGACGTTCGGACCAAAGAAATGCTCAAGCATGTCATCCAAGTGATCGGCAGCATGGGCTCCAGGATGGCGAGGTGACGGCAATGCATACATACCCTATTGCCACGGAAAAGGGTTATACGGCCAGTGTTGTTGTGTCGCCTCTTGTCGACGGTGAAGACCAGAAGAACCAGGACCGGGCTCGATTCTTCGAGCCCGGTCAGTCCGCCTGCCTCTGTGACGGTGTTACCTCTTCCCCTAATTCGGCCAAAGCAGCAGAACTAGCCACATCCTTTGCACCTACCCTGTTTCAAGGCAATGTGACCAAAAGACTCGAAGTGCTCTGCGATCTCCTCATGGCGCATCGCCAGGAGAGCATGGTAACTGATGATGTACGCCTCCCCGAGGGCACACCGGAAGCCATGCGTAAAATGCTGCAGAAGGTGGTGCAGAGCAAAAAAGCCGAGAGCTTTCAAACCACAATCATTGCGGCCCAATTTGTCGTCGACGGACAGCTCGTTGTGGTCCGTGTGGTCAAATGTGGTGACTCAGCGCTCTTTGCCTTTTCCCCTGACGGAGAATTGCTCATGTCATCGTTGGCGCTTGTATCCGGCCACGATGTATCGCGAGACCTCTCTCAGTCGCATCGCCACCGCTTGGGCCGTGGCAAAAGGCTCTCGTTTGGCCCCGAAGATGAGATCCTGGTCCGAATCGACGGCCCGCTTTCGGAGCACAAGAGCTTGGCTCACGCGGCCGGCATCGCGCCCCTGCATGCAGGCAACTGGATCGTCTGTACGCCGGTCGACAGCTCCCCTCGAGAACGAACGGATGCATTGTACCTGACAGAGGTACAGTCTCATATCCTGGTTCCCGGGGACCGACTTGTAGTCCCCAAATTCCTCTACGGCAAGCTCCTGACCAGCGCGGGACACCAGTACCTGGTCTTGCGCTACTCCAGTTCCATTCGTGTGGTATCCCGCTGCAGCGATTCCACTGTCACCGAATGCCTGGGAGGCGCGGGCTCCTCCACATTGGTTCTGCCCGATCATTTCTACGCCGGCGCCTTCGATTGCTTCACCGATACCTTTCCAGAACAAACACAGTTTCTGCTTTGCAGCGACGGATTCTACGGAGCTTTTTCTGAATGGGGTCAGATACATCGCTGGCTCGACGACAACGTAAATGCCTTGGACCAGAAGGATCAACGGCAGATGCTTCTCGAAGAACTTCACGCCCAATTGAGGGCCACGAAGGGAGACGATGACATCTCCTTCATCTGGCTCAAGCCAAGATCAACCTGAATTGGAGAGAACACGACCATGGCAGCGGAAGTTGTTGAACGTTGGCTCAAGAGCAAGCGCAATGCAATTATTTGCCGCATGCCGCTTAAGCCAATCGAGCATGGCCGACGCCAAGGAAAACCCCTGTCGTCTCAGAAAGGTCAAGCAGAGGCGTTCTTCCTCACTGATGATCACGGCAGATGGTGGATTCTCAAGAAGTTTCACGGCAACTGCAATCTGGACCGTCGCTACTTGGCGCGTGTCAGCAGCTTGTTGCCCCAGGAAAAGGGCTTTGCCTGCGGTACGCAACGGCAGATTCTAAGCGCAGGGTCCTTATGGAAAACCTGGGGCTACCATTACAGCAAGGATCTCGACCGGTGGCTGGATGGAACCATTCTCATGCCCAGGATAGAGGGCTTGGACTGGGCCGGACTGGCAGATGAGCTTCGCGACGGCAGCATCCAATTGGACGCGTCTCAGCGAATCGCCATCTGCAAGAGCCTGACACAACTGATCGAGCGGCTCGAGGCCAAACAGTGTTGCCACCGGGATCTGTCCTGCGGCAACGTCTTCATTGACTCTCAGGGACTGCTGTCGTTCCTCATCGACTTCGACAGTCTGTATCATCCAAGCCTTACGATGCCCCATGCCACCACCTGTGGAACGACGGGATACACGTCCCACCTTGCGTGGAACCGTGGGCGGCTTGATGCCCAACGGACGTGGTGCGAGTATGCAGACCGATATGCCCTCGCTCTGCTAAATGTAGAATTCCTGCTGGTGGACGGGCACAGCGAGGTAACAGGTGAAGGCGGAATCTTTGCCCAGGAAGAACTGAGAAAACAGGCCGGCACAGGACTGACCTCCATACTTGGGCAACTGCGAACCGTATTTCCAGGGGCCGTACAGCTCCTGGAATCCACCATACAGAGCTCCACCTTCTCGGATTGCCCTGGCCCGGGCGACTGGATGCGATTTTTCGATGCGACAGGAGGCGTTTCGCCCAAACCGGCAGCCATCGGCGAGCTGATGACTGCCGGCTACAATCGCATCGGGAAAATTCTCGGAAAACGCCGCCCGGCGGCACCGCTCTGGCCAGCTCCAAGCCTGAACCAGATGGCGCAAGGCGCCCTTTGCGTACCAAGAAAGCCCCAAGTCAAGTTGCCGCAGCTCAGTCTGCCGGCCAACCCTTGGGACAAACAGAACGGACCTTAGATGGAGGACTTCACATGGTGTTCGTCAGCAATCCGTTTTTGTTGCCTGTCTTGATCTTGATATGGTCTATGGATGCCTGGCTCTGGCTTGCCCTGATCCGCCTCGCGTTGCACCGGACTCGGTCTGGGCCTGCTGGCGAAATCAATCGAGTCATTGCGAACATCACAGATCCGCTCACGCGATCGACCGACAGATGGCTCAACCATTTTACCCGGACATCGGCGCCTCCGTGGTTGTCGTGGATTGTAACCCTGCTAGCTGTAGCACTGATGCGACAGCTCCTATTGTCACTGCTTATCGCATATCAACCCTCGTGATGCCATCGAGTGATGACCTGTACGATAAGACAGTCCGTTCTGTGTCTGAGCGGAGAAAGGAGTGGCCACAGTGTCCTTACTGCAAGGGGGATATAAGTCGTACGACAAGACGAAGCAGGTGCATGTTCACGGCCATGTGGAGACGAGTCGGCATCTATTGGAAACTCCACCGTCGGTTTCGAAGGAGATAGGGCAACCCGTATGCACTCCGAAATCAATCAGATGAACTCATATAAAGAGAAACCTCAGAGCATAGCAGGGCGCAAATCAGATCAAGCATGTCTACGTCCGTATCCGTTACGGGGTCGCCGTCTGGAGCGGTCCCTTTGCTCGAGTGGCCGCGCCATTGACGTCATACGGTACTGCCAGAACCACAGCCACAATCCACCGCTGCACAGCCCACTCGTCAGCCAACATGTACCATGGTTTGGGAGGATTATGAACAGGTGGCCCACGGATCTAAAGGGCTCCAAGTTCCAGGATTAAGCCCAATGAAGAATATGCGAAGAAACGATAGACCATATAGGTGCAGTGACCTTCGCACCCAGACGCTACGCCGCCGGTATCTCGTAAAGGACGCCGCCGGTCAGTGCATCGAGACAGAAGATCATCTGTACCACCGTGTTGCCGGCCACGTCGCCCAAACCGAGACCAGGTACGGCGCCCTCGCCGAGCAGGTCGAGGGATGGGAGCATCGGTTCTGCGTACTGATGAAGAACGGACGGTTCCTGCCCAACAGTCCGACCCTCATGAACTCGGGTCGTAACAAGAAAGGCCTGCTCAGCGCCTGCTTTGTCGTCCCAGTCGGCGATAGCATTGAGGAAATCTTCGAGTCCGTCAGGATCACCGCCCTGATCCAGCGCGCCGGTGGCGGGACCGGGTTCTCCTTCGGACGACTGCGGCCCACCGGCGATCGCGTGGCATCCAGCGGCGGCACCACCTCCGGGCCGATCAGCTTCATGACTGTCTTTGCTACAGTCACCGGCGCCATTCAACAAGGCGCGTTTCGTCGTGGCGCGAACATGGGAATGCTTCCCATCCACCACCCCGACATCATCAGGTTCATCGCGGCCAAGCAGGACCCCAAAGCGCTGACCAACTTCAATCTCTCGGTCGCGGTCACGAATGAGTTCATGCAGCGGTTGGAGAAAGAGTCTGCCGCACCCCATGTCGTCGTCAATCCGCGTACCGAAAAGCGGTACCTCATACCAAGGTCGGTCGATGTCAGTTCCTATACGCTCGATGACTTGGTGCCGGACGATGGCTCGATGGATGAGTGCTACACGGTTGCCGAGCTTTGGCAGATGATCGTCGCCAGCGCCTGGGCAAAGGGCGAGCCAGGTGTCTGCTTCATCGACAAGGTCAACAGCCGTAATCCGACGCCTCGCGCAGGCAAGATCGAGGCCACGAACCCGTGCGGCGAGCAACCGTTGCTTCCCTATGAAGCCTGCAATCTCGGCTCAATCGACGTGGCCAAGTTCGTCGCGGCGGATGGAACCGACCTCCACTGGGATAGGCTTGCCGAGGTCGTAGCAGACTCCGTACGCTTCCTCGATGACGTGATCGACGTCAACCACTATCCCGTTCCTCAGATCGAGAAGGTGACCCTCGGCAATCGCAAGATAGGCCTTGGCATCATGGGCTTTGCCGACACCCTCATCCTGCTCGGCATCTGCTACGACAGCGAGGAGGCTGTCGCATTCGCCGAGAAGCTGGCATCGTTCATCCAGGAACACGCGCACACAGCAAGCGAGCAACTCGCTGGGGAGCGCGGTAGTTTCACGAACTGGCAGGGCAGCGTGTGGGACACCGTGCATCATCGCCCCATGCGAAATGCGGCGGTAACCACAATTGCCCCGACAGGCACCATCAGCATTCTGGCCGGATGTTCCAGCGGCATTGAGCCGCTCTTCAGTATCGCCTCCAAACGGCGGGCCTTGGACGGCCAGGAGTTCATTCAATTGCATCCTCTGGTAAAAAGACTGGGCCGCGAGCAAGGCTGGCTGACCGAGGATGTGCGCAAGCAGCTTGCCAGCGGCATCGCACCCTGTGAGATCCCTCAGATTCCGACAAAACTCGCCGCTGTCTTGGTAACAGCCCATGAGGTCAGTCCCCAGTGGCACGTTCGCATCCAGGCCGCGTTCCAGAAGCACACGGACAACGCCGTCTCCAAGACTGTCAACCTTGCGTCCGATGCGACCGTCGAGGACGTCGATAAGGCCTACCGCCTGGCGTTTGACCAGGGCTGCAAAGGAATCACCGTCTATCGAGATGGCTGCCGTGAGAACCAGGTCATTACCGCAGCACATCAGGTTGCGAATCACGCCCAACGTGCCGCCTCTCCACGACCCCGGCCGAAAAAGACGGACGGAGCCACACTCAAGACCAAGACGGGCTGCGGATCTCTATACGTCACCATCAACCGGGATGACCAGGGCCTTTTCGAGATCTTCACAAACCTTGGCAAAGCCGGCGGATGCCCGTCTCAAAGTGAAGCCACGGCGCGTGTGTTGTCCGTCGCGCTGCGAAGCGGCGTTGCGCCCGAAGTGCTCATTGAGCAACTCAAAGGCATACGATGCCTCTCAACGATCGCTCGTCGCAAAGACAACAAGCAGATCGATGTTCTCTCATGCCCGGACGCCATCGCCCGCGCCCTCCAGGTCGCCATGGGGCAGGCGTATGAGCCGGTAATAGTCCATTTAGCCAATGCATGCCCGGACTGTAAATACCCTCTGCGACGGGAAGCGGGTTGCAACGTCTGTGACAATTGCGGGTACAGCAAATGCGGATGAGCACTGGAGATAATGAGCATTCAGCCGAGATCGCCGCCCAAGTGCGCCTGCTGGGGCATGCAGGCCTCGGGGTGACGGAGCTGCGCGTATTTGACCCAACGCCGTGGGTCGCCTATGCGGACAACGACGGTGACCTGGTGGATCTCGTGCATCAGATGCCCGGGAATGCTTCAGGAATCTACATCGGTGTCCAGCCCCGCCCGCCCCATCTGTTCGACCGGGCGCCCAACTGCTGGAGGCCGGCGGTATCAGGAACCAAAGGCAATTGCGCTCGCGACAAAGATATAGAGGTCATCACGGCGCTCTTCTTCGATCTCGATGCCGTCTCCGATCAGCGCCCTCGGGGTCATCCCGCTTGCCCGGACGAACTGGCAAGAACACTGGAAGCGGCGAGGCTCTTGAGCCGGCAGAATGGTTTGGCCCTTGCATCAACCCTGGGCTGCAGCGGCAACGGACACTATGTGCTGACCCCCATCCTGCCGATCCCGGTCTGCGGCGGCCAAGAGGCCCTGAGATTCAAGTCGCTCTGCAGTCAGCTCGCCAGGGGCATGCCACGGCAGGTGGCAGGAGTCAGAATTGACCCTGTCTACAACCTGAGCCGTGTCATGCGAGTCATGGGTACGCTCAACCGGAAGGGGCGTCCTTTGCCGGATCGGCCCCACCGTTACGCCCATTTTGTTACCGAGCCCATTTGGGCCCGGTCGGTGGCGCTGCACCACATGATCTTGAACGCACAGATCCTTGGCGGGCCGAACACCGCAGAGACCTTGCCAGACAGAATCCGGTGCAACCTGGACAAGATCGAACGCTGTGCGTTCACCAGATGGTGTCGACAGCATCCCACCGGCGTGTCAGAGCCCCAGTGGTTTGCCCTGATCACGAATCTCGCAAGGCTCGAGGGGGGCCCCCAACGGGCCCACGACATCTCACGGCTGGACGCAGGCCGCTACGACTGCGGCCGGACCCAGAGGCTCATCGAACGCGTTGCCCGCCGAGGATATGGCCCGACAAGCTGTCTTACACTCAAGACGCTCGGCTTTCATTGCCGGCGGCTGAGACAATGCCCTGCGAGGGCGCCGATGTATCTGACCGATTTGTTTTCCATATGGAAAGGATGAATTCATCGAAAGGGGATCGCAATGAGCAAGCCCGAAAAGAAGTTCAGATGCGGGCCAATCACGGCAAGCGTCTTCGCTGAGACAAAAGTCGTCAACGGCCAGATGGTCAAATTCTATTCCACCTCCATCGACAAGGTCTACAAAGATGGAGAGCAGTGGAAACATACGACCTCGTTCGCCCCAGAGGATTTGCCCAAGGTGGCCCTGCTGGCAAATGATGTCTACCGCGAACTGAGGGTTAAGGTGTTGGACGCGGAGACTGTCGGCTGTGAGGAATAGGCATGTTCGGTGAAGCCGGATCCCTGCTCGGCATGAAATCGATGTGTCACGCAGGAATTGTGCGGAGGATAGCGGCGCGTCGTCCGGCGCTTTAGAGGATCGGCGATAATGTAGAGAGTCATTGGAAAGGCCCTGATTAGGAAGGACGCTGGTGTCCAGGTTGTCTACAAGCAAAGAGCAGGTAATCGACGACACCCAAAGGTTGGCCGTCAGTCTCAAGACCCTGGCGCAGATGCTTGACGCACACAGATCGTCCGTCCGGCGATGGCTCCAAGAGGCAGGCATCCGCCCGATTGCATTGGGGCGCGGGCGTAACGGGGCGATCAGATATCGCTGGCAAGAAATCCAAGCGTGGTTGAATTCCAGGGAACAGGGCATCTGAACTGCGACAGAACCAGCGAAGCCCTCTCAGGCAGAATCCCTTCCCCTCACCAGACGAAGCCTCGGCTGGCCCTTCTCCTCGCCGCTGTCGAGTTGCTCCAGCAGTTGCCTCATCATGGCTTTGAGTTCAGGATCGCTCGATTGCCCCGACAGTGCTGGTCTCCTGAACTCAACAGTATCGAGCATCTGCTCGGGGATCAGTGCCGCATAATGGCGTCTGCAGATCTCCGGAGAGTTCCCCATCAACTGGGCGATCTTGTAGAGCGATTCCCCTTTCTGCGCGAGATGGCTACCGAACGTATGGCGGAAATCCAGGCACGACCATTCGAGGCCGTGCGCTGTGTTGATCGCTTTCAAATCCTGGGAGAAGTTGTCGGGGTCCCAGCGTTTGCCGGTGGGAGAGGGAAAGTACCAAGTGGACCTCTCAGGAACGGTGTAGGCCTTGAGGATCGCATAGAGATCGTTGCTGATGGGCACCACGCGGTTCCGCTTGGTCTTCGGCTGCCACGATTCATCCATTACACTCTTGGCACGTACCCGGATAAGCCGCATCTCCAAGTCCACATCGTCGGAGGTGAGCCACAATGCCTCTTCGCGCCGCAACCCAGCGTAGATATACACGGCCACCATGGCATGGACGACCGGCGATTCCGTCACGGCCTGCAATTGCGTTTCGATCTGCTCCAATGAGAGAAACCGAATCTGCGGCGCGGGCTCCCGGAGTCGATCCACGCCGGTGACAGGGTTGGGGTAACGCCTGTCTCGCGAGCGAAAGCCATGATGCTTGATCGCGTACGCGAACAACTTGTGAAGAATCTGTCGGAGGAGGTTCACCGTCTTGGGAGCCCAATTGTCCTGCTTGATCCGATCGGCCAGGAAACGGTTGATCACCTCGGGGGTGATATCCTCCAAGAAGGCGCCCCGCACGTGGGCGCCGGCATACTTATCCGTGCCTGTCTTCTTTCTCTGCTGCCCCCGTTTGACCCCCGGCAGACAGGGTTCCAAGGACTGACAGATGGGCCCAAAGAACGCCCTCAAGCGGGAGAAATCATTCTTGAAGGACTTGTACGTCCGTGTCGATGCCAGATGCTTGCAGAACGCCTCCAGGATGGGTACCAAGGGCAACTGACTGGCCACGTGGAGGTCGCCCAGCGACAATTCATATTCAATCTGTCGCTTCTTGGCGATCGCCACCCTCTCGTTGGAGGTGTGCAACGATTTCTTGACCTGCTCCCCGTTGACGTAGTAGCTGATCCAGTACTGCTTTCGACGTCTGAACACACTAGCCATGGCAGCCTCCTTCTGCATACTGTCAAACGACAGTCTACCCGAGGCTGCTCCTTGAAGGATTTCATGGCGATGACGGCTCGCTGACGAATGGCCGATGCGCCTGACAGGTACAATTTAGGTACACGCCGGCCAAAACGCGAAAAGGCAGTCGCTTGTAAGTCCTTGCGACTGCCTCATTTAGCTCAATAGCGGGGGGAGGATTCGAACCTCCGACCTCCGGGTTATGGGCCCGACGAGCTACCAGACTGCTCTACCCCGCGATCAATATCAAGGCACTACGCTTGGATCAGCCGCCTGTTCTACCGTTCCACAGCATCTCCAATCGCGAACCGCAATTTGCCGAGAGACTAACACAAATCATCCGCGACATCAAGCACAAGATCGGATCAGATCAGAGTTTTGCGAATCTTTTCTGCGATTTCCGAGATGCGGCCTTCCTGATACCTGTAGGCGGGCCACCGCGCGAGAACGCCGTCATCCATCCTACGCGGTATGACGTGGAAGTGCAGGTGATCCACCACCTGACCGGCGGCTCGACCGTTGTTGCACAGCACATTGTAGCCATCCGCATTCATGGCCGCCGCGACCGCCCCGGCGATTCGGCCAAGACGCGACCACACGTTTGCCAGGATCTCCGGATCCACCTCATGGACCTTCCCACAGTGCACCTTCGGGATCACCAGCGTATGGCCGTCGCTGACTGGACCGATATCGAGAAAGGCCAATACAGCCTGGTCCTCATAGACCTTGACTGCCGGAATCTCACCGGCGACCATCTTGCAGAAGACGCAATCATCCATGTCCGTCCAATCCTGCCGTCGGTCCGATCGAGTGTTACTGCTTGTCCTCCGTGCCTTCCGGCAACTCGGTCGAATCTGCGGCGGTCGGCTCTGAAGGGGCCTCGGCGTCGCTCCTGGGTGCAGCCTGCGCGGCTCTCTTGGGTTTGGCCGGCGCAGCAACCCTCTCTGCCTTGCCTCTCTTTGTCGAGCCCTTGCGCTCCTTCCTGAGCGGCTCATCCTCCCCCAGAAGCTGGAGCAGCACGAGTTCACCGTTGTCGCCCAGTCGCCGTAACGAAAGACGGATGATTCTCGTGTAGCCACCCGGCCGTTCGAGGTAGCGCGGTCCCAGCTCGCTGAACAGCTTGCCGACCACCGTCCCCTTCCTGGTGCTCTTGCCGTCGGCGACATCGAGAATATCCCGGTTACCGACCAACGCGATGGCGCGCCGCCGGTGCTCGAGCTTGCCCTTCTTCGCAAGCGTGATCAGCTTCTCTACAAAGGGCTTGACCTCTTTGGCTTTCTCGATCGTGGTCGAGATCGTCTCGTGCTCGATCAGCGATTGAGCCAGATTCCGGCGCAACGCCAGACGATGCTCGCTCGTTCTGCCTAACCGACGTCCTGCTACTCGATGACGCATATGCCAACGTTCCTCTTCTCGATAGTGTCAAGCCGTTCTCGTGGACCGGCCCGGAGGTTTATTGTTCCCCGTCTTTCAATCCCAACGACAAACCGATATCAGCGAGTTTTCGTTTGATCTCACGGAGCGACGTCTTGCCGAAACTGCGGATCTTCAGCAGGTCCGCTTCGTTCATCGCCACCAACTCGCGTACCGTCTCGATTTTGGCCGATTCCAGGCAATTGCTGGCCCGAACCGACAGTTCCAACTCTTGAATCGGCGTATTGAGCTTGGCCTCCAGCTCCTCGTCAATCGCCGCCTCCGGCTCTTCGGCCGGCAGCTCGCCGGCGACCGTTTCCTCGCCCACTTCGAAGTACTGAACGAACGGATTGATGTGCTTGCGCAGGATCTTGGCGGCCTCGACAAGCGCCATTTCGGGCGCGACCGTACCGTTGGTCCAGATCTCCATGATGAGCCGGTCGTAGTTCGTCCGCTGGCCGACACGGGTGTTCTCCGTCGTGTAGCGAACCCGCGTCACCGGAGAATACACCGCATCCAGATGGATCAGGCCAATCTCCTGGTCGAACCGGTCCGTATCAGCGATCCGTTCCGAAACCGGAACGTAGCCGCGTCCGTTCTCAACCACCATCTCCATCTCGAAATGGACGTTGTCCGTCAGCGTAGCCAAAACCGCATCCTTGCTGAACACTTCAATCGCCGGATCGGCCACGATGTCGGCCGCCGTGACGACCCCCACCTTGTCGGCCGAGACCTTCATCGCCTTCGGCTCATCCCCCTGCAAACGGATAACCAGACTCTTGACGTTCAACACGATATCCGTGGCATCCTCCATCACGCCGGCGACAGAGGTGAACTCGTGATCCACTCCACTGATCTTGATCGAGGTGACCGCACTGCCTTCGAGCGACGATAACAACACGCGCCTCAGACTGTTCCCGACGGTCGTACCAAAACCCCGCTCGAACGGCTCGACGTAGAACCGTCCGTAGGTGTCCGTCGAGATAACGCTGTCCTTTTCAACACGAGTCGGCAACTCTAACCCACGCCATGTCACTCGCATATGTAGGCCTCCGATCTAAACTTTCGTCCGTACACTGCACAGCACCATGCAGAATCGATTCCCGTGTTGCCGGGCCACCCCATTCCGCATCGTCCGCCTCCGAGCTTTACTTCGAACACAATTCCACGACCAACTGCTCTTCTACCGGGATCTGGACATCTTCCCTGGCCGGCATCGCCACGATGGTGGCCGCCGGCTTGTCGCGATCCAACTGAAGCCAGGCCTGGGTCGTGAAGTTCGGATTGCTCTCGAGTTGCTGTTTCACCTCTTTGCGGCTTCTTTCAGAGTCCTTCACCTCGATCCGATCCCCCACCTTGGTCGTGTAATCACTTACATCAACCTTGTGGCCGTTCACATAGATGTGCCCATGGGCGATCAGTTGCCGAGCCCCTTTGCGAGATGGCGCAAAGTTCAGTTTGTACACCACGTTGTCCAGCCGTCGTTCCAGCAGTTGCAGCAGGTTCTCCCCCGTGTTGCCCTTGAGGCGCTCGGCCTCATGGAAGTACCGCATAAACTGCCGTTCATAAAGCCCGTAGTATCTCTTGACCTTCTGCTTCTCCCGCAGCCGAACCCCATATTCACTCAATCGCGTCCGGCGCCATCCGTGCATGCCCGGGGCCAGATTGCGCTGTCGGCGTTCGACCTGGCATTTGGCGGTTTCACACTTGAGGCCTTTGAGGAACAGCTTCATTCCTTCGCGGCGGCACTGTTTGCACGATGGACCCAGATAACGTCCCATATCGATCAATCTCCTGCAGAGTCTCCTGGAGCCTTTGCCTATACCCTTCTACGCTTTGGCGGCCGGCACCCGTTGTGCGGCAGCGGTGTAACGTCTTCGATCGAAGAGATCCGCAGGCCGGCACTCTGGAGCGCCGAAATGGCGGACTCGCGACCCGACCCCGGCCCCTTCACCTTGATCTCGACCTCACGTACACCGTTTCGCATGGCGGTGCTCGCACATCGCTGCGCGGCCTGTTGTGCCGCAAAGGGCGTGCTCTTACGCGACCCTTTGAACCCGACGCATCCGGCCGAGCCCGTGCAGATCGTGTCGCCGTCCATATCCGTGACCGTGATCAGCGTGTTGTTGAACGTCGCCTTGATATGGATGATCGCTCGAACGACGTTCTTCCGAACCTTCCGTTTTGTGCTCTTTGCCATCTGGATCTCTTACCGAAAAAGTCTGCTCTGCTCGTTCCGGCCTCAACAACCTCTCGTCGCAGGACGGTGTGGCCGTCGCGCGTCAACGTTTCTCCTTAACACCCTTCTTGCCCGCCACGGTCTTACGAGGCCCTTTGCGCGTCCTCGCGTTGCTCTGGGTGCACTGGCCCCGTACGGGCAGTCCCCGACGATGCCGAATCCCCCGATAGCACGCGATGTCCCGCAGGCGGGCGATGTTCTGCGCGACCTGGCGCCGAAGCTGGCCCCCGACGATGTAACTACGGTCGATAATCTGCGTGATCCGACTCAGCTCATCTTCACTGAGCTTGTTCGCCTTGCTCATCTTCTCGATCCCGGCCTCCTTCAGGATCAGCTCCGACGTGTGCCGGCCGATCCCCGGGATGTACGTCAAAGACACCCAGATCGATTTGTTGTCCGGAATGTCGATACCCACTATACGCGGCATATTGGCTCCCTTTTATCACTCATCTGCCATCGGCACGGATCGGTCCGCCCCCATCACGGCTGCGGCCTCTCAGCCCTGGCGCTGCTTGTGCCGAGGATTCGAACAGATGACCCGAACGACCCCGCGCCGGCGGACGATCTTGCAGTTCTCACAGATTCGTTTGACTGAGCTTCTTACCTTCATCGTTCATTCCACGCTTTCCGACGGCTCTCGTATCCAGCGGCCCGCCGCCCGGCGGCCACACACTCAGTGCCGCAGCACGATTCGCCCTCGATTGAGGTCGTACGGCGACATCTCTACGGTCACCATGTCTCCGGGCAGAATCCGAATGAAGTTCATTCGCATCTTGCCCGAGACGTGGGCCAGGATTCTGTGACCGCCTTCCAACTCAACCCTGAACACCGCGTTCGGCAAGGCTTCGATCACCTTCGCCTGTAACCGTATCGCGTCTTTCTTCGCCATCTACATCTCTACATTCACCGAGCATTCGGAAGCCGCAACCGCTTGTTCCGCGTCGGTCGCCGCTACTGTCGCGCCGTCAGGACTTCACAACCACCCCTGACAATCGCAATGGTGTGCTCGAAATGGGCCGAGCACTTGCCGTCTTTCGTCACCACCGTCCACCCATTGGCCAACGTCCGGACATGATAGCTGCCCGCATTGACCATCGGTTCAATGGCCAGAACCATGCCCTCGGCCAAGAAGATATCGTCAGCCAGCAACTCCCGGCTGACGAAGTTCGGGACCTTCGGGTCCTCGTGCATCTTCGTGCCGATTCCATGCCCGACAAAATCCCTGACGACCGAGAATCCTGCATCCTCGACGTACCGTTGCATCGTACGAGCGACCTGACTCCATCGGAGCCCAGGCCGGATTTCGGCAATCGCCACGTCCAGCATACCCTTGGTGGCATTGAGCAGCCTTTGCTTCTCCGGCGCGATGTCACCAATCGCCACCGTCATGGCCGAATCGCCGCAATAGCCCCCAAGCCGCACGCCGAAGTCCACGCTCAGGATATCCCCCGACCGAAGAACCGTTGTCTCCGAAGGGATCCCGTGGACCACCTCGTCGTTGACCGATGCGCAAATCGCTCCGGGAAACGGCTGTCGCGCCTGGGGGCTGCGCACGCCCTTGAACAGGGCCTCGGCGCCCGCGGCAGCGGCCATCTCCAGCGCCACGCGGTCCAACTGCGCCGTCGTGACACCCGGCTCTGCCATCACTTGTAGTTTTGAAAGAACGCCACCGACGACTGCACCCGCCCGACGCATCAACTCAATTTCTCTGCGGCTCCGAAGCGTTACAGCCATCTATCCAGCTTCATTTTCCACGGGCCGACCCCCTCGTCGGCGACAACATCGCGCCGGCTCACTTCAGCGCATCCAGTTCTTCGAACAGCATGGCCGCCACGGCATCGGGATCTCCGTCGGCCGGCACGTCGCGGACATCTCTCTGGGCCTTGTAGTACGCAACCACGGGCTCGGTCTGCTCGTAGTACGTCGCCAGCCGATTCTTCACGACGTCGGCCGTGTCGTCCGGTCGCTGAACGAGGGCGGTGCCGTCATGGTCGCAAACCCCATCCTGCTTCGGCGGCATGTTCCTGACGTGGTAGACCGCGCCGCACTTCGGACAGCTTCGGCGCCCCGTGATCCGATCGACCACGATGTCATCACTGACCTGAAGATTGACCACCACGTCGATGCCACTGCCGTCCTTGGCCAGCGAGCGATCCAGCGCCTGGGCCTGATGGACCGTACGCGGGAAGCCGTCAAGGACGAACCCGCCGCCGGGCGCCCCTTTGACGGCCTTGCTCATCATTTCGACAATCAGATCGTCGGGCACCAGCGTCCCGGCATCCATATAGCTCTGAGCCTTCTGGCCCAGTTCGCTACCCTCGGCCCGCTCCCGCCGGAGGATATCTCCGCTGGACAGATGCAGCAAACCGTACCGATCAACGATCTTCTTGCAGTGCGTTCCTTTGCCTGCGCCGGGCGCTCCCAACAGTACCACTCTCATGAATACGCCCCCTTAATCCTGCCCGACGAACTGAACCCGTCATAACTCCGCATGATCAGATTGGCCTCGATCTTCTGGACGAGATCCAACGACACGCTGACGACGATCAGCAGGCCCGTCCCCCCGATGAACGTGGTAATGGTCCAATCGATGTTCAGGAAGTAGGTCAGAAACGTCGGCACCACCGCAATCACGGCGAGGAAGGCCGCACCGAAATAGGTAATTCGCGTCATGACCGTTTCGAGATACTCGGCCGTGCGCCGCCCCGGCCGCAGGCCCGGGATGAAGCTGCCCGAATCACGAAGGTTCTTCGCCATCTCCCTCGGCTGAAACTGGACCGTCACCCAGAAATACGCAAAGAGGAAGATAAGCAGCATGTACAGGACATTATACGTATAGGCGTCGCCCCGCAGCGCCCCGACCAATGTCCGCATGACCATCGATCTGGGCAAGCGATCGGCGATCATCTGCACGATGATCGGCGGAAACATCATAAAACTCGATGCGAAGATGATCGGCATCACACCGCCATGATTGACCCGCAACGGCAGGTAGTGCCGCTGCCCGCCGTACATCCGCCGGCCGCGCATCTGCTTGGCCTGCTGAATCGGAATCCGCCGCTGCCCCTGCGTAATGAGGATCGCCCCGGCCACCACAAACACAAACGCGGCCACAAGGAACAGGATGCGGCCCGGGCCGATCGACCCCGTCGGCGCCCCCACGGTGAAATCCACCTGCTGAGCCAGCCGCAGGATCGCCCACGGCATCTGCGCGATAATCCCGGCCATGATGATCAGGCTGATCCCGTTTCCGATACCGTACTCATCGATCTGCTCACCCAGCCACATCAGAAAGACGGTCCCGGCCGTCATGCCGATGATGCCCATGATATAGGCCTGAACCTGCATGCCCGGATAGGTGTACCCACCGAGCATCTTCATGTACATCACCGACTGCACCACGCAGATCAGCACCGTCAGATACCGGGTGTATTCCTGGATCTTCTTGTGGCCGGTCTGCCCCTCCTGGCGGAGCTTCTTCAGCGCCGGGACAACCTCGCCCAGCAGCATCAGAATAATCGAGGCCGTGATGTACGGCATGATGCCCAGTCCAAACAGGCTGCTCCGGCTGAGCGTGCCGCCGGTGAACATCTGCAAATACTCGGCCGCCCGCCCCAGCGGACTCTCCGTATCGCGGCCCGTCTCGAAGACGGCCGCGATCCGGTCGTGATCGAATCCGGGGTTCGGAATGTGGAAGCCCACACGATAGATCACGAGCAGCGCAACCGTAAACAGGATCTTGTTCCTCAAGTCCCGTATGCGAAAGATGTTGACAATCGTTCCGATCACTTCGCTGTTCTCCGCGGTCTGTTTCGGACCCTTCGCCGTCGGTAAGCACGGCCGTCCCTAGGCGCGCTTGCGTCGGGCACTCTTGTTTTCCTTGCCGCCCACTCTCGTCGCGGTACCGCCGCACCCGACGATCTTCTGTTCGGCGGCCTTACTGAACTTATGGGCCGCCACCTGCAATCTCTTGGTCAGCTCGCCGTCTCCAAGGATCTTGATCCTGCTCTGCCGATCGTCCACCAAGCCCGCCCGCATGAGCTGCTCGACACCGATCTCAGCCCCATCCTCAAAGCCTTCCAACTGCGAGACGTTAACGATCTCAAAGCGTCGGGCAAACGGCTTGTTGTTAAACCCGCGTTTCGGCACACGTCGGAACAAGGGCATCTGACCGCCCTCGTACAGCGCGAGCCTCATCGCCCCGGCCCGACTCAGACTGCCTTTGTGTCCGCGTCCACAGGTCTTCCCTACGCCCGTGCCGCGGCCCCTGCCAACACGCTTGCGTGCTTTGTGTTTGCCTACGACAGAAGTTATTTCATGACTCAACATTTAGATCACCCAATTGGTCATCGTGGCCGCTACGAAATGGCGACACCCCGTAACGCTTCAATCGTCTCTTTGTTGCGCAGCTTCAGCAATCCATTGAGGGTGGCCTTCACCACATTCTTGGCCCCCGTGCTCCCATATACCTTCGTCAGCACATCGTGCACCCCCGCATACTCGAGCACCGCTCTGGCGCTCGATCCGGCGATGACGCCCGTACCCGGACTGGCAGGAACCAGGACGACCTTCGTCGCCCCAAACCGGCCGATGACCTGGTGCGGGATCGTCCGCTTGACCAGGGGCACGCTGTGCATTGACTTCTTGGCGTCTTTCATCCCCTTTTCCACCGCCAGCGGCACCTCGTTGGCCTTACCGTAGCCGATCCCTACATTTCCGGCACGGTCGCCGACCACCACCAAAGCCGCAAAGCTGAATCGCCGCCCGCCTTTGACCACCTTGGCACAGCGATAGATCTTGACCACCGTATCTTCCAACGGCTTCTCTTCATGCTCGGGTTGTCTCACCGGTTCTGCAGCCAATGTCGTCTCCCTGTTTCCAGGCGTCCTTGTCAGAAGGCCAGGCCGGCCTTTCGTGCCGCATCCGCCAACGACTTCACACGCCCATGATACCTATAACGATTGCGATCGAAGCACACACACTTGATGCCCATGTCCAGGGCCTTCTTGGCCAGCGCTTCGCCCACGATCTCAGCCGCCTTGCGATTGGCGCCCGCCGTCAACAGATCGCGCAAGAGCCTTGACTGGGTGCTCGTCGCCACTAGCGTCACCCCGCCCACGTCGTCGATGATCTGTGCGTAAATGTGCCGATTCGATCGAAAAACCGAAAGTCGCGGCCGCTCAGGGGTGCCGCTGACTTTCCTTCGCACGTGACGCCGACGCCGCAGCGCCGCCCTTCTGTGTCGTTCACTCTTCATAAAGCCGATTTCTCACTTATGCCCCGCCTGAGGCAAACGCCTTACCCACCTTACGCTGGATCTGCTCGTCCGCGTACCGGATGCCCTTGCCCTTGTATGGCTCCGGAGGTCGAACCCGCCGGATATTGGCCGCAAACTGGCCGAGAACACACTTGTCCATCCCGCTCAGCGAAAACCGGGCAGGAATATCGTTGCCTCGCGTCGCAGCCGCGTCGATCTTCACACTGATCCCCTTGGGGATCGGCAGTTCCACCGGGTGACAGAAACCAATCTGGAGCACCAGCTTGCCCCCTTGGTCCTTGACGCTGTAACCCGTCCCGTAAATCTCCATCTTCCGTTCAAACCCTTTGCTCACGCCGGCCACCATGTTGGCCAGCAGAGCCCGCATCGTACCGTGAAGCTGCTTGCTCTTGCGGTCGTCCGGACGAGGGTTCACCACCTCGACCCGGTTCGCTGAGCCGTCCACGGTCATCGTGATGCGCGGGTGACAGTCCATCTCAAGCGTCCCCAGGGGCCCTGAAACCTTCACCTGTCGGCCCTTTTGCTCGACCTTTACGCCTTGCGGGATCGCAACCGGTTTTTTTCCAATCCGACTCATCTTAGCTTACCGTACACAGGATCTCGCCGCCGACCTTGTTCTCGCGGCAGCCTCGATCGCTGATAACCCCTTTGCTTGTGGAAACGACGGCAATCCCCATGCCCCCGAGGACGACCGGGAGATTGTCGAGACCGACGTAGACCCGGCAGCCGGGCTTGCTCGTTCTCGTGATTTCGCTGATCGCCGGACAACCTTCCTGATCGTACTTCAAGGCAATCCGCAGGATGCCCTGCCGGCTGTCCTCGATCCGATCGAAGCCCTCGATGTAGCCCTCGCTCTTCAGGACCGCCGCGATGCCTTCGCAGATCTTCGACGCCTTCACATCGACTTGCGTCCTCCGCACGCGCGTCGCGTTGCGAATCCGGGTCAACATGTCAGCTATTGGGTCGCTCAAACTCATAATTCGGTATCCTGCATGCTCCGGCGTTATCGGCGCCGGCCAAACCCTACCAACTGGCTTTCTTGACGCCCGGGATCTTCCCTTCGTTCGCCAACGTTCGAAAACAGATGCGACAAATCTTGAACTTCCGGTACACCGCCTTCGACCTGCCGCACAGCTCACAGCGGGTGTACTGCCGGACCCGAAACTTCTGTTTCTTCTTAACCTTCAGTTCTAGCGCTTTCGTCGACATTCAACGTGCTCCACACTGTCCTTTTCACCGGCTGCCTCAGCTCGCCGGTTTGGCTTCCGTCTGGCCTCGGAACGGCATGCCGAACAGAGACAGCAGCTTGCGCGCCTCTTCGTCCGTGTTGGCCGTAGTCACGAAACAGACGTTCATCCCCTGCTGCGACTCCACCTTCGCCGGATTGATCTCCGGAAACACGCTCTGCTCGCCCAGCCCCATCGAGTAATTGCCTCGTCCGTCAAAGCCGTTCGGATTCAGCCCTCGAAAGTCGCGCACCCGCGGGATCGCGAGATTGATCAGACGGTCCATGAACTCGTACATCCGGACGCCACGGAGCGTCACCTTCAGGCCCGTTTCCTGCCCCTCACGGACCTTGAAGTTCGACACGCTCTTCTTGGCCCGGCATACCGCCGGCGATTGCCCCGCGATCATGGCCAGGTCCTTCTTGCCCATCTCCAGAAACTTCTTGTCCTGGCAGGCCTTGCCGATACCCATCGAGACCACCACCTTGACCACCTTCGGCACGGCCATCACATTCGTGTAACCGAACTCCCGGGTCAGCTCCGGAACGATTTTCGCCTTGTATAGATCTCTCAAACGCGCCATTGTTCTCTGCCTGTGGCCCCGATCCCGTGCGCTTCACGCAATCGAGACGCCTGGATTGTCATTTGACCTTTCGAACCGTTCCGATCTCGGTGCCGTCAGTGGCGAGACGCTTCTTGGCCCCACCCTGACTCTGCTCGTACCGCACCCGACTGCCCTTGCCCGACTTGGGATTCAGCGGCAGCACGTTGCTGATATGGATCGGCTGCTCGACGCTGATCCGACCGCCCTGAGGGTTCCGCCGCGACGGCCGCACGTGCCGTTTCGCCACGTTTTGCCCCTGAACCACCACCACCTGCCGGTCCGGGTACACGTGCAACACCCGTCCCGTGGCATCCTTATGATCCCCGGCGATGATCTGCACCATGTCGCCTCGTTTTACGTGTAAGGCCATGTTCTCTTCCGCCTTTGCTGTCGTTGCCGAGAGCGTTCCTGCAAGGAACTAAACAACCTCACTCGCCAATGAAATGATCTTCATGTAGTTCTTCTCACGAAGCTCCCGGGCGACCGCCCCGAAGATTCTCGTGCCGATCGGGTTGCCGTCGTTGTCGATCATCACCGCCGCGTTGCTGTCAAACCGCACGTAGCTGCCGTCCGGCCTGCGCACCGGGCTCTTCGTCCGAATGATCACGCACTTGTGCACCTTCTTGTCGTCCAACTGACAGGTGGGCAGCGACTTTTTGATGGCCACACAGACCACGTCGCCCACCCGCGCCACCGGACGCGTGTACTTGCCTCGCGAGCCGCCCCGGCCGAGCACCTTGATACACAGCGCGCTCCTGACACCGGAGTTGTCAGCCACGTCCAACATCGTTTCTTGCTGAATCATCGTCTTCGCATCTCGAATATGAGTACTACACCGCCACGGCCTTTTGCACCACGCGCGTGACGCGCCAGCTCTTCGTCTTGCTCAGCGGCCGACACTCGGCGATCTCGACCACATCGCCGACACCGCAGTCGTCCCGCTCATCGTGCACAGCCACCTTCATACGCCGCCGGACATACTTGTTGTACTTGGGGTGCTTGACCTTGTACTCAATCGTCACCCGAATACTCTTGCTGCCGCTGCGGCTGCTAACGACGCCCGTCAGTCTTCTCGGTTCTTTCTGCGTTTCCATAGGGACCATATCCAACCCGTGCCTGCGACCGTGCCCGTTACTGACCGCGCTCACGCAACAGCGTCTTGATGCGTGCCACGTCGCGACGCGCATTGATAATTGCTTTCGAGTTTTCCAGCTTCTCCGTGACCGCCTGCGATCGCAAATCGAACAGCCGCCTCTGGAGGTCGTCCATCGTGTCGCGGAGCTCGTCCTGGTTCATCTCTCTCAACTGCTTGGCCTTCACGTTGTATCCTCTCTCAGACCGTATGCCTGCGTCGCACGAAACGACACCGGATCGGCATCTTGTGCGCGACCCTGGCCAAGGCTTCGCGGGCGACCTCTTCGTCGACGCCGCCGATTTCAAAGCACACCTGGCCCGGCCGGACCCGAGCCACCCAGAACTCCGGCTCGCCCTTGCCCTTGCCCATTCGCGTCTCCAACGGCTTGGAACTGACCGGCTTGTGCGGAAAGATCCGGATGTACACTTTTCCCTCACGGTGAAGGAAGTGCGTCGCCGCGACGCGTCCGGCCTCGATGTTCTTGGCCGTGATCCAGCTCGTCTCGAGCACCTGAAGACCGTAGTCACCAAACGCAACGTAGTTGCATCGCGTGGCGTTGCCCTTCATCTTCCCACGCTGGCTCTTGCGGTACTTCACTCGTTTTGGCATCAACGCCATGTCTTACGACCTTTCCCTGCTGACTGCCGCCCCACAGACGGCGGCGCTTACTCTGTCGGTGCGGCCCCCGGCTCGGCGCTGCCGCTGCCCTCAACCTTCGCGCCTCCGGCTGCCGCCTTCGGCCCTCCCGACGCCCTCGGCCCCCCCGTCGGACGCCCGGGCCGACGCCGTGGCGGCCGACGCCGCACCGGCTCTCTCTCTTCACCGAATTTGCCCTTGTAGATCCACACCTTGATGCCGATTGCCCCGTACGTTGTCCGCGCCGTACCGACGGCGTAGTCCACGTCCGCATCCAGCGTGTGCAACGGGATGCTTCCCAGTTTCTGCGTTTCGGTCCGGGCCATCTCCGAACCGGCCAGACGTCCGGAGCACATGATCTTCACCCCTCGCGCGCCAGCGTTCATCGCGCCTTCGCAGAACTGCTTCATTGTGCGTCGGAACGATGCCCGCTTGCCCAACTGCTCGGCAATCCCCTGCGCCACGAGCGTCGCGTTCAGGTCGGGTTCCTTGATTTCGATCACATTGACCGTGACCTTGCGACCGATGAAACTCTCAAGCTCCTCCCGGACCTTGTCGACCTCGCCGCCGCGCGGACCGATGACCACGCCGGGCCGACCGCTGTGCAACGTCACGTTCACCTCATTCCGCGTTCGGACGATCTCCACGCGAGCGACCGCCCCCTTCGGCATCCGCTGATTGAAGCGCCGATCCACGAACTCACGTATCCTCTGATCCTCGACGAGACAGTCCCCGTAGCTCGCCTTCGGGGCAAACCACGTGCTCTGCCATCCAAGGGTGACTCCCGTTCTGAAACCAATTGGCGATGTCTTCTGGCCCATAGTTCGCTCGGTCTCTTTCCTACATTCTCCTGCCTACGCCTGCGTAACTGTTACGTAAATGTGGCAGGCCCTCTTGCGAATCGGATGTGCCCGCCCGCGATCCTTGGGGATCCATCGCTTGGTCCCGAGTCGCACACCCGCGTCATCGACCCGGGCCTCGCTGACGTACAACAGGTCCACATCGGCCTGCTGCTCGTCGGCGTCGGCCACCGCCGCTTTCAACACCTTATCCACCATCGGTGCCGCTCGCTTGCGGGTGAACTTCAGGATGTCCATCGCATCTTGCACGCTCCGCCCGACGATCAACTGCGTCACCAGCCTTACCTTCCGGGCCGACATTGGGGCGTACTGATACGAGGAACGCCAGTCGGTGATTTCCACCGCCTCGACGTCGAGGGCCTCGGCCAAGCGGCGAACATCCTCCGTCCGCGGCTTCGGCTTCAGCAGACCCCGTTGCCAGTTGCGCACCGCAGCCGCCGCCTTCTCGTCGTTGAACCCGCCCCGGGCAAGGCTCCTGCCCAGGTCGTCGGCCGTCTTCCGCTGCCGTTGACACACTTCTCTGAGTTTCGTTGCACTAATCATACCTTCGGTCCCGTAGCCGGTGGATCCCCGTCACCCACACGCACGTCCTATTTGATCTTCTTGCTCGAATGCCCCTTGAACGTCCGCGTCAGCGAGAACTCCCCGAGCTTGTGCCCGACCATATCTTCCGTAACAAACACCTTGTGAAACAGCTTGCCGTTGTGAACCATGAAGGTGAACCCGACGAACTCCGGAACGATCGTACAGCGACGCGCCCACGTCTTGATCGGGTTACGGCTGCCTTCATTGATCTGCCGATTCACCTTGGCAAACAGTTTCTCGTCGACAAACGGTCCCTTTTTGAGCGATCTACTCATCTTGGCTCTCTTCACTGCCTGGACTGCGATGCAGCACAGCCGCACCGTCGCCCGAGCGACAATTCATCCTTACAGCGTCAACTGTCCCTGCCTTGTGTTCTTGCGCCGGCGGATAATCCGATTGTTGCTGATCTTGCGCGGGTTCCTGGTCTTGCCGCCTTTGGCCGGCTTGCCTTTTGGCGAACACGGGTGCCGCCCACCGTTGGACCGGCCCTCGCCGCCGCCCATCGGGTGCGCCACGGGGTTCATCGCCTTACCCCGGACGTGGGGCCTGCGACCCATGTGCCGCTTGCGCCCGGCCTTGCCGATCCGCACGTTCTGGTGCTCGGAATTGCTGAGCCGCCCGATCGTCGCCCGGCATTCCTTGCGGATCATCCGCATCTCACCGCTCGGCAGAACCAGCGTCACCCAGTCCCCTTCCTTGGCGACGATTCGTGCGGCGTTTCCCGCGCCGCGAACCAGTTTGCCGCCCTGGCCGGCCGTCATCTCCACGTTGTGCACCTCAAGGCTCGCCGGGATGGCCGACAGCGGCATGGCGTTGCCCGCTTTCGGCTCACACACCGGCCCGCTCTCGATCACATCGCCGACTTTGACGCCCATCGGGCAGAGGATGTACCGCTTCTCGCCGTCGGCGTATTCGAGCAGCGAGATGAAGCAACTGCGATTTGGATCGTACTCGATCGTCGCCACTTTGGCCGCCACGCCGTCTTTGTTGCGCTTGAAATCGATCATGCGATAGATGCGTCGCGCGCCACCGCCGCGGAACCTCGTTGTCGTCACCCCGTGGTGGTTGCGTCCGCCGCGCTTCTTGATTCGCTTGCACAGCGTCTTTTCCGGCCGATTCGTCGTCAGTTCCGAGTAGTCATTCACGGAACTGTTCCGCCGCCCGGCGCTCGTTGGTCTATAAATGCGAATGCCCATAACGCACTCTCTCTCTACCGTGCCGTCTTAGAACAAATCGATGTGGTGGTCCGGTTGCAGATACACAATGGCCTTCTTCCAACCCGACGTCATACCGATCGTCCGACCGCGACGCCGATGCTTGCCTTTTCGGTTGGCCGTTCGCACCTTGTCCACCTTCACCCCGTAGATCCTCTCGACGGCGTTCTTGACCTGCGTCTTGTTCGCCTTCCGATTGACCTCGAAGGAATACGCGCCCTTCGCATTGGCGAAGTGCATCCCCTGTTCCGTCACCAGGGGTCGGACTATCACGTTGAAATCATCCATCACAAGACCGCATTCTCACAATCGCCGCCTCGCCTGACGAGACGGCTCGTTTCCACGCTCACCCGTCAGCTCTCGCCGCCGGAATCTCGGTTCAGAAACGCCGCAAGGGCATCCTTCGTGAACAGCATTCTCTGGTGCGTGCAGATGTCGCCCGCGTTCAGATCGGCCACAGGAAGCACGTCCACCTTCTGCACGTTCCGGACCGACTTGTACAGGTTCTGGTCATATTCCTTGACCGCCACCAGGCAACTGCGATCGATCTTCAGGTTCTTCAGGACGCTGGCGAACTCTTTCGTCCGCGGCTTGTCGAAGCCCAGTCCATCGACCACCACCACGTGGTTCTTGCGAAGCTTGGCCAGGACCGCCGAATCCCGCGCCAGCCGGCGCTGCTTGCGCGGCATCGCCTGACGAAAATCTCTGGGGACTTTCGCAAAGGTCATGCCGCCGCCGACGCGCTTGCCCGTCCGCCGGTTGCCCACACGGGCGTTGCCCGTGCCCTTCTGACGAAACAGCTTCTTGTCCGAACCGGCCACCTCGCTGCGGCCCTTGGTCTTGACCGTCCCAACGCGCCGATTCGCGTGGTACATCACGACGGCCTGCTTGAGCAAAGCATACCGCACCGCCCCACCCAGCACCTTCTCATCGACGCTGAGCTTCTCGACCTCCTGGCCACTGCGGTTGTAAACACTCAATTCAATCATCGCTGTTACACTTCTCTACTTAGTTCTGGGGCCTTTTTGCCGTTTGCACGATGCAATAGCCGCCCGCCGGACCGGGCACCGCACCCTTGACGATCAACAGGTTCTTCGCCTCGTCGATCGCCACCAAGCTGTGATTCTTGGTCGTGATGCGACGATGGCCCATGTGGCCGGCCATCCGCTTGCCCTTTTTCGGGTGGCCGCCGGTACCCGCGTTGCTCGCAAAGCTCGATATCGACCCCGGCGCCCGGTGCTTGCGCTCGGTACCATGCGAGGCAGGAAAGCCGCCGAATCCATGACGCTTCATCACGCCGGCGAACCCCTTACCCTTGCTGGTGCCGACCACATCGACGTATTTCGTTTCGCTGAACAACGCCACCGTCAGCGAATCTCCCGCCTGATACTCTGTCTCGGGCTTGCCGTCGAATCGCCACTCTCGGACGAACCGCTTCGGCGTCGTGCCCGCCTTCGCGGTGTGGCCGACCTGCGGCTGCTTCCGCCGCGACGCCTTCACGTCGTCAAACCCGACCTGGATGGCGTCATATCCATCCGTCTCGGCGGTCTTGACCTGCGTGATCGTGCACGGTCCCGCCTCGATCACCGTCACCGGGATCAGCCGACCCGATTCGTCGTACACCCGGGTCATCCCCACCTTTTTTCCAAGCAGCATGGCCATGGTCCTGTGTTCCTTGCTCTACGCTTTGATCTTCACAAACACGCCCGCGGGGACCACCAGCCGATTCAGCACCTCGGCCGTCCTCGCGTTCGCCTCGTGGATGTCGATCAGCCGCTTGTGCGTCCGGAGTTCGAACTGCTCTCGCGACTTCTTGTCGATATGCGGACTCCGCAGCACGGTGTACCTTTCGATACGCGTCGGGAGCGGGATCGGTCCGCTGACACGGGCGTTCGTCCGGCGAGCATGCTCCACGATCTCTCGGGCAGAGGCATCTAGCGCTCGATGGTCGTACGCTTCCATCCGAATTCGAATTCTCTCTGTTTCGGCAGCCATATCACTCCTCTGGACCACCTGATCGCCACATCTTGCCAACGGACAACTAATCCTGTCTGGCCTCGGCGACCGCCAACGGCACCCATGTCATTACCCAAATCTACACTGCGATCCTTCGGAACCGATGATACACCTGCCCCGATCTGATCCAATGCGCTTGGTTACCGGCAGAAAAGGCTTTGGCCACGGCTTGGCCCCACTGGGGCGACCCTACCGACGGCCAAACTCGGCCTTCCTTAAAGGGGTTGAGGCTTGGGCCTGCTTGAGACCCCTACAAAGCACGCGCTGGCTTTGCCAAACCCCAGGTACAACAGAAAACCCATTGAGCCATCCTTGATGGCAATCACAGATATGCCACAGCGTAACTACGTATCGCACCGTCATCCTGACGATGCTCGCTACAGCCGAAAACCCACAAACCTACCATGAACCCTGCATCGCGTCAACAGCCGGATACACAAATCTCGAAAAAAAATGAAAAAGACCAACGTATCGACTCAGAAGAGAATCGCTTTGGCCACCTGCTCCGGCACTTTCTCGTAGCTGAGCGGCTCCATCGTGAAGTTGCCCCGCCCGGCGGTCAGACTGCGAATATCGCTCGAATAGCCAAACAACTCAACCAGGGGGACCTTCGCATCGACGACACGCATCGTACCGTGCACGTGGCAATCAGTGATCAGCCCTCTCTTGGCCATCAAATCCGACTGGACCAACCCAAAGGCGGACTCCGGGACAATGGCCTGAACGCGCATCACCGGTTCCAGCAGGACGGGCCCAGCCTCTTTCATCGCCCTCTCAAGGGCCTTCGCCCCGGCCTGCTCGAAGGCCAGTTCCGACGAATCCACCGCGTGGAACGAGCCTCCCACAAGCGCAACCCGAAGCCCCACCACTGGATAGCCGGCCAGAACGCCGTTGCTCGACGCCTCGCGCACGCCCAACTCGACGGATGAGAGATACTCGCCAGGAACCTCCTCCGGCGGGGCCTTGGCCACAAATTCGATATCAGTGAGATACTGCCCGTCCTTCGACACCAACGGCTCGACGACGAGGACCACATGCCCATACTGGCCGCGTCCGCCACTCTGATGGACGAACTTCGCCTCCGCCTGGGCCTGCTGCGTAATGGCCTCCTTGTAGGCAACCCTTGGCTTACCCACCCGAACGTCAACCTTCCTCTCGCGTGTCAGCTTGTGCTGAAGCACCTCCAGGTGCAGTTCTCCCATGCCACTGATGATCGTCTGGCCCGTATCCGGATCGATCTTGTACCCGAAGGTTGGGTCCTCCCGACGCAGGGACTCGAGCGCTGTGGCCAGCTTCGCACGCTCGGCCGCCGTTCGCGGCTCGATCGACATTGTGATGACCGTCTGAGGAAACGTAATGCTGGGCAACTGCACGGGGTTCCTCGAATCGCAGATCGTGTCACCGGTCAGGGTCTGCCGGAGCCCGACGACTGCAACGATGTCCCCAGCCGACGCCGCTTCCAGGATCTTCCGCTCGTTGGCGTGCATCTCGAAGACGCGCGTGATGTTCTCCTTCACGTTGCGGTTGACGTTCAGTACGCGTGTGCCCGACTTCAGAGTCCCCTGGTAGATCCTCAGGAAGCTCAGGTCCCCGTGCGCATCGCTGGTGATCTTGAACGCCAAGGCCACGAGAGGCGCCTTGGGGTCGCACTCCACGGCAACCTCGCGAGATTCGTCTCCACCCTTGTGCCCGATGATCGCAGGCTTGTCCAGCGGCGAGGGCAGATAGGCCACGACGCCGTCAAGCAGACGTTGAACACCGATGTACTTCAGCGCCGACCCGACGAATACAGGATGGAGCTTGTTGGCCAGGGTGCCCTTGCGAACCGCCTTTCGGATCATCTCAACCGGGACAGGCTGGTCATTGACGAAGGCATCCATCAAGGCGTCATCGTGCTCGGCGGCCTGCTCGAGCATCCGGGCCCGATAACGTCCGGCCCGATCGAGCAACTCAGCCGGGATGTCTTTCTCTCGGAAGCTGGCGCCCATCTTCTCGGTCTCATAGAAGACCGCCTGCATCGAGACAAGATCGATGATACCGGTAAACGAATCCCCGGCGCCCATCGGGATCTGCATCACCACCGGGTTGGCCAGCAGCTTCTCGTGAATGCTCCGCACACTCATCTCGAAGTCGGCCCCGACCTTGTCCATCTTGTTGACAAAACACAGGCACGGCAAGCCATACTTCTGACCCTGGCGCCACACGGTTTCACTCTGGGCCTGGACCCCCTCGCTTCCATCGAACACCGCGATCGCACCATCGAGCACGCGAAGCGACCTCTCGACCTCGGCGGTGAAGTCGATGTGGCCGGGCGTGTCAATCAGGTTGATATAGGAACCTTTCCACGGGCATTTCGTGGCCGCCGAAGTAATTGTGATCCCGCGCTTCTGCTCCTCTTCCATGAAATCCATGACCGCTGTACCTTCATGGACTTCGCCCATTTTATAGGTCCTTCCGGCGTAATAGAGAATCCGCTCGCTCACCGTCGTCTTGCCGGCGTCGATGTGTGCCATGATCCCTATATTGCGCGTATTGGCCAGATCACCCATGCCTTCACTGCTCACTGCTGACACGGCCGAGAGAGACGGCCCGTGCAAAAAAAAAGCCACGGCTCATGGAAAATCCGCCGTGGCGTTGTCCCCAAAGGGTCTTACCATGCAAAATGCGCAAACGCCTTGTTCGCCTCCGCCATACGATGCACATTGTCGCGCGTCGTCATCGCGCCGCCCTGCTTGTTGTAGGCGTCCAGTAGCTCGCTGGCCAGACGCTGACACATGGGCTTGCCCTTCTTGCCACGCGCCGAAGCCAATATCCAGCGGAACGCCAGCGACTGCTGCCGTCTCGGGTTCACCTGCATGGGCACCTGGTAGCTGGCGCCGCCAACTCGCTTGCTTCGCACCTCAAGCAGCGGCTTGACGTTGTTGATCGCGGTCTCAAAAACCTCGACCGGCGGCACATCCTTCAGCTTGCCGCCAATAATATCCATCGCGTCGTAGAAGATCTGCTGGGCCGTGCTCTTCTTGCCGTCCCACATCATGCAATTAACAAACTTCGAAACCAGTTTGCTGCTGAACTTCGGGTCGGGTTTCAACTGGACGCTGGAAGCGGTAAACTTCTTGGCCATAACGGTTTCTGTCGCCTCAAATGCCTGCTATAGGGTTCCCAATGCTATTTCGCCTTCTTGGCGCCGTACTTGCTCCGTCCCTGCTGGCGGCCGGACACACCCGAGCAGTCCAGCACGCCGCGAATGATATGGTAGCGGACACCAGGAAGATCCCGGACGCGACCGCCGCGGATCATCACCGTGCTGTGCTCCTGGAGGTTGTGGTCGATCCCAGGGATATACGCGGTGACCTCTTTGCCGTTGGTCAACCGGACGCGGGCCACCTTCCGCAATGCGGAGTTCGGCTTCTTCGGCGTCTGCGTCCTGACAATCAGGCACACACCCCGTTTCTGGGGTGAGCCGCTGATGTCCGAGACGTGCTTACGACTCTTGGACTTCGCTCGTGGTTTTCTGACTAACTGATTGATCGTGGGCATAATCAAAATCTCGATTGAAAAACCGTTCCTGCTTAATCAATGCCAAGGATTTCCTTGACCCTCGATTCTGCCATGGCTTCCGCGTCCTGCTCTTCCCGGACTCCTGCCAATTCCTTCGGCACCGGGGCCTCGACCAGATGTTTGACTCTCATTTCCAGATGCGGCTTGAAGGCGGTTCCGGCCGGAATCAGGTGGCCGAGAATCACGTTCTCCTTCAATCCGTGCAATTCATCAACTTTACCAGCCAGCGCCGCTTCCGTCAACACTTTTGTGGTTTCCTGGAAACTTGCCGCCGCGATGAAGCTGTCGGACCACAACGACGCCTTCGTAATGCCCAGCAACAGCGTCTTGGCCGTGGCCGGCTTCGGCTTGCGCCCCTTGGCCGGGGCGCCGCCCAACAATTCGACCTTTTCGTTGGCCTTCGCCAGCTCTTTCTTCTCGACGACCTGGCCCTCTTCGAATTCTGTTACGTCACCCTTATCGGCGATCCGAAGACTGTTGCTCAGCCGCTCGTTCTCCTTTCGGAAAACGAACTTGTCGGTCACCTCGCCGGGCAGGAACGTGCTGTCGCCTACCGACTCGATTTCGACTTTGCGCATCATCTGCGAAATGGTGATTTCGACGTGTTTGTCGTTGATATTGACGTTCTGAGACCGGTAGACGTTCTGAATTTCGCCGATGAGGTACCGCTGGAGGGCCTCCTCGCCTTTGATCCGCAGAATATCGTGCGGCACCAGCGGTCCGTCGGTCAACGCATCACCGGCCTCCACCAGGTCGCCGGTATGCACGTTCAGGTGCCGATCGCGGGGCACGTGGTGTTCTTTCTCCATGTGCTCGCTGCGGACAATGATGGTCATCTTGCCCTTGCGCTTGTCGCTGCGGAGTTCGACGCGACCGCTGATCTCAGCCATGGCCGCCGGGTCCTTCGGCTTGCGGGCCTCGAAAACCTCGGTCACGCGAGGCAGACCACCGGTGATGTCCTGCGTTCCGCCCGTGGCCCGAGGCTGGTGGGCCAGCAACTGCCCGGCCTGGACCTCTTGGCCTTCGGTCACCTCGATTCGCGCGCCGGCCGGCAGGTAGTGTACGTCCAGGATCTTGCCTTTGGCATCCTCAATGATGATCTGCGGGTGCTTGTCGCCCTTGTGCTCGATCACCACCGGCCGCTCCAACACCTTGACGTCGGCGTCCTTGGACTTGAGCTTGGAGGTTCTGACGCGCATCTCCTCGGTCTGGACCGTCTCGCCCTCGATGATATCGACAAAACGGATGAAGCCGGGCACCTCGGCCAGGATCGGCGTACGATGCGGGTCCCACTGGAACAGCGCCGTACCGGCCTTGACCTTTTCGCCGTCCGAAACCAGGATGATGCCGCCGTAGGGAACCTTGAACTTGTCGAGCTCGCGCTCCTTCTGGTCCAGCAGCGTGATCTCCCCGTTGCGCTTCAGGGCCACAATGATCTCGGTGCCGTCTTCGCGCTTCAGCGACACGGCATTGATATCGCGGTACTGCACCGTGCCGGCGTGGGTGGCCTTCTGCTCGCGCTCGAGGATGGCACGCGAGGCGACACCACCGGTGTGGAACGTCCTCAGCGTCAACTGGGTCCCGGGCTCGCCAATGGACTGGGCCGCGATGATCCCAACGGCCGACCCTTCTTCCACCAATTGCCCGGTGCTCATATCCCAGCCGTAGCACTTCGCGCAGACCCCGAAGGGACTGTCGCACGTCAGCGGGCTCCGCACGCGAATCGCATCCAAACCAAGGGCCTCGATCTTCGCGGCGATCTCCGGCGTGATGACCTCGTTCTCGCGAACGATCATCTCGTCGGTAATCGGATTGCGGATGTTGTCCCGTGCCATTCTTCCAATCACCAGTTGCGATAGCGGGATATCGACTTGATCACCCCGGCTGACCGTGCTCTTGGTGATCCCCTGCAACGTCTGGCAATCGCGCTCGATGACGATCACGTTCTGCGCCACGTCGATCAACTTGCGAGTCAGGTACCCCGAGTTTGCCGTCTTCAAGGCGGTGTCGGCCAGGCCCTTGCGCGCGCCGTGCGTCGAACTGAAGTACTCCAGCACAGTCAAACCTTCGCGGAAATTCGACGTAATCGGCGTCTCGATAATCTCGCCGCTCGGCTTGGCCATCAACGCTCTCATACCGGCCAACTGCTGAATCTGGTCGATGCTTCCGCGGGCGCCCGAATCCGACATCAGGTAAATCGGATTCAAATACGGCGTCCCGTCCTCTTTCTTGTCCTCCCGAAGGCCGCGAACCATCTCGTTCGTTACGGCGACACGCGCATTGGTCCATGCATCGATGACTTGGTTGTACCGCTCGCGCTCGGTCAGAACCCCCTCGTTGTAGTTCTTCAGGATCTTGGCGACCCGCTTCTCCGTTTCACTGATGATCTCCGCCTTCTTGGCCGGGATCTTCATGTCCGTCAGACCGAAGCTCAGACCCGCCAGCGTCGCGTAACGGAAACCCGTGTCTTTGATGCGATCGAGCAGACCGACCGTCTCGGCGTTGCCGGCGAATTCGAAGCAATCGCTGATCACCTGGCTGAGTTTCTTCTGCGACATCGTTACATTGTAGAACGGCATCGTCTCGACCAGAATGTCGTTGAACAGACAGCGGCCGACGGTCGTCTCAATCACACGCGGCTTGAACCCGTCGCCGCCGGGCAAGGGCTCGGCGAACTGGATCGTCCCGGACTTGTCCCGAAGCATCTTGCGATGGATCCGGACACGAATCTTGTCGTGCAGGCCGATCTTGCCGGTATCGTACGCCATCATGGCCTCGAACGGATCGCGGAATACCGCCAACCGCCCGCCCGGGTGCTCGGCGGGCACCGAGGTGCCGACCGGACTCAACTCGTCCAGCGAGACGGTCAGGTAGTAATTGCCCATGACCATGTCCTGCGACGGGCCCACCATCGGCGAGCCGTTGGCGGGAGAGAAAATATTGCCCGTCGTCATCATCAGGATATGGACCTCCGCCTGCGCCTCGATGCTCAACGGCAGATGGACCGCCATCTGATCGCCGTCGAAGTCGGCATTGAACCCCTTGCAGGCCAGCGGATGGAGCATGATCGCGTTGCCCTCGACCAGAACCGGTTCGAACGCCTGCACGCCCATTCGGTGCAGCGTCGGAGCGCGATTCAGCATGACCGGATGCTGCCGGATGACCTCTTCGAGGATATCCCAGACCTGATCGTCCCGGCGCTCGATCATCCTCTTGGCGCTCTTGATCGTGTCGGCAAAACCATGCTGTTTGAGCTTGCGGATGATAAACGGCTGGTACAGTTCCAGCGCGATCTTCTTGGGAAGGCCGCACTGATAGAGCTTGAGACTCGGACCGACGACGATGACCGAGCGAGCCGAGTAGTCGACGCGTTTGCCGAGCAGGTTCTCCCGGAAGCGTCCCTGCTTGCCTTTGATCATGTCCGTCAGCGACTTCAACGGCCGGTTGTTGCTGCCGAGGACCGGGCGGCGGCATCGGCCGTTGTCCAGCAGAGAATCGACGGCCTGCTGGAGCATTCGCTTCTCGTTGCGGATAATAACCTCCGGCGCGTTGAGATCGATGAGCTTCTTGAGGCGGTTGTTTCGATTGATGATGCGCCGATAGAGATCGTTCAGATCGCTGGTGGCGAAGTTGTCGCGCTCGAGCAGGACCAACGGCCTCAGGTCCGGAGGAATCACCGGAATCGCGTCCAGGACCATCCACTCCGGCTTGTTGGTGCTCATCCGGATTTCGTTGATCGTCTTGAGCCGCTTGGTCAGGTCTTTGATCTTCTGCTTGCTGTTCGTCTTGGAGATCGCCTTGTGAAGCTGCATGCTGAGCGCTTCAAGATCCAGCGACTCCAGCAGGGCCTTGATCGCCTCGGCCCCCATTGATGCCTTGAACGAATTGCCGTATTGGCTCAGGGCGTCGCGATACTCTTCTTCACTGAGCAGTTGGGCGGCCTTCAAAGGCGTCTGGCCCGGGTCCGTGACGACGTAGTCCTGGAAGTAGACGATCTTCTCGAGGTCCGAACTCTTCGTGCCCAGAATGGTTCCCAGACGGTTCGGAATGGACTTGAAGAACCAGATATGAACGACGGGGGCCGCCAGATTGATGTGGCCCATGCGCTTGCGGCGCACCCGGCTGTGGGTCACCTTGACACCGCAACGATCGCAGATGATGCCCTTGAACTTCGTGCCCTTGTACTTGCCGCACGCACACTCCCAGTCGCGCTCCGGGCCGAAGATCCGCTCGCAGAACAGGCCGTCCTTCTCCGGACGATACGTCCGATAGTTGATTGTCTCGGGCTTGCGGACCTCGCCGAACGACCAACTGCGGATATCGTTCGGACTGGCCAGCGAGATCTTCACCGAACCGTAGTCATTGATCCGATCGTAGATATTCCCTAACATCGAACGCCCCTTATCATATCAGAAACCGCCTCGGCAGATCTACAGCGCGGTCCGCCCCAGACGTTTCTTCTCGAGCTGGATGTTCAAGCCCAACCCCCGTATTTCGTTGCACAGCACATCGAAGGACAAGGGGGTCCCTGCTTCGAGCGTGTTCTGACCCTTGACCATCGACTCATAAATCTTCGTTCGACCTTCCACGTCGTCGCTCTTGACGGTGAGCATCTCCTGGAGGGTGTAGGCGGCGCCGTACCCTTCCAGAGCCCATACTTCCATCTCCCCGAAGCGCTGTCCGCCGGTGCGTGCCTTGCCGCCCAACGGCTGCTGCGTAATGAGACTGTACGGCCCGGTGGCCCTGGCGTGAATCTTGTCGTCGACAAGATGATGCAGCTTCATCATGTAGATGTAGCCGATGGTCGCCGTCTGGTCGAACGGCTCACCCGTCCGTCCGTCATACAACTGGGCCTTGAGCGTCTTGGGCACGTTGATGAACAACTCGTCGGGCGCCGGCGCTTCGCCCCGCTCCTCCAGCGCCATGCGTCGCTCGGCCATCACCTGGTTGGACTCTTCGGTAAGCTGCTGGATATCCTCTTCGTCAGCCCCGTCGAACACCGGCGTGACCGCACTGAAACCCAGGATCTTGCCAACCATTCCAAGATGCGTCTCGAGAATCTGCCCGACGTTCATTCGGCTCGGCACACCCAACGGATTGAGCAGGATGTCGAGCGGTGTGCCGTCTTCCAGAAACGGCATGTCCTCCTCGGGCATGATCTTCGCGATGATCCCCTTGTTCCCATGGCGGCCGGCCATCTTGTCACCGATCGACAGCGTCCGCTTGATCGCCACGTACACCTTCGCCATCTGGAGGACCCCGCTGGGCAACTCGTCGCCGTGCTTGAGCCGCTCGATCCGACGGGCCTTCTCTTCCTCTTCCGCCGTAATCTTGATCCAGAACTTGTTCACCACCTTCTGCACATCGTCCCGCAGTGACGCCGGTCGCACCCACTTGATGTCGAAATTCTCGATCTGCTCGAAAATGACCTCGTCGTCGTCGCTGGCTCCGACCTTCTGCTTCGTGGACGGGTCGACGAGATTGACCTCAAACTGCTGGTGAATCGCGTCGATCATCTGCCGGAAAATGCTGCATTCCCGGGTCTTCGTATCCGATTCGAGACGTTTGATCTCCTCGGCCAGGACCTTCTTCTGGTCGTCCCCGCCGGCGCCACGCCGGGTGAACAGCTCCGTCTTGATGACGACCCCCTCATACCCGCTGGGCAACTCCAGTGAGTCGTTCTTCACGTCCTCGCCGGCTCGTCCGAAGATCGCGTGCAGCAGCTTCTCCTCAGGCGTCAGTTCGACCTTGCTCTTGGGAACCACCTTGCCGACGAGAATGTCGCCGGGACAGACGCGTGTGCCTTCCCGCACGATCCCGTTTTCATCGAGATTGCGCAGGGCCTTCTCACTGACGTTGGGGATGTCCCGCGTAAACTCTTCCTTGCCCAATCGGGTCTCGCGAACCTCGGTCGTGAACTCGTCGATATGAAGGCTCGTGAAGCTGTCATTCTTACACAGCTTCTCGCTGACGATGATCGCGTCCTCGAAATTGAAGCCGTCGAACGACATGAACCCGACCAGGATGTTCTTGCCCAAAGCCAGAACGCCTTGTGCGGTGCCTCCGCCATCGGCGATCACCTGGCCGGCTTGAACCTCCTGGCCCAACTGCACGATCGGCGTCTGGTTCAGGCACGTCCGCTCGTTGAGACCGACGAACTTCTCCAGCTTGTACTCGTCGGTGTGGTTGATGACCACGTGCGTGGCGTCCACGGCCGTAACCGTACCGGCATGCGTCGCTCGCTCCACCATGCTCGAATACTTGCCGACGACCTCTTCCATGCCCGTACCGACCAGCGGGGCTTCGGTCCGCAGCAGCGGAACCGCCTGCCTCTGCATGTTGGAACCCATCAGGGCCCGGTTGGCGTCGTCGTGCTCCAGAAACGGGATCAGCGAGGCCGAGACGCCCACAATCTGCTTGGGCGAGACGTCGACATAATCGACCTCCTCGCGCTGCGTCTGTGTCAGCTCCCCAGACCTGCGGGCGAGCACCATCTCGTCTTCGATCTTCTGCGTGCGGAAATCAACCGTGCTGGGCGGCGCGAACACCGCCCTCATCTCCTCATCGGCGCGGAGGTACTCGACCTCGCCGGTCAGCTTGCCGTTCTTGACTCTGCGGTACGGCGACAACAGGAAACCATAGTCGTCAATCGTCGTGAAAATCGACAGCGAGGAGATCAGGCCGATGTTGGTGCCTTCCGGGGTCTCAATCGGACAAATCCGCCCATAGTGACTGATGTGCACATCGCGCACCTCGAAACCGGCGCGCCGACGGTTCAGACCGCCCGGTCCCAGCGCCGAGAGCCGACGTTCGTGCGTCAACTGACTCAGCGCGTTGGTCTGATCGACCACCTGGCTCAGCTCGCCCCGGCCGAAGAAGTAGTTGATGCTGCTGGCGACGCTCTTCGAGTTGACCAGGTCAGCCACGCGCGGCGCCTCTTCGGCATCGCGCTTGATGCTCATCCGCTCCTGCGCCGTCCGACGCAGCTTGAGAAGGCCTTTGCGAATCTCGTCGGCCGCCAACTCGTCGATCGTCCTCAGACGACGGTTGCCCAGATGATCGATATCGTCGATCTCACCTTCGTTGTTTCGAAGAGCGAGCATGTATTTCATCGTGTTGATGAAGTCCTCCGGACGCAGAGTCATCTCGTCCTCGGCGACCGATTGGCCGAACTTGCGATTCAGCCGGAACCGGCCCACCTTGCCCAAACGGTAGCGGTTGGCATCGAAGAACTTCTCGGCGAAGAAGGCCTGAGCCTTCTCCTGGTTGGGCGGATTGCCGGGACGCAGGCGAACATAGAACTTCAGCAACGCCTGCTCGTGGCTCTCACAATCGTCTTCGGCCAGGGTATTGAGCACGATGGCGTCGCGCACCTGCTCGATGACCTCAACCTTCTTGATGCTGCTTTGCTGGATGAGCGACACCTTGTCGCTGATCTGCGCTCCGGCCTCGACGATGATCTCGCCCGTCTCGGTGTCGACGATCGGCCCGACCGCCCACATCTCCGGCGACAGCTTGCCGGCCGCAACGGATTTCGTCGGGTAAAACAGGCGAATGATGTCCTCCGTGGCCCCCAGGTCCGGGCTGATTGCCCGCAGGAACACCGTCGCCGGGATCTTGCTGGACTGATCGATCTTGACGACCAGAATATCTTTCTGGGTCACGCTGATCTCGATCCAACTGCCGCGCTCGGGAATGACTCGCCCGCCGTGCAGCACTCGGTCGCCTTCCTTGCTCTCGATCAGAAAGTCCACGCCCGGACTGCGGTGCAACTGATTGACGATGACCCGGACCGCCCCGTTGACGATGAACTCCCCGCCGCCGACCATCACCGGCATCTCGCCGAGGTAGATCGCCTGCTCGGTCAGGTCCGCGCCGCTTTCGGACCGCAGCCGACAGTGAATCTTCAGCGGATACGCATATGTCAGGCGCAACTGGCGACATTCCAGCGGAGTGTAGTGCGGCTTCTCCAGCTCGTACGACAGGTATTCCAGGGTCATCTTCTTATCGTAACTCTCGATCGGGAAGATCTCCCGGAACAGGGCCTCCAGGCCGATATCCTCGCGCTTCGCACGCGGCGTGTCCTTTTGCAGGAAACGATCGTAGCTGCTCCGCTGCACGGCGACCAGATCGGGAATCTCCACGGCGTCCTGGACTTTGCCGAAATTACGAATGGTTTGCACCACCATTGAAGGCTCCTACCCTTTGTCGCTGTCTGTCGTGCGGGTCGGCCGGCGTCCGACCCGCCCGCACCCCTGATCCTCAACGCGGCAGAACCGCCGGGCCTATTTGATCTCGATTTCCGCGCCGGCCTCTTCAAGCTGCTTCTTGGCCGCCTCGGCATCCTCTTTGCTCACGCCTTCCTTCACCGGCTTCGGCACGCCGTCCACCAACTCCTTGGCCTCCTTCAGACCCAGCCCGGTCAGGGCGCGCACTTCTTTGATGACCTGGATCTTCTTGTCGCCAAAGCCCTTGAGGATCACGTCGAAGCTCGTCTTCTCTTCGGGTTCCTCGCCGCCACCGGCGCCCGCCACCGGTCCGGCCATCATCACGGCCCCACCGGCCGCCGGCTCGATGCCGTACTCTTCCTTGAGGTAGTCCGCCAATTCCTTGGCTTGCAGCAGGCTCAGGGCCACAATCTTGTCGCCGATCTCTTTGATCCCGGCGCCCCATTGCCTGGAGGCCGTCGTCTCCTGTGCCGTCTCGTTGACTTGTTCTTCCGCCATGTGTACAGACTCCTATACATCCAACGCCCGATGGTAGCCGAGACTCCACCGTCCCGTTTTAACCCTTGCGGGGCAACCACACAGGCCGTTCGTCATTCAAACCGACCAATTGAAGGGATCGATATTGCGGCACCTCAGGCCGCCTGTTTTTCCGCTTTCTCGATGATGGATTTGAGACAACCCGCAATCGCGCCGGCCGGGCCCATCACAGCACCGGCCACACCAGCGCCGGCAGAGGTGATGGACGACGAGATCCGACCCTGAAGCTCGGCGCGCGTCGGCATCTTCGACAGGTTCACCGCGCCGGCCGCATCCAGGGCCGTACCATCCAGAAACGCCCCCGTGATCTCAACCGGGCGCAGCTTCTTGGCCCACTCGACCATCTCCTTGGCCACGTCCACTACGCTGTCGCCGCCGTAGACGATGGCCGTCGGACCGCTGAACAATGCGGCCGCCGCATCCATCTCGTGCTTGCGAAGGGCGCGGCGGAACAGCGCATTCCGCACGACGAGCAAACGGATGCCCTTCTCCTTGAGCACCCCGCGCATCACGTTGTTGTCGACACCCCCAACCCCCTTGACTCTGACCACCATGAAATCCCGAATTCCGTCGCCGGCGATCTTCTGCTCCAGTTCCGCCTGGAGGAGCTCTTTTACATACTTGCTCATTTCGTCTCCCGTCTACACACGATCCCGAGCCGTCAGGCCGACGTCCGTCAGATGCTCACTGCCACGCCGGGACTCATCGTCGCCGCCAGGCACGCCTTCTTGATATAGGTTCCCTTGGCCGAACTCGGCTTGATCTTCCTGATGTGCGAGACAAACGCCTCGATGTTCTCCATCAGTTTCTTCTTCTCGAAGCTCTGCTTTCCCACGACCGCGTGGACGTTCCCGCCAGAATCGTTTCGAAACTCGATCTTGCCGGCCGTGAACTCAGCCACCGCCGTCGCCACGTCGTCGGTCACCGTGCCGTTCTTCGGCGAAGGCATCTTGCCCTGCGGACCCAGGATTCGTCCGAGCTTGCCGGCCTTGCCCATAACCTTGGGCGAGGCGACCGCCACGTCGAAATCCAGCCAGCCGTCTGTGATCTTCTGGATCAACTCATCGGTGCCCGCCTCGATCGCGCCGGCCTTCTTGGCCACCTCGACGTCCGCGTCGCTGCAAAACGCGATCACTCTCTTCTGCTTGCCCACACCGTGCGGCAACGACAGCGAACCGCGAATCAACTGGTCCGCCTGCTTCGGATCGATCCCCAGGTGCAGCACGCACTCGACCGTCTGGTCGAACTTCACCGATGTGAACGACTTGACCCGGTCCACCGCGGCCTCCAGGCTGAGCGCTTCCTTGCCGACCTGCTGTGCCTCTTTCTTGTATCTCTTGCTCTTGGCCTTCATATCAACGCCGCCCAAATCCTGTCATTCTTCAATGTCGATTCCCATACTGCGCGCCGTGCCGCGAATCATCTTGTCGGCCTGCGCGAGATCGTACGCATTCAGGTCGTTGAACTTCGTCTCGGCGATCTTGCGCACCTGCTCGGCTGTTACAGTCCCGACCTTCTCTCTGTTGGGGACTCCGCTGCCCTTGGCCACCTCGGCCGCCTCCTTGAGCAGCACGGCCGCCGGCGGACTCTTGACTTCGAACGAGAAGCTCTTATCGCCATACACGGTGATCACGACGGGCACGATCATCCCATTGAGATCGCGGGTGCGATCGTTGAACTGCGAGACGAACTGCCCAATGTTCACCCCATGCTGTCCGAGAGCCGGACCGATCGGAGGCGCCGGGGTCGCCTTGCCGCCCGGGGCCTGCAATTTGATCTTGGTTACGACTTCTTTTGCCATCTCATACCCTTGCGCTATCGTGCGACCGCCTCGCTGCACGCGCGACGAGGTCGTGTGACGATGTGACTCTACACTTTCTCAATCTGCCAGTACTCGATATCGAGCGGCGTGCTCCGTCCGAAGATCGTCACAATCACCTTGACGATGCCGCGTTCGGCGTCGATCGAATCGACCGTCCCTTCGAAATTCTCGAAAGCGCCCTCGCGAATCTTGATGTGATCGCCCTTCTGGAACTCCACCTTGATACTCGGGGCCTCCTCGGGCTTCTCGGCATCGAGAAGCATCTTGGCGACGTCCGTGTCCCGCATCGGGGTCGGCATCCCTTCGGTTCCGATGAAGTCGCCGACGCCCCCAGTCCCTTTGATCATGAACCAGGCGCCCTCTGGAACGCGACCATCCTCGGTGGGCTCCATCTCCATGAACACATAGCCGGGGTAGAGCTTGCGCTTGTGCACCGTCTGCTTGCCCGCGCGGATCCGCTTGATCTGCTCGGTCGGCACCTCAATGCGCCCGATGACGTCGCCGAGACCTTCTTGCGCGGTTTTGCGCTCGAGCGCCTCTTTGACCTGCATCTCCTTGTTTGCCGCGACTCGTAAGACGTACCAATGCATCCCGATGCCTTTGGCTTGCCGCTTCTGGAGCGGTCCACACTCGTTGGGCTGCCCTGCCCGGTCCATTGCACCGCTTCAGTCGTTACCGCCAAAGCGACTGCACCCGTCAACTGCCTACCCAGGCCTTACCACCCGACCGGTCATCCGTCGCCGGCCGGTTCCATCCTCCGGCCCAGGGTCTATCCCTGCGCCGGCCCCCCTTAACTCAGGAGGTACCCAAACACCATCTGGAAAATCAAATCCGTGGCTCCCAGAAGCACGGCCATGCAGACGACCACGACGATCACCACCACCGTTGAGACGGCCACTTCTCGCCGGCTCGACCAGTTGACCTTCTTCAATTCGCCCTCGGCCGCGATCAGGAAGTCCGCCATGGTAGGCTTGTTCAGCAGCCAGTAGATCAGCACGGCCAACCCCACAAACACACCCACGGGAACCAGCGAAACCACCCACAGGTTCAGGTCGGTGGCGCCGAGCCTCTGGTAGAGCCGCCAGCAACCAAAACCCACAACGGCCGCCACAGCAAAACCGCTGCAAAGACGCGTGTACTTGCCTTGTCCCGACTTGTATATCCGTGTCAACATAGAAAGCCGCCTATCCTGCCAACCGGTCCACTGGACACCACATCCGCAGCCATATCTTCATACACATCAGGCCAGGAGGGAATCGAACCCCCAACCTTCGGTTTTGGAGACCGACGCTCTGCCAATTGAGCTACTGGCCTATCCCATACAGAGACGTCCCTGCGGCTACTTTCGCCTGAGCTTATGGACCGTGTGCTTCCGCTCGCTCTTACAGAACTTCTTCAGCTCCAGCTTCGGGGCGCCCTCAGCGACGCTGACGTTCGTCCTGTAGTTGCGCTGGCTGCACGAGGTGCACTCAAGCCAGACATTCTCTCTCTTGCTCTTCTTCTTCGCCATGCCACTCTATTCCATCCGATGCCCCGACCCTACAACCCACGCGGCAGATGCACGGCCCTGGCCCGGTCTCATGGTCCCACCTCTCCGGAGCCGACGCGCCTCGCCCCGGGAGGAATCCGGACGCCTCTCTCAACTCAGCTACTCGAGAATCTTCGTGACAACACCGGCGCCGACGGTACGACCGCCTTCGCGAATCGCGAACCGAAGACCATCTTCCATAGCGATCGGCGAGATGATCTCAACGTCCATCGTGATGTTGTCGCCGGGCATGCACATCTCGGCGCTCTTGCCCTCTTCACTGAGCAGGCCATGGATCTGGCCGGTCACGTCCGTGGTGCGGAAGTAGAACTGGGGCTTGTACCCGGCAAAGAACGGGGTGTGCCGGCCGCCTTCGGCCTGCGTCAGCACGTACACCTCCGCGTGAAACTTCGTATGCGGCGTGATGCTGCCCGGCGCGGCGATGACCTGGCCTCGTTGAAGCTCTTTCTTCTCGACGCCGCGGAGCAGAATGCCGACGTTGTCGCCCGCCTGACCTTCATCCAGCGTCTTGTTGAACATTTCCACGCCCGTGACGACCGTCTTACGGATCTCCTTGGCCATACCGACGACTTCAATCTCTTCACCGACGCGAACGTGCCCGCGCTCAACGCGACCGGTGCCGACGGTGCCACGGCCCTTGATGCTGAAAACGTCTTCGACCGGCATCAGGAACGGCTTATCTATGGCACGCTCCGGCAGTGGGAAATAGCGGTCGACGGCCGCCATCAGATCGTCGATGGCCTTGCACGCCTCCTCGTCCTTGCCCTCGGACTCCATCGCCGCCAGCGCCGAGCCCTTAACGATCGGAATGTCGTCGCCAGGAAAGTCGTACTTGCTCAGAAGCTCGCGAATCTCCAACTCGACCAGATCCAGCAACTCCGGATCGTCCACCTGATCGACCTTGTTCATGAAGACCACGATGCTCGGCACATTCACCTGGCGGGCCAGAAGGATGTGCTCGCGCGTCTGGGGCATCGGACCGTCGCTGGCGGCCACCACCAGGATCGCGCCGTCCATCTGGGCGGCCCCGGTAATCATGTTCTTGATATAGTCGGCATGGCCCGGGCAGTCCACGTGGGCGTAGTGGCGATTCTCCGTCTCGTACTCCACGTGCGCGGTATTGATCGTGATGCCGCGTTCCTTCTCTTCCGGCGCGTTGTCGATTTCCTCAAATTTCCTGACGGCCCCTTTGCCGGCCTTCACGGCCAAGCGCATCGTGATCGCAGCGGTCAACGTGGTCTTGCCGTGGTCGATGTGACCGATCGTCCCGATATTGACGTGGGGTTTGGTCCGCTCAAACACTGCCTTAGCCATCTTAACAAAACCTCCAATGTGCCTGGTTAGCGGTTATTCGCTCTGCGTTTTTCGTTCCTGATTCTCGTCAAACAAGCTTCTGAGGGGGCTATGAACAGCCATCCCGCCGTTGATCGTATTGTCTGCAAGCCCGCCGGGCTTGCCATGCCTGCATGGAGCTGCTGATGGGACTCGGACCCATGACCTCGTCCTTACCAAGGACGCGCTCTACCAACTGAGCTACAGCAGCACAAAACCAAACGAGCGGCCCGGTTCGGACCGTAGTAAGCCGACCGTCGCCACAGCGACAAAACGCCGTCCCCGGGCCCATTCAAGAGACACCGCCCCCATGAACAGTTCTTCCCGTCTCTTAAGACAAGAGCGTAGCCCTGGTTCGGCACTTGTTGGCTATAAATCGATGAATATAAGGGACAGGCTATGCAAGTGCAAACAGAAAAAATGGAAAAATGGAAAAAAGCTCTCGCAGATCAATCCTGATCGCGGCCCTTGGACCCCGGCGATGAGGGGGCGCCGGCCGACTCCATCGTGCCATGCGCACATCAATTGCTGACTTTGTCGGTTTCCTCGGGCATCCTGGCGTTGGCAAACGACTCCCATTCCAGCAATTGCTTGCGCCATACCTTGCGCGTATCCGGCTCGACGATCTCGATCTGCCTGAGCCTTGCCAGCACTGCGTTCGGATCGGCCGTTGCGGCCGACGTCTTCAGGTACGCGCTGAGCGACTTTGCCACCGGGCCGTCGGCGATGAGATCCTGCGATGAGAGCAACCCCTTGACGAGCCCAACAACCAGGTCGGCCGAAGGATTCGATGCCGTAAGGCACCGATCGAGCAGGCCGGCGGTCAGGCTCGATCTCTCCGGGCCGTCCTTGGCCGCCTCCCAGAGTGCGTTCGCATACTCGAGGGCCCGGGCCGTGTCCTCCGAGGCCGCGTGCAGGCAGAACAGCTCCATTCGGGCCTCTTGCACCTTATCCGCCTGGTTTTCGCCCTGCGCCTTCTGCTCGAGGAGGGTCAGCAAAGACACCCTCCGCTCGGCAGGCCACTTGTCCGGGTCGGCTTGCTGCTTCTCGACCCACGCCTCCACGACATCCGCACCTGAGCGACGAAGGATCTTGAGAACGGCCTGCCATGCCGACTCGCCCGCTTCGTCGGCCGTCAGTCCCTTCGCCAGCCACACAAGGTCTTCCTGCCCTCCCACGTCGCCTGCCAGATCGATCACCTTGGCACGGATGGCCGGGCTGCTGTCGTCGAGAAGGCTCGACCTAGCCCTTCTCATCGCTACGGCTTTGTCGATGTTCGCAAGCCCGTCGAGCGCCGCCCGCCGCACCGCATCCTGCTCGTCACCCAGAGCCTTCTCGAACACCGGACCGTACAACTTGGCCGCCTGAACCCGGCACTTGCTGCGCTCGGCACACAAACGCGCCATGGCGCCGAGCAACTCGCCCCTGAGCCCATGATTTGAGGCCGGATCCACCTGGGCATACCGCGCGGCCAACACCGTCAGGTACGTCTCGATCTCCCCGGCATTGAGCCCGTCCTGCTCCAGAAGCCTCCAGATCACATCGGCGCCGCTTCGGGCCTTATCGGCATCCGGCATGTTCAGAAACCTGACCGCCAGATCCAGCGCCCTTTTCCGGGTGTCATCGGGAACCTTCACGCCCGATGTGGGAAGAGAGGCATAGTAGCATATGTTGCCAAGGGCTACAAACAGCCCATGCCGCACCTCCGGTTCCTCCTCGACCTGCAACTGATCCAGAAGCTGGGCGGTGGAGTTCAACTCCCACATCAACGTCAGCAGACTGGCCGTCCTGAGGCGGACGCGTGTGTCTCGATGCGATATCAGGCCCAGCAGCACGCTTTCGACCTGTTCCGACAGCCTGGTCTTCCCGGTCCCCCTGCGCAACTCCTCCAATTTCCCCAGAGCCCACAGCTTGACGGCAGGCTCGGGCGAGTTCAACTGCTGGGCGAGAAAATCGCTTCGCGCCTTCTCGTCGGACTGCACGTCATACAGCCTTCCCAAGGCCGTCATATGCCGCTGTTCCCACGAAGCCAGGGAAGTGGTCAGCTCGCGGATACGGTTCTCCCTGCTGATAAGCCAGTTCCGCATAATCGCCGGGTTATTCAGGAATGCTGCGGGACCACGCCGCTGAAGGGCCTCGCTCAGGGCCCGAAGCTCGTTCGGGTCCTCCGGAACGACCACTCCCAGAAGCGCCAAGGCCCTCCTCGATTCGTCGGCAACCCCATCAAGCGGGCTTTCGAGCAGACTCATCAGCTTGAAGACGGCCCTGTCGTCCGGCTGGTATTTCAGCGCTCGGATCGCATTAAGACGGGCCGTCTCCGGGGTATTTGGATCCGAGATCAGAGATTCGAGCCGTCGCTGAATGCTCTCGTACATGAAGATCAGCAACGCCTGCGCCGCCAGCTCGGCCCGCTCGGGGTCGTTCTCAGTACTGAGAAGGGCCATCAAAGGCTCAATGAACTCCTCCTTGCCCGCGATCCGCTGCCTGTTGTCGCGTGCGGCGACTATAGCTCTGCACACGGCCACGCGGGCATCGGGATTGTCGGGCTGGCGCAGAACGTCGAGAACCTCGTTGCGGGCCTCGCGGCTCTCGTGCGACAGCAGCAACATCGCTGCATCCAGCCGCGTCTGATCGTCTTTGCCCTCACGCAACGTCGTCCGGTAGATCCGAACTCGCTTGTCGCTTTCGGCTTCCGCCGCCTCAGGAACTGGAATAGGTGCGGCTCCCTGAGCCAGGACGCATTGGAAAGAGCCGATGGCCAACAGTACCAAGACGGTGCCGCACCGCGGAGCGTTCATCGAAGGAACCTTTAGAAAACGCCTGCCGATTCTATTATCCGCTATAATAATCCTGATAACCGCTCTAAGTCAACTCCACCGAACGGAAATTCCGCCATTTTCCGAAACATGAGCGAAGGTTTTTTCGCTCGGTAACCGCCCGGCGCCGGCGCAACGATACAGACTCAGGGCCTCGGGTGGAATTCCTTGTGAATCTTCCTGAGCCGCTCGTGGTCCACATGCGTGTAAATCTGGGTCGTTCCCACGTCCACGTGACCCAGCATCTCCTGGACACTCCTCAAGTCCGCCCCACCACCGAGAAGGTGTGTCGCGAAACAGTGCCGAAGCGTATGGGCCGTCAAGTTCCGCGGCATCCCTGCACGGACGGCGTATTTCTTGACAAGTCTCCAGATCTCTATACGTGTCAGGGGCTTTCCTGTTCGCGAGAGCAGCAGATGCGCCGGGCCGTCGGATTTGGCCAATTGGGGGCGAAGGCATATGAGGTAATCCCGCGTAGCTGCAACAGCTTTGCTTCCGACGGGAATGACTCGCTCTTTGTTTCCTTTACCCAGACATCGCACATATCCAACATCAAAGTTGAAGTCGGAAGTCTTCAGGCTCGCCAATTCGCTCGCCCGGACGCCGGTAGCATAAAGGAGTTCAAGGATCGCCCTATCACGGAGGTAGAACGGTTCGTCCGATTCGGGTGCCGCCAGCAACCTGGCCACCTGCTGCTTGTTGCAGACCACGGGCAACCGATACCAGGTCTTGGGAGTTTCCAGCACATCTGCACCGTCATCCTCGATGAGGCCCGTCAGCTTGGCGAATCGCAGGAACATGCGTATCGCAACCAAAGCTCGCTTCACGGTATTCTCGCCCTTCGGCCCACGAGCCTGCTCGTGCACATACCCCTGGACGACACGGGGCTTGAGGTCTGCCAGCTTGTCGATCCCGCGCGCACGGCAATACCCAAGAAACCCCCTGAGGTCGCGACCGTAGGCAAGAACGGTGTTTTCGGAAAGCCCTGCCTCGACGATGAGGTAGTCGAGGAACTCGTTGGCCGTTCGGCCCAAGGGCAGCGAACGAAGCTTCTCGGCAACTGTCTGCCTCTGGATCAGTGACATCGCAACAACGCACTCCAGTCGTCAAACTCAGGTTCTTTCAGCCATATCGGCCCAGGACAAACCGCGGCTTTATCAGAAGGGCGGGAATATGCTGAGATCGGACAGATCGTCGGACCGCTGCCAAATTCGACGCCGGCGGGCGGACTCGACCCCACCTGCGACCGCGAGAGCTGCAGATTCTGAGCTTTATCGCGCGATCGCGCTTGAGCACGACCGACACCGGCCGTATAATCACCGGCTGCTTATAGACTGGCTGCAAGGGTGGATATGGGCAGATCTGCAAAAATCAGCGTTCTTCTGGCGTTGCTCGGTGCGACATTGCCAATCGGCTGCGCCGAACGACGTGTCCATACAGAAACAGCGCAGTCGATTGCATTGCCGGGTGTTACGGCCGACGAGGCAATGGACGCAGCAGAGAGAACCCTGCGTCAGATGCAGTTCAACATCGAGAAGGCCGACGTCGATGCCGGCGTCCTCACGACCCTGCCTCTGACGGCAGGCCAGTTCTTCGAGTTCTGGCGATCCGACAATATCGATGCCGCCACCGCGATGGAGGCCAACCTCCAGACGCTGCGACGGTCGGTTCAAGTGGACTTCCTTCAGACCGACGGCCAGGTCCGCATCCACTGCACAATTCGCGTGCAAAGGCTGAGCCTGCCAGACGTTGAGGTGGCGAGCGTTTCCCAGGCCTATCAGATCCACTCGCGAAGCACGCCGACGACGCAGCGGATCGACTTGCACCCATCGCAAAGAGAAGCCATGTATTGGATCGACCTGGGCGATGACCCGAAGCTCGCCGCGGAGATATTGAGAAGAATCGCACGAAACATTGAGCAGTCCAGGAAAGACCAGACGACATGAGGATCCTTGTTTGCGGCGGCGCTGGGTACATCGGCAGCAATATGACCGCTCTGCTGGCCGCCGAGGGCCACGAGCCGCTGGTCTACGACAATCTCAGCAAGGGCCATCGGGCCGCCGTCCGAGATGCGGAGATCGTCGTTGGCGATCTGGCGGATTACGATCTGCTCCTCCAGACACTCAGAGAGCGGCGGATCGAAGCGGTGATGCACTTCGCCGCGTGGATCGAGGTGGGCGAATCGGTCCGGGAACCGCTGAAGTACTATCGAAACAACACATCGAACACGCAGAACCTGCTCTCGGCGATGGAAGCAGCGGGAGTGGAGAGACTCGTCTTCAGCAGCACCGCGGCCGTCTACGGCAAGCCGCAGGCCGTCCCGATCACCGAGGAGATGCCCAAGGCCCCGATCAACCCTTATGGCGAGGGCAAGTGGGCCGTCGAGAGGATGTGCCATTACCAGAGCCAGACGGGCCGGCTACACTATGCGGCCCTGAGGTACTTCAACGCCTGCGGGGCCGGCAACAACGGCCTCGGCGGCGAGGACCATCGGCCGGAATCGCACCTGATCCCACTGACCATCCAGGCCGCGATGGGCAAGCGGGCCGATGTCAGGATCTACGGAACCGACTACGACACGCCCGATGGCACCTGCATCCGCGACTACATCCATGTCGATGACCTCTGCCGGGCCCATTTATTGGCCCTGGGCAAGCTCGACGAACGCGTCGAACAGGTCTATAACCTTGGCAATGGCCAGGGATACTCGGTTCGTGAAGTCATCGAAGCGGTCAGGCGTGTTTCGGGCAGGGATTTTCGGGTCGTCGAGGCCGACCGCCGACCGGGCGACCCGGCGGTGTTGACCTCCGATGCGAGCAAGGCCAAACAGAGCCTCGGCTGGACCCCTGAGAAACCCAACCTGGAAACGATGGTGGCCACGGCGTGGCAGTGGCACAGCGCGCACCCGAATGGATATTCCGACGGATGAATCAAGACACAAGGAGACAGGCCGGTGGATAAGATCAAAGGCAAGATCGAATCGTTCCTCAGCAAGCACGGCATGTTCCATGCCGATATCAGTATTGAAAAGACCTGCGATTCGTTCCTGGACGAGATGGACAAAGGTCTTACCGATACAGGCAGTTCCCTGGCCATGCTACCGACGTACATCGAAACGGAGCGGGAGCTGCCCCGCAACAAACCGGTGATCGTCATGGACGCCGGCGGAACCAACTTCCGCGTCGCGACGGTCTGCTTCAAGGATCAGGGCGATCCCGAAATCGCGGACTTCCGGGTCTTCCCCATGCCCGGCATCAAGAAGGAGGTCGGCCGGGAGCACTTCTTCGCCACGATGGCTGGCTACGTCGCCGATATCGTCCACAAGAGCGAGTGCGTGGGGTTCTGCTTTTCCTACCCGATCGAGATGTCGCCCAACAAGGACGGGCGTGTCCTGTATTTCTCCAAGGAGATCAAGGCGCCGGAGGTCGTCGGCAAGATGATCGGCGAAGGGCTCAACGCCGCCATCGTCGAGTCCACCAGTTCCGACGCCAAGCAGATGGTGCTGCTCAACGACACGGTCGCCACGCTGCTGGCCGGCCGGGGCACGTCCGACGGCCGCAACTACGACAGCTACATCGGGTTCATCCTCGGCACGGGGACCAACACCGCCTATGTCGAGCACAATGCCAACATCACCAAGGCCAAGGGCCTGGACGTCGCCAAGAGCCAGATCGTCAACGTCGAGTCGGGCGGGTTCGGCAAGGCCCCGCGCGGCGGCATCGACGAGCAGTTCAACGCCGCCAGCGCCAATCCGGGGATCAACACCTTCGAGAAGATGATCTCAGGCGCCTATCTCGGACCGCTGTGTTTTGCGACGATCCGCCAGGGAGCCGAGGAAGGCCTGTTCGGCAAGGCTGCCGCCGGCAAGCTGCTGGCGATCAAGGAAGTGACAACCAAGGACGTCAGCGAGTTTCTCAGTCGCCCGGAGAGCGCCGACAACGTGCTGGGCAAGGCGCTGGCCGGCACCGAACAGGACGTCTCGGCGGTGTACTATCTGGTCGATGCGCTCATCGAGCGGGCGGCCAAGCTGACCGCCGCCAATCTCTCCTCGGCCGCCGTCAAGTCGGGCAAAGGACAGGACCCCTGCCGGCCCGTCTGCATCGTCGCCGAAGGCACGACGTTCTACCACCTCAGAGGCCTGCGCCCGAAGGTGGAGTACTACCTCAAGCAATATCTCGTGGACCAAGAGAACATCCATTATGAAATCGTCAGCGTCGAGAACGCCACGCTGATCGGAGCGGCCATCGCGGGCCTGACCAACTGAGACCCAATGCAAGAGAACACATCCGTAATGCTGACACCGGTGGAGGCCGCCGCCGTCCGGGCCTCGTCGTTCGACATCCTGTACCATCCGACGGAGAAGATCCCCACAATCGTGGTCGAGAACTTCCCGTCGCTGGGCAAGCTGGCGGCGATGCGCTTCATCGAATGGGTGCAGAACCACCCCGGCGGGGTCATCAGCCTGCCCACGGGCAAGACGCCCGAGCACTTCATCCGCTGGGTCCAGCGGCTGCTGGCGAACTGGGACAAGCCTGAGACGCACAAGATCCTCGAAGGGGCGGGCGTCGATCCGGCGACGAAGCCTGACATGGCGAGCCTGCACTTCGTTCAGATCGACGATTTCTATCCGTTGGATTCAGCCCAACACAACAGCTTCTATCACTACGTAAAGAAGTTCTATATCGAAGGCTTCGGGCTCGATCCGGCCAAGGCCCTGCTGATCGACTCGACGGCGATCGGCCTGCGACCGGGTGAGAGGCTGACCGACGTTTGGCCCGACAAGCATGTGGATCTGACGCTTCGGTACCGTCTGGCACAGACCAACCTCGAACGCCGGCAGAAGACGCTGCTCGAAGACGTCGATCAGTGGTGCATGGAATACGAACGCCGCATCCGCACGCTCGGCGGGATCGGGTTCTTCCTCGGCGGGATCGGCCCGGACGGCCACATCGGATTCAATATCAAGGGCTCCGACCACAATTCCACGACGCGTCTGTGCCCGACCAACTACGAGACACAGGCGGCCGCCGCCACCGATCTGGGCGGCATCGAGATCGCCCGCCAGTGCCTGGTTATCACTATCGGCCTGCGGACCATCACGCGGAAGCCCGATTGCACGGCGATCGTCATCGCCGCCGGCCAGGCCAAGGCGGCGCTGGCGGCCGAGGCCATTCAGTCGCCGAACCACATCAATATTCCGGCCAGTTGTCTCCAACAGTTGCCCAACGCGCGATTCTACGTCACGCAGGGCGCGGCGGCCGGTCTGACCGAGCGACGAATCGTCTCACTCGGCCAATCCAAAACGGTCAGCGACGACGACGTCGAGAAGATCCTCATGGAGTTGGCGGTGCAGCGCAACAAGCACCTCCTCGATCTGACCGACGACGACGCGCGCACCTACCCCCTCGCGGCGATGGTTCTGCAACGTCGCAGCGAGACGTTGCGTGAACTGGCGCAGGCCGTTCACGACCGCCTGATCGGCAAGATCGAGGCGGGGGTCAGCATCTACAAGGAGAAGTGCTTCCTGCACACCGAGCCGCACCACGACGACATCATGCTCGGCTACTTCGCACAAGTCGTTCGCCATTTCCGCCGTGTGACCAACCGGCACCATTTCATGACGCTGACCAGCGGCTTCACCGCCGTGACCAATGAGTTTATGCGGGCCCAGATCGCCAACCTCCGCCGGTTCCTCGAAGCCGGCACCTTCGCCGAGCTGATCGAGCAAGGCTACTTCGCCCGGAACAACATGATCGACCGCAATCGCGACGTGTGGCAGTACCTCGACGGCGTCGCCGGGCGCGACGATCACGAGAAGGCCGAGGGCAACGCCCGCCGGATGCTGCGCAACCTGATCGAGCTGTTCGATGGGGACTTCCTCAACGATATCGACCGGTACACCCGTGAGATCGAGGAGTACTTCGCCACGACGTACCCCGGCAAGAAAGACCCCGAGCCCATCCAGAAGCTCAAGGGCATGTGCCGCGAGTGGGAGGCGGAGTGTCTCTGGGGCTACTACGGCTGGCAGTGCGAGGATGTCCGCCACCTGCGCCTGAGCTTCTACACCGGCGACGTCTTCACCAAAGACCCATCGATGGACCATGACGTCCCGCCGATCGTCGCGGAGTTGGAGCGCATCGATCCCGACATCGTCACGGTTGCCTTCGACCCGGAGGCCAGCGGCCCGGACACCCACTACAAGGTGATGCAGGCGCTGGCCGAGGCGATCCGGATCTATCTGAAGAAACACCCCAAACCCGACCTGAAGATCTGGGGCTATCGCAACGTCTGGTTCCGCTTCGATCCGTCGGAGGCCAACGTCCTGGTACCCATCTCCCTGGCCATGTTCGCCACCACGCACGACGCCTTCATGAACGCCTTCATCACGCAGAAGGACGCATCGTTTCCGAGCCACGAATACGACGGGCCGTTCTCGCTGCTGGCCCAGCGCGTCCAGGTCGAGCAATACCGCAGGATCAAGACCTGCCTGGGGCGCGAGTGGTTCCACAACCACCCCAGCGCGATGATCCGCGCGGCGCGGGGCATGGTCTTCTTGCGGGAGATGTCGCCCGACGAGTTCTTCCAGTCCTGTCGCGAGTTGCGACAGTCGATCGAGGCTCGCTAAGGATAGGCGCGCCGCCGGCATGTCGCCAGCGACGGCGTCCGTCTTCAGCCCGTCCCGAGACTCCGAATCGCGGCGAAGGCGAGGAGGGCCGCCAACACCGCGATCGCAACGACGACGAAGGCCGTTTTGCCCTTCTTTTGACGCATCCTGATCTCCCCGTCAGAGGGTGAATTGTTCATAATGGACGCGAGAATCCGGCACGCCCATAGCTTTCAGATCTCTCATGACGTTGCTCATCATCGCCGACGGCCCACACAGAAACACGTGGGTTTGCGGATCGGAAAGCCGCGACGCCGCGTGGGTCTCCAGGAGGTCCCGCGTAACGAAACCGCGCGGCCCCTGCCAGTCATCTGCCGGTTCGCTCAGGACGTGGACCGTCTCGACGTGGTCGGGCAGCGCGTCGAGTTCCTCGCGAAACAGAATGTCGCGCTCGGTCTTGTTGCCATAGAGCAGCAGGACGGGCCGCAGGTCGTCGGTCTCCTTCAGATATCGGAGCATGCTCATGATCGGTGTGACGCCCACGCCCCCGGCGATGAAGACCAGCCCGCCGCACCGCTGGTGCACGAGGCTGAATCGGCCATAAGGCACTTCGATGCGGGCGCCGTCGCCGACTTTGGTCTGATCGATGGTGTCGGTGAAGTTGCCCGACTGCTTGATCGTGGCTTGCAGGATTCGCGTCTTCAACGGCGAAGCGGAAATCGTGAACGGGTGCAGTTCCGACGGCCGGCCGGGACGAAGCAGCTTGACAAACATGAACTGGCCGGGATGACGGAGCGTGGGTTTGCCATCCTGTGGCTCAAACGTAAGCGTATACGTGTCGTGCGTCTCCTGTTGGACGTCGGTGATGGTGAAACGGCGCCGGACCCACAAAGGCACGACGAGATTGCGGTAGGCAAAGATGCCGGCCGCCACAACGAACAGAAGCCACCAGTAGATGCGGACCGGGGTTCGCTGGATGTCGGAGCCGATCCATAGGCCGTGAACGAAGCCCAGAATGACGACGAGCACCATGCCCTTGTGCGCGAAGCGCCAGACGTTGTAGTCGACGCCCAGCTTGTTGAAATAGAGTGCGAACAGAATGCCGAGCACGAGCAGCGCCAGCGCGGCCTTGCCCACGTCGACCCGCCACGAAGTCTGAAAGGACAGCAGGCGCAGATTTCCATGGGCGACCATCAGCAGGATCGGGTGAAGGACGAGCAGCACACCGGCCAACAGGGCGACCCGAGAGTGAAACTGCATGACGACGTCCAGGCCGAATGGAGAATCCAGCCATTTGAATCGAGACGCCAGGACGACCTGGAGCGTGAGAATGGCGAAACCGACCAGGCCGCAGCCATAGGCAAGATTCAACACGGACCCGCGCGGGACGCGCGAGGTCAACAGGGCCGCCACGACGACAGATACGACGATGACGACGTAGCCGACGAACAAACAAACCGCCCATGTGCCGGAGTGCTTCCAGGACAAATTGAACTGACCGGGCTTGCCTTCTGCTGCCATGCGAGCGACCCTTTCATGTTCGGAATCAGACGTATGCTCAGACTTCCGCCCCCATCGCCGCGTACGTCATTTGCTGCGCTCGGCGATGTATCCAAACACTGCCTTGTGTCACCCGCTTCGGCTATAAGGAAATGCCTGCTTTGCCATGCTCCCATTGCCTGGGACATGACAAGACAGCCAGAGAAGTACCGAACCCCTCCGCAAGACGCTCAATGCCCGGCGAGATGAAAAAAAGGCCCCGACAGTGTGCGCGGGGCCTCGGGTTCAGCTATGTGCTCGTCGTTGGCGCTCAGCAGGGAGTGACGCCCTGCGCCTCAGGGCCTTTCCTGCCTTGGGCCGCGACGTACTCCACCGCTTGCCCCTCGGCCAGCGTTTTGAAGCCGGCGCCGTTGATGTTGGAGTGATGGACGAACAGATCCTCGCTTCCATCGTCAGGAACGATGAATCCGAAGCCCTTTTGATCGTTGAACCATTTTACCGTACCTCTTGCCACAATGTTCTCCTTGGGTCCGAAAGGACCCACAACGCACGTTCCCTCTGTCGTTTTCGTAAGGGGCAGACTCCGAGGGGCAAGCATACACCTTAACTGAGCGCGGACTCTACACGACCGAACGCCAAACTGTCAACAAAATAAATCCCAAAATAACAAAAAAGGCTCAAGTCTCCGGACGGACATCGGTCAGCATTCATTGCGGTGCAATCGCGTCCGGCGGCTCACGCCGGCGATCGACGTACTGTTCGATCAGCCGCCGGACCTCATTGTGCTGCGGCGTCTCTTCCTCGTTCAGAGTCTGCGTCGCCCTGGCAAGCCGGTCGGGCTCTGTCTCATGCAGCCGGCGCAGCAGAACCAGGGTCTCACGCCGCAGTTGGGGTACATGGAGGTCCATCATCAACCCTGCATCGGCATCGCGACCATATACGCGTTCGAGCGAAGGTCTCTTGGCGAAGGTCTGAAGAAACGCCTTCTCCAGAAGAACGATCTCCTGGACGTTCAGCAGCCGAGCCTCGATCCGTCGGTCCAGTCCCGCCCGATCGGCCACACCGAGCATGTGCCATAGATGATCCAGCGTTTGACACGGCAGCATCCGGGTCCGCGTGATCTGCGGCAGCGCCTTCCGTTCGGCGCTGAGAAACACGACCAGCATTCGCTGCGCCTCGTCCCGCACATGCAACTGCTCCTGTCGTCGCACCAACTCGAACTGCCAGGCACAATCCTGGTTCGGTAGTCGGGCGTTCTGGGTCATCGCCACCAGATTGACCGCCTCCCTGGCCGCGGCCTTCTGAACGGCCGGCAGCGTCTCCTCGCTCAGGAGGCCGGGAATCTCCGGCTCAGATCGGTCTTCCTCAACCGGCGAATCGTCCTGCGCCGACGCCTTTGCCGTCGGTTCGATCAGAGGCCGACCCTCCTTGATCTTCCGGATAAACAGCAGGAAGCTGTCAATCGTCTCCTGGTTCTCTCCCCGCTCGTGGAGACGACCGAGCAGCTTCCTCCAGGCCTTGTAGCGCCGGTCGTCCTGAAAATAGTCCTGGGCATCGACGGCCAGACTCGATGGGACCCCGGCGGCGATGCTGTCCTCGGTCATTGTCCTTATGCCCTTGAGAACAGTGAACATGTAGTCCTTGTACCGCTGGGCATGACCCTCGTGGAATCCTCGCAAACGGCTCAGAGCGACCCGGACATTGTCGAGCATCAAGTCATTGACCGTCAGAACGTACGAGGGGACCCGTTCGGCGTGACTAAACTCGGCGACCTCGGTCATACCCGCCAGCAGACCGCCTTCCGTTTCTTCCTCCTCCGACTCCGGTTCGGCCGATTCGGCCTCCTGCTGAATCCGCTTGAGCAGTTCGTCGACGCCGCGGACCGCCCGCCTGAGCAGCCGGTCCTGGGAACCGTAGTAGAACCGAAGCGGATCGATGATCTTAATCGCCGCGATCGCCAGGAGGACCGCCGCGACAATGATGAAAACCCTGCCCCATCGCTCCAGCGCTTGTTGGATGCGATCGATTGGGTCCAATCCCCGCCGCTCGATCTGCAGGTCGGCGTCATCGCCCGGGGTGACCTGGCCGAAGATGCAGGCCGCCAGGACCAGCACCACCAGCAAAGCGAGCCCCGCCGCACACCGGCCGCTTGGATTCGACAGCCCGCGGCCTCTCCGTCGCCGACCCCGGGCACCCAACCGCTTCTTCTCAAGAGGAACGAGCATCAGGCGACCCTTCCAAGCACAGGCACAACCCGTCGCACTCGAATCCAAAGCCCGTCCGTCCGACGCAACGGCCGGCCGAACACACCCAGGGCTCCCGTCAAACACCGCCAAAGGCGCTGAAGCCCCCGTCGACGGGCACAACCACGCCCGTGACGAACCTGGCGGCGTCGCTGAGCAGCCAGATAAGCGTGCCGATCAACTCGTCCGGCTCGCCGAATCGGCCCATCGGCGTGTGGTCAATGATCGTCTTGCCCCGCGCGGTCAGCGCCCCGCTCTGCTCGTCGGTCAACAGGAATCGATTCTGCTCGGTCAGGAAGAAGCCCGGGGCAATCCCGTTGACCCGGATCTTCGGCGAGTGGCGCTGCGCCATATACGTGGACAGCCAGGCCGTGAAGTTCGCGATCGCCGCCTTGGCCGCCGAGTACGCGGCGACGTTTGTCAGCGGACGATACGCACACATCGACGAGATGTTGATGATTGTGCCCTCGCCCCGCTCAGCCATGTGCTTGCCGACGATCTGGCTGGGAATGATCGTGCCCATGCAGTTTAGATCGAAGACCGTGCGGATGGCCTCCTCAGGCAGTTCGAAGAACGTCCGGGGCGGGACGCTGGTCGCCTCTTTCTTGTTGCCGCCGGCCGCGTTGATCAGCACGTCGACGTAACCCAGCGACTCGGTGGCGCAGATCACGGCCTCCAGGACCGTCTTGCGCTTCAGGACGTCGATCTTGACCGGCAGGGCGAATCCCCCCTCGGCCTCGATCTCCTTGCAGACCTCGTAGGCCCGCAGGTCGTCGTAGTCAGCCACGCACACCTTCGCTCCCAGCCGGGCCAGGTCCCGCGCCATCGCACTGCCCAGGATGCCGGCGCCACCTGTGATGACCACGTTCTTCTTGCTCACGTCGAACAGATCGTTCATCCCATCCCTTTCACTGGGCCTCGCACAACGGTTGCGGTCGAACCGGCGACCCCCCTCGCGCCACGGCGGCCCATCTGTTTTGTATTGCCAAAACACCCACGGCGAAGCACAATATACACCGCATGGGCCGGGATTTCAACGACCCAACGAACCGTTCGAGCGGCAAACCGTCTGGATGAGGCGACATGGCGAACTACATCGTGGCTCACTTCGACCAGATCGAAGCGGTGAAGTGCCCTTGCGGCTTCGCCCAACGGGCGTTCGCCCTGCCCGACAACACGACCGCGACAATGCACGTCGTCGATATCCAGGCCGACGCCAAGGCCCACTACCACACGGACCACACCGAGATCTACCTCGTCCTCGAAGGCACCGGCCACATCGAACTCGACGGCCAGATGGTCCCCGTCCGCCCCTTCAGCACCGTCCTGATCAAGCCCCGCTGCCGACACCGCGCCGTCGGCCAGATGCGCATCGTCAACGTCTGCATCCCCCCGTTCGACCCCGCCGACGAACACTTCGATTAGCCCTCCCTCGCTCCCTCGGAAATACGAAGATCGAAACTCGAAACTCGGAACAAATCCCAATGACCCAAGCCACAATGTCGCAGACCGCCCCAGCCAAGGGTCGTTTCGAATTTCGAGCCTTCGTACTTGTTTCGCGTTTCGACATTCGAATTTCGGATTTGGTGCCGCGATCCATGCGCAGTCAGGATGCGCAACGAGCCCGGAATTCACCTTCAGCAGCGGTATTCAGTACAAGGACCCCGGCCCTCATGGTACAATGGAAATATGATTCGCAAGGTCGTCAAGATGTATCGTATGGACGAATACGACGAGGTGAGAGAGAACCTTCGCTACTGGCTCACCCGCCCGCCGGAAGAACGCCTCGACGCGGTCGATGAGTTGAGACGTCAGGTCTATGGAGATTCCCAACGACTTCAAAGAGTTGCTCGAGTAATTCAACAAGCACAAGGTTGAATACGTGATCGTCGGCGGCTACGCCCTGGCCTCCCACTTCATCAGCCGCGACGATTTCATCGCCAACAAGAAAGCCGCCGGTCGCCTCAAAGACGCCGCCGACCTCGAAGCCCTCGGCGAATGAGAAATCGCGTCGGCAGTTCTGGCATAGCAGCAGACACAGTCACCCGCGAGTGATGTTGGCTCCAGCCAGCATGTCCGAGTCGTCCACTGCAGGCAGGTTACCAGGGAATTTGAATCTCAGACGTTCATATTCGGAATAATACGTCGGATCACGCTGGCATGCGTCCGCCCATCGTTCCAGGTACTGGCGCACTCGTCGCCCATCTCCTAACGTCTCAGCGGTGAGCACCAAAGCTCGGTGAGTTTGAGCAAGGATGTTGCTGTTTCTTTCTTCTGCATTGCGCGCCCTAAGTGATTCCTCCAGGGCTGATACGGCCCGTTCACAAAGCCTGCTCACGTTCTCGCCCGTTCCTTCACAGTACTCCTCTTTCGCTCGCCGATGCAACGCATAGCCCTTTCGAAAGAGCAAGCCTTGGTCATCCGGGAACACGGCAAGGCCAAACTCGGCCGCTTGCTCTGATGCTGTCCATTCTCCTTCATTTGCCTCCAGTTCTGACCAATGCCAATATGCGTCTCGGTCTTTACATCTGAGTTCATGGGCACGCCTGAACTGCTCTCTAGCATCAGTGACACGCTGTTTCTTCTTGTACGTCCACCCAAGATTCGCGTGGATATCTGCCCGTGCAGGGTACTCACTGAGCAGACTGCACAGCAATTGCTCCGCTTCGTCTGCACAGTCGCGATTCACCTGCAAACGCGCTTTGCGCAGAATCTGCAGTACGTGCCGTTCTTCGGCTCTCTTTGTGGTAAGTTGGCCGATTGAGGCCTGCATTTGCCTCTGGACCCGCCTATATGACTCTGTCTCTGCAAAGACATCAAGAACAAGCTTCTTCGTATTCTGGTTCAGGGAAAGCTTTGCATCGTCTCCAATTCGATTGCTTGAGCCGAAGAGAAACATGAGCCTCAACTGCTCCAGGGCATGCAGCACCCTGGATAGATCCCAATCCAGAGCTCTCCGCAACTGGTCAATGGCACAACGGTCTTCGAGACTAAGAGCCAGAAGAAGCTTCCTAGCATCCTCACCAAGTCTTTCGTACTCTCGCTCCATGGCGTACCGCCTGGCCTTGTCGCCACGGCGTTCCAACCAGAGTCCGATCGCTTTCTCGACGTCAAGGCCAGCCTGAGTCAAACGCAGGAGATCCTCCATGAATAGGGGTGATGAGTCCGTCGCTTCGATCACCCTGTCTTTCAGGCGCAAGACTGACCCTATGCGAATCCCCATGAGCGCACAACGAGACCGAAGAAAGGCCTCAGCGTCTGCCGGAGAGAGGCCAGAAACATACGTCGTTGAGCCCTGCATTCCGAAGAGAGCACGCCGAGACGTTACCAGAACCCGCGATCTAGTGAGAGACGGCAGGTCCATCAGCAGAAACTCAATCGCCTTCTCCGCCTCGTCTTCGAGAGTGTCGATGTCGTCGACGACAAGCAGAGCAGGAAACTCTGTCAGAAGTTCCATGCAGAATTCTCGTTTGGGCTTCTGTGAGGATTCGGGGTCCTCGCCATAGGCATCAATGATGCTTTCAATAGCTGTATCCAAATCGTGGAAGTCTGGACGATCGACGTATATTGTCTCGCCTTCAATGAACCTTCGGCGCTTACCAGATATCCACAAGACGGCATCGATCCCGGTGTCCGCTCTACATGCCAATGACCGGGCAAACGAATAGGCTATGGCAGATTTCCCTTTCCCGCCTTCTCCAGAAAGTGCCCAGCGTTTTGCGTGGCGGTTTTCGAACCATCTACTCAATTCCACAAGTTCACGCTGCCGCCCAACAAAATCTCGTACAACTTCATCTTCGAGAGGCAGGCATGTATAAACTTGGTCTTCCGCCAAGTGTATGCCGCCCAACAATTTTCGCTCCAGCTTCAGGATCTGACCTGCCGGCTCAGGCACTTCACAGAAATCAAGAATCTTTCTCGCGCAGTACAGAACATTGGCAGAGTCTTCAAAACCGAAGTCGGCTGTTGTTGGGTGCGACAATGGATCTCGGAAATTCTTGATGGTACGCATCCAATTGAGAAGCGTAGTCTTGGCCTGATTTTTCTCGCGCTTCAGCATGGTGCCATGCTTGGGGCATAAGATATCGAAGAACTTCTCAAATACGTTGTAGAAGTATTCCACACCAAGAAAGTCAAAGTCATCCTCGATTGGAACCTGCACCTCTCCTGTGCCTCCTGCACGTCGTTCCATCGCAACCCTCTTCACTCTATCCCAGAGGCTCAGTTCGCTGTCTGCGTCTTTCTTCGCGAACAGTTGTCTGAGCTGTGCACCAGCCTCGGAGCCGTAGTGCTCGGTCAGTCGATCTCGAATGACTTCGACGATGGCGTTCCGATAATGCCGTTGAATGGCGTTGTAGCAAACAGTTGAATTGTCCATATTTCATCTCCTGTGGCACCCTGGGTTGTCGGGTAAACACATGTATGCAAGCCCTATTGAGATTAGTCCATACTGTCTCTCGTGAAGCCCTACCGGCCCTCCACGAATATGTTGTCTCGTCAAGGGTGCTTCCGTTCGGCGCGTATATCGGCGATTGGGTGGGGACAGATTAGGGAAAAGCGGGCCGGCGGGGAAAGACGTGGCGTCTGTGCGGGCGGGGTGGGCCCCGGCGGCCGGTGCACGGTGTTCGAGTCGGCCCGGACTCAGCGGGGGACGGGGACGGTCTTGCCGGTGGCGTGGGATTCGAGGGCGGCGGCGAACAGCTTGTGCCACAGGGCCGTCTCCTCCGGACGGGTGCAGCCGGCGAACCGGCTCAGGGGCCTGCCTCGGTCGAGTTCGTAAAGGTACGCCGCCCACATCTGGAGGATTGCGTCGGAGACGCCGAACTGAAACAGTTCGTGTGTGATCGACGCAAACGCCGTCTCCTGCCCCATCTCGACGCGCCGCCACGGCTGCTCGGCGCCGCCTTGGTATTCCAGCAGCTCCAGCGTGTTGGTATCGCTCAGGCTGTATCGAGCCGAAGCGGCCGTCCCGAGCACTTCGATGTACCAGTTGTTCCGCTGCCCCGGCGAGATGCGGTGGGCCCTGAGCGTAAAGGGGAAACCCTCGCCGGAATCCGGAGCCTCCATCTCGCACAGCAGCGTCGCATTGTCCCACGTTTCGCACGGGACGATTTGTCCGTGGCCGTCCGGCCGCGACGGGACGATGTTCGACAGCACCGCCCGCACGTTGCGCGGGACCCATCCGGCCCGGAACGGCAGCGCGCAGGCGTGGGGTCCGAGGTCGCCCATGCAGCCGTAGTCGCCGTTGAACGGCCGCATCCGCTTCCAGTTGATCGGCTTGTCCGGATTGAGGTCGCTGCAGTGGAGGAACCCCGCATTGACCTCGATGATCGTGCCGAAGGCCCCCGCCTCGATCATCCGCCCGATCCTCTGTGCGGCGGGAAAGAAGATAAACTGCGACGCGCAGCGGACGCAGAGATCCGAGTGCCGCTCGATGCCTGTCAGAATCGCCTCGTTCGCCTGGAGATCGATCCCGAAGGGCTTCTCACCCATCAAGTGCTTGCCGGCCTCGAGGGCAGCCAGATAGAGTTCCGCGTGCAGGTGGTGCGGGACCGCGATATAGACCGCCTCGACGCCGGGATTGGCCAGTAGCTCGCGGTAGTCTGCGGTGACCTGCCCGAGGGTGGGGATGTTGTCGCGAAACCAATCGACCTTGGGCGCCGCGAGCGTGCGGTTGCAGACGGCGACGATCTCGGGGCGTACCGTCATCTCGGGCAGATGCAGCCAGCGAGCGGCCGCACTGGCGAACTCACGCCCCATCATCCCGCAGCCGACGATGCCGAATCGAACCGTGCGCATGGTCCGGCCTCCAACTCCGTTGCTGTTCCATCGTCCCACACAATGGGACCGAAGATACGAATTCTATCGGCGATGAGCCCAACGGGCAAGTTCTCCACCCACTCTTGGCGTAGCTGGAAATCTCTGGTAGCATAGGTGAAAATGGTGGAGATTCAGGAGGTCGTTGAAATGCTGCATGCGCTGTTGACTCTGACTGCTCTGGCGTCGCTTGCCACCGCATCGAACAAGACGTACACCAATCCGATCATCGACGAGATCGGGCCGGCCGATCCGACCGTGATCCTCTTTGAGGGCACGTACTATCTCTATCCGACCGGGGACAACGTCAGCTATCACGTCTACACCTCGACCGATCTGGTCCATTGGACGAAAGGGCCGAGGGTCTTCGAGCCGGGCGAGAGGAACGTCTGGGCGCCCGATGTCTTTCGCGATCCGAAGGACGGCAGGTTCTATCTCTACTACACCGTCAATGAACGGATTGGCGTGGCTGTCGCCGAGAGGCCCGATGGCACGTTCGTCGATCGTGCGACGCTGTTCGACCGCGCGATCGACGCCCACATGTTCTGCGACGACGACGGCAGGTATTACCTCTACTACGTGCAGTTCCCCGGCTTTCGCATCCACGTCCAGCCGATGAAGAGCCCGCTGGAGAAGCTGGGCGAGCCCGTCGAGTTGTTCGGGCCCACGGAGCCGTGGGAGAAAGTGGGCGGCGACGTGACGGAAGGGCCCTGGATGCTCAAACACAACGGGACGTACTACCTGCTCTATTCAGGGACTGCGGCCAACACGCTGGACTACGCCATCGGCTACGCCACCTCCGAGAAGCCGACGGGCCCCTTCACCAAGTATGCCGGCAACCCCATCGTCAAGCGGACCGACCAGGCGTTGGGGCCGGGTCACGGCTGCGTCGTCACGGACCATGCGGGCAACCTCTGGTCGATCTATCATCAGCAGAAAGACGATTCGGCGCCGTGGAACCGGTTCGTTTGCATCGATCCGCTCTGGTTCGACGACGAAGGCATCCTGCACGGCAAGGCCACGCGCGGCACGCCACAGCGGGCTCCGATCATCCACAAGTAGGACGACGGATGCGGCGTTGTCGTCTCGTCCGGCTGCGGCCAAATCGACAAAACAATCAGCCGGATATCCCGGTATAGATATCGGTACGCTATGAAAGGAGCCGATATGGGCCGGAAGAAGTGCCTCGCAGCCGCCGGGTTTTTGGGGCGGTTGATGATTGTAAGTGCCTTTTGTGTAGTTCTTTGGGGCCGGCAGGACGGATCGGCAGCCGTTCCGGACAGGCCGATCGACGATTTCTCGACAGAAGACCAGGTCAGCTCGCTCGGGACTCGGTGGGCCCTGCGCACGGACCGGATTTCAGGCGGTGCCTCGGCCGGGAAGATGCAATTCGAGCCGGCCGAAGGGCAGACAGTGCTGCACCTGACCGGCTCTGTCGCGTCGGCCGACAGGGGCGGGTTCATTGCCGCCCAGCTCGGTCTCGATCCGCGAGGCAGGAACTTCAGCGCCCACGGTTTTGCGGGCCTGAGATTGCGGGTCAAGGGCAACGGACAATCGTATTCGATTCGCCTGCGGACCAAAGACACGCGGTTCGTTACACAGTATTATGAAGCCGTGTTTCAGACGAGCGGCCAGTGGCAGGAGGTCAAGCTGCCCTTTACGCAGTTCGTCCCGGCGTCGGTGGCCGCTCCACTGGACCCGATCGCCTTGCGGACCGTGGCGGTGGTGGCGGCGGGGAAGAATTTCGACGCCGACATTCAAGTTGCCAATCTGTCGTTTTATCGAGAGCCGACCATGTACAATCCATTGACACCCGAGGAGGAGCGCGTGATTCTCTACAGGGGGACCGAGCGTCCTTTCAGCGGCAAGTACAACGACTTCTTCGAGACCGGCGTCTACACGTGCCGGCGGTGTGGGGCCGAGCTGTTCGAGTCGTCGTCGAAGTTCCGCTCGCACTGTGGCTGGCCCAGCTTCGACGACCAGATCGCCGGCGCGGTCAAGTGGCAGCCCGACGCCGACGGTGTGCGGACTGAGATCGTCTGCAACAACTGCGGCGGGCACCTGGGCCACGTGTTCCTCGGCGAGCAACTGACGGCAAAGAACACGCGGTACTGCGTCAACTCGATCTCGATGGACTTCCTCTCACCCGATGAGCGAAACGCCCGGGCCCAAGCCGCGCCGAAGACAGAGCGGGCCATCTTCGCCTCCGGCTGCTTCTGGGGGACGGAGTATCACATGCAGCGAGTCCCCGGTGTGATCGGCACGACCGTCGGCTATACCGGCGGCCACGTGGACAACCCGACCTACAAGCAGGTATGCACCGACCGAACCGGACACGCTGAGGCGGTGGAGGTCGTCTACGACCCGGCCCGGACCAGCTATGAGAAGTTGGCGAAGCTCTTCTTCGAGACACACGATTTCACGCAGTTAAACCGCCAGGGTCCGGACATCGGACGGCAGTACCGCTCGGGCATCTTCTATCTGAACGACGAGCAGAAGCAGACCGCCGAGACGCTGGTGCAGGTACTGCGGCAGAAAGGCTATGAGGTCAAGACTGAGATCACCGCCGCGAGCACCTTCTGGCCGGCGGAGGACTATCACCAGGATTACTACAACAAGACGCAGAAGACGCCATACTGCCACATCTATCGCCGCGTCTTCTGATCATCCACCAGGCATTGTGGGATCACGCGGGCTGACTCAACCCCTGCCTTCGTTCAGTCTCACCTCGATCTGCCGCCTGTATCGCCGCGCCGTCCGTTCCAGATTGGCCATATAGACCTTGGAACGCAGACTGCCCGAACCGACGCGCGCGCTCATCAAACGTTGAATGACCCGGGACAGTTCCGACAGCCGGTCCGAGAGCACCGCACCATTGTGGGCTCCGTTCGCGTCCGCACCAACGGCGGAGAGGAAGCCCTGGATCGCCTTGAGTTCGTGTTTGTCCATTGCTTCGATTATATCATATTGGGCGCGATCCGCCGCATCCGAAGGAAGACGAGATCGTCGGCCGGGCCGGGCGCTGCTACTCCACGACGGGCCCTTTGGACCGCTTGTTGCCCAGGAGCCAGCCCAGAGCCAGAGTAATAGCGGTGCCAATGGGAAAGTGCCAGGGCCATGCCAGGGTCAAGTAGATCGGCGTCCCTTCGGCAGTTTGTCCGACGGGAGCCAGGCTGACCAGCAGCAGCAATGCCACGGTTAGTGCGACATAGACGACCTTTGCCGGCTCGGAGCGGAGGTGGCGGACCGCCTGAGCCAGAAGGATGACCGAGGCAACCACCACGATGCCCTGTGGGATCGGCTGATGCCAGTTGAGGGCAAAGACGGTCAGCATCGACAACGGAACGCCCCACATCAGACCCCGGTCGTCGCGCCGGATGGGCAGGAAGGCCAGCAGGAAGCTGCCCAGCAGGGCGCCGTAGGTGTAGGCGGCCATCGCCAGGGCGAACTGAATCAGATCGCCATAGGAGCGGGCGATCACATCACAGTAGATGGCAAAGGCGGTCAGAAGTACGCCCCAGATCAGCACGATCACGCGCGAAGCGCGTACGGTCTGACGATCCGAAGCGGTGGGATTGAGGTAGGGCTTATAGAGCAGTGCAATGGTGGACTGCGACAGGGCCGCCAGGAGCGAGTCGAGCGTCGAGATGGCGGTGGCGAAGATAGCCGCCATCAGCAGGCCCGACAGCACCGGGGGCATGACGCCGACGATATAGACGGCAAAGACCTTCATCGAGTCGTCCGCTACCACCACCTGCTCGGCCGGCGAGAGCGGCACATGCTGGTAGTAGACGTAAACGGCGGCGCCGACGAACAGCAGCAGGTACGTTAGCAGTTGCGAGAGGCCCGACCAGATGACGGCCTTACGGGCGTCGGCGGCGTTGCGGCAGGTGAACATGCGCTGGACCATGAGCTGATCGGTTCCATGCGACGCGAGCGTCAGGACGCCGAGGCCGAAGAGCCCGCACCAGAGCGTATACGCCCGTTTTGGGTCGAAGCTCAGATCGATCGTTCGCAGCTTTCCGGCGTGGTGGGCCTCCGAGATGATGGCAGCCAGTCCGCCGTCGATGGTCGAGGCGGCGAAGACCAACGCCGCAATGGCCCCGAACGTGAACAGCAGGCACTGAATTGCATCCGTCCAGATGACTGTCGTGATGCCGCCCATGATGGTCCAGCCAATCGAGACGACGCCGATGATGATGATCGAGGTCGCGGTATCGGTGCCGGTAATGACCTGGAGGGCCTTGGCGGCGATATAGACGCGGGCGCCCTGGGCGAGGATGCCGCCGATCATGAACAGGCCGGTCGTGATGGTCCGCACGCGTGGACCGAGTTGGTCGCCCATGTACTCATAAGGCGAGTAGATCTCGCGTCGATAGTAGGCGGGAATGAAGAGGTAGCCGATGACGAAGCGGGCGGCGATGGTGCCCAAGGCCATTTGGATATAGGTCATGTCGCCGCCCTGTGAGAGGACCAGGGCCGGCGCGATGAGGAACGTGGCGGCCGACAGCTCCGTTGCGATGATCGAGCCGCAGACGGCCGGCCAGGGCAGCTTGCGGCCGCCCAGGAAGAAGTCCTTCATCGACGCCTGCCGACCCGCCAGCGCCCCGCCCAAAACGGTGGTGAAGGCGAGATAGATCACAATGACCGCCCAGTCCCACACGGTGAAGTTCCGAGCGATCTCGCGGAGCGCATCGCCAACGGACGGGACTTGCGCGTCCTGCCCCTGCGCCATGGTAACGGGCACAGAGACAAGCACCAACAGCGGAACAAGGAGCCGAAGTTGCTTGTATCTGAGCATTATGCCGATTCGATGGACGGTGCAATAGCCGGGCGCAACAATTCGTCGTTCTCCTTGAGAATCTGCAGGGCTTGCGCTAGAGAAACGCAGCGAAAATGCATGACCAGCGCCGCCTTAACGCGGCCCTCGGCCCGCATCAGCAGGGCCTTGGCCTTCGGCCGCGGCAGGCCCGTGACATCCATGACGATGCGAATGGAACGATCGCGAAGCTTGGCGTTGACGGCCTTCAGGTCCACCATGAGGTTGCCGTAGACCTTGCCGAGTTTGATCATGGCGGTGGTCGTCAGGGTGTTGAGCACGAGCTTGCTGGCGGTGCCTGCCTTCATCCGGGTCGAGCCGGTAATCACCTCAGGCCCGACGACCGGGTTGATGACGATCTCGGCGGGGATCGACCCGACCGCTTCCGGCGCACAGGTAACGAAGACGGTCCCGGCCCCGATCCGCCGGGCGCGTTGCAGGGCGCCGTGCACGAAGGGCGTCATGCCGCAGGCGGCGAGGCCGACCACGGCGTCCTTTGAAGTCACTCCTCTGGCATCGATGGCGGCTGCGCCGTCCTCGGGGTGATCCTCGGCCCCCTCGATGGACCGCACCAGCGCCCGCCGGCCGCCGGCGATGATGCCCTGGACCAGCGACGGTCTGACCCCGAACGTCGGCGGGCACTCGGAGGCGTCCAGCACACCGAGCCGGCCGCTGGTCCCGGCGCCGACGTAGAACAGCCGCCCGCCCGCGCGGAAGCGCTCGACGATCATATCAACCGCCGCCGCAATGAACTCGCGCTGCATCGCCACCGCCTGCGGCACGATCCGGTCCTCGGCGCCGATCAGGTCCACAATCGCCTGCGTGGACAAGGTATCGACCGAGACGCTGTTCGGATTGCGTCTCTCCGTTGTCGGCAGTTTCCTGGCTCTCATCGTCCTCCCGGCACGATCTTGCCCAGCACGACCGGCTCGGCCGCCCCCGTGGCGCTGGGCACGTTGTTGGCGGTCCCCCGCATTGTGGCCCACGCCAGAATCGCAAAGGCGACCGCTTCTCGGGCATCGACGTCGATCCCGAATTCACTTGTCGTGCGAATCTTAACGGCCGCCAGTTCCCGCTGCAACATCCGCACGAGCGTCCGATTGTGGGCGCCGCCGCCGCCCAGGATCATCTCATCGGGCATCGCAGGCAGGAACGTGCGATAGGCATCGGCGATCGTGCGGGCGGTGAACGCGGTGACAGTCGCGACCATATCCTCGGTACTCAGTGTCCGTCTCTGCGATTCGCCGCTGAACCACTCGCCGTACGCCCGGCCGAATTCCTCGCGTCCCGTCGATTTGGGCGGCTTGCGACGCAGGAAAGGGTGCCGGAGCATCTCGCGCAACAGCGTCTGGTCGATCCTGCCCTTGGCGGACATGGCCCCACCGCGATCGAAGTGGCGTTTTCCGCCGGTTGCCAGACGCACAATGCCGTCGATCACCATATTGCCCGGCCCCGTGTCGAAGGCCAGGATGTCGTCCCGCTCGCACGCGCGAGGCAGAAAGGTCACGTTGGCGATCCCGCCGATGTTCTGAACGGCCCGGCTGACCTTCGCGTCCCGACAGAGCACGTAATCGGCGTACGGCACCAGTGGCGCGCCCTGGCCGCCGGCTGCCATGTCACGAGGCCGAAAGTCGGCCACTGTCGTGATGCCCGTACGCTGGGCGATCACGGAAGGCTCGCCGATCTGCAAGGTCGAGCGGATCGTTCGGCCCCCGTAGCGCCCGCCTTCGGGCTGGTGCCGGATCGTCTGGCCGTGCGAACCGATCAAATCGATGGAGTCTAGGGCAATGCCGCTTCGGTCACACAGCTCCATCAGCGCCTTGGCAAAGACTTCGCCCAGCACGTAGTTGAGATGGCAGATGTGATCGACCCGTGCGGAAGCGGGATCGCAAAGACCGAGGATCTCCGCCCGCAATGCCGGCTTGTGCGGAAAGACACCGAACGCCGCCAGACGGACCTTGTCGCCACGAATATCGACGATCGCGACATCGACTCCATCGCAGGAGGTCCCCGACATCAGCCCCGCCACGCGCATGTTCTTCCTGGCACGAATCATGGCCGACAGCGTATCACAAACGCTGACGGGAATCGAGAGTGCAGTTGCCGGCTGCCACGTGTGTGAGAACATCGTGGCGGTCGTGTGGCAACCTCAAGGCGAAGCCTTGGGGATGGCGAATGCGAGTGCCGCTCACGTGTAGACAGAAGCCAGCGCTTTCAGCCATCCCCAAGCCCTGCGGGCTTGAGGCTGCCACCCAGCGCCCTCGACGCCTGAAATAAACCGATGCCCCAATATCTTAACAGACACGCTCGCACGTGACCTGTAGAACGCTCTTGTAAGGCGGTTGGGCGGTGGCTACGATGGGCCCATCGTCTCCGGCACGTTGGCAGGAAAGTATAGATGGAGGACCTCCTCATGATGATGAGAACACGTGTGATTGCGGCTGCTCTGATCCTTGCGTTACCGGCTATGGCGGCGGTTGGCGCGCCCGCAAATCCGCAGGCCAGCGCCGAGGCGCGGAAGGTGCTGGCCTATCTGGAATCCATCCAGGGACAGAAGATGCTGGCGGGACATCACGTGATGTATGGGCGGATGATGGAGCGAGACCTGGGGTATCTCGTCGCGACCACGGGCAAGTACCCGGCCCTGATCGAGTTCGAGGCGGGGATCTTCGCGCGGAAATTCCACGAGGACTACACATCCATCCAGAAGCAACTCGTCCGGGACGCCATCGACTGGTGGAAGGCGGGCGGGCTGGTCGCCATGTGCTGGCACTGGGGCAACCCGCTCGAACCGGTCAACACCTACCCCAACACCAAGGTCAAGTTCGACATTGAGGCAGCCCTGAAGGACGGCACGCCTGAGCACGAGGCCCTGATCAAGGACCTGGACGTCACAGCCGGAATTCTGAAGGAACTGCGCGATGCTGATGTCCCGGTCCTGTGGCGGCCCCTGCACGAAATCTGCGGCGGGTGGTTCTGGTGGAGCATGCAGGGCCAGGAGAACGCCGAGAAGCTCTGGCGCTTCATCTATGTCTACTACACCGACCACCACCGGCTGAACAATCTGCTGTGGGTCTACTCGTTTTCGCAGGAGTTGCGGACCGACTGGTTCCCGGGGCTCGAGTACATGGACGTGGTGGGCGTCGATATCTATCGCGAAGGCCAGCAGGGCCAGCGGGCCAATTTCGACAAGCTGGCCTCGGTGGCGGGCGGCAAGCCGATCGCACTGTCGGAGTGTGACCTGATCCCCGACCCGGACACGATGAAGGCCGACGGGTTTCTGTGGAACTGGTTCACGACCTGGCACAGCCGCTGGATGCGCAAGAACGAGCCGGACAAGCTCAAGAGCATCTACAACCATGACCTCGTCCTGACACGGGACGAGTTACCCGAACCAGCGGAGCAGTGAAAAACGATGATGGGAGACGCGGCCGGGAGAGCCAGGGCATTTCTGCAGGAAGAACGGGCGTTTCGGCTCGGCACGCTGCTGACCGAGTCGTCGCATCCCAAGACGCGCAGCCTTTCGCAGGCAATCGGGGCCGACGTCGCTGCCGGCATTCGCCAGTTGCTGTCGGTGGACGAGGACATCGCGCTGGCGGCGGATCGGCTCTTCGCTCAAGACGGGTACGGCCGACTGATTGACGCCTTTGGCCGGGCGATGCGCGCAGGCCGACGGATCTTCTTCACCGGCTGCGGCGCGACCGGCCGGCTGAGTATCCTGCTGGAGGCGGCATGGCGCCGGTTCTGGCGCGATCTGGAGGCCCGATCGGCGGACTCAGGGAACATGTGGCCACTCTGTATCAGTGTCATGGCGGGCGGGGACTTCGCGCTGATCAAGTCGGTGGAAGGTTTCGAGGATTTTCCCGCCTTCGGGCGGCATCAGCTCCACGAGGCGGGCGTGCAGAAAGGCGACGTCGTCGTCGCGATCACCGAGGGCGGGGAGACCCCCTTCGTCATCGGGACCGCCTGGGAGGGCCTCGACCAAGGAGCCGAGGTCTTCTTCGTCTACAACAACCCGACCGCCCCGCTGGCCGAGCACGTCGAGCGATCCCGGCAGGTCATCGAAGAGCCTCGCATCGTGAAGCTCGACCTGACCACCGGGCCGATGGCCGTCATGGGCTCGACGCGAATGCAGGCAACGACCGCCGAACTGTTGGTGGTCGGCGCTGCACTGGAGACCGCCATTGTCCGATGGCTTCAGGACCGCCGGCCCCAGTTCGCGCAAGACGTGCGGCCGCCGGAAGAATACGCGCGACTGTTTCGAAAGCTCCTGAGCGAACTGTCGGCGCCGGCGGCGGTGGACACCCTGAGCCGCCTGACGCAGTTCGAGGAGGCCATCTATCGAAAGCACGGCCTGGTGACATACATCGCCGACCGCCTTTTGCTCGACGTCCTGACCGATACGACGGAGCGGTCGCCGACGTTCATGGTGCCGCCCTTCCGCAAGGATGGCGACACGCATCTGCCCGTGTCGTGGGCGTTCGTGAAGGACCCGCACCGCTCGACCGAAGCGGCCTGGGAGCGAATGCTCCAGCGCCCCCCACGTGGCCTGCAATGGGGACCGGACACCTACCAACGGTTGAACGCCCCGCCACGAATCCAGGCCAATCCGCCCAAGCTCGACAACGCGGAGATTCACCGCTTCCGCATCGGTAACGAACCCGACGCCTCGCGCACGGAGGCAGCGGCTTCGGCGATGGTGGCCGTCGGTAAGGCCGACGAGATCGCATCCCTACCCCGCCAGATGGATTACCACAAGATCGGAGCGATCACGATCGGTCCGAACCAGGGCCTGATTGACGTGGCCGAGCACTTCCACTTTGCGTGCGAGCTGCCGGCATCGCCCCTGCACCTGTGGGAGCACCTGGCGATCAAGCTCGTGCTCAACACGGTCTCGACCGCGACAATGGTGCGGATGGGCCGCGTTATCGGCAACGCGATGGTCTGGCTGTCGCCCAGCAACAAGAAGCTCATCGATCGCGGCACGCGCCTGATCTCCCAGGTGACCGGGTGCCGCTACGAACACGCGTGCGAAATCCTGCACCAGACCATCGAAGACGTCGCCTCCATCGCCCAGCAAGGCGAGGAAGCCCCCTCCCCCGTCGCCCTGGCCATCGAGCGTATCTCCGCGGAAGCGAGCCATCCTTAGATCCTCCGGGGCTGAGCCTGCCACACACGCTTTTATGGTGTGTGTGAAGATTTCCGGGCGAGGCCACTTCGGGCACAGAGAACCGCCGGTGGCCGCCCGGGAGCTTGCGCCCAGCGAAGTCGCATGGACCCGCAGGGCTTGGCGATGGTGGGCCGTTCGTAGTGTGCCCGTCAGGGCATATCTTCCACCGAATGGTGATAACGCCTCACGGCGTCACTACAAACAGGACAACCCGCCGCAGGCACGTCACCACAA